>Ga0209415_10000765_pt1 | contig 60592 bp, 56 predicted proteins | sample PeaSoiSIISIP2007_FD_187696 | JGI IMG/M metagenome (GOLD analysis project Ga0209415, IMG submission 187696) | Peat soil microbial communities from Weissenstadt, Germany - SII-SIP-2007 (SPAdes) (version 2) | ecosystem: Environmental > Terrestrial > Soil > Wetlands > Peat | place: Germany...
ACCACCGGCTTCTCGTAGATCGGATTGCCGGATTTGCCGACCTTGGCGCGCCAGTGCTGCGCGAGGAAGGGCTGGAGATGGGTGATCTGCTCCTCGAATTCGTGCGCGGACTGGCCGGAGAAACTCACCTCGTGCCAGACCAGGCTCGTCGCCGCGGTCACCGAGCCGGGCGTGAGCCAGGGCGCTTCGGAATAATACATGTTGGTGACGACCAGCACCGTCGCGGGATGCTCGCAGAAGCGGTCGGGCATCTTCTCAAGCGCGAGCCGCACGTCCTCGAGGCTGATCTCCTTGCCGACGATGTAAAAGGGCGTCGTCGGGAAGCGCCGGTGCGTCGCGCGCATGACGCGGGTCAGCACCGTGCCGTCACCGATTCCGGCGTCGAAAATGCGCAGCCCCGGCGGGCGCGGCTCAATATGGGCGAGCTCCGCCGCGACCCGGCCGGCGATCACCCATTTCTCGCTGCAGGTGGTGACGAAGAGCAGATATTTCTGCCGGTTGTCGTAGAAGCGGAAGCCCTTGCCGGGGGATTCGGCGGGCGCTTCCGGCTCAGGCGCTGCGGCGCGACCCGGGCGGACGATGATGGCCGGGCGCGGACGATCGGTCTGATGGCCTTTGATGAAACTCCGCACCCGCTCGATGGTGTCGCCGGTCACGCGCCCGCCGAAGCGCAGGCGACTGACCAGCTTGCCGTCATTGACGGCGAGGCGGCCGAAGGTCGTTTCCGCGATGCCGGCGCGCCGGCAATAGTCGGAGATTTCATTTAGCAGCCCGTCGCTCCGCTCTCGCCGCATTCCTCCCTCGATCGCAAGATTTGGGCTTTTGCAACATTCGAGGTCAGCACGGCGCGGCGTTCAACCACAAAACCTCCCACGAAAGACGTGGGCAAAACCGTGGGATAAATCCCAAAGAAACGGGGCGTCAGCTTCGCGGCCAGAGTTCGGCCGAGGCGAGGCGCGCGCCCTCGGCCAGCGCTTGGAGCTTGGCCCAGGCGATGCTCGGATGGATCTCGTGCGAGCCGGCGAAGGTGGCAAACCCGCAATCCGCGCCCGCGATGACGCGCTCGCGGCCCACCACCGCGGCAAAGCGCAGGATGCGCTCGGCCACCAATTCGGGGTGCTCGACCAGAACCGAAGTGTGGGTGATGACGCCGGGTATGAGGATTTTGTCCTCGGCGAGCTTCACGCTCTCCCAGACGCGCCATTCATGCTCGTGGCGCGGGTTCGCGGCCTCGAAGGAATAGGCGCCGGCGCGGATCTTGAGGAGGATGTCGACGATGTCGCGGAGCGCCATGTCGTGGATGCGCGGGCCCATGTTGATGCTGTAGCAGGTGTGATAGCGCACCTTCTCCGGCGGAATGCCCCGCAACGCATGGTTCAGCGCCTCGACGCGAACCTCCGCCCATTTGCGGCATTCGGCGACGCTCAGGCGGGGCTGCAGGATGTAGTAGGTGACGAGCCGGGGATCGTCGATCTGCAATAGAAATCCGGCATCGACGATGGCCTGGTATTCCTCGTGCATGGCATCGGCGATGGCGAAGAGATAGTCCTCGTCGGTCTTGTAGTAGGCGTTGCGCTGCCAGCCCTCGATGTTGGTCGGGGAAATGGCGGGCAGGAAGGCTTCGACGATCGAGAGGCCGGCGAGCGCCGCCTTGAAATTGGCAATGTCCGTCTGCAGCTGGGTCACGCCCTGGTAGCGGATCGGGCCGGTGCAGACCATTTGAACGCCGCGGCCGCCGCCGCTGCGCTGCGCCGCCTCGGCATAGAATTCCGGAAACGACGCCGCCTCGCGCGATGTGGCCCAGGCGTCGGCGCGGGGGCCGGCCGGCTCGATCCCGCTCAGGCGCTCGTTGACGTAGGTGACGAAGCCGGGCTTGCTCTGTTCGCCGTCGTCGATGATGTCGAGCCCGAGCGCGAGCTGCTTGCGGACGATCTCGGCCACGGCGCCGCGCACCCGCGCATCATAGGCGCGGCGATCAATCGGCTTGCCCTGCTCGCGGTCGTCGGTCATCGCGATCAGATCGTCCGGACGGGGCAGGCTTCCGACATGCGTGGTGAGGATCCTTTCGCTGCTTCGCCGCATCGTCCTGCGCCTCCTGCCGGAATCTGTTTGCCAAGCCGTGCCGTCTTCGCGGCATTATGCGGATCGCCGATCTTTTCGGTCAACCGGCCGGCACGCGGCGGCCCGCACGATCGGCCGCGCCGCCCGCGACGGCGACCACCCCCTCGCTCGGAGGAGTTCCATCCCATGACCGGCCTTTCCTTCACCTTCGCCTGCAGCCTTTATGACCGCGTGCTGCCGCTCTATACCGGCGAGGTAAAGCCCGACGGCATCGATCTCAACTTCATCGTCATCGACGATCCGCGCCAGACCTTCGACCGGATGGGCGGCGGCCTCGAATTCGATTCGTCGGAAATGTCGAGCTCGGAGTTCATCAGCCGCAAAAGCGCCGGCAAATGTCCGTTCGTCGCGCTTCCGGCCTTCGTCTCGCGCGTCTTCCGCCACGGCCTGATCTTCGTCAATCGCCGGTCGGGAATCCGGGCGCCGAAGGATCTCGAGGGCAAGCGCATCGGCGTGCCGCTCTACACCATGACCGCCGCGATCTTCATTCGCGGCATTCTCAAGCATGAATACGGCGTGGATCTCTCGCAGGTCCATTGGGTGCAGGGCGCGATCAACAAGCCCGGCGCGCACGGTGCGCCGGCGGTGCCGCCGCTGCTCAAGCCGGTGTCGATCGAAAACAACAACAGCCGGAAATCGCTCAGCGATCTCCTCGAACAAGGCGAGATCGACGCGATCATCGGCACCGACAGGCCCGACGCGATGCGCCATAATCCGGAGATCGCGCGGCTCTTTCCCGACTTTCGCGAGGTGGAAAAGGAGTTCTACCGGCGCACGCGGATTTTTCCGATCATGCACCTGGTGGTCATTCGCCGCGATGTCTATGAGCAGCACCCGTTTGTCGCGACCAGCCTCTACAACGCGCTATGCCGGTCGCGCGAATTGGCGCTGGCGAAAATGAAGTACTTGGGGACGTTGCGCTACATGCTGCCGTGGATGACCGCGGACCTCGACGAGATCGACGAGGTCTTCGGCGGCGATCCCTGGCCCTATGGCGTCGAGGACAATCGACCGACGCTCGAGGCGCTGGTGACCTACCTGGCGGAGCAGTCGCTTATCGCCGCACCTATCCCCGTGGCGGACCTCTTCGTCCCCACCTATGGTCGGCCATGAGCACTTCGATGGCTCGCCCGGTGACGGGATCGAAACGAACGAAATACCTCTTGTTAGGATAGATGAATCCGCGCACCGGGTTGACGCGGCCATAAGATTGCGTCCGCTGCCATTCGACGCGGACATCGCTCCAGTCGTTGTGCCGGGAAACGTCGATCACCGATACCGCCACTTCGATCTCGCCCCTGCGGCTGCCGGTCTCCCAATTGGCCTGGTCGATCAGGATCTCGCGCGGCCCGCGAACGGCGCGAACCACCGCGACATGGCCGAGGCGCATGGCGTTCGTTTGCGCGAAGACCATCACGGCGCCGGGCTGTGGCCGGCGGCCGCGCGCATAGCTGCCGGCGGCCGCGTCCCACCAACGCCAGGCGTCGCCGATGAGCGCAAAGCCGGTCGTGGCTCTGGCATAGGCGACGCAATCCATCGCCGATGCCGGCGTCAGACACGCCAGGAAGGCAACGCCCAGGGCCGCGGCTACGCCGACGCAGCTTCGGGCGCGCAATGTTCTTGCAGCTCTCATACAGGCGCAGGATCGCACCGACCTTATAATATTTCCTTGACACGGGTATTTTTGTCACAGCCGCCGGAGCGGCTCAGCCGCGCTTCATCGCTTCGCCGCTTGACGCCAGGCCTCGATGGCGCGGAATGCGCTGCGGAATCCTTCGGCGGCGACGGGGACGCCGGCATAGACCCCGGCCTGCAACAAGATTTCCGCGATCTCGTCTTCGCTGACGCCGTTGTTGAGGGCGCCGCGGGTGTGGACTTCGAGCTCCGCCCAGCGCGCCAGCGCCGTGAGCATCGCGATGTTCAGCATGCTCCGCGTCCGGCGGTCGAGCCCCGGCCGGACCCAGACATTGCCCCAACAATGGTCGATGGTGAAATCGAGAAAATATTTATTGAAAGGATCCGGGTTCTTGCCTTTGTCGACATAGGCCGCGCCGAGCACGTCGCGCCGCACCTGCGCGCCGTCGCGGTGCCGCTCGTCGATCGTCTTGGGTTCGCTCATTTTTCCATGCTCCCTTTCGCTAGCTTTGTCTCAACTCATTTGCAACGGCGAGGTCTATCGTCCCGCCACGCTCGCGCCGCCGAAGCGCTCCTGCCACCGGGGAATGACGGCCTTGTTGTAGACGTTGTCCGGCACTTGGCCGGAGAGCGCGGCGACGACCGAGCGCGTCGCCCAAAGGATGCCCGGCCGCAGTTCGCCGTCGTCGTTGAAGGAGGCGGCGTGCGGCGACATCAGCACCTTGTCGCCCAATTGACGCAGCGGTGAATCGGCCGGAACGGGCTCCTCCTCGAATGCGTCGATCGCCGCGGCGCGGAGCTTCCCGGCGGCGAGCGCGCGGGCGAGTGCCGCCTCGTCCACGACCTTGCCGCGCGCGGTGTTGATGACGATGGCGGAGGGCTTCATCAGGGCGAGCTGCGGCGCGGCCAGCATGTATCGCGTCTCCTTGGTCAGCACGACATGGAAGGAGACGACGTCGGATTGGCGCAGCAGCGTCTCGTAATCGACCCGCTCGGCGCCGGCGAGAAGGAAGCGCGCGGGCTCGATATAGGGATCGTAAGCCAAGAGCCGCACGCGCCAGGGCGCCAACAATTGCGCGACCCGCGTGCCAATGCGACCGAGCCCGACGAGCCCGATGGTGATGCCGGGATAGCCGTCCGACTGGCGGCTGCCGACGAAGGTGGTGGAGAGATAAGGCTCGCGCCATTGGCCGGCGCGGATCGCGGCGTCGCGCTCCCTGATCTTCTTCAGATGCGCAAGCATCACCGCCATCGTCGTCTCGGCGACGCCGAAGCAATTGGCCTCGGTCGGCGCGTGGCAAACGAGGATGCCGAACTCGGTTGCGGCTTCGACATCGACGTCGTCGACGCCGACGGTGTATTTGGCGACGATGCGCAGGCGCTGGGATCCCTCGATCACGGTGCGGCTGATCGGCGTATGCCGCATCGACGTGCCCATGAGCGCGACGGCATCGCGCGCCGCCGCGGCGAGCGCTTGCTCGTGGTCGCCGCGCGGCAGGAGCCAGGCCGGATCGCCGAGCGCGAGCTCGCAGCCGGTGCCTTCGAGCTTCTGGATCACGTCCGGCGGTTCTTCGCGCGGCGCGAAGATGAGAATTTTCGGCTTCGACATCGGGCCCCCTCGGCGATTGACGGCGCGCCACGCGGTCCCGTCGCGGGGCCGCGGCGCAATGAGCGGCGAGAGCTTTCCGGCGAACCGGCGCCAAGTCAAGTTTCGCCGGAGCGATCGGTCCGAAGCCTCGCTACCGGTCGAAATCTCCCGCCCTCGGCTTGACTCGTTCGTCCCGGCGGGCGGAGAGTCGAGCTTGCCCTGTCCTTGCCTCGGGAGACCCTGATGGAAGAGCATGTCGTTTTCAGCTCCGCCGGGTTGCGGTTGGCCGGGGTCCTCCATGTCCCCAACAATTTGCGCCCGCGCGAGCGCCGGCCGGCGTTTCTCGTCCTCCATGGTTTCGGCAGCAATAAGCAGAGCGGAAACGCGGTCGGCCCGGCACGCATGCTGATGGACTGGGGATATTGCGCGCTGCGCTTCGACATGCGCGGCTGCGGCGAGAGCGAGGGGCCGCGCGGTCGGCTCATTTGCCTCGAGCAGGTCGAGGACACCGGAAACGCGTTGGCCTTTCTAGCGACGCGTCCCGAGGTCGATGCCGAGCGCATCGCCTGCATCGGCAGCAGCTTCGGCGCGGCGGTCGCGCTCTATGCCGGGGGCGTCGAGCGGCGCATCGCCGCGGTCATTTCCTCCGGCGGCTGGGGCGACGGCGAGAAGAAATTCCGCCGGCAGCATGCCAGTCCCGAGGCGTGGCGCAAATTCACCGCCATGCTCGAGGAGGGCCGCAAGCTGCGCGAGCGCAGCGGAAAGTCGATCATGGTGCCGCGCTACGACATCGTGCCGATTCCGCCGCACCTCCGTGGCAATCTCGCCAAGGACTCGATCATGGAATTCCCGTTCGAGACGGTCGAGAGCATGTATGGCTTCCGCGCCAATGACGTCGTCGGCGCAATCGCGCCGCGACCGCTGCTGCTGCTGCACGCCGCCAATGATTCGGTGACGCCGACCGAGCAATCGATCGACCTGTTCGCCCGGGCCGGACAGCCGACGGACCTGCATCTCATGGCCGATGTCGATCATTTCATGCTGGCGGAAGGCAACACGCGGGTGATCGCGCTCATCCGCAATTGGCTCGATACGTACTTTCCCGTGCGCCCCGCGGCCGGAAGCTGAGCGGCGGCGGCTTACGGGAACAGATCCGGCGGATCGGCGAGCCTGCCCGGCACGAGATCGCTGGCGGTGACGCCGACCAGGCGGAAGGATGAGCCGTCGATCTCCCGCGCCAGCACCGGCTGCACCGCGCCCAGAATGATTTCCGGGCGCATCGTCGGATCGCGCGGACGACAGGCGCGGGTGATCGTGCGCCAGTCCGAGCGGCGCAACTTCAAAGTCAGGTTCGCCGCGGCGAGATCGGCGCGCTTGAGCCGCTCGGCGACGCGCGCACAGAGCGCCGCCAACTCCTCCTCGATCTCCGCATAGGTCGCGAGGTCGCGGGCGAAGGTGGTTTCGGCGCCGACGCTGACCGCCTGGCTGCGCCCGGCGCCGACGCGGCGCTGATCCTCGCCGCGCGCATGGCGCATCAGCCCCCGGCCCCAACGGCCGAAACGGTGGATCATCTCGTCCTCCTTGGCGTGGCGCAATGACTCGACCGTGTCGAAGCCGAGCGCTTCGAGCTTGCGCGCCATCACCGGGCCGACGCCGGGCAGGGCTGCGGGCTTCATCGGCCCGATGACGCTGAGCGCGTCCGCTTCGCCGATGATCCGGAAGCCGCGGGGCTTGCCCAAATCGCTCGCGATCTTGGCCAGCATCTTGTTGGGGGCAAGACCGATCGAGACCGTCACGCCGACGCGCCGCTCGACGAGGAGCGCGAGCCGCGCCAGCGCGCGTGCCGGCGGCTCGGAGGATTCGGCACCGCTCAGGTCGAGATAGGCCTCGTCGATCGAGACTTGCTCGACGACCGGCGCGGCCATCGCCATGAGCTCGCGGATGCGCCGTGATTCGCGCCGGTACTTTTCCATATCCGGGCGAATCACCGTTGCTTCGGGACACAGCCGCAGCGCCTGGCCCATCGGCATTGCCGAGCGCACGCCCGAGCGCCGCGCGACATAGCAACAGGTCAAGACCACGCCGCGCGCCCGGCCGCCGACGATCACCGGCAGCGGCCCGAGCTCCGGCCGATCGCGCCTCTCGATGGCGGCATAGAAGGCGTCGCAATCGACATGGGCGATCGCAAGCCGCGCGAGTTCGGGATGAGCGAGGAGCCGCGGCGAGGAGCAGGCGGGGCACACCGCGCCGGGCCGAGCCTCCGCATCATCGAGCCGGCCGCAATCCCGGCACAGTCGCGTTGCGTGCTCTTCCGCGGGTAAAGCCACGGCTCCCTGCGTTCGCAGTTTGTTCCGGACGCGATTGTAATCACGCCTTCATCGCGACGGTCAAGCCGGCGGCACGCGCAACCGCTGCGCCAAGCGCTCGAAACCGGAATCGGCCAGGATGGCGAAGAGCGCGGTCACGACGGCGCCTTGCAGCACATAGGGCAGCTTGTCGCTGACCAGGCCGTCGATGATCGGCGTGCCCAAGGTCACCGCGCCGACGGTCGAGCCGATCGCGGCGGTGCCGATATTGATGATGACCGAGGTTCTGACGCCCGCAAGGATGACCGGTGCCGCGAGCGGCAGCTCGACGTGCCGGAGGAGCTGCAGCTTCGTCATTCCCATGGCCTCGGCCGCCTCGCGTGTCGCCGGCGGGACGCTTTCGAGCCCGGCAAGCGTGTTCTCGATGATCGGCAGAAGTCCATAGATCGTCAGCGCGCACAATGTCGGCAGCGCGCCATAACCCACGGCCGGCACCGCTAGGGCGAGGATTGCGACCGGCGGAAAGCTCTGGCCGATCGTGGCGATTGTATCGAGCATCGGCCGGAAGGCGCGGCCTTGCGGCCTGGTCACGAGCACGGCGAGGCCGATCGCGATCACGGTCGAAACGGCGCTCGACTCCGCGACGATTGCGGCATGCGCCAAGAGCAGATCGAGGAACGAGGAAATGCCGTAAACCGGCGGCTGGACATCGGGAAAAGCCCAAGCGAAGACCGGCGCCGTCGTCGGCATGAGCGCGACGAGAAGCGCGAGGGCGATGATGCCCCAAACGAGCGGGTCGGTGACGAGCCGCCGGCGTCGCGCGCGCGGCATGGTCAGCGCACCAGATCCGCGAGCAGGACCGATCCGGCGACGCCGCCCTCGGCATCGGCGACCGGGAGGCGATCGGCGCGCCGCAGGATCATCTGCGCGAGCGCATCGCGCAGGGAGAGTGCCGGATCGACCGGCTCGCCGGCGGAGATCTCGCCGCGGCGCAAGCGCTCCGACACGGGGCTGAGCGCCAGGAGCTTCAATCCGGCCTCGGACCGGCCGACCAAGTCGCGGACGAAATCTCCGGCCGGATGCTCGAGAATGTCGCGCGGCGACCCGAACTGCACGAGCTGTCCGTCATGCAGGATGGCCACGATATCGGCAAGCCGCAGCGCCTCGTCCATGTCGTGCGTGACGAAGAGGATCGTCTTGCCGGTCGCGGCGTGAATCCGTGCGAGCTCGTCGGCGAGCGCCTGGCGCGTGATCGGATCGAGCGCGCCCAAGGGCTCGTCCATCAGCAACACCTCCGGGTCGGCGGCCAGCGCTCGGGCGAGGCCGACCCGCTGCTGCTGGCCGCCGGAGAGCTGATGCGGGTATTTGCGGCGATGCTCCTCTTCGAGCCGAACCAGCGCCATGAGGTCGCGGACGCGCTCGGCGATGCGCGCTTCCGGCCATTTCAGCAATCGCGGCACTGTCGCGATGTTGCGCTCGACCGACCAATGCGGAAACAGCCCGATCGACTGGATGGCGTAGCCGATGCGTCGGCGCAGCGCCTCCGGCGGCACTTGCGCAATATCCTCGCCGCCGACGCGGATCGCGCCCGAGGTGAGCGGCACGAGGCGATTGACGAGCTTCAGGGTGGTCGATTTGCCGGACCCGGACGATCCGACGAGAACGCAGAACTGGCCGCGCCCGACGGTGAAGGACACATCGTCGACCACCCGCTTGCCGCCATATTCCTTGACGACGTTCCGCAATTCGATCATGGCGACCTCCGCCTGGCGGCAAGCGTGATGAGAAGACGCATCGCGAAATCGGCCGCGAGCGCCAGAAAAATCGTCGGCAGCGCGCCGAGCAGAATGAGATCGATGGCGTATTGGCCGAGGCCCTGAAAGACGAAGCTGCCAAGACCGCCCGCGCCGACCAGCGCCGCCACGACGGCAAGGCCGATCGCCTGCACCATCACGATCCGGAGCCCGGCCAGAAACACCGGCAGACCCAGCGGCAGCTCGATCCGCCAAAAGATCTGGCGCGGCGTCATTCCCATGCCGATCGCGGTCTCGATCACGGCGGGATCGACGGCGGCGATGCCGGTCTCGGTGTTGCGCACCACCGGCAGGAGCGAATAGAGGACGAGCGCCACAACCGCGGGCGCCGCGCCGATGCCGCGCACCCCGATGGCCCCGAGCGCCGGCACGCTCACCGCCAAGGCGGACAGAGGCGCGATCAGAAGCCCGAACATGGCGACGGAAGGAATGGTCTGGAGCAGATTCAACGCCGAAAAGATCCCCGCCCTCCGCCGCGGCCGGCGCGCGGCGAGAAGGCCGAGCGGCACGCCGATCGCCACCGCCGGAACGAGAGCGCCGAAGACGAGCGCGCAATGCCGGCCGAACTCCGCCGCGAAACTCGCCCGCCGGATCGCGTATTCGCGCATGATCGAGAGCGAGTCGAACAGGCCATGCGCCGCCATGACGCCGATCAGGCCGATGGCGGCGAGCGCGACCATGAGACGCAAGAGCGGCCTGGCATCGAGCCGCTGCAGCGCGTCGATGATGGCGAGCGCGGCGCAAAGGCTCGCGATCCAGAACGCCGGCCCCAGCGAAGTCCGCGCGGCGGGGCTGGCGCCCACGGCGAGCGAGGTTGCGGCTTCCCCCGCGCCGTAGAGCAGCAGCAAGAGCAAGCCCGCCGCTCCCACAATCGTCATACCGAGGAGCCGCCGGCTCTGGCGCAGGAAGGCAGCGGCCGCGAGCGCGAGGCCCAATGCAGCAATGCAAGCGAGCGTCGGTCCATCGACCGCGTCCCACAAGGCGATCGGCCGACCGGAGACGAGACGGTTGGGCGCTTCGCCGACGAAGCCGGTCGCGGCGATCGCCACCGCGGCGGCAACCGTCAAGCCGAGCAGCACCGGATTGCGCGGGCCGCTCACTCGATGAAGCCTTTGGCGCGGAGGTAGTCGGCGGCGACGGCGGTCGGATCGAGACCCTCGACCGCGATCTTGGCATTGAGCCGCTGCAAGGTCTCGAGCGTCAAGGAGCGGAACACCGGGTCGAGGATGGATGGCATCTCTGGGTGTCGTTCGATCACCGCAGCGCGCACGACCGGCGCCGGCTGATAGACGATCTGCGCGCCCTTGTCGTCGGCGAGCGCAACCAATCCCAGGACAGCGAGCGCGCCGTCCGTGCCATAGGCCATCGCCGCATTGACGCCGGAAGTACCTTCGGCGGCGGCACGGATCGTGGCGGCGGTGTCGCCCCCGGCGAGAACGAGAAGTTGGCTCTGCTTGAGCGTGAAGCCATAGAGGCGCTCGAAGGCGGGAAGGGCGCTCGGGCTCTCGACGAACTCGGCCGAGGCCGCGAGCCTGACCCGGCCGCCCGCCACAACATAGCGCGCGAAGTCGCTGAGGGTCGCGAGCCTCTGCGACATGGCGAGATCCTTGCGCAAGGCGATCGCCCAAGAGTTGTCGGCGGGCGCTGGCGCGAGCCAGACCAGACGGTTCCTCTCCCAGTCGAGCGCCTTCACTTTCTCATAAGCGCGCCCGGCGTCCTTCCAGACGGGATCGGATTCGAGCTTGAAGAAGACCGCGCCGTCGCCGGTGTATTCGGGATAGATGTCGATCTGGCCGGCCAGAATGGCGCGACGGACAATCTCGGTCGGGCCGAGCTGGCTCTTGTTCTCGACGGATATGCCGTGCCGCTCGAGCAGCAGCGCGATCATGTTGCCGAGCAGCGCTCCTTCGGTGTCGATCTTCGATGCGACCACGACGGTATCGGCCGTTGCCGCGGCGGGAGGCGGCAGCGCGGCGAAGACCGCCGCGGCAAGAGCGCCGATCAGCCAGGTCCTCATCGCGCCGGCAACGCCGCGCCCGCGACGCGATGGGCCAAGGGTCCGAGGCCGATCAGCGGGCAGACTGCCTCACAGCGATCCCCAGATTTCGGTCGCGGTCTCGACGATCAGCTGCAGCTTGCGGCGCTGGATCTCCGGCGTGATCTTGTTGCCGTGATGGGAGCTGGCGAAGCCGCATTGCGGACTGAGGCAAAGCTGGTCCAGCGGCACGTATTTCGTCGCCGCTTCGATCCGGCGCTTCAGCTTGTCCTTCGCTTCGAGCTCGGGCTCCTTGGTGCTGACCAGGCCGAGAACGACGCGCTTGCCCTTGGGCACGAAGCGCAAGGGCTCGAAGCCGCCGGCGCGTTCGGTGTCGTATTCGAGGAAGAAGCCGTCGACGGCGGCGTTGCCGAACAGCTCCTCCGCGACGTTGTCGTAGCCGCCCGACGCCATCCACATGCTCTGGAAATTGCCGCGGCAGGTGTGGATCGTGACGCGCAGCGAGGCCGGCCGATCGGCGATAAGCGCGTTGATGGCGCCGACATAGAGCGCCGGCAGCTTCTTCGGGTCGTCGCCGTCCCGGCGGATCTGGCCAAGAATCTCTTCATCGCAGAGATAAGAGAACGAAACGTCGTCGAGCTGCAAATAAGTCAGCCCGGCCGCGGCGAGATCGCGGATCTCCTCGCGATAGGCCTGCTTCAGATCGGCCCAGAACGCCTCCATGTCCGGATAGGCGCTCGGGCTCACGACCTTGCGGCCGCCGCGCATGTGGAGATAGGTCGGGGATGGGATGCAGATTTTGGGCGTCCGCTTGGTGACGGATTTCAGGAAGGCGAAGTCATCGAGCATGATCGGGCGCCGGCGCCGGATCTTGTCGCTCACCACGAGCATCGAATGGGTTTGCGCGGTCTCGCCGTGCGCGCCTTTGAAGCTGACGGCGTAGTCGGAATGGGTAGCCGTGATGCCGGAAAACCCGATGAGGAAATCGGTGTGCCAGAAGGCGCGGCGCATCTCGCCATCGGTTATGCTCTGCAATCCCACCGATTCCTCGAGCGCCGCCGCGTCGCGGATCGCGCGATCCTCGATTTCGCGGAGCTCGGCGGCGGAGATCTCGCCTTTTTCCCGTCGAGTGCGGGCGACGTGCACTTCCGGGGGGCGCAACAGGCTGCCGACGTGATCGGCGCGAAAGGGCGGCCTCGAAGCCTCGGGCATGGCGATCCTCCGCTTTGGATCGCCGGAGCTTAGCGCGTCGCGCGGATTCAGAAAACCGGCGTCCGCACATCTCCCGTCTTGCCCTCGCGCAGCTGGCGCGCGACCTCGGCCCCGTCGAAATAGGCGGCTTCGCCCTTGATGAGTCCGTTCTCGAAATAGATCCACAGCGCGATCGGGTAGAAGACCGGCTTGCCCGCGGATTCGGCGCCGAAGAAATTGCCCGGCCGCGGCGTCGTGCTGCACCAGCCTTGCCCGACGATCACCTTCTCGGTGCAGACGATGCGCTTGGCATAGAAGCCTTGGCCCGAGAAGACCTGGAAGCGCTGGCGGTAGAATTCTCGGACGTTCTCCCAGCCCCAGATCTCGGTGCCGGTGCCGTGGAAGATCTGAAACGGGTTGTTGCGCGTGACCGTCGCCATGGTGGCGTCGAGATCGCCGCTCCACTCGGCGATCATATGCGCCTTGAGGCAATCCCAGTTGTTGCGCGCCGCAACGCTGCCGTCGAAGCTCATCTCGGCGCTGAAATCGAAATCCTTTTCCGCGGCCATGATTGTCTCCCTCTTGACCGCAATCAGCGCCCGATGAGCGCGCGCACGGCCGCGGTAACGCGGCCCTCATCCGGCTGGACCAGCGGCTCGAGCGTGCGGCTCATCGGGATCGGCACATCCGCCGCGGCGAGGCGCGCCACCGGCGCGTCGAGCCAATCGAAAGCCGTTTCGCCGAGCGTCGCCGCAAGCTCGCCGGCCGCGCCATACTGCCGGCTGCCTCCATCGACGATTAGGGCGCGATTGGTCCGCTTGACGGATTCGACCAAGGTCTCGACATCGAGCGGCACTAAGCTGCGCGGATCGACGATCTCCGCCTCGATCCCCTCCTGCGCCAGGCGCGCGGCGGCGGACAGCGCGACCTGAACCATGCGGCCCAACGCCACCACCGTCACGTCGCGGCCGCGGCGCTTGATGTCGGCGCGGCCGAGCGGCACGAGAACTTCGCCCTCGGGGACGTCGCCCTTCATCCCGTAGAGCAGGCGGTCCTCGAAGACCAAGACCGGGTTGTCGTCGCGAATGGCGGATTTGAACAATCCCTTGGCGTCCGCAGGCGTCGACGGGATGACCACCTTCAATCCCGGCACATGTGCCGCCCAGGCATAGAGACTCTGCGAATGCTGCGGCCCGAGATTGGCCCCGGTTCCCATTGTCGTGCGCAGAACCAGCGGCACCGTGAAATTTCCATTCGACATGTAGTGGATCTTGGCCGCCTGATTGACGAGCTGGTCCATGACGAGGGTGAGAAAGTCGCCGAACATCACCTCGAAGATCGGACGCAGCCCGGTCATGGCGGCGCCCACGGCGATGCCGAAGGCGCCGGCCTCCGAGATCGGCGTGTCGATTACCCGGCCGGCGAAGGCGGCGTAGAGGCCCTCGGTCTGCTTGAAGACGCCGCCGGGTGCGCCGACATCCTCGCCCATGACGATCACCGCGGGGTCGCGGCGCATCTCTTCGAAGAGCGCCTCGAGCACCGCCGCGCGATAGGTGATCTGCCGCGCTTCAGGCATAGACGCGGCTCGCCAGATCCTGCGGCGCCGGCTCGGGCGCTGCTTTGGCGAAATCGGCAGCGGCGCGGATCGCCGCCGCGACCTCTTGCTCGAGCGCGTCGAGCCGGGGCTGGTCCGCGATGCGCTGCTCGAGGAGCTGGCGGGCGAGGCGAGGGATGGGATCCTTCGCCTGCCAGGCGCGGGCTTCCTCGCTGTCCTTGTAATCCTGCTTGTCGGCGACGTGATGGCCGCCGTAGCGGTAGGTGTTGCAGATGAGGAAGGAGGGCCCTTGGCCGGTGCGGGCGCGCGCCACCGCCGCTTCGGTCGCGGCGAGCACGGCCAGCACATCCATGCCGTCGATCATGCGCGAGGGGATGTCGAAGACCTCGCCGCGCGCGGTCAGGCTCTTGCCCGCGGTCACGTCCTCGATCGCGGTGTATTCGCCATAGAAGTTGTTTTCGCAGACATAGACCACCGGCAGCGACCAGATCGCCGCCATGTTCATCGCCTCGAACGCCAGCCCCTGATTGAGCGCGCCGTCGCCGAAGAAGCACACCGCGACCTGCCGCGTGCCGCGCGACTTGGCCGAGAGGGCGGCGCCGGTCGCCAAGGGAATGCCGCCGCCGACGATGCCGTTGGTGCCGAGATTGCCGGTCGCGGGATCGCTGACATGGAGCGAGCCGCTGCGTCCGCCGCAATAGCCGCTGGTGCGACCGAGAATCTCCGCGAGCAGAAAGTCCGGCCGCGCGCCCTTGGCAAGGCAATGGCCATGGCCGCGATGGCTGCTGGCGATGTAGTCGGAGCGCTCGAGTGCGGCGCAGACACCGACGGCATTCGCCTCCTGCCCGGCGCAGAGATGCACGAGCCCCGGCACCATGCCGCCGGTATAGAGGCTGCGTACCAGCTCTTCGAACTGCCGGATCAGAACCATGGCGCGATAGAGAGCGAGAAGATCGGGCAATCGCCTCCCCCTTGCAGTGCCGCGGACGCGGTAACCGCGGCGACCGGACATTGCGGCGGCGCGGCGACGGGCGCAAGAGGAAGTCCGAGCCGGAGGCTCAGAAGACCAGCGACTTGATGATGAGCGGGACGACGTTGGCGGGCTTTGCCACCGCGCCGATGTCGACGTAGTCGAATTGGCTGAGCTGCACCGAATCGATGGCGATGACCTTGGCGGAGGGGTCGATCTCGGTCGTGATGATCCGCCCGATGGTCATGCCGACATCGCCGTCGATGAGCAGCGCCAAGCCGGGCGGACGGCGCAGCGCCTCGGGCAAAGCGGCGCAGATGCCGGATGCAAGCGCGTGCAGATCCGCATGCAGCGGCTCCTCGCGCCAGGCGAACGACAGCGCGAAGCTGTCGCTGCCAGGATCGAGATCGGCGCCGGCGACGGCGCTCCGGACGATATTTTCGACGGCGCCGCGATCGCCCATCACCGCCGCCTCGAACCGGCAGGCCACGACCGGCAGGTTGCGCACGGGCAGGCACTCCGGATCGCTGATCAGGATGGTGTTGCCGCTCACTTGCACGGTGAATTGCGCTGCGCCGATCACCGTCGCGCGGATGCCCTGGCCCGAATCCCAGACCGGCGCCTCGATGTGATGATGGGCGAGCGCGTGTTGCAACTCGTTAGCGAGATCGGGACCGATGTCGCCGAAGCGACGCTTCTCGCGCTCGAACATGAACTCGGCGACGCCGCCCGAGAAGGTCAGCGCCGTCGGAACGAGATCGGCGTCGCGCCGCCAATCGGGCAGCTTCTCGGTCAGAAGCAGGCGCTGTCCAAGTTCGTCCAAGGGCGCGCCGCGGATCATGTCGATGAGCGGACCGGCCATGCGCCGCACGAGAAGCTCGCGGTTCGTCCGCGGCAGCACCGCGCCAAGGTTTAGCGTGAAGCCGAGGTCGCGCGCGACAATGCGCGCGGACTCCTCGATGCGGATCAAACGATGCTCGTCATCCTCGACGATGAGGCGGCCGCCCACGCCGATCGCGGCATTGCCCAATATCTCGCCGTCGCGCACCAGCGAGAATTTGCACGTCCCGCCGCCGATGTCGACGTTGAGCAGCGTGGCGTGACTGCGGCGCGACAGGGCGACGGTGCCCGATCCGTGCGCGGCCATGACGGCTTCGAGATGATGGCCGGCGGAGGCGCAGACGAACTTTCCGGCCTCGTCGGCGAACAAATCGGCGATGGCGCGCGCGTTGGGGCGCGTCAAGGCGACGCCGGTCAGGATCACGGCGCCGCTGTCGACCGCGCCGCGCGTCAGCCCGGCCGCGGCGTAGCTATCGCGGATGAAGCGGCCCAAAGCCTCGGCATCGATGAGTGTATCGCTGCGATAGGGCGTCAGCAGAATGGGCGAGTGCCAGAGCACCGTGCGCTTCACCGTGACGAAGCGGCTCGACAACCCCGTCGCCAGGCGCCGCAGATGCAGGCGCCCGAACATCAGATGCGAGGTCGACGAGCCGATGTCGATGCCGACGGTGGTGATCTCGAGATTGTCGGCAGCCCAGATCGCGGCGTCGAGCGCGTCCTCGTCGTTCGGATCGAGATGCACGTGATCGAAGAGAAAATCGTGCATCGGCGCCTCAACCGGCCGCCGCTGCCGCCGCCTTCCACTTCTGCTCCATCACGCTCCCGACGCCGTGCTTGGCGAGCTCGGCGAGGAAGGTCGCGTGGATGCGCGGGTCTTGGTCGGCGTATTCGATCTGCCGGCCGCCGTCGCGGACATTGACGTCGACGCCGGTGAAGAGGTTGCGCTTCTCCGTGGTGAAGGGGTAGCGCAGGCTGCCGAGCGCCACCGCGAGGTAGCGCGACGGCTGTGCCGCGGTGTTGAAGTGCTGGTGATACATCATGTCGGGCGGGGCGAAGACCCAGCCGTGGCGCCAGTCGACGCGGACGAAATCCGTGTCGCCTTCGTACCAGAGCAGCGAATAGCCGTGGCCGGTGACGGCGAAGACATGGAAGTCGGGGCCGTGCCGGTGCGCCTTCTTGTAGGTGCCGACCGACATCTCCGAGGAATGCGCGTGCATGGTGCCGTCGGCCAGGATGAACTTGATGTTGGAGCTGCCGGCGCCGCGCTGTTCCCAGGCCTGCAGCTCGAACTCCGCGAGATTGGGGACGAAGTTGGTCTCCCACATATGGCGGCCCGGCCGCACCGCCACGAAGTCGCCCTCGCCGCTGAAATGGCGCGACTGGCCCAGGCGCTCGAGAAAGGCGAAGGGGTTGTCGAAGACGAAATCCGCGTTGTGGAAGAGATTGAGCAGCACCGGCAGATTGTTGGTCGAGGCGAGACGGACGCGCTCGCGGCCGCTGCCGTTGAAGTGCTGGTAGCGCGCGTTCAAGGGCAGCGCGAAGAGGCTCTTGGGGCCCCACTCGAAGCTGTGCTTGCCCTGCTCGGTCTCGATGACGGTGCTGCCGTGGCCGGCGAGGACATAGACGACTTCTTCATAGAGATGGCGCTGCGGCGCGGCTTTGGCGCCCGGCGGCAGATCGATGACGAAGACGGCGACGAAATCGCCGCGGCCCTTCAGGTGCGCGATCGCGCCGTCGCAGCCGAGGCGCGGCCACGGCGCGGTGGGCGCTGCCAGGAGATCGATGCCGAAATCCTCGACCACCGGCACGCCTTCGCCGGCGGCCCAACTGCCATAGGGATCGCGCAGCATCTTCGGCGGAGCGGATGGGGAAGAAGTGGCTTGGTCCATCGTCGTCGCCTTTCGGATGGCCGCGTCCGCTCCTCGCCCGCCGGTGCCCGGCCGAGGGCTCGCATCATCAGCATATGGTCTTGGGATTCGAAGTCCCAGCCCGGCGTTGGAGGCAATGCGAACCAGCGCGTCGGGCGCGCGCCCGACGCTATTCCCCTCAAACCAGCTTGACGGAAACCGCCTCGGGTCCCTTGGTTCCCTGCACCACCTGCATCAGCAGCGTCTGCCCCTCGTTGACGCTGGACAGGCCCTGCGCGCCAAGGACGGAGGCATGCAGAAACACGTCCTTCCCGCCATCGGACACGACGACGAAGCCGAAGCCCTTTTGCGCGTTGTACCATTTCACGGTGCCGCGCATCTCGACCGCGGGACCGGCCTCGCGCTCGCGGCGGGGCGGCCTGCCCTCGCCGAAGCTGCGCTCCCGCGGCGGCGCGGCCGAAGCGGTGGTCGCGTCCACTTCGAGCACTTCCGCGATCTGGGCGCCTTTCTGGCCCTGGCTGACGCGGACGAGCAGGCTGGTTCCCGGCGCCACCGCGCCAAAGCCGCCGCGCTCGAGGACCGAGAGGTGGAGGAAGGCATCGCCCGAGCCGTCGGACAGCTCGACAAAGCCAAAGCCCTTCTCGGCCTTGAACCATTTCACCTTCGACTGCACCGGCGGACCGGATGGCCGTTCCTCCGTCATTGGCCGTGCGCCAAAATTGGAACGCGGAGCGCGCCGCGGCGGCTCCACCGAGAAATTGTCATCGTCAAAGCCCCGCCGCCGCTGCGGGCGCCATTCATGGCCTTTACCCATATGTCATCTATCCCCGGGAGGTTCGATACCGGCTCCGCTCGCCCTTTCCTCGACATCGAGGGAACCGGCGAAGAAAACACAGTCTAGCAGAGGGAGAGTTGCAACGGAATGTCCTAGAGTGAGGACGCAGCCGCAGCGCCGAGCTGCGCATGCCGCCAGGGTTAGCGCCGATTAACCCCGATGGAGACATTGGCATGACTAGCGGGAATCGAGGGTCCGGCAAGGAGCGCGCGGAACCGCCGGCCGATCTCGCCCGCTGGCGAGGCGCCCGCCGCGCCGCGCTCCTGGCCGCGCGGTCGGCGCTCGACCCGGCCGAGCGCGAGCGCGCGAGCCGGCAGATCGAGGCTCACCTCGCCGGCGATTTTCTGAGCCTCGCGCCGCGGCCGTTCGGCTTTTATTGGCCGAGCCGAAGCGAGTTCGATCCTCTGCCCTTCGTTCGGCGGCTGATTGCGGCGGGCAGTATCGTGGCGCTGCCGGTCGTGGTCGAGAGGTCCCGGCCGCTCAAATTCCGCCGCTGGCAGCCGGGAGCGGCGATGATGACGGGCCGCTACGACATCCCGATTCCGGCCGAGGAGGCGGAGGTCCTGCCGCAGGTCCTGCTGGTGCCGCTCCTCGGCTTCGATGCGGCGGGCTATCGCTTGGGCTATGGCGGCGGCTATTACGACAGAACTCTCGCCGCGCTGTCGCCGCCGCCGCTCGCCATCGGCGTCGGCTTCGCAATTGGCCGCATCGAGACGATCCATCCGCAGCCGCAGGACATCCCAATGAACGCCATCGTCACCGAGGCAGGCGTGCTGCGGCGCGTCGGCGGAATCCTGCAGCCGGCATGATGCAATTGACCGGGACGCCGGCCCTCCAAGCGCAGGTGGTGGCGCCGGTCGGGTCGGAGAGGCGGGCGATGATGTCGTCGCGAGGGATGGACGCGCCGGGCCGGCAGTTCAGCCGCTTGCGCCGGCAAGGCTGACCTGCATACTATGCAATGCTCATGTTAAGCATGCTTATTATTATAAAGGCATGATCGATTATGATTTTGAACAGAGTTTCGGCTACGTCCTGCACGACACGGCGCGGTTGCTCGGCAAGCGCTTCGATCAACGCGCGCGGGCATTTGGACTGACGCGGGCCCAATGTCAGGTGCTGGTTCAACTCGTCAAACACGAGGGCATCAATCAGGCCGGGTTGGCCGAACTGCTCGAGTTGGAGCCGATTTCGCTGGCCCGGCTCATCGACCGTATGGAGCAGGCGGGCTGGGTCCAGCGACGGGCCGATCCCACCGACCGGCGCGCGCGGCTGCTCTATATCACGGCGAAGGCAAAGCCGATTTTTGAGCGGATTGTGGAGCTCGGTCGAGCGATTCGGTTGGATGCGCTTTCTTGTCTTTCGGCGGCGGAGCGACAGGAGCTTCTTGACCTGATGGTTCGGGTCCGCCGCAACCTTTCCGAAAAGGGCTTCGGCGCGGCCGAGCGCCTGACCGTGACCGCGGGAGCGAAGTGATGAGCGCCGCCACCGCGAATATCAGCAAGGGCGCCGGCCTCCTGCAACGCTGGCGCCGCGGCTGGCTGCGCATCCTGCTCATGCTGTCGGTGCCGCTCGCGCTGGTGTTGGCGGCGGGCTATCTCTACGTCACCGGCGGCCGTTACGTCTCGACCGACGACGCTTACGTGCAGGCCGACATGATCGCGGTCAGCGCCGATGTCGGCGGCCGGGTCGTCGAGGTCGATGTCCGCGACAACCAGCAGGTGACTGACGGACAATTGCTGTTCCGGCTCGATGACCGCCCCTATCGCATCGCGCTCGAGCGGGCAAAGGCGCAGCTCGCCGGCGCACGGCTGCAGATCGACGGGCTCAGGGCGACCTATCGCCAGAAGCTCGCCGACCTCAAATCGGCGCAGGACATGCAGAACTATCAGGACCGCGAGTTCGCGCGCCAGCAGCAGCTCCTCGCCCAGCGCATCACGCCACAGTCCAAATTCGACGAGGCGCAGCACAACCTCGAGGCCGCGCGCCAGAAAGTCGCCGCCGACCAACAGGACATCGCCAACACGCTCGCGGCCTTGAGCGGAAATCCCGATCTCCCGACCGACCAGCATCCCGTGGTGCAGCAGGCCCAAGCGCAGGTCGATCAGGCCGAGCTCGACCTGTCGCATACCATCGTGCGAGCGGCGGCCAACGGCACGGTCACCAAGGTCAACAAGCTGCCGGTCGGCCAGTATCTGACCGCGGCGAGCCCGGCCTTCTCCCTGGTCGCGACCGATGATCTGTGGATCGAGGCGAACTTCAAAGAGACCGAATTGACCCACATGCGGCCGGGGCAGCCTGCGACCGTCGATATCGATACCTATCCGGACCACACCTTCGCGGCGCGGATCGAGAGCATCGGCGCCGGCACCGGCTCCGAATTCTCGGTGCTGCCGGCGCAGAACGCGACCGGCAATTGGGTCAAGGTGGTGCAGCGCATTCCCGTGCGTCTGACCATCGACCATCCCGATCCCGATCGGCCATTGCGCGTCGGCATGAGCGCCACGGTCGAGGTTGACACCGGCTATCGCCGGCCGATCCTGCAATCGCTTGCCTCGGCGTTGGACTGGCTCGACGGTTCGAGCCGCGCGGAGGCGGCGGTCCGGCAGTGAGCATGGCGCCGGCCGAGCGCAAGCAGCCCGTGGTGGCGCACCGCCGCCTGGTCACGCTCTCGGTCATGCTCGCGACCGTGATGCAGGCGCTCGACACCACGATCGCCAACATCGCCCTGCCGCACATGCAGGGCAGCCTGTCCGCCTCGCAGGACCAGATCGCCTGGGTGCTGACCTCCTACATCGTCGCCGCGGCGGTGGCGACCCCGGTCACCGGCTGGATCGCCGGCCGATACGGGCGCAAGCGGCTGTTCCTGGTCTCGGTCGCGGGATTCACCGTCGCCTCGCTGCTCTGCGGGATTGCCGGCAACCTGGCGCAAATCGTCATCTACCGGCTGCTGCAGGGCGTCTTCGGCGCGGCGCTGGTGCCGCTGTCGCAAGCCCTGCTGCTCGACATCAACCCGCGCGAGAAGCACGGCTCGGCCATGGCGATCTGGGGCGCCGGCATCATGGTCGGCCCGATTCTCGGACCCACGGTCGGCGGTTGGCTCACCGACAATTACAGTTGGCGCTGGGTCTTCTACATCAACCTGCCGGTCGGCATTCTCGCCTTCGCCGGCATCATGCTTTTCGTTGCCGAAACGGCGAAGGACCGCACGCGGCCCTTCGACCTCTTCGGCTTTGCCATGCTGAGCCTCGCCGTCGGCTCCTTGCAGATGATGCTCGACCGCGGCGAACAACAGGATTGGTTCAACTCGACCGAGATCTGGATCGAGCTCGGGCTGGCGATTTCGGGGATTTGGGTCTTCATCGTGCATGCGGCGACGTCCGACCACCCGTTCGTCAGCCTGGCGCTGATGAAGGACCGCAATTTCCTCGCGAGCTGCCTGATTATCTTCCTGCTGGGCGTGATGCTTTACGGCACGCTCGCCCTGTTGCCGCCGTTGCTGCAGGGTTTGATGGACTACCCGGTCGTCACCGCCGGCAACATCCTGGCACCGCGCGGCATCGCAACGATGGTGGCGATGCTCTTCATCGGGCGATTTGCGTCGCGTCTCGATCTCAGGCTGGTGATCCTGGTCGGGTTGTTGCTCGCGGCCTACTCGCTCTGGGAAATGACGGATTATGCCCTGATGATGGGCATGGGGCCGATCATCATTGCGAGCTTGTTCCAGGGGGCAGGCACCGGTTTGGTCTTTCCGCCGCTGAGCGCGCTGGCCTTCGCAACCCTGGCCCCGGCCTTCCGCACCGAGGGCGCCGGCCTGTTCAGCCTGGTGCGCAACCTCGGCAGCAGCATCGGGATCTCGATCGTCGAGAACGTGCTGGCGCGGACGATGCAAGCGAGCCATGCCTCGCTTGCGGAGCACGCAAATCCGTTCAACCAGGCGCTGCGGCTGCCGGGCGTGCAGTCGATGTGGGACCTGCACACCCAGACCGGGCTCGCGATGCTCGACGCCGAGATCAATCGGCAGGCGGCAATGGTCGCCTATCTCGACGACTTCAAGCTCATGATGATCGTGACCTTGGCGATGATCCCGCTGGTCCTGTTGCTGCGCAAGCCCAGGGAACGGCGGACGAGCGAGCAGCCGGTTCTCGAGTAGGGGCAATCAACCGTCCCTGAGCGCCTCGCGGAACTCGCGGGCGTTGAAGTCGGCGACGCCGTCGCCGCCCGCGCGCGTGACGTAGAGATCGAGCCGGGCTGCCGCGAGGAGCGCATCCTCGCTGAGGCGGTCGCCCAGATCGCTGCCGGTCATGGCAAGCCGGGCCAGCGAAGGGCTCGCGGCCAGCAGCCGGAAGAGCGCCGTCGTGCGCATGTAGAGCGTCAAGGTCACCGGCACGCTGGTGCCGAGCTCCTCGGCGAAGAGATCGAGGATGGCGCGGGTTTCGATCTCCGGTCCGCCCGCCGTGGTCTCGTCGTCTTCCTCTTCTTCCTCCGGCGGCGGCGCCTCTGCTGCCAGCCGGTCGAGATATTCGCCAAAGAGGAAGACCGCGGAGCTCAGGAGTTCGGGCTCGACCGCGGGCACGCGCGGCGGGACGGGCAGGGGCGAGACATGGGTCATGGGAATTCCCTCAGTCGCCAGGGGTGACGGCATCGGCGCGCGCTGCGACCGTCGGCTGGGTCCGGTTGACGAGGTAAATGCCGAAGCCCACCAGCGCCATCGCCAGGATGAGCGCGGCACTAATCGGCTCGCCGAGCACGACGCCGCCCGCAATCAGGCCGAAGATCGGCGTCAGGAAGGAGAACGAGGCTAGCTTGAAGGCGGGATAATGGGCAACGAGCCAGAACCAGCAGAGATAGCTCGCGAAGGCAACGATGATGGTCTGGTACAAGAAGCAGGCGAGAACCAGCGGTGTCGGCGCGAAGACGCCCGGCTCGCCCACGGCGAGGGAGAGGCCGAGGAGCAGCGGCGCGGACCCCGCGAGCTGGTAGAGGAGCATCTTGTCCGGGCTCAAGCGCGACAGCGCGGACGCCTTGATCACCACCGTCGTCATGCCCCAGAAGATCGCCGCTATAAAGGCCATCATGTCGCCGAAGAGCTCGCGATAGGTCGGGAAGCGCAAGGCATCGGCAAAGGCAATGGCCGTGCCCGCAAAAGCCGCGACCAGCCCGGCCACGTGGATCCCGCGCAGGCGCTCGCCGGCGATGAACCAGTGCGCGCCGATCGCCACGATGAAGGGCGCCATATAAAGAAAAAGCACGGCGCGCGAGGCATTGGTGAATTCGAGACTCCAGAACAGGAAGGCGAATTCTCCCGCGAACAGCACGGCGATGAGAAAGCCCAGGCCGCCCGAGCCGTCGCGGCGGAAGAGCCGGACTCCGCGCGCGCTCGACCAGGCCCACACCAGAGCCGCCGCGCCGGCCGAGCGCAGGCCCGCCTGAAGCAGCGGCGAGATGCCGCCATTCGCCACCTTGACGGTTACCTGATTCAGTCCCCAGAGCGCGCACAGCACGACCATGGCGGCCATCGCCAGAAGATCCAGTCGGTCGGAGCGCGGGCGCATCTCGGCCGCTGGTTTAGCGGCCGCCCGCGGCGCCTCGCAACTTCTATCTCCGCGATCAACGGAACGACAGGAGATGGCGTATTTCTATCGGGGGGACTAAATTGCCGCCTCGACCGTTACGTTAATTCGGCAGTTTGCAAAATACGGCCGCCTGCGGTCGCTTGCGGCGGGTGGCAGCGGAGACTCGTTGGTGAAGAGCAGCGTTCCGACCGTTCGGGACGAGCGGCCGGTCAGTCTCGCCGAGATGGCCGCGATCGCCCTGGTCATCGGCATCCTCACCGGCGGCGCCGCCGTGCTGTTCCGCGCGCTCATCGCGGGTATCCACAACCTGTTCTTCCTCGGTGTCGTTTCCTTCTATTACGACCCGAACCTGCATACGCCTTTGGGCCAACTCGGGCCGCTCGTCATCCTGGCGCCGGCGCTGGGCGGGATCTTCGTCATCGCCCTCGTCCGCCTGCTGCCCGAGGATCGGCGCGGCCAAGGCGTCTCCGACATCATCGACGCCATCTACTATCGCGAAGGGCGGGTGCGCGCGGTGTCCGCCTTCGTCAAATCCTTCGCGGCGGGAATCCAGAGCGCCACCGGCGGCTCGGTCGGCCGCGAGGCCGCGATCGTGCAGATCGGAGCGGCGCTGGCATCGCGGATTTCCCGCCTGACGCGCATCGCGCAGTGGCAGCGCATGACGCTGGTCGCGGCAGGCGGGGCGGCGGGGCTGGCCGCGGCCTTCAACGCGCCTTTGGGCTCGATCGTCTTCGCGATCGAATTGATGATGCCGGAGATCAGTCCGCGCACGCTCCTGCCGGTGACGATCGCGGCCGGCGCCGGGACCTTCGTTGCGCGCTTTTACTACGGCTTGCAGCCGACTTTCCTGGTCCAGACCATCACGGCGAGCAATCTCAAGATTTCCGGCGTCGTCGCGCTGCTGCCCTTCGTGCCCTTCGGCATCCTGCTCGGGCTGGTCTCGTGGCTTCTCATTTGGCTGCTCGGCGTGACCGAGCGGCTTCTCGCCGCCATCGCCCCCACGCCTTACCTGCGCCACATCATCGGCATGTTGGCGGTCGGTATCCTCGGCTATGGCATGGCGATGACGACGGGGCATTACCAGGTCGAGGGGCCGAGCTATGCGGCGCTGCAGGACATCCTGCGCGGCACCATGGTCGCCTCCTGGTTTTTTGCGCTGCTCTTTGCCGCCAAGGTTCTGGCGACGATCCTGACCCTGGGCTCGGGCGGCAGCGGCGGGGTCTTTTCCGCCTCTCTCGTCATTGGCGCGGCGCTCGGCGGCGTGGTCGGCTCGGTCTGTCTCGCCATCTGGCCCAACCTCGATGTCGGCATCACCGATTTCGCCATCGTCGGGATGGCAGGTCTGCTGGGCGGCACGACCGGAGCCGCGATGACCGCCATCGTCATGGTCTTCGAGCTGACGCGCGACTACAACGTCATCGTCCCGATGATCCTGTGCGTCACGGTCGCCATCGCCATCCGCCGCGCCGTGCTGCCCCAGACGATCTACACCCTCAAGCTCGCCATCAAAGGGCACGAGGTCCCGGACGCGCTTCAGGCCAACATGTACCGCATCCGCCATGCCGAGCGGGCGATGTCGACCGAATTCGAGGTGCGCCCCAGCGGTGCCACGACGGAAGAGGCGATAGCCGCGCTGACGGAGACGGGCCGGCCGATCTACTTGATGGTCGCCGACGGCAAGCGGCTCAAAGGCTATGTGCGGTTCGATCCCGGCTTCAAGCTCTGGCAGGCGCGGGAGATCGCGACCACGCTCGGCGACATGGCGCGGACCGATTTCGTGCTGGCGCGGCCGACGGATACCATGTTCGACGTCATCGGCCGGGTGGCGCGGCGCGGCGCGCGGCTGGTCATCGTCGTGCGCGGCCGCGGGCGCATCCCGCGGGTCGAGGACGTTCTCGGCTTCATCGCGCTCGAGACCATGGGCGAGGCGGTGATCGAAAATGCCCGCGCCTATGCCCAGCCGGTCACCCGCAATCCGTTCCCGCTGCTTTATCGCCGGCGCGTCGCCCGTCCGATTCAATTCTGGCGCGGCCGGCGCGCGCGCTCCGACGGCGACGCACCGCGCTGATTGGTCATTTTGCAGGGTCGCCGGTATCCGGCACCAGCGCCGCCGCCTTGATCCCATAGACCGCGCACGCCTCGTCCTGCTCGGAGGTGTCGCCGCTGATGCCGACGGCGCCGAGAACGGCAGCGTCGCCGGAGCGGATCAGCACGCCGCCCGGCACCGGAACGATCCTGCCGCCCGAAGCGGCCATCAACGCGGTGAGGAACACCGGCGCCGTCTGCGCGCGGCGCGCGAATTCGCGCCCGCCGAAGCCCATGCCGAGCACGCCCCAGGCCTTTCCTTCGGCGATCTGCGGCCGCAGGATGCTCGATCCGTCTTCCCGCTTCAGCGCGACGAGATGTCCGCCCGCATCGAGCACCGCGACGGTCAACGGCTTCAGCTTGAGCGTCCGGCCGTATTCCAGCGCCTTGTCGACGATGATGGCGGCCTTGGCAAGGGTGAGGTCGGTCATCCTGCTTCTCCCGGTCTTTTCCGTGGGGCGACTTTCCACGGTCGTCCGCAGTATCATGGCGTCGCCGGCCTGGGAAGCACATCTCTTTTTGCCGGCGCAGGGCGTCCTCGGGAGATCGGTGCCGATGTCGAAACTGAGCCTTACCTTCGCCTGTTGGGATTACGACCGGATCAAACCCCTGGCCGACGGCTCGGTGCAGGCGGAGGGGATCGATCTCAACATCGTCGACCTGCCGGTCGAGGAGACGTTCTTCCGCATGCTGCGCTATCGCGAGTTCGACGTGGCGGAGATGTCGCTGTCCTCTTACACCGTGTCGCTGGCGCGGCCCGACCCCGGCTTCGTCGCCTTGCCGGTCTTCCCCTCCCGCATGTTCCGCCATTCCGGGATCTTCGTCTCGGCCAAGAGCGGGATCCGCGAGCCCAAGGATCTCATCGGCAAGCGCGTCGGCGTGCCCGAATACCAACTCACCGCGCCGGTGTGGATGCGCGGCATTCTCCAGGACGAATACGGCGTCGATCCCGCGAGCGTCGAATACTGGACCGGCGGCGAAGAGGAGCCGGGGCGCGAGGAGAAGGTCAAGCTCGATCTGCCCGCGAAGTTCCGCGTGCGCCCGATCGGCCACGACAAGACGCTGTCGGCGATGATCGCCGAGGGCGAGGTCGACGCCATCTACGCGCCGCGCAGCCCCTCGACGCTCGACACGCGGCCCGATCGGGTGCGGCGGCTGTTCGAGAACTATGTCGAGGTCGAGCAGGCCTATTACCGCAAGACGCGCATTTTCCCGATCATGCATGCCGTCGTGCTGCGGCGCGAGCTTTACGAGGCGCATCGCTGGATCGCGCGCTCGCTCTTCAAGGCCTTCGTCGAGGCCCAACGCATCGTCTATGAGCGGCTCGCCATTCCCGCCTCGCTCAAGACCATGCTGCCGTGGCAGATCGCCCATGTCGAAGAGGCAAGGCGCCTCATGGGCAAGGATTGGTGGCCCTACGGCTTCGCGCCCAACCGAGCGGCGCTCGAAACCTTCCTGCGCTATCACCACGAGCAGGGCCTGTCGCCGCGGCGGCTGGCGCCGGAAGAGCTGTTCGTGCCGGAGACGACCGAGGCGTTCAAGATCTGAGGCCGTTCCATGAGCGCCCCGGCGGAAGTCGTAGCGCACCCCGCCAGCACTCTGCTGCTGCTGCGCGACGGGCCGGCGGGGCTCGAAGTGCTCATGGTGACGCGCCATGCCGAGACCGAAGTCGCCGGCGGAGCTCTGGTCTTTCCCGGCGGGCGGGTCGATCCGGGCGACGGCGCGCCGGAGGTGCTGGGAAGCTGCCGCGCGCCGGCGCCGGCCGACTCGGCGGCGATGGCGTTTCGCGTTGCAGCAATCCGCGAGAGCTTCGAGGAAGCGCATGTGCTGTTGGCGCGGCGGTGCGGCGAGGATGCTCCTATCGCGGCCGCGGCGCTGGCGGCGCTCGAAGAGGACTTGGCCGTGCTTCTCGGGCGGGCGCCGCATTTCGCCGATCTCGTCGCCAGCGGCGTCATCGAGCTCGCGACGGACCTCATGGTGCCCTTCGCCCATTGGATCACGCCGAAAGGGCGGTCGAGGCGTTTCGATACGCATTTCTTTCTCGCCCCGGTGCCCGCCGATCAAGTGGCGGCGCATGACGGGCGCGAAGCCGTCGAATCCGTCTGGATCAGCCCGCCGGCGGCGGTTGCGGCGGCCGACGCGCAGCGCGCCAGCCTGGTCTTTGCTACGCGCATGAATCTGCGGAAGCTCGGGCAGAGCCGCGACGTCGCCTCAGCCCTCGCCGCGGCGCGCGGCGACCGGATCGTCACCATCTGTCCCGAACTCTACGAGACGCCAGCGGGCCTGCGCATCCGGATTCCCGCCGATGCCGGCTACGGACCCGCCGACATGTCGGCCGAGGACGTCCTCGTGACGCGCTGAGGCGTCTCAGCGCTTCGCGTCGGTGAACCCTCGACCCTCGCTGGCCAGGCGCAGGAGCAGCGGCGCCGGCTTGAGGGCGGGATCGTCAAGCCGGCGCGACAGCGCGTCGAGGCGGTCGCGGATCGCCGCGAGTCCGATCTGATCGGCATAGAACATCGGCCCGCCGCGATGCACCGGCCAGCCGTAGCCATAGACCCAGATCACATCGATGTCGCCGGCCCTGAGCGCGATGCCGTCCTCGAGGATGCGGGCGCCCTCGTTGATCATGGGCTCAATGATCCGCTGCAGAATCTCCGCCGCCCCGATCGCTCGCCGGGCCACGCCCAGGCGCTCGGATGTCGCGATGATGATGCGCTCGACCTCGGGGTCGGTCAGCGCTGCGCGGCTGCCCGGCTCGTAGCGGAAGAAGCCGGCGCGGGTCTTCTGGCCGAAGCGGCCGGCCTCGCACAGCGCATCGGCGACCGGCGCCTTGCCGCCGCGCGCCTGGCGCGCCCGCCAGCTCACATCGAGCCCGGCAAGATCGCTGGCCGCGAACGGCCCCATCGGGAAGCCGAAATCGACGAGCGCCGCATCGACGTCCTGGGGCAGCGCGCCCTCGAGCAGGAGGCGCTCGGCGGCGCGGCTGCGCTGCGTCAGCATGCGGTTGCCGACGAAGCCGTAACCGACGCCGACCGGCACCGGCACTTTGCGCAGCTTGCGCGCCAGCGCCATGCCCGAGGCCAGCACCGCCGGCGCGGTCTTTGCGCCGCGCACCACCTCGACCAGCCGCATGACATTGGCCGGGCTGAAGAAGTGCAGGCCGATGACTTGCTCGGGACGGCGCGTCGCGGCGGCGATGACGTTGACGTCCTGGTAGGAGGTGTTGGTGGCAAGGATGGCGTCGGCTTTGGCGGCGCGGTCGAGCGCGGCGAAGACCTGCTGCTTCAGCGGCAGATCCTCGAACACCGCTTCGATTACGAGATCGGCATCGCCGACGGCCTCGTAGGCGAGCGCGCCCGTGACCAGAGCCATGCGCCGCTCGACATCCTCCGCCGCCAAGCCGCCGCGGCTCGCGCTTGACTGGTAATTGCTGCGCATCGTCGCAATGCCGCGGTCGAGCGCCGCCTGGGTGGTGTCGATCAGGGTCACGGGAATTCCGACATTGGCGAAGCACATGGCGATGCCGCCGCCCATCGTGCCGGCGCCGATGATCGCCGCCTTGGCGATGGCCTGCGCCGGCGTGTCGGGCGCGAGATCCGGGATCTTGCCGGCATCGCGCTCGGCGAAGAAGAAATAGCGCTGCGCCTTGGCCTGGTCGCCGTTGACGAGTTGGAGGAACAGCTCTTGCTCGCGCGCCAGTCCTTGATCGAAAGGCAGCGCCACTGCCGCCTCGACCGCAGCGATGCAGCTCGCCGGCGCGATGACGCCGCGGCGGCGCTTTTCGATCGTCGCGCGGTAGCGCGCGAAAAATTCGGGATCGCTCGGAACGTCCTTCACCGGCAGATCGCGGACGCGACGGCGCGGCCGGCGCTCGCCGACGAGCCGTTCGGCAAAGGCCAGAGCGGCGGCGCGCAGGTCGCCGCTCGCGATCTCGTCGATCAGCCCCTTGTCCAATGCCTCCTTGGCGCCGATCGGCTCGCCCAGGGCGATCATGTCGAGCGCGACCGGGACCCCGACGAGGCGCGGCAGGCGCTGGGTTCCGCCGGCGCCGGGCAGCATGCCGAGTTTCACCTCGGGCTGGCCCAGGCGCGCGTCCGGCGCGGCCAGGCGATAATCGCAGCCCATCGCGAGCTCGAGCCCGCCGCCCAGAGCGGCGCCGCGGATCGCGGCGACCACCGGCTTCTGCCCGGCCTCGATGGTGGCGATGACGGCGGAGGTCAGCGGCGCGGGCCGCGTCTTGCCGAATTCGGTGATGTCGGCGCCGGCGATGAAGATGCGGCCGACGCCGATGATGACGATGGCGCCCACCGCCGGATCGGCCAGCGCCGCGTCGAGCGCCGACTTGATGCCGGAGCGGACGGCATGGCCCAGGGCGTTGACGGGCGGACTGTCGATGGTGAGGATAGCGACCGAACCGACGCGCTCGCTCTTCACCACCGTTCCGGGGTCGCTCATCGAAAACCTCACTGGCAAGGGAAGACCGAGGATCGCCCAGCCTTCAGGGGCGCAGCAGCCCTGTCAAGCCCGCAACGAGCACGGGCGGAATTTGCGCAGACGCGGCCCTCTCTCCCTGATGCGGCCGCACTGACTTGGCCTCGAATATCTGCCTGGGCTTGCGGCGAGCGGCGATGCTAGAATTTGACCGATGGGCCGGCCACGCTCTCGCTTGGGGCGATGTCGGGACAATGGAGGGGAACGCCGATGAAGCAGGCGATCGCCGGGGTTTCAGTTGTTGCCGCCATTGCGCTTTCCGCGGCTGCGGCGCCGGCACAGACCAAGACCATAACCCTGGGCGCGTCGGTGCAAATCACCGGCGCCATGGCAAACCCCGGCCACTACTATCGCGACGCCTATCAGCTTGCCGTCGACCAGATCAATGCCAAGGGCGGCATCGCCGTCGGCGACCAGCGCTATCAATTCGCCCTCAAGGTTCTCGACAACCAGTCCGACGTCAACCTCGGCGTCCGCCAATACGTTCAGCTCATCACCAGCGACAAGGTCGATTTCCTGCTCGGTCCGTTCAACAGCAATGATGCGCTCGACGATTCCTCGGTGGCCGAGAAGTACGAGATCCCGTTCGTCCAGGGCGGCGGCGCCTCGAGCCAGATCTTCGCGCGCGGCTACAAATACGTTTTCGGCACGCTGCCGCCGGCCGACGATTATTTCGGCAGCACCATCGAGATGCTCGGCAAGCTCGAGCCCAAGCCGAAGACCGTGGCGCTGCTCTCGGCCGATGATTCCTTCGACGTATCGGTCGCCACGGGGACGCGAAAGCTGCTGGCGAAGCCGGGCTTGACCACCGTTTTCGACGAGCAATATGCCGAGCACAACTCGGATTTCACCACGCTGCTTTCGCTGCTCAAATCCAAGGCACCGGATGTCCTGCTGTGGGGCGGGCATGAGCCCGAGGCGCTCAACTTCATCCGGCAGGCGAAGAGCCTCGACTTCAGCCCCAAAGATCTCGCCTCCTTCACCGTCGGCGTGCCGACGGCCGATTTCCGCAAGGCGCTCGGCAAGGACGCCGATTACACCTTCGGCATGACCGTGTGGCTGCCTTCGGCCACGCTCAAGGACGACTGGTTCGGCGACGCCGAGGCCTTCGCCAAGCAGTTCCAGGAGAAATACGGCTACCCGCCGGATTACCACGTCGCCTCGGCGGTGGCGGATGTCGAGACCTATGCCAAGGCGATCGCCAAGGCGGGGTCGCTCGATCGCCAGAAGGTGCGCGCCGCCATCGCCGCCATCGACTTCGATTGCCTCTATGCCCGCGTCCGCTACGCCGAGAACGGCCAGATCGACTTGCCGCAGACCGCCATCCAAATCCAGAACGGCGAACTCGTTCCGGTCTACACCGACCATTTCCTCAACAAGCCGCAATATCCGGTGCCGCCTTGGAACGCGCGGCACTGAAGCCGCCGCCCAGCACCGCCCGATCCGCGGCGAAGCCTGATTAAGAGACCGCCGTGCTGCTCGCGCAGATTCTGACCAACGGCTTGCTGCTCGGCGGCCTTTACGGCCTGATGGCGCTCGGCATGGCGCTGATCTGGGGCGTGCTCAACATCGTCAATCTGGCGCATGGCGCGCTCATCATGTTGGGCGGCTATGCCGTCTATTTCATGTTCACCGCCGCCGGCATCGACCCCTTCGCGGCGCTGCCGGTGGCGATGCTGGTGATGTTCGCCTTCGGCTACGCGCTGCAGCGCTTCCTGCTCAATCTCATCGTGCGGTCGGCGCCGCTCAATACGCTGCTCATCACCTTCGGGCTCGATGTGGTGCTGACTTATCTGGCGCAACTGGCCTTCAGCGCCGATTTCCGCGCCATCAATCCGAGCTACGCCGGCGCCAATGTGACCGTGCTCGGCATCACCATCCCGCTGGCGCGCCTCGCCGCCTTCGCCGTGGCGCTGGTGCTGGCGGCGGCATTGTGGCTGCTGCTCGAGCGCACGCGCCTGGGGCGGGCCATCCGCGCCACGGCGCAGAATCTGGTCGCGGCGCGGCTCTATGGCGTCGATCCGCGCCAGCTCTATGCCGTCACCTTCGGCATCGGCGCGGCCTTGGCCGGCGCCGCGGGCGGGCTCTATGGCGTGGTCTCGCAGCTCACTCCCTATGTCGGCACCAATCTGACGGTGAAGTCCTTCGTCATCGCCATCATGGGCGGACTCGAAAATCCCTTCGGCATTCTTGCCGGCGGCCTCGTCATCGGCGTCGCCGAGGCGCTCGCCGCGCTCTATCTCGGACCGACCTTCACCGACGCCATCAGCTTCGGCCTGCTCGTCGTCATCCTCGTCGCGCGGCCGGTGCGGTCGCTCAAAGGGGCGTGATGCGCTGGGCGGCACTGGCGCTCATCGCGGCGCTGCTCGCGATCCTGCCCTGGGTCGGCGACGACGTGATGATCCAATATGGCATCAATGCGCTGCTGGTCGCGACCTTGGCGCAGGCATGGAACATCATCGGCGGCTTCACCGGCTATGCCTCCTTCGGCAATTCGGTGTTCTACGGGCTCGGCACTTACGGCACCGCCATCGCCATGGTGCAATTCGGCCTGCCCTTCGGCGTCGGCCTCGCCCTGGGCGGCGCGCTCGGCATGCTCTGCGCTTTGCTGCTCGGCCTGCCCATTTTGCGGCTGCGCGGCCATTACTTCGCCATCGCCACGCTCGGGCTTTCCGCGACCATGGCGGCGATCGTCGCCAATCTCGACATCGCCGGGCGCAATATCGGCCTCATCCTGCCGCTGACGCGCAACGACGCCATGTTCTACGAAGCCTCGCTCGCGCTCCTGGCGGCGACGACTCTCACCGTCATTTGGCTGGCGCTGAGCCGCTTCGGCATGGGCCTCATCGCCATCCGCGAGGACGAGGACGCCGCCGCGGTGATGGGGGTCAACACCACCTTCTACAAGGTCGTGGCGCTGGTCCTGTCGTCCTTCTTCACCGCGGTTGCCGGCGGCATCCATGCCTATTGGATCACCTTCATCGATCCGGCGAGCGCCTTCGATCTGACGCTCAATGTGCGCATGGTCATCATGGCGGTGTTCGGCGGACCCGGCACCGTCTTCGGCCCCTTGATCGGCTCGTTCATTCTCTCCAGCGTCTATGATTGGCTGGCGAGCAGCATCTCGACCGCCGCCGCCTTGCTCTTCGGCCTCGTCATCGTGATCGCCGTGGTCTTCATGCCGCGCGGCCTCATCGATCTCGGCGCCGGCCTGCGCCGCGTCGGCTGGCGTTATCTCCTGCAAAACATCCGGCTGCACCGGATATGAGCGAACACCCGGCCGGTCCGCTGCTCGAGGCGCGCAAGCTGACGCGGCGCTTTCAAGGCCTTGTCGCGGTCAACGAGGTCAGCATCGCCGTCAATTACGACGAGATCGTCGGCCTTATCGGCCCCAACGGCTCCGGCAAGACGACCCTGATCGGCCTGATCAGCGGCACCTTGCCGCCCGACGAAGGCGAGCTCTTCTTCGAAGGCAAGCGGATCGAGGAGATGGCGGCCTACCGGCGCGCGCATCTCGGCATCGCCCGCACCTTCCAGGTGATGAAGCCCTTCCCCGGCCTCTCGGTGCTGGACAACGTCACCGTGGGGGCGCTGTTCGGGCTCAATGGCGGCGAGCACAAGCGGGCACGGGCGCGCGAGCTGGCGCGCTTCATGGTCGAGTTCACCGGCCTCGGCCGGCGCATGGACCAGCGCGCCGATGCCTTGGGCGGACCCGACCGCAAGCGCCTCGAACTCGCGAAGGCCTTGGCCATGCAGCCGCGGCTCCTGCTGCTCGACGAGGTGATGGCCGGGCTCACCGCGGTCGAGGTCGACGAGGTGATCGAGATCATCAAGAAGATTCGCCAAGAGGGCGTTGCCATCCTGGTCGTCGAGCATGTCATCAAGGCGATCCGCAGCCTGTCCGACCGAGTGTGCGTCCTGCACCACGGCCAGAAGATCGCCGAGGGCGACCCCGCGACCGTCTTCGAAGACCCGCAGGTCATCGAGGCCTATCTCGGGACGCGGCGGAAATGAGCGAGCCGCTCCTCGAAATTGCGCGGCTGCGCGCGGGCTACGGCGTGCCGGTGCTGTTCGACGTCGATCTCACGGTTCGGCGCGGCGAGATCGTGGCGCTCGTCGGCTCGAACGGCGCCGGCAAGACGACCTTGCTGCGCGCCATCTCCCGCACCGTCGCCGCCGAGGGCGAGCTGCGCTTCATGGGCCGCGACCTCCTGCCCATGGCGCCCGAAGACGCCTTCGGCCTGGGCCTCGTGCAAGTGCCGGAAGGGCGCCAGCTCTTCGGCCGCATGACGGTCGAGGAGAACCTTCTCATGGGCGCCTACCGCCGCCGCGACGCGGCCGGCATCGCCCAGAGCTTCGAGCGCGTCTATCGCCTCTTCCCCATCCTGGCCGAGCGCCGCCAGCAGGTCGCGGGGAGCCTGTCGGGCGGCGAGCAGCAGATGTGCGCCGTCGGCCGCGCCCTCATGGCGGCGCCAGTGCTGCTCATGGTCGACGAGATGAGTCTCGGCCTCGCGCCGGTGATCGTCGATCAGCTCCTCACCGTGCTCGCCGACATCAGGCGCGAGGGAGTGACGGTGCTGCTCGTCGAGCAGGACGTCTTCGCCGCCTTCAGCGTCGCCGACCGCGGCTACGTCATGGAAACCGGCCGCGTCGTCCATCAGGGATTGGTCAAGGACCTCGAGCGCGATCCCGAAGTCCGCAAGGCCTATCTCGGCGTCGCCTGATTTATTCGATAAATCAATAACTTGTGGACGAAGGCTGCGGGCCGATTGGGTTCGTTTCGCCGATTTTAACTTTTGCCGCGCGAGCCTCTCGTGATGAACGCTGTTTGCGTACATATGGGAGCAGCGATGCGCGCCGGCAAGGGCTGGGTCGGTTTCGGGGAAATTCGCAACCGATGTTGATTTGGTCGATTATCACTAGAGCGCGTTTCTCGCAGACGGAATCGTATCTTGTTCGTCATGCCCGGGCTTGTCCCGGGCATCCACGTGGATCCCCGGGACAAGCCCGGCGATGACGAGAAAGGGACGGTTGCACCCAAACGACATCCGCATTAGCGCAAGGAGAAAGGACGCATGGAGATGTACGATCCCCCGCACCCCGGCGAGATCGTCCGGGAGGACTGCCTTAAGGCGCTCGGCCTGAGCGTCACCGAGGCGGCCAAGGGCTTGGGCGTCACGCGCAAGACGCTCTCGTCGATCATCAACGGGCGCTCCGGCATCACGGCGGACATGGCCCTGCGCCTGTCGCAGGCGTTCGGCAGCACGCCGGAGCACTGGTTGCAGATGCAGCTTGCCTACGATCTGTGGCAAGCGAAACACCGCGCCAAGAAGCTGCACGTCAAGCGGTTCTTCGCGGCGGCGCCGGGGTAACGCAAAAGGGTCGAGCACTATGAAAAAGAAGTTGCCAAAGCTGAGAAGCGATAAGGCAGCGGCGGCGTTCGTGGCGAAGTCCGACCTGACGCAATACGACCTGTCGGGGATGCGGACCGTGCGCTTCGAGTTTCAGCCGAAGAGCGAGCGGGTGAATATGCGCCTGCCGCGCAAGCTGCTGGACGCGGTGAAGGCCAAGGCTGCCAAGGCCGGGGTTCCGTATCAGCGCTTCATCCGGCAGGCGCTCGAAATGGCCGTGCACCCGCGTAAGGGGCCGTAACCACTCGAAGACGTTGAAAGCTGCAGAAACGCGCGCGGGAACCGTTGGCGCCCGCCCGCCTCAGCTCGCCAGCGCCTTGGCCGGCTCCTCGAAGGCGGCGGCGATGGCGTCGTCGATCCGCTCGCACCAGACGAAGCGCATGCGATTGCGCACCTCTTCGGGAATGTCATCGAGGTCGTGCCGGTTGCGCGCTGGCAGCAGCACCGTGGTGATCCCGGCGCGCGCCGCCGCCGTCACCTTCTCCTTGATGCCGCCCACCGGCAGCACCAGGCCGCGCAGGCTGATCTCGCCGGTCATGGCGGTGTCGCTGCGCATGGCCCGCTCGGTGAGCAGCGAGACCAGCGCCATGGTCATGGCGACGCCGGCGGAAGGGCCGTCCTTCGGGGTGGCGCCGGCGGGCACGTGGATGTGGATGTCGCTCTTGCGCAACTGGGCTTGGTCGATGCCGAGCGACTTGGCGCGCGACTTGACCAGCGACAGCGCCGCCTGCGCGCTCTCCTTCATCACTTCGCCGAGATGGCCGGTGAGGATGAGCCTTCCGTCGCCGTCGACGCGGGTCGCCTCGATGAAGAGGATGTCGCCGCCTGCCGGCGTCCAGGCGAGGCCGGTGGCGACGCCCGGCACGCTCGTGCGCATGGCGGTCTCGTTCTCGAAGCGCACCGGCCCGAGAATGCCCGGCAGATCCTCAGCGCCGATGTCGATGCGCTCGGCCGCGCCCTCCGCGACCCGCATGGCGGCATGGCGGAAGACCGCGCCGATGGTGCGCTCGAGATTGCGCACGCCGGCCTCGCGCGTGTAGTCGGCGATGATCCGGCGCAGCGCCTCGTCGCTGATCGTGCAGCGCTCCGCGCTGAGGCCGTTGGCTTCGATCTGGCGCCGCATGAGATAGCGCCGCGCGATCTGCAGCTTCTCCTCCTCGGTATAGCCGGTGAGCTCGATCACCTCCATGCGGTCGCGCAGCGCCCCCGGGATCGTATCCAGCATATTGGCGGTGGTGATGAACAGCACCGCGCTCAGATCGAAGGGCACGCCCAGGTAGTTGTCGCGGAAGGTCGAGTTCTGCTCGGGGTCGAGCACTTCGAGGAGCGCCGATGAGGGGTCGCCGTGGAAGCCGCCCATGCCGAGCTTGTCGATCTCGTCGAGCATCATCACGCAGTCGCGCGCGCCGGCCTTGCGGATCGCCTGGATGATGGTGCCGGGGAGCGCGCCGATATAGGTGCGGCGATGACCGCGGATCTCCGCCTCGTCATGCGTGCCGCCCAGACTCACGCGCACGAATTTGCGCCCCGTGGCGCGCGCGATGCTCTGGCCCAATGAGGTCTTGCCGACGCCGGGCGGTCCGACGAAGCACAGGATCGGGCTGCGGCCGCCCGGATGCAGCTTTTGCACCGCGAGGTATTCGAGAATGCGCCGCTTGATCTTGGGCAAGCCGTAATGATCTTCGTCGAGTACCCGGCGCGCCTCGGCGATATCGACGGCGCGCTCGGTGGTCACCGACCACGGCAGCTCGACGAGCCAGTCGAGATAGTTGCGCATCATCGAATATTCCGCCGCGCCCTCGGGCATGCGCTCGAGCCGGGCGAGCTCCTTCTTCGCCTGCTGCTCGACCTCGGCGGGCATCTTCGCTTCGGCGATGCGCTTCTTGAGCTCTTCGACCTCCTCGCTGCGGCTCCCGCCGTCGCCCTCGCCAAGCTCCTTCTGAATCGTCTTGAGCTGCTCGCGCAGCAGGTACTCGCGCTGCCGGCTATCGACCTTGTCCTTGGTCTGCTCGCTGATTTGGCGCGACAGGCGCAACACCTCGAGCCGGTAGCCGATGAGCTCGGAGACGCGCTTCAGCCGCAGGCCGACATCGCTGATCTCGAGCACTTCTTGCTTTTCGTTGATCCCGATGTCCATGACGCTGGCGACGAGGTCGGCGAGCGCCGCCGCCGAAGCGACCGAGCGTATGGCATTGCCGAGTTCGGGCGGCGCCTGGGGGAGGAGTTCGATCGCCTCTTCCGCCTGTTGGCGCAGGTGAAGGAAGCGGGCCTCGATCTCGGGAGTGCGGACCTCCGATTCGCCGATGCGCTCGATGATCGCGACCAGGAACGGGTAACCCGGCAGAAACTCGCGGATTCGAAACCGATGCTGGCCTTGGCAGACCAGGTGGTGCGTTCCGTCCGGCGCGGTGATGTAGCGCAGGACGTTGGCGACCGTGCCGATCTGGTAGACCTCTGCCGGGCCGGGCTCTGCGGTCTCGGCGTCGCGCTGCAAGAGGAACCCCAGCGGCGCGTTGCGGCGCATCGCTTCCTGCGCCGCGGCGACGGAGCGCGGGCGCGCGATCGAGACCGGCAGGACGACGCCGGGAAACAATACGGTGTTGCGGACCGGCAGAATGATGATCGCGTCCGCCGGCAGCGGCAGCTCCGGCCGTTCGTTCGCCGGGGAGCTTTGCGTCTCGGTTATCGCCATTCCTTTACTCGAGCTTTTCCAAAGTCAGTGCCAAGCAGCCATCGGCCATCTCGTGGCGCGCCAGCTTGAACCTTCCGGCGGGGAGCGTGATGCGGCGCTCGAACCGGCCTTGCGGGATCTCCAGGCGATGGATGACGGCCGCACGCTGCTCGACCGGCGGCCGGCGCCGGCCGGCGATGATCAGGGTGCCTTCCTCGAAGCCGATCTCGACCGCACGGGCGGCGACACCGGGCAGCGCCACGAGAATTCTGAGCTCGCGCTCGGTCTCGTAGATGTCGACGGGCGGCTCCCAGCTGGGCTGCGCACTGGGCGGTCCCAAGCGGAAGAACTCGCGGTGCAGACGCTCGGCGCGGGCCAGGGCCTCGCAGGCCTCCGCCCACATCCAGCTTTCGAGATCTCGCGGCGGCATCAGTCTCGGCGGTTGATTGGCGCCACCGGGGCCGGTGACGGTCAATTGCAAGGTGGGAGACACATGCACGAGTTTCAAGGTTGGCGGGCGTCCACGCGGCTCGACATGGCTGCCCTGAGGGAAGAGGCGTATCGTCCGAAGGGGCTGTCCAGTAATATGCTTGGCGCCGGCTCTTGATCCTCAACTTCAGCTCTCAGCATGTCCCGCGACCCGAACCAGTCCTACCAGCTCAACCGTGAGCTGATCCTGAGCGGCCGGCTGCGCGAGCACCTCAAGGCGGCCGATCCGGCGGTGCAGCTGGTGAGCGACGAGGAACATTGCGCCGCCGTAGGCCGGATGCTGGCGGAACGGCCGGATGGCGGCGGCGATGTCTGGCTCTTCGGCTATGGCTCCCTGATCTGGAACCCGATGATCCATTTTGTCGAGCAGCGGGTGGCGTCGGTCGCGGGGTACCATCGGCGCTTCTGCCTGTGGACGCATTTGGGCCGCGGTTCGCCGCGGGCGCCGGGGCTGATCCTGGGCCTCGAGCGCGGCGGTGCCTGCCGCGGCGTCGCCTTCCGCATCACCGAATCGCTGGCGCAGGCCGAGCTCGAGCTGGTCTGGCAGCGGGAGATGGTGACCAACGCCTATTGTCCGCGCTGGCTCCGGATCGCCACGAGCGAGGGGCGGGGCTGGGCCATCGCCTTTGTCATCAACGCCCGGCACGAGCGCTACGCCGGGGCTCTGCCCGAAGACCAGATCGTCGCGTCGATCGCGCGGGCGCACGGCGCGCTCGGGCCTTGCGCGACCTACCTCTTCAAGACCGCGGCGCATCTCGAGGCGCTCGGCCTGCAAGACCGGCGGCTCTTCCGCCTGCGCGACCGCGTGGCCGCCCTTCTCGACTCGGCAAAGCTCGAGACCTCATAGATTTTTTCGCGGTTTACGCGGACCCCGGCTCCGCTCTATCAATGGGCCATGGCGAGGGGGTCTCGATGACCGAGAACTCGGCCCGTCCGGTGCCTCGGGCGCGGCGCGAGAAGCCGCGCCGGGTCACCATCCTCGGCTCGACCGGCTCGGTCGGCCGCAACACCGTCGAGCTGGTGTCCGCCGATCGCAGCTCTTATGCGGTCGAGGCACTGGTAGCGCACCGCAATGCCGAACTCCTGGCGGCGCAGGCGCGGAGCCTTGCCGCCAAGCTCGCCGTGGTTGCAGACGACAGCCAGTACGGTGCGCTCAAATCGGCGCTGAGCGGCAGCGGGATCGAGGCGGCGGCCGGAGCCGGGGCGATCATCGAGGCGGCGTCGCGCCCCGCCGATTGGGTCATGGCGGCCATCGTCGGCGCCGCCGGTCTGGCGCCGACCTTGGCGGCAGTGCGGCGCGGCGCCATGGTGGCGCTCGCCAACAAGGAGGTTTTGGTCTGCGCCGGCGCGCTGGTGACCGCGGAGGCCGAGCGCTGCGGCGCGCAGCTCCTGCCGGTCGACAGCGAGCACAATGCCATCTTCCAGGTCTTTGCCTTCGAGCAGCGGGCGGCGATCGAGCGCATCATGCTGACGGCGAGCGGCGGCCCGTTCCGCGAATGGTCGGCGGCCCAGATGGCGCAGGCGACGCCGGAGCAGGCGGTGGCGCATCCGAACTGGCGCATGGGGGCGAAGATTTCGGTCGATTCCGCGACCATGATGAACAAGGGCCTCGAGGTGATCGAGGCCCAACACCTTTTTGGCCTCGCCAGCGAGCGTGTCGAAATCGTCGTCCACCGCCAGTCGGTCGTGCATGGCCTGGTCTATTACAGCGACGGCTCGGTGCTGGCACAGCTCGGCTCGCCCGATATGCGGACACCCATCGCCAACACGCTCGGCTGGCCCGAGCGGATCGGCGCGCCGAGCCCGCGTCTCGACCTGGCGAAGCTCGGGCGGCTCGACTTTGAGGCGCCGGACGTGGTGCGATTTCCCGCGCTGCGGCTGGTGCGTGCGGCGCTTGCGAGCGGCGGCGGCGCGCCGACGATCCTCAATGCCGCGAACGAGGTCGCCGTCGCCGCCTTCCTCGACCGCCGCATCGGCTTCCTCGACATCGCCGCTCTGGTCGAGCGCACGCTGGAGGCGCTGCCGAACCGGCGCATCGACCGGCTCGAGGATGTCCTCGATGTCGATGGCGAGGCGCGCGCCACGACGCGGCGGCTCATCGGCAATGGCTTGCCGCGCGCCGCCAACACCGGTTAGCGCAATTCCATTCTGGATGGATGCGGTGCGTCCTTCGAGACGCCGGCTTCGCCGGCTCCTCAGGACGAGGATTTTTCTTCGTGCCATCAAAGATTTTCCTCGTGCTGAGGAGGCCGCGAAGCGGCCGTCTCGAAGCACGCACGACATCCATGCAGCCGGGATTCGCTCGAGCGGCACGAAACGCACCTTCAATCTGGCGCCATGACCGACCGCGACAAGCCTGTGCTGGTGACGGGCGCGTCGGGCTTCGTCGGCTCGGCCGTTGCTCGCGCGCTCCTCGCCGAAGGAAGGCGCGTGCGCGTCTTGCTTCGGCCTTCGAGCGATCGCCGCAATCTCGCCGGCCTCGATGTCGAGCTGCGCTTGGGCGCGCTCGAGGATGCGGCCTCGCTGGCCGAGGCCGTGACCGGCTGCGGCGGCCTGTTCCATGTGGCGGCCGACTATCGCCTGTGGGTGCGCGATCCCCGCGCCATGTACGCCGCCAATGTCGACGGCACGGTGCGGCTGATGGAGGCGGCTGAAGCCGCCGGCATCGAGCGCGTGGTCTACACCAGCAGCGTCGCGAGTTTGGGGCTTGGCGAGAACGGCGCCGCGGCCGACGAGACCACGCCGAGCCGTCTCGAGGACATGATCGGACCCTACAAGCGCTCGAAATTCCTCGCCGAGGAAGCGGTGCGGCGGCTCGTCGCGACGCGCGGGCTGCCGGCGGTCATCGTCAATCCCTCGACGCCCATCGGACCGCGCGACTTGAAGCCGACGCCCACCGGCCGCATGATCCTCGAAGCCGCATCGGGCCGCATGCCAGCCTTCGTCGATACCGGCCTCAATCTCGTCCATGTCGATGATGTCGCGGCGGGGCATCTGCTCGCCGAGCGAGAAGGGCGGATCGGCGAGCGCTACATTCTCGGCGGCGAGAATTTGCCCTTGGCGGCGATCCTGCGCGAGATCGCGCTTCTGGTCGGCCGACGCCCGCCGCGGCTCAAGCTGCCGGTCGATGCGCTCTGGCCGGTCGCCTTTGCAGCGGAGGGGTGGGGCCGCATGACGGGCCGCGAGCCTTTCGTCACCTTGGACGGGTTGCGCATGGCGAAGAAGCATATGTTCTTCAGCTCGGCGAAGGCGGAGCGCGAGTTGGGCTACAAGGCGCGCCCGGCAATCGAGGGTCTCGCCGACGCCATCGCCTGGTTCCGCCAGGCCGGGATGCTGGCATGAGCGACATTCCTCTTCTGCTGGCGGCGCTGGCGCTCGCCATCTGGCTCTATCTGCTGTTCGCGCGCGGTTTCTTCTGGCTGCCGCGAATTGCGCCGCCCGCGCCGCCGCCTGGAAGCTGGCCCAGCGTCGCCGTCGTGGTGCCGGCGCGCGACGAGGCCGCGGCGATCGCGCAATCGATCGGCTCGCTCTTGGCCCAGGACTATGTCGGCCCGTTCTCGGTGGTGCTGGTGGACGATCACAGCAGCGATGGCACCGCCGCGCTTGCCCGCGCCGCAGCGGCGGCCTCGGGCCGGGCGCAGTGTCTGACCGTCATCGCCGCGCGCCCTCTGCCGCGCGGCTGGACCGGCAAGATGTGGGCGCTTGCCGAAGGTGTCCGCAGTCTCGAAGAGACCGGCCGGCCGGCCGAGCTGCTGCTCTTCACCGACGCCGACATCGCCCATCATCCCGGCAATGTCTCGGAGCTGGTCGCGCGTCTGGAGGAGAAGGGCCGCGATCTCGTCTCGCTCATGGCGCTGCTGCGCTGCCGGAGCGCGGCGGAGCGCTGGCTCATCCCGGCCTTCGTTTTCTTCTTCGCCATGCTCTATCCCTTCGCCTGGGCGAATGACCCGCGCAAGCAGATTGCGGCGGCGGCGGGCGGCTGCATTCTCGTCAGGCGCAGCGCCTATGAGCGCAGCGGCGGCCACGCCGCAATCCGCAGCGCGCTCATCGATGATTGCGCCTTGGCGCGCAGGGTGAAGGCCGGCGGGCCGATCTGGATCGGGCTCACGCGCCAAGTCCGCAGCCTCAGGCCCTATCCCAGCATCGCCGAATTGTGGCGCATGGTCGCGCGCACCGCCTTCACGCAGCTCGGCTATTCGCCGTGGCTGCTGCTCGGCACGGTGCTGGGTCTCGGCCTGACGTTTCTCGCGCCGTCGTTGTTGCTCCTCGCGGGCGGGGCCGTGGCGTGGATTGCCGGCGCGGCCTGGCTCGCCATGGCGGTGGCCTATGCGCCGATGCTGCGCTTTTATGGCGTGTCGCCGCTGCGCGCGCCGCTGCTGCCGGCGGTCGCCGCGATCTATCTGGCGGCGACGCTCGATTCCGCGCGGCGGCACTGGCGCGGCGTCGGCGGCGCGTGGAAAGGGCGGGTGCAATGGCAGAGCCAGCGCTGAGCGCCATCGTCGAGACGCCCTCGGGCAAGATCGCGCGGGACGAGAACTTTCCCGTCGGCTCCTGGCTCATCCGCCGCGCGCTGCGGCCGCATGTCCATGCGTTTTATCGCTTTGCCCGCGAGGCCGACGATGTCGCCGACAACCCCGGCCTCGCCGCTTCCGACAAGATCGGGCGGCTCGATCGCATGGAAGCGGTGCTCCTGGGCGCGCCGGGCGAGGACGCGCCCGCCGCGGCAGCGATGCGCGCGAGCCTCGCCGCCACCGGGATTACGGCGCAGCATTGCCTCGATGTGCTCCGCGCCTTCCGTCTCGACGCCACCAAGCTGCGCTATCGCGACTGGGATGATCTGATGGAGTATTGCCGCTATTCCGCCGCGCCGGTGGGGCGGCAGCTCCTCGATCTCCACGGCGAGCGGCGCTCGGCCTGGGGGCCGTCGGATGCGCTGTGCAACGCGCTTCAGGTGCTGAACCATCTGCAGGATTGCGCCGCCGATTACCGGGCGCTCGATCGCGTCTATCTGCCCGAACGCGATCTCGCCGCCGCGGGCGCGCGGGTCGAGGAGCTGGCGGCGGAAGCCGCGAGCCCCGGCCTCAGGAATGCGATCGACCGCATCCTCGACGGGACGGAGCGGCTCATCGCGGAAGCGCGGCTTCTGCCTGCGGCGGTCGAGAGCGCGGGCTTGCGCCGGGAATGCGCGGTCATCGTCGGCCTCGCCGAGCGCTTGGCGCGGCGGCTCCGACGCGGCGATCCGCTGGCGATGCGGGTGAAGCTGACGCGCGGCGATTTCGCGGCGGCGCTCCTCTGTGGATTGTGGCGCGGGCGATGAGCGCCGCACCGCTCGAAGAGCCGCGTCTCGAAGGGGACACCCGAGCCGCGATCCGCGCGCGGGTGATTTCGGCCGGCACCTCGTTCTATTGGGCGATGCGACTGCTGCCGGAGGATCGCCGCGAGGCGATGTTTGCGGTCTATGCCTTTTGCCGCGAGATCGACGATATCGCCGACAGCGACGATCCGGCGGCGGCGAAGCTCGTAGCGCTCGCGGCATGGCGGGACGAGATCGAGGCGATCTATGCGGGCAGGCCGCGAACGCCGCTCGCCCACGTGCTCGGCGAAATCGCCCAGCGCTACCATCTGCGGCGCGAGGATTTTCTGGCGCTCATCGACGGCATGGAGATGGATGCGCGCGAAGCGGTTCGCGCGCCGAGCCTCGAGGTTTTCGATCTCTATTGCGACCGCGTGGCGAGCGCCGTCGGCCGCCTCTCCGTGCGCATCTTCGGCGCCGAATCCGCGGCTGCGGACCGGGTCGCTTATTCGCTCGGCCGCGCCTTGCAGATGACCAACATCCTGCGCGATCTCGCCGAGGACGGGGCGCGCGGGCGGCTCTATCTGCCGCGCGAGCTGCTGATCGCCCATGGCATCCATGCGACCGATCCGGCGGTGGTGCTCTGCCATCCGGAATTGCCGGCGGTGTGCGAGGCCTTGGCCGAACGCGCCGAGCAGCGCTTCGCCGAAGTCCCGGCGGCGATGGCGCAATGCCCGCGCCGGGCGATGCGGCCGGCGGCGGTGATGAGCGCCGTCTATCACGCGCTGCTGCTGCGGCTGCGGCGGCGCGGCTGGCGCGATCTCGATCGGCCGGTCGAGCTGCCGAAGCCGGTCAAGCTGTGGCTGGCGCTGCGTTACGGCCTGTTATGACCCGATTCGCGCGCGCCCATGTCGTCGGCGCCGGCCTCGCCGGCCTTGCCGCTGCCGTGCGGCTGGCGGAGGCAGGGGTTGCCGTGACCGTGCATGAAGCGGCGCCGCAGGCCGGCGGGCGCTGCCGCTCCTATTTCGATGCGGCGCTGGGCTGCCGCATCGACAATGGCAACCATCTGCTGATCTCCGGCAATTGGGCGGCGCAGCGCTATCTCGCGGCCATCGGCGCGGCGCAATCGCTGACCGGTCCCCTTGATGCGGCCTATCCCTTCATCGATCTCGCGAGCGGCGAGCGCTGGGTGTTCCGCCCTGGCGCGGGGCGCATGCCCTGGTGGCTGTTCGATCGGACGAGGCGCGTCCCGGGCGCGCAGTTCCTCGATTACCTGCGGGCGATCCGGCTTGCCTGGGTCGGGCGCGATCAGACGGTGGCCGACGTCCTCGATCCCCGGAGCGTTCTCTTTTGCCGGTTGTGGCGTCCGCTCACCGTGGCCGCGCTCAACACCGGCGTCGAGGAGGCGTCCGCTGCATTGCTGGCGCACGTCCTCGGCGAGAGCTTCGCCAAGGGTGGCGCGATGTGTCGGCCGCTGGTGCCCAGCGAAGGGCTTTCCGAAACTTTCATCGAGCCGGCGCTTCAGTATCTTCGCGAGCACGGCGGGCAACTTCGCTTCGCCGCGCGGTTGCGCGTCATCGAATTCGCCGGAGATCGCGTCGCCGGCCTCGGCTTCGACGGCGATAGCGAGGCCGTCACCGATGACGAGGCCGTGGTGCTCGCCGTGCCGGCGCCGGTGGCGACACGCCTCATTCCCGGCCTCACCGCGCCGCAGGAGTTCCGCGCCATCGTCAACGCCCACTACCGCATCCGGCTGCCGAACACGGCGCCGCTGCTCATTGGCATCGTCGGCGGCGTGGGGGAGTGGGTCTTCCGCAAGCGCGAGGTTTTGTCGGTCACGGTCAGCGCCGCCGACCGGCTGGTCGATACGCCGGCCGAGGAGTTGAGCCTGCGCCTGTGGCGCGACGCGGCCAGGGCCTACGACTTGCCGGCCGAGCCGATGCCGCCCTGGCAAATCGTCAAGGAGCGGCGCGCCACCTTTGCCGCGACGCCGGCGCAAATCCGGCGCCGGCCGCATCAGGCGACGCGCTGGTCCAATTTGACGCTCGCCGGCGATTGGACCGACACCGGACTCCCCGCCACCATCGAAGGAGCCATTCGCTCGGGCTTCGCCGCTGCCGAGGGGTTGCTCGCTTCCTCGCAACGCGGGGCTGAGGAAAAGCGCTTGAGCGCCAGCGGCGAGCTTGCCAAGGTGGCGGCCGGTCCGCCGCCCCCGCTCACCCTCGAGTCGCGATAGCGATGTCCGACACGCTGATGCCTCGATACGCTGCAACCGATGCCACGCCGCCTGCCGAGCCACCGGATGCGGTCGCGCTTGACGCGGGCGTACGGGCCGCGACCGCGGCGCTGCTGGCGCTCCAGCACAGCGACGGCCATTGGTGCTTCGAGCTCGAAGCCGATGCGACGATCCCCGCCGAATACATCCTGCTGCAGCATTTCCTCGACGAGATCGACGCGGACGTCGCGGCGGGGCTCGCCCATTATCTGCGCTCGATCCAGGGCGAGCATGGCGGCTGGCCGCTCTTCCATGGCGGCGGCCTCGATCTCTCCGCCAGCATCAAGGCCTATTTCGCCTTGAAGGCGGCGGGCGATCCGCCGGACGCGCCGCATATGGCGCGGGCGCGCGCCGCCATCCTCGCCCGCGGCGGCGCCCAGAACTGCAACGTCTTCACGCGCATCCAACTGGCGCTCTTCGGCGAGATGCCGTGGCGCGCCGTGCCGGTGATGCCGGTGGAAATCATGCTTCTGCCGCGCTGGTTCCCCTTCCACCTGACCAAAGTGTCCTATTGGTCGCGCACGGTCATCGTGCCGCTCTTGGTGCTGCTGGCGCTGAAGCCGCGCGCGCGCAACCCGCGCGGCGTCACCATCCGCGAGCTCTTCGTTGCCGGGACCGAGGCCAGACCGCGGCGCGCCAAAGGCTCGGCCTGGGCGACGCTCTTCAACGGCATCGACGATGTGCTGCGCTGGGCCGAGCCGTGGTTCCCGCGGGGCTTGCGTCGTCGCGCGATCGACCGGGCGGTCGCCTTCGTCCGCGAACGGCTCAACGGCGAGGACGGTCTCGGCGCGATCTATCCGGCGATGGCGAACACGGTGATGATGCTCGACAGCTTGGGTTATCCCAAGGACGATCCGCGGCTCATGACCGCCAAGGCGGCGCTGCGCAAGCTGTTGGTGCTGACGCCGGGGCGCTCCTATTGCCAGCCCTGCGTCTCGCCGGTGTGGGATACGGGCCTTGCCTGCCACGCGCTGATGGAGGCGCCAGGCGATGCGGCGATCAAAGCGGCGCGGCGCGGTCTCGATTGGCTGGTCGAGCGTCAGGAGCTGCAAGTAGCGGGCGATTGGGCGGCATGGCGGCCTGGCGTCAGGCCCGGCGGCTGGGCCTTTCAATATGCCAATCCGCATTACCCGGATCTCGACGACGCCGCCATGGCGGCGATGGCGCTCGACCGCTTCGACCGCGCGGGTTATCGCGTGCCGGTGGCGCGCGCCGCCGAATGGATCGCCGGCATGCAGTGCCGCAACGGCGGCTGGGCGTCCTTCGATGCCGACAACGAATACTATTATCTCAATTACATTCCCTTCGCCGATCATGGCGCGCTGCTCGATCCGCCGACCGCCGATGTCTCGGCGCGCTGCATCGGGCTCCTCGCGCAATTGGGCGAAGCCGATTGGCAGGCCGCGCGCGCCGCCGGACTCGACTATCTCCTGCGCGAGCAGGAAGAGGACGGCTCGTGGTATGGACGCTGGGGGACCAATTACATCTACGGCTCGTGGTCGGCCTTGTGCGCGCTCAACGTTGCCGGCATCGACAAGCGCTCGCCGCCGGTGCGCCGCGCCGTCGCTTGGCTCGTGGCGAAGCAGCGCGCCGATGGCGGCTGGGGTGAGGACGGCATCTCCTATTGGCCGGGCGCGCCGCATGGCGAAGGCGCCGAGAGCACCGCGTCGCAGACGGCCTGGGCGCTCTTGGGATTGATGGCGGCGGGCGAGGTCGATCATCCCGCGGTCGAGCGCGGCATCGGCTTTTTGTTGCGGGCGCAGCGCCCGCACGGGCTATGGGACGAGGAGCCCTATACGGCGGTCGGATTCCCTTGCGTCTTCTACCTGCGCTACCACGGCTACCGCGCCTACTTCCCGCTGTGGGCGCTGGCGCGCTATCGCAACCTGCGGCGCGGGGACGAGGCGGGCGGCGCCTACGGGATGTGATGCGCGTCGCCGCGATCACCGGGCTCGCGGTTGAGGCGCGGATCGCCCGCGGCGCGGGGCTCGTGGCGGTGGCGACGGGGGGCGATGCGGCGCGGACGGAAGCCGCGGCCGAGCGGCTGTTGGCGGAAGGCGCCTCGGCGCTGTTGAGTTTCGGCATCGCCGGCGGTCTCGATCCCGGGCTCGCGCCGGGAAGCCTGCTGCTGCCGCGCCTGGTGCGGAGCGAGGACGGCGCGACATTTCCCGTCGATGCCGCCTGGCGCGCGCGGGTGCTTACCGCGCTTCGGGCTTCAGGCTTGGTCCCGGAGGAGGGCGATCTTCTCGGCGCGGCGCGGATCGTTGCGGCATCCTCGGCGAAAGCCGAGCTTCACCGCCGCACCGGCGCCATTGCCGTCGATCTCGAAAGCCATGTCGCGGCACAAGCGGCGGCGCAGGCCGGGCGGCCGTTTCTCGCGCTGCGCGCGGTGGCCGATCCGGCGTGGTGCGTCCTTCCCGCGGCGGCGGTCCTTCCCCTCGATGACGAGGGCCGGCCGCGACTCGGTCGGGTGCTGCTTTGCGTCCTCCGCGATCCCCGCCAGATTCCGGCTCTTCTGCGCGTGGCCCGCGACACCGCGCGGGCGCTAACCGCGCTGCGCCGCGCGGCCGCCGCGCTACGCTGACCTCGAAGTACGCGGGCGAGAGCGCCGCTACTGGAACAGCTTCAACGCGTTGATGGCGGTCTGGATCACGCCCCAACACAAGGGAATGCCGACAAAGCCCCAGGCGAGGGCGAGCTTGAGGCCGTTGCCGCCGCTCTGCGCGTTCTTTCTTGCCATGATCGCCTCCTTTTAGTCCGCCATGCCCATGGCATCGGCGGCTTCGTGGCTCATGTGGTGCTTTTCATGCACCGGCTTGACGAAGAAGTTGCAGATGAATCCGATCACCAGCAGCACCGCCATGACATACATGGTGGAGTTGTAGGCCTCCCTGGCGGCGACGCCATGCGCGACATTGTAGGCGCGGATGTAGTTCACCAGCGCCGGACCGAAGATGCCGGCCATCGACCAGGCCGTCAGCAGCAAGCCGTGAATGGCGCCGACATAGCGCGTGCCGAACATATCCTTGAGATAGGCCGGCACGGTGGCGAAGCCGCCGCCATACATGCTGATGATGACGAGGAAGCAAAGGACGAATAGCGAGACGCTGCGGATGCCGCCGGTATAGGGCACCACGGCATAAAGCACGGTGCCGAGCGCGAAGAACACGAAATATGTGTTGCGCCGACCGATGTAGTCGGAGAAAGACGCCCAAAAGAAGCGGCCGCCCATGTTGAAGAGGCTCATGAGACCGACGAAGCCCGCCGCGGCCACCGCCGTTACCCGCGCCGGAAACATTTCCTGGCTCATCGCCGAGGCTTGGCCGAGCACGCCGATCCCCGCCGTGACGTTGAGGCAAAGCACCCACCAGATGAGCCAGAACTGCGGCGTCTTCAGCGCCTGGTAGACAAAGACGTTCTTGTTCGTGATGCGTTTGCGCGCCTGCGCCGGCGCGACATAGCCTTCCGGCTTCCAGCCCGGCGCCGGGACGCGGACGATGGTCGCCCCGACCATCATGAAACAGAAGTAGATGGCGCCCATGACAATGAAGGTCTCGGCGACGCCGACATGGGTCGCCGTCGAAAATTTGCTCATCAGCCAGACCGACAGCGGCGAGGCGATGAAGGCGCCGCCGCCAAATCCCATGATCGCCATGCCGGTCGCCATGCCGGGACGGTCGGGAAACCATTTGATCAGGGTCGAGACCGGGGAGATGTAGCCGATGCCGAGCCCGAAGCCGCCCAGGACCCCGTAGCCGAAATAGATGATCCAGATATTATGGAGATAGACGCCGACGGCCGAGACCATGAAGCCGCCGCTCCAGCACAGCGCCGCTGCGAACATCGCCCGGCGGGGCCCGCCTTCCTCGACCCAGCGGCCGAGGAGAGCCGAGGATGCGCCGAGGAAGAAGATCCCGAGGCTGAAGATCCAGCCGAGGTCGGTGAGCTGCCAATCGTCCGGCGCGGATTTGGTGATGCCGATGAGCTTGGTCATCGGCAGGTTGAACACGCTGAAGGCATAGGCTTGGCCGATGCAGAGGTGGACGCAGAGCGCCGCCGGCGGCACGAGCCAGCGACTGAATCCAGGTCGAGCGATGATTCTGTCTTTACTCAGGATCGACACGTTTTCCTCCCTGCATAGTCCGTCCCGGGGTCGCGGCACTGCCGACGCCCTGGGCACATCGTTAGCTCTGACTAACATATGCGGAAAAGTCGACCTTGGCAACTACGCCAAAGCGTTGCGAGGCAGCCCTTGCGTTAACCTTGAATGGAGCGCCGTGCCCGCTGCGAAAGCGAGCCGGCGCCGGGCGGGTTGGACTGGCCCTCCCCGCCGCCTCGATCAGGCGGCGGTGCCGCTGACCTTCTGAGTCTTCAGCCCGTCCATCGAATCCTCGACATGGCGGGAGAAGACGTATGCCGCCGGCCGCTGGCGGTCGAGCGGGATCTCCTCGACCATCGCGCCGTCGGTGCGCACGCCCTTGCGCGCGACGCCAAGCGCCTTCATCGGGTGCTTCACCGCATCCATGACCGCGGTCGCCTCATAGCCGCTATGCACCATGCAGTCGGCGCATTTCTCGTAATTGCCGGTGCCGTAGGCATCCCAATCGGTGGTCTCCATCAGCTCCTTGAAGGTCTTGGCAAAGCCTTCGCCGAGGAGATAGCAGGGCCGCTGCCAGCCGAAATAGTTGCGCGTCGGATTGCCCCAGGGCGTGCAGTGATAGCTCTGGTTGCCGGCGAGGAAGTCGAGGAACAGGCCGGACTGGCTGAACGACCATTTGCCGCCCCGGCCGTGGCGGAAGATCTCGCGGAACAGCTCCTTGGTCTTGCGCCGGTTGAGGAAATGCGCCTGGTCGGGCGCGCGCTCATAGGCATAGCCCGGCGAAACCGTGATCCCGTCCACGCCCATCGCCATGACATCATCGAAGAAGCGGGCGACCCGCTCGGGCGCGGCGCCGTCGAACAGCGTGCAGTTGATGTTGACGCGGAAGCCGCGGCCCTTGGCGAGCGCGATCGCGGCGACGGCGCGGTCATAGACGCCATCCTCGCAGACCGAGCGGTCGTGCATCTCGCGGTCGCCGTCGAGATGGACCGACCAGACGAAATAGGGATTGGGCGAGAAGCGGTCGAGCTTCTTCTCCATGAGCAGCGCATTGGTGCAGAGATAGACGAATTTCTTGCGCGCGATGATGCCGCGCGCGATCTCGTCGATCTCGCGATGGAGCAGGGGCTCGCCGCCGGCGATCGAAACCACCGGCGCGCCGCATTCGTCGACCGCCTCCAGACACTCGGCGACGGAAAGCCGTTGATTCAGGATCGGATCGGGATAGTCGATCTTGCCGCAGCCGGCGCAGGCGAGGTTGCAGCGGAAGAGCGGCTCCAGCATCAGCACCAGCGGATAGCGCTCGACGCGCTTGAGGCGCTGCTTCGCCACGTACAGGCCGACCTGGATCATCTGATGCAAGGGCACGGACAAGGCTGGATTTCCTTCGCTCTCAGGGTCTCGGGGATCGGGATCCGGTCATTCCGCCGCCGGATCGACGAGCTCCGCCGGCATGCGGAAGCGGACGTTCTCGGTGATGCCCGGCAGCGTCTCGAGCTCCACGGGGCCCAATTGCCCGAGCCGGTCGATGAGCGCCTGCACCAATTCGGCCGGGGCGGACGCGCCGGCGGTGATCCCGACCGACTTGACGCCCTCGAGCCAACGCGGATCGAGCGCATCGGCGTCGGCGACGAGATAGGCGCGGACGCCCTGCTCGGCGGCGATCTCGCGCAGGCGGTTCGAGTTCGAGCTGTTGGCGGCGCCGACCACCAGGACCACCTCGACCGCCATCGCCAGCTCGCGCGCGGCGCGCTGCCGGTTCTGGGTGGCGTAGCAGATGTCCTTGGTGTCGGGGCCGACGATCTTGGGAAAGCGTGCGCGCAAAGCCTCGATCACCGCCCGGGTATCGTCGACCGAGAGCGTGGTCTGGGTGATGTAGGCGAGCTTGTCGGGGTTGCCGACGCGAAGCCTGGGCACTTCCTCTGCCCGCGAAATCAGGTGCACCTTGCCGTCGACGCGGCCCATGGTCCCCTCGATCTCGGGATGCCCGGCATGGCCGATGAGGACGATCTCGCGCCCCTGGTTGGCGTAGCGCTGGCCTTCGCTGTGGACCTTGGAGACGAGCGGGCAGGTTGCGTCGATCACCGGCAGGTGGCGCGCCGCGGCCTCGTCCTCGACCGCGCTCGAAACGCCGTGGGCGCTGAAGATCGTGACGCTGCCCGGCGGGATCGCCGCGAGATCGTCGACGAAGCGCGCCCCTTTGGCGCGCAGCCGCTCGACGACGTGGCGGTTGTGCACGATCTCATGGCGGACATAGATCGGCGGTCCGTACTTCTCGATCGCGCCCTCGACGATCTCGATGGCACGCTCCACCCCGGCGCAGAAGCCCCTCGGTTGGGCCAGGACGACCCGCATTTGTTCCTCGTCGCCTCGCTCGTCGCATCAGCGGGCGGCGCCCGCCCGCGGGCGCATTATACGCAAGAACCGGCTCCGGGCCAGCGACGACATTCGTGCCCCGGCCACCCCTTCAGGGGCTAACGCCTTGCCGATCCGGTCGTTTCCGCTGCCGGCCGGGGTCCGGGATAGGATAGGATACCGGTTCTGTTCATATATGATTAGTCTTGGTAGATTGGGCTAACCATTTGCGTAAGCGGCATCCGGGCCGGTGGCAGCGAAAGAGGGCAGGCAGTGGGCATGACGTCCGAACCAAGTCATCCGGGCCAAGAGCGGCCGCACAGCAATCGAACGCCGCTCTTGGATCGGATCGTGTCGCCGGCTGACCTGCGGCAGCTGGAAGAGAGCGATCTGCCGCAGCTCGTGGACGAGCTTCGCCTGGAGCTCATCGATGTCGTTTCGGTGACCGGGGGTCATCTCGGAGCGGGTCTCGGCGTGGTCGAGCTGACCGTCGCATTGCATTACGTCTTCGATACGCCGCGCGACAAGCTGATTTGGGATGTCGGCCACCAGGCCTACCCGCACAAGATCCTGACGGGGCGGCGAGACCGCATCCGGACCTTGCGTCAGGGCGGCGGCCTGTCCGGGTTCACGCGGCGCTCGGAAAGCATCTATGACCCGTTCGGCGCGGCGCACAGCTCGACCTCGATCTCGGCCGGGCTGGGCATGGCGGTCGCCCGCGACCTCAAGGGCGAAGGCCATCAGGTCATTGCCGTCATCGGCGACGGCGCGATGAGCGCGGGCATGGCCTATGAGGCCATGAACAACGCCGGCTCGATGGACGAGCGGCTCATCGTCATCCTCAACGACAACGACATGTCGATCGCGCCGCCGGTCGGCGCCATGAGCGCCTATCTGTCGCGGCTCTTGTCGTCGAAGCCTTATCTGTCGTTCCGCCACATGGCCCGCGAGATGGCGAAGCACTTCCCGCGGCCGTTCGGCAGCGCCGCGCGCCGCGCCGAGGAATATGCGCGCGGCTTCGTCACCGGCGGAACGCTGTTCGAGGAGCTGGGATTCTATTACGTCGGTCCGATCGACGGTCACAATTTGGACCATCTCCTTCCGGTGCTGAAGAACGTGCGGGACAGCGGCGATCGCGGCCCGGTTCTGGTTCATGTGGTGACGCAGAAGGGCCGGGGATATGGCCCGGCGGAGGCCGCCGCCGACAAGTATCATGGCGTGGTGAAGTTCGATGTGGTGACGGGTCAGCAGGTCAAGAGCAAGGCCGCCGCTCCGAGCTATACTTCGGTCTTCGCCCAAGCGCTCATCGCCGAGGCGGCGCACGACGAGCGCATCGTCGCGATCACCGCGGCAATGCCGTCGGGGACGGGCCTCGACAAATTCGCGGCGCGGTTCCCCGAGAGATGCTTCGACGTCGGCATCGCCGAGCAGCATGGGGTGACGTTCGCCGCCGGCCTCGCCTGCGAGGGCATGAAGCCCTTTGCGGCGATCTATTCGACCTTCCTCCAGCGCGGCTACGACCAGGTCGTGCATGACGTGGCGATCCAGAAGCTGCCGGTCAGGTTTGCGCTCGACCGGGCCGGTCTCGTCGGCGCCGACGGGGCTACGCATGCCGGATCCTTCGACCTCGCTTATCTCGGCTGCCTGCCGGGCTTCGTGCTGATGGCGGCGGCGGACGAGGTCGATTTGATGCACATGGTGGCGACCTGCGCCGCGGTGGACGACGGCCCTTCGGCGGTTCGCTATCCCCGCGGCGAGGGCATGGGACTCACCTTGCCGGAGCGCGGGACGCCGCTCGAGATCGGCCGCGGGCGGATCATGCGGGAAGGCACGTCGATCGCGCTGCTGAACCTGGGCGCGCGCTTGCAGGAGTGCCTCAAGGCGGCGGACGAACTGGTGCCTTACGGCCTGTCGACGACGGTCGCGGACGCGCGTTTCGCCAAGCCCTTGGACACCCGCCTCATCGAGCGCCTGGCGCGCGAACACGAGGTGCTCATTACCATCGAAGAGGGCGCCGTCGGCGGCTTCGGGAGTCACGTGATCCATTACCTGGCCGGGGCGGGCCTGCTCGATCACGGGCTCAAGCTGCGGCCGATGGTGCTGCCCGACCGCTTCATCGACCACGACCAGCCCGCGCTGCAATACGAAGCGGCCGGCCTCAATGCGCATCACATCGTTCAGACCGCGCTTGCGGCTCTCGGCCGCCGCTCGATGGAGCGCTCGGCGCGCGCATGACCAGGCGTCGCCTGTTTTTCGCCGCGCTCGGGTTGTCCTTGGCGTTTTGCGGCCCGGCGCGGCTGGCTGCGGCGCAGGAGCCGGCGGTCGCCACCATCGGCAGCTTCTACGACGTGCTGCTGACGGTGATGAAGGACGGCCAAAGGCTCGGCTTCGCCGGGCGCCGCGACAAGCTCGCGCCGGCGATCAAAAAGGCCTTCGACCTGCCGCTGATGACCCGCCTGACCGTCGGCCTGCAATGGCCGAAGCTCTCGCCCGCCGATCAGGCCGGGCTCGTCGATGCCTTCAGCGCCTTCAGCATCGCTACTTATGCCAGCCGGTTCGAAGATTACGCGAATGAGCGTTTCGAAGTCGACCCGACGCCGACTGCGGTGGCGAATGGCGACCTCATCGTTCACAGCAAACTCATCCAACACGACGGCAGCCCGGTCGAGTTGGATTACCTGATGCGCCAGGACGGCGGGACCTGGCAGATCATCGATGTCTATCTCAGCGGCACCATAAGCGAGTTGGCGACGCGGCGCTCGGAGTTCTCCGACGTGATGCGGCGGGGCGGGGCGGCGGCCCTGGTCAATCTTCTCCAGCAGAAGACCGCCGAGCTCAGCGGCTGAGCGCCGCGCTGGGTTCGAACTTCGTCAGGGTTTGCGTCGGGGCGGCGGCCGGGTCGCGGTACAGCGTGTCGAGACCCGGCATCGGGCCAGGCGCGCCCTTCCGCAGCACGCTGGCGCGGTGCTGCCGCCACAGGCTGCGCATCTGCGCGTAGAAATCGACCGAGGTGCGTTGCAGCTCGTCGAGAGTGTCGATGAGGCGCGAGCGCTCGTCGATGCCCCACAACGCCCAGCGCCCATAGGTGATGCCGCTATAGCCGTGGACGAAGGCGAGCCAGCCGAACGGGTCCATCTCGTCGTCGACGCCCAGGCCGATGGCGTCGCGGACATCGGAGGGGCCGAAGACCGGCAGCACGAGGTAAGGACCGTCCTCGAACCCCCAGGTATAGAGCGTCTGCCCGAAATCGCCGCTCTGTGGCGCGGCGCCCGCGTCGGTGGCGAGATCGGCGAGGCCGGCCGCCCCGAAGGTGCTGTTCATGAGGAAGCGGCCGGCGGTCAGATTGGCGCGCGTCAAATCGCCTTGTAGCAGGTCATTGGCCAAGACGACGGGCTCGCCGAGATTGTCGAGGAAATGACGGATCGCGTTGCGCCCGATTTCGGGCACGACCGCGCGATAACCCTGCGCCACGGGCTTCAACAGGATCCGATCGAGGAACTGGTTGAAGTCGAAGATTTGCCGGTTCATCGGCTCGAGCGGATCGTTGGTGGCCTCGAACTCGGCGCGCGCGGCAGGGTCGCTCGGCGGCGTGGCGCAGCCGGCGGTCAAGATGAGCAGCCCGAGAAGCAGCCCGGTCAGAGGACGTGTCACGGATTTCAGCGTGGACCCCGTTGCTTCGAAGTTATTGGACCCAGCGTGACGGTTGCGGCATGGTCTACACCAGTGCGGCCGAGCCCAACAACTGCATTCTGCCGCGCGGGCGCGGCATGGGAGGGCGGTCCGACAGTGAATGTATTATATGTCAATGGTTTAGATTTGCTTGCCTGGACTTTGGTGGGGGCCAGCGCCGTGGGTTGCCTGTACCTCGCCGGGGCGGCTTGGGCGGTTGCCCGGTTCGTTGCGCGGCGGCCCCGCTTGCCCGCGCTTGAGCCGCCGGTGAGCGTGCTCAAGCCGCTCTGCGGCGAAGACCCGGATCTCTATCAGAATCTTCGGTCGTTTTGCAGTCAGGACTACCCCGCGTTTCAAATCGTCTTTGGCGTCGGCCGGGCCGACGATCCCGCAGTGCTGGTGGTGCGGCGCCTGATGGCCGAATTCCCCGCCGCCGACCTCACTCTCGTCGTCGACGGCAGACAGCGCGGCGGCAACCTCAAGGTCGCCAACCTCCTGAACATGCTGCCGGCGGCGCAGCATGAGATTCTGATCATGGCCGACAGCGATATGCGGGTCGGCCCGCGCTATCTCCGCGAAGTGACGGCGCCGCTCCATGATGCCGAATTCGGGCTCGTCACCTGCCTTTATCGCGGCCTGTCCGCCGGCGGTATTTGGTCGCAACTCGCCTGTCTCCACGTCAATCACGGCTTTTTGCCGCAGGCGGCGCTCGGTGCCGCGATGGGCGCGGGCGCGGGCTGCTTCGGCGCGACCATCGCCTTGCGCCGCGACACGCTCGACCGAATCGGCGGGTTCGCGGCCATCGCCGACTCGCTGGCGGACGATCACGCCTTGGGACGGGCGGTGCGCCGGATCGGCCTCCGGGTCGAACTGTCGCCGCATCTCGTCGACGACATCATCGCCGAGCCCGGCCTTGCCGCGCTCTTTCACCACGAGTTGCGCTGGGCGCGCACCATTCGCCTGGTCGCGCCGGCCGGTTTTTTCGGCTCGGTCATCACTTATCCCGTGGCGCTGGCCCTGCTTGCGGTCGGGCTCAACGATTTGCCGGTGGCGGCGCCGGCGATGCTGATCGCGGCGCTGCTGTGCCGCGTCCTGACGGTGCGCGCGGTCGACTTCATGCTGCGCCTGCCGCCGTCGCCGCTCCTCTTGCTGCCGGTGCGGGACCTGTTGTCCTTCGCGGTGTTTGTCGCTAGCTTCTTCGCGCGCACGGTCGCTTGGCGGGACCACACCTTCCGCGTTGGCCGCAACGGGCAGGTTACTCTCGACGGAGACAGTCCGGCATGATGAAGACTCTGTTTCTCCAGCCGCCGTCCTTCGACGGGTTCGACGGCGGCGCCGGATCGCGCTACCAGGCGCGCCGCGAGATCCGCTCGTTCTGGTATCCGACTTGGCTGGCGCAGCCGGCCGCCCTGGTCGAGGGCAGCCGGCTGGTCGATGCGCCGCCGGCGCGGTTGTCGCTCGCCGCGGTGCTGCCGCTCGCCCGGGACTACGAGCTTTTGGTGGTGCACACCTCGACGCCGTCCTTCGCCAACGATGTGCGCGTCGCCGCAGCGATGAAGGAGATGAATCCGCGGCTCAAGGTCGGCTTCGTCGGCGCCAAGGTTGCGGTCGAGCCCGAGGAAAGCCTCGCCGCGGCGGCGGCGATCGATTTCGTCGGGCGCAACGAGTTCGATTTCACGATCAAGGAGGTCGCCGAAGGCCGGCCGCTCGATCGCATCCTCGGCCTCAGCTACCGGGCGCCCTCGGGAGCGATCACCCACAATGACGAGCGTCCGATCCTCGAGGACATGGATCGCCTTCCCTTCGTCACCGAGGTCTACAAGCGCGATCTCAAGATCGAAGATTATTTCATCGGCTATCTCAAGCACCCCTATGTCTCGCTCTACACGGGCCGCGGCTGCAAGTCGCGCTGCACCTTCTGTCTGTGGCCGCAGACGGTGGGCGGCCATCGCTACCGCGTGCGCAGCGTCGGCCATGTCGTCGAGGAGATCCGCCGCGCCAAGCATTATTTTCCGCAGGTGAAGGAGTTCTTCTTCGACGACGACACCTTCACCGACAATCTGCCGCGCGCCGAGGCGATCGGCCGCGAGCTCGGCAAGCTCGGCGTCACTTGGTCGTGCAACGCCAAGGCCAACGTTCCGCGCGCGACGCTCAAGGTGCTGAAGGACAATGGGCTGCGCCTGCTCCTCGTCGGCTATGAATCGGGCAATCAGCAGATCCTGCACAACATCAAGAAGGGCATGCTGGTGGACGTGGCGCGGCGTTTCACCAAGGACTGCCACGATCTCGGCATCGCCATCCACGGCACGTTCATCCTCGGCCTGCCCGGCGAAACCAAGGCGACGATCCAGGAGACGATCCGCTTCGCCACCGAGATCAACCCGCATACCATCCAGGTGTCATTGGCGGCGCCCTATCCCGGCACCTTCTTGTATCGTCAGGCGCTGGAAAACGGCTGGCTCGATCGCGCGCATGCCGAGCTGGTGGACGAGCACGGCATCCAGATCGCGCCGCTCCACTACCCGCACCTCTCGCATCGCGAGATCTTCGATTCGGTCGAGGTCTTCTACAAGCGCTTCTATTTCCGCGCCGGCAAGATCGCTGCGATCGTCGGCGAGATGGTGCGAAGCCCCGAAATGATGCGCCGGCGCCTGCGCGAAGGCATCGAGTTCTTCCAGTTCCTGCGCGAGCGGGAAATGGCGCCGTGATCAGGGCGTCTGCGGCCGGTCCGTATTGCGGACCGGGCCGAGCAGCGCCGGCAGCACGATGAAGGTGCAGAGCAAGGTATAGGCAAGCGCCACGATCAAGAGCTTGCCCATCTCCGAAGTGCCGGGATAGGTCGACAGCGCCAAGCTGCCGAAGGCGGTGCCGGTGGTCAGCGCGCTGAAGAGAATCGCGCGCGCCGTGCTCGACTGCAGCAACTCGCCCATTCCGGCGCGCCAGCGCATGACGAAATAGATGTCGAAGGCGACGCCGATGCCCAAGAGCAGCGGCAGGGCGATGATGTTGGCAAAATTGAGCGAGAGGCCGAGCAGCACGCTCGTCGCCAAGGTCAAAAGGCCGGCAAGCGCGAGCGGCGCCAGCACCAACGCAACGTCAAAGATCCGCCGCAGCACCGCGAGAAGCAGAAGAGCGATGGCGAGGAATGCGATCCAGCCGGCGGTGGTGAAGGCGCCGGTGACGGTGGCAGCGGATTCCTGAATGCTGACGGGCGTGCCGGTCGCCTCCGGAGCGACCGCGCGCACCGCTGCCACAAAGCGGCGCAAGACCGCATTGTCGCGGGCATCGCCCTTGGGCAGGACCTCGATCCGCGCTCTGCCGTCGGACGCGATCCAGTCGCCCTTGATGTCCGGCGGCAGGGCTGCGATCGTCACCGGCTCGGCGGCAAGCGCAAGCCGCAGATCGGCGAGCCGCCGCTTCGCGCCGGACGCGACATTGGCCTCTAGCGCCGCGAGCTTGGCG
>Ga0209415_10000766_pt1 | contig 60571 bp, 49 predicted proteins | sample PeaSoiSIISIP2007_FD_187696 | JGI IMG/M metagenome (GOLD analysis project Ga0209415, IMG submission 187696) | Peat soil microbial communities from Weissenstadt, Germany - SII-SIP-2007 (SPAdes) (version 2) | ecosystem: Environmental > Terrestrial > Soil > Wetlands > Peat | place: Germany...
GGGACCGTCGGCTACTGGATCATCGGGTTCGGGTTCCTGGACGCGCTGTACCAGACGATCGTGAACGTATCGACCGTCGGGCTCGGGCCCGTGCGCCCACTCCACGATGCGGGGAAGGTCTTCACCATCGTCTTGGTGCTAGTGGGCGTGGGAACCGCCTTCTATACGTTCACGGCGGTCTTGGAGTTGCTCATCGAGGGCCACATGCGAGAGCTGATGAGGAGGCGACGAATGGAGCAGGCCATCGCGCGGATGTGGGGTCACGTCGTGGTGTGCGGCTGGGGACGGGTCGGGCGGGAGGTCGCCCGGTTCCTCGCCGCGTCGGGCCGCGAGGTAGTGGTGGTGGACAGAGATGCCGAGCGCCTGAACGAAGTTCCTTATCCGTATGTCCACGGCGACGTCACCGATGACAGCACCCTCGTGCAAGCGGGCATCGAGCGCGCAACCTCGCTCGTAGCGGCTCTCGAAACGGATGCCGACAACCTCTACCTGACCCTTGCCAGCAGGAGCATCCGCCCTGATCTCCAGATCATCGCCCGCGCTCGCAACGAGTCGTCCGAGCCGAAGCTCATCAGGGCAGGCGCCAACAGAGTGGTGAACCCCCAACAGCTCGGAGGCGACCGTATGGCGGCTCTGGTCACACAGCCTCACGTAGTCGATTTCATGGACGTCGTGATGCACGACGGGACCCTCGAGTTCCGGCTCGAGGAGGTCACGGTCAGCCCGGAGTCCTTGCTGGGCGGGAGCACGCTGTCGGCTGTGCGAGTACACGACAGAACGGGCGCCCTGGTCCTGGCGATCCGCCGTCCCGACGGCAGCTTCGTGACCAACCCCTCGGCGCACACACCGATCGAAGCCGGCGACGTATTGATCAGTGTCGGCACCGCCGAGCAGCTCGAGTCTCTGACACGGATCGCGGCTCAGCAATGAACGAACGATGACTAAGTCAGGTCAGGTTTCGAGTCCGTTCCACGACCATCTCGGGACCTTGAGGTCGTGCGGCACCACCGAGTCCTTGGGGGAGTAGCCCATCACTTCGCTCACTGCCCACTCCATGTAGGCGCGCAAGCTTGCCCGGAATTCGGGATCCTCGGGAAGCCCGACGTCGTCGGCCGCCTTCATGAAGCAATCGGTGAACCGCGCACCGAGGTCGTCTTCAGCTTGCATGCGCGCGTGGATCTCGAGCATCCACGACTGCCCTCCGCACGAGCTCGAGTAGGTGGAAGGTCCTCCGAACACCTCGGCCCAGTAGCTCGCAAGCCGTTCTACGTGTTGCAGGTTCCCTGGGTGCTAGAAGGGGTGGTTCAGCACGGGATCGTCGAGACATCGCCGGTGATGTGCGGCGGCGAGCTCGAGGAAAGCCGGAGCACCACCCGCGACCTCGTACAAGGACTCACGTTCCACGAGCTCCAGCCTCGCACGCCTCGGGGTGAGTCTTCCGTGGTTCGAAGTGAGAACATTGAGTCATGTCCGAGAAGGAGATCGACGACTACCTGGCGGCGCTCGAAGAGCCCAAGCGAAGCACCCTGGAGCAGTTGCGGAGAACGATCCTCGGCGCTGCGCCAGATGTGGAACAGGGCCTTTCTTACGGACTGCCTGCGTTCAAGGTGCGCGGAAAGGTGATCGCGGGGTTCGCTGCGTTCAAGAACCACCTGAGCTACCTTCCGCACAGCGGATCCGTCCTTCCCGAGCTCGCTGAGGAAGTCGCGGGTTACGGGACGTCGGAGGGTCGGGGGGCGCTCAAATTCCCCATTGACCGGCCGCTGCCCGAAGCGCTCGTCAAGAAGCTGATCGAGGTGCGGATGCGTCAGGCGTTCGGGTCCTGAAGCGCCGGCTTCGTCGAAGGTGGGCGGCTTCCAGCCGAGCCGTGATCACCGGCTGTGCGATCAGGCTGCGCTGTACGACGCGTAGGGCCCTGTGAGACTGCCCACACCGCTGAGGAGGATCTTCCCGGCGGCCCGCACCGGGAGAACGGGCATGCCGGCCCCCCACATGTCTCTCACCCAGGCGGGGGCCGCCGCGACGGAGAGAGCGTGCAGAAGGCGATACGCGGGAAGGGCGACCCGCATCGTCGCGGGCAATCCCGGGCTCGCGAGCCACGAGCCGATCCAGCGCGTCTGCTCGTTCACCGCGAGGGAGCGCCTGTGCTCACGCAGCCGATCGAGCAGCTGCCCCCAGGTCTCGGGGGGCGAGGGATCGCCCAGCTCGCGTGGCACCCGGGCCTGCTCGGCAACGTAGGCGTCGAGGAGGTCGACGTTCGGGCGATCCCCGTACAGCAGCCACGCGCGCGCGATCGACAGCAACAGCGCACAGTGGATCCAGTCGAGGAGCTCGGGATCACCTGCCGAGTACCTCCGGCCATCGGGGGCGGTTCCTACGATCCGCGTGTGGATCTGGCGCACCTGTGCACAGGCGAGCTCGGCCTCGGATCCCGGCCTGAACGTCGTCGTGTAGACGAACCAGCCTGTGCGAAGCGCACGGCGGATCGGGTGCTCGGCGAAGTCGGAATGTTCCATCACCCCGGCGAGAGCGAGCGGGTGCAGAGCTTGTGTCCAAAGAGCGAGCACCCCTCCGACCGGGAACGACGCGTCGCCGTGGATGACCCAACTGGCCGATCCCGGGGCGCACCACGGCGGATCTGAGGGGTCCACCTCGGGTGGAGCCATCTGCATCCGGCGCAGTTGGGCCGCGCGAGCCCTGCGCACCAGGTCGAACGTGAACATCCGGCCCACCGTCCCTATGCCTCGAGCGGTGACGGCGGCCACGCCGTCGAAGGGAGTCAGCCTTGTGAGCGCGCCCGCATGGACCAGAGGGTCGGGCCGGGCATCGTCCACAGAAGCCGCCTCGCTTCTTCGCGGTCTGGTCGTCGAAGCCATTTGGTACATCATCCGCCGGGTCGCTCGTCGAAGCCAGGACCCTCAGAAGCGTCCGCTGCCCGGGTAGCCACCCCCGCCGAATCGCTCGTCGAGCGCCTCGTAGTCGACGGCGAAACCCTGCCGGGGGAGCGCGTCGACGACCTCGACCGACTTGGGCTTCTTGTAGGAAGCGAGGCTCTTGCGGCAGTGCTCGATCAGGTCGTCTGCCTCGAGTGACTCGCCCTCGCGCAATACCACGACGGCTTTCACGTTCTGGCCCCATGTCGGGTCGGGCACACCGATGACGGCTGCGTCCGCGACCGAGGGATGCGAACGCAGCGCCCCTTCCACCTCGGTCGGATAGATGTTCTCGGCGGCGGACTTGATGAGGCGGGTCTTCGGCCCGATGAAGCTGAGCGATCCGTCCTCCTCGATCCGGCCGAGGTCGTTGGTGTGGTGCCAACCACCGGCCTGGCGCTCGCTGTTCAGCTCGGGGCGTCCGAAGTAGCCTTTCATCACCGTCGGGCCGCGAACGGCGATCTCGCCCGTCTCCCCTGGTGCGAGCAGGTCACCGGCAGGGTCGAGCACCCCTATGCGCACGAAGGGAGCAGGCCTGCCGTGGCTCCCGGTACAAGGTCCCAGGGCGTTGAAGGTGGCGAGCCCCATCACCTCGGTCTGCCCGTAACCGGCGGGGTGGCGTCCCCAAGGGCTGTCGTCGACGGTGATCATCTCGGTCCACGCCGGCTTGCCGCGGAAGGTACGAAGGGTCTTCAAGTCGTAGCTTCCAGACGCGTTGAGCTCGATGATCTGGTCGATCGTGGGCGGCATGACGAACGCGCCGGTGCAGTGCTCCTCGCTGATCAGCCGGCACAGCTCTTCGGCGTCCACCCGGGGAGTGAACACGTTCACGCCGCCGCAGACGAACGTCGCGAGCGTCGTCATGAAAGTCGCCACGTGGAACAGCGGCCCACAGTTCAGGTACACGTAGTCGGCGCCGATCCCCATGATCTGCGCGACGAACGAGCCCTGGAGCACGAGCGCCCGGTGGGACAGGAGCGCACCGTTCGGCTTGCCGGAGAACGCGGCGGTGTACATCATGAGAACGGAGTCGCGCTCGTCCACAGCCGCCGCTGGGTCGTCCACAGCCGTCGCGGGCCTTTCCACGGCGGCGCTCTCCAGCAGAGCCTCGTAGCCGTCTTCGCCCGAGCCGTCGTGCTGTACCCACAAGGCCCGCGAAGCGGACTCTGCCCGGGCTTGGCGCAACGCATCGCCGATCTCCGCTTCCTGCCAGAACACGACGGCTGGGTCGCTGTCCTCGATGACGAATGCGAATTCCGCCGGTGCCTGACGCCAGTTGGCAGGGCAGAAGGCCGCACCGAGCTTCGCCGCGGCCAGGAGCCCTTCGAGGAGCCGGTGGCAGTTCTGGCCCAGCCAAAGCAGCCTGTCACCTGGGCCGACGCCTCTCGTCGCCAGGGCAGCGGCGAGCCGGCTCGTGCGCGAGTCGAGCGCCGCGTAGTCGAAGCGATGCCCCTCGCACACTGCAGCAGTGCTGCGGGGTCTGGTGGTGGCGTGCCCCCTCAGGACGTCCGCGAGCGTGAGGTCGTGCAGAGAGTCGTGGGTCATTCGTCGACGAGGCGCGCGGCCTTGTAGCCAGAGCGCGGGATCGCCTCGCGTTCTAGCACCTCGATCGAGGACTCGATCCCGAGCGTCTCGCGGATCGCAGCAGCGCAGCGCGCTGCGACCTCGGCGTCGTCTTCGGACGCCCCGAGCCCGCGCTCGACTCGCACGACGAGGGGCGACGAATCCTGTGCAGGACGCACCATCTGCCATTCGAGCGAAGGCTCGGAGACGTCGCTCACTCGTCGCAGCGCCGATGCGACTTCCTCGGCCTGGAAGCGCTTGCCCTGGGAGGAGACGAGGTCCTTGAACCTGCCGCCCCACAGTCCGCGGATGCTCGTCTCGCCGCACGGGCACGGCTCGCGCAGGATCGCGCAAGCTTCCTCGAGGTCGTAGCGCAACAGTCCGTTGTCGCGGCCCAGGGTCGTCACCACCAGATCGCCCCACTCTCCGTCGGGAACCTCCTGTCCCGTTGCGGGGTCGACAGCCTGCACGACTGCGAGATCCTCGGCGATGTGGGCCCCCGGGAGCTCTCCGCACGCGCTTCCAACGTACGCGAAGCACTCCGCCCCGGCCGTCATGAGCGGCATCCCCTTTCCCATCCCGAATCCGGGCATGGCCTTGAACTCGAGACCCGCGTCCGAGGGCTTGATACCCAGCTTGTTGGCGACCTCGAAGAAACGGCCCGTGGAGAAGCCCATGAAAGGGATGTCGGGCTTTACCCGCGTCCAGAAGCGGAGCGCCTGCTCCGCGAGGTCGTCGGTGTCGGGAGGCGGGACCCAAATGTTGAGCATTCCGAAGTACTCGTAGGACCCCGACAGCATCGGTCCGCCCCCGTAGAGGTAAGCGGGGTGAGCGTGCGTGACGACCATCCCCGGCCGGTACCCGGAGCGCCACCAAATGCGCGCGGAGGCTTCGTATTCGATCCACAGATCGTGGCGGGTCCAGATCGAGATGGTGGGCACTCCTGTCGTGCCGGTCGACGTCCCGATGCGCACAGCGGCTCGCGGGTCGGTAAAGCGGTATGTGCCGAACGGCGGGTTCTCGGCCTCCGAGTCGCGCAGTTCCTGCTTGACCGTTAGCGGCACGCGGCTCAGGTCGTCCACGGTCTTCAAGTCCTCGGGAGCTCCGACGCCGGCTGCGACGAGCTTGTCCTTGAAGAACGGGACCGGGGTCTCGAACACCTTTCGCACGAGCTCCCGCAACCTCTCGTTCTGAAGTTGGCGCAGACGCTCCCGGTCCATCGTCTGGATCTCGGGATCCCAGAACTTCTGTTTCGGATCGCGTGGCGGAGGTCCCAGCACCTCTGGACCGTAGCTAGGCATGTCTTGCTCCCGTCGTCCCGGTAATCCCGTCGTCCCGGTAGTCGTCGTCCACTTCGAGCGCTCTAAGAGCGCGGAAGTCCGAGCACGCGCTCGGCGATGATGTTTCGCTGTATCTCCGAGGTGCCGCCGGCGATCGTCCCCGAGAACGACTGGAGCCAGTGGAGCAGCCATGCCTGGTCGTCTCCGCGCGCGTTCGCGGGCGAGTCGAGGCGGTCGAGGTCCAAGCCGATCGGCCCGAGTGCCTCCCCGACGTCGAGAGCCAAGTCCCGGCGCAGCTCGCTGCCGAGGAGCTTGAGCACGGAGTGCTCGGGCGACGTCTGGCCCTTGGCGAACTTCGCGAACCCGCGATAGCCGAGGAGCTTGAGTGCCTGGGACTTCACGTAGGCACGTCCGACGGTGCTCCTGAACGAGGGATCGTCGGCCAGCCGGCGTCCTCCGGGTAGGGGCGAGGTGGCGGTCTGCACGACGCGACCGAGGATCCTCTCGAGACCGGCGGCCTGCTCGATCCACAACATGGCGCGCTCGTGCGCGAGCGACCCGCGGGCCACCGACCAGCCGTGGTTGAGCTCGCCGACGAGGTTCTCGGCGGGGACCTCGACGTCCGTGAAGAAGACCTCGTTGAAGTCGGCGCGGTCGCGGTCGTTCAGCTCCGCGAGCGGGCGGGCCTCGATCCCCGGTGTCTTCATGTCGACGATCAAGACGCTCAGGCCGGCATGCTTGGGTGCGTCGGGGTCGGTGCGCACGAAGCAAAAGCAGAAGTCGGCATCGTGCGCCCCGGAGGTCCACACCTTCTGGCCGTTCACGACGAAGACGTCTCCGTGCCGTTCGGCACGGGTCCGTAGTCCCGCGAGGTCGCTGCCTGCGTCCGGCTCGCTCATTCCCAGGCACCACGTGATCTCCGCGCGAAGGGATCGAAGGGCGAAATCCCTCTTCTGCTCCTCGCTTCCGTAGTCGAGGATCGAGGGCGTCACGATCGACAGACCCTGGGGGTTGCAGGTGCGGGGGACCTCGAGCCGGGTGAGCTCCTCGAAGTACACCATCTGCTGAATCGGAGTGGCGTTGCGGCCTCCGAGCTCCGGGGGCCAACCCGGTACGAGCCACCCGCTGTCGAAGAGCTTGCGCTGCCACTTGCGCGCCCAGTCCGGGATGTGCGCCGACGAGCGGACGCGCTCGGCCCTTTCGGAGGGCGTCGGCAGGTTCTCCTTTATCCAGGCGCTCAGCTCCTCCCGGAAGGCCTCGGTCTCGGAGTCGTATCCCAGCCGCACGGCCGGGCATCGTAGCCGCCTGACGCTCGTGTCAGTTTTGGGTGGCCGGCGGCCGGCGCTCGGGGGAGCAGGTCAGGAGAGCAGGGTCAGGAGGGCAGTGTCAGGAGCCCGGTCCCCTGGTGAGCAGCATGCAGCCGGCTATGGGCCCCCCGCCGGCGGCAACGGCTGCGACCTGCGGCGCTCCGGGAACCTGACGCGCCTCGCCCTCGCCGCGCAGCTGCAGGCACGCCTCGTGCAACAGGCCGAAGCCGTGCAGCCGCCCTGCCGAGAGCTGACCCCCACCGGTGTTCAACGGCAGCTCCCCGTCCAGCGCGATCCGTTTGCCGCCCTCGACGAACTTCCCGCTCTCGCCCTTGGCGCAGAAGCCGAGCTCCTCGAGCCACACCATGGTGAGGATCGAGAAGCCGTCGTAGAGCTCGGCGACGTCGACGTCCTGCGGCCGAAACTCGGTGCGCTCCCACATGCTCGCGGCGGCGTCACGAGCAGAGAACGTCGTCATGTCGTCGAACTGGTCCCAGCTCGGACGGCCGCGCAGGGCGGTGCCGATCGCGTTCACGTGACAGGCGGGCCGGGGAGCGTCCTTCGCGTAGTCGGCGTGGGAGACGACCACGGCGGTCGAGCCGTCGCAGGGCGCGTCGCAGTCGTAGAGGCACAAGGGTGTCGAGACCATGCGGGCCCCGAGATAGTCCTCCAGCGTGAGCGGCTCTCTGTAGATGGCGCGCTCGTTGAGCGCCGCGTTGCGCCGGCCGTTCAAGGCGATCTGCGCGAGTTGCTCGCGTGTGAGCCCGAACCGGTGCACGCGCAGCTGTGCTATCTGCGCGATCCAGTTCGCGGCGGACACAGCGCCGAACGGCAGCGTCCATTGCATGAAGCCGGAGAACCTCGGCACACCCCTGCTTCCACCTCCTCCACCGCCGATGCCCTGGCGCCCTCCGGAACCCTGAGCGGTCGCCTCGGTCACGGTCCGGTAGACGAGCACGTGGCGCGCAAGCCCCGCGGCGACAGCGAGGCATGCCGAGAAGATCGCGCGCAACTGGCCTGGTCCCTCGATCCCCCCGTCGTGCCAGTTGAGCCGCAGCCGCAGTGCGTCCTGCACCTCGGGGCTCGGGGGCCCCGCGAACCCGCCCGGGCCGAATCCGGCGCCGGGGTAGGTCGACAGCCCGTCGATGTCGTCCCGGGTGAGCCCGGCGTCCGCAACGGCTGCCAGACACGCCTCGAGGGTGAGGTCGAGCTCGCCTCGTCCGATCCGGCGCCCCACCTGGGACTGCCCGATCCCAGATATGACTGCGCGCCGCTCGAGGCGCTCGGGGCGGCTCATAGCGACGTCGCCGACGGACGGAAAAGTGGCAGCCACACGTCGTCGTGCGCCTCGAAGGTGACCTCCACCTCCATGCCGATGTGCACGTCGCTCGCGTCGCAGCCGACCAGGTTGGTCGTGAGCCGTATGTCCTCCTGCTCGGCGATCGTGACCAGTGCGATGACGTAGGGATCCGAGCCGGGTACCCACTGCTGATGGTTGACCGTGAACGAGTGGATGCGGGCGCGTCCGCTGACGGTCGAAGGTGCGACGCTGCGCGAGAGGCAGTACGCGCACAGCGGCGCAGGGGGGTGGAAGAGCTTGCCGCATTCGCCACAGCGAAGGAACTTGAGCTCACCCTCCTCGCCCGCGGTCCAGAAGAACGAGTTCGTCTCGTCGAGCCTGGGTAGTAGACGTATGGGAGGGCCGCTCGCTGTCACGGCGGGAGACTCTACGACACGTCGCAGGAAGCTGACGATGCCGTCAGTGCTCGGGAGCGACCGTGCAGGGCGCCGCTACGCTCGGATGCCTCGAGGGAAGGGCTCACACGGTGACAGACGCCGGCGACGCGACGATTCGATTTCGTCCTCTTGATCGCGAGGACTTCGTCATGCTCTCCGCGTGGCTCGCGTCGGCCCACGTCGCGGCGTGGTGGCGCGATCCTTCGGATCTGGAGACCATCGAGTCCGAGTACGGCCCGGCGATCGACGGCAAGGACCCGACGGAGGTCTTCGTGGTCGAGCGATACGGGGAGCCGATCGGGCTGATCCAGCGATACCTCGTGAGCGACAACCCGACCTACGGGCACGCCCTCGAGCCTGCAGCGACCCCTGGAGACGCGGCCGGCATCGACTACCTCATCGGGGACGAGCACCTTCTCGGAAAGGGCATCGGGAGCGAGATGATCGACCTCTTCTGCGAGGAGACCTTCGCCCGCTACCGCGACTGCTCTGTGCTCACCGTCGCGGTGCAGCAGGTCAACCGCAGGTCGTGGCGCGCGCTCGAGAAGGCGGGATTCGTGCGCCGCTGGGCCGGGATGTTCGACTCGGGCCACCCGAGCGACGAAGGCCCGAGCTTCGTGTACGTCCGCTACCGGGGCGGCCCGGAAGAACCCGAAGAACCCGAAGAACCCGAGGATCGCGAGTCCTGAGAGACAGCGCCGACCATCCCCGCCAACGCCCTCCGGTCGATCTTCTCCACGGCGGTGCGCGGGAGGTCGTCTGTTACGAGGACGTCCTCGGGAAGCTTGTAAGAGGCCAACCGGCGCCGAGCGTGCTCTCGAAGAGACTCGAGCGACGGGGCTTCCCCGCCTCGGCGCGCCACCACGACCGCGACGCCGATCTCGCCCATGACAGGGTCTGGGCGCGGCGCGACCGCGACGTGGGCGACCTGGGGGTGGTCGGCGAGGGCATCCTCAACCTCCACGGGATAGACGTTGTAGCCGCCGCGCACGTACATCTCCTTCGAACGGCCCGTGAGGTGGAGGCGGCCGCGAGCGTCGAGGAACCCCACGTCCCCCGTGCGCAGGGCTCCGTCGGGCGTCATCACCGCTGCTGTCGAGTCCTCGTCCAAGTAGTAACCGCTCATGACGGCCGCGGAGCGAAGGCACACCTCTCCGACCTCGCCGGTCGCCAGGACCCGGTCGGAGTCGTCGCGCACGGTCACCTCGACCCCAGGTCGCGCGCGGCCGACGGTCTCCTCGGCGTCCTCGGGAGGGCTGTCGGGATCCGTTCCCGTGCCGATCCCGGCCTCGGTGGAGGTGTATCGCACCACGACCGGCACGCCGAGGCGCTCGCGCGACTCGCGGACGAGCGCCGCGGTGCAAGGCCCTCCGCCGAGCGCGACGAGCGCGACGCTGCTCAGGTCGCTGACGGAGAAGCGCTCGTGGCGGAGCATGAGCGCCATCTGCGTCGGGATGCCCCCAAGCGTCGTCACCCGGTGGCGCTCGGCGAGCTCGAGCGCCTCGGAGGCATTCCACCTCTTCATGAGGAACGTGGTCCCGCCTGATCGAAGCGCCTGGGGGAACTTCGTCATGAAGCCGACGTGCGAGAACGGGGTCGGAGACAGCTGGCGCCCACCTGAGCCCCACTGCATCTGCCCGTCCGCGTCGCTGATCGCGTCGAGCTGGCGCCCGCAGAACAATGCGCCCTTCGGCATCCCGGTCGTTCCCGAGGTGAACACGATCGCCACCGGTCGATCGAGATCCTCGCCGAGCTCCGGCGTCGTCTTCGTGCCGCGAAGCTCGTGCAGCAGCTCGTCGTGCGCGACCTCGGTGTCGACCTCGACGATCTCGGAGGAGTCGGTGAGGGTGCCTGCGCCGTGCGCGCCGTGCGCGTCCTGCGCGTAGGGGAGCAGCGACATGCCGACCGGTGATATCACGAGCCGTGGCCGCGACAACGCCAGGCAGCGCGCCCTCTCGAGAGGCGACAACCGGTCGTTGACACCGGCCGCCACAGCTCCGAGCTTGGCCGCGCCCGCATACGCCACCGCGTACGCGGGCCCCGATCCGACGAGCACCGCGACCACGTCGCCGATCCCCACCCCGCGCTCGGAGAGACCCGAGGCCACCGATTCGGACAAGCGGTCGAGCTGCGCGTAGCTGAACGCACCATGGTCCGTGGTGACGTACACAGGTGCGTCGCCGTAACGGGCCGCCGCTTCGCGCACCACGTCGCCCAACGACATCTGTGGCGTCCTGCCCCCTCAGCCGGGATCGGTCGAGCCCGGCGCGGGCAGCCGGTAGAGCTCGGCGGCGTTGTCGCCGAGGATCCGCGCCTGTGTCTCGTGCGCGAGCGGGGAGATGGTCTTTCTCAGCACGTCCACCGCGCCGGGGAAAGTGGCGTCGTGGTGCGGGTAGTCGGATCCCCACACGATGCGCCGCTCCCCGATCAAAGGGGCGAGAACCGGCAGCGTCTGTTCGTCGATCTCGTAGCTGATCCAGCACTGGCGCGAGAAGTACTCGCTCGGCCGCAGCTTCAGCTCCGGGCAGAACCCCCCGAAGCTCTCGGCCTGCTCGTCGAGACGCTCGAGCCAGAACGGGGCCCACCCGCCCGATGACTCGAGGAACACGACGCGAAGCTCCGGGTGTCGTTCGAGCACTCCGAAGGCGATCAACTGCGCGCACGCGAGCATCTCCTCGAAGCTGTGGCTCACCGCGTGCAGCACCATCGGGTTGAAGGGTCGGTCCGATCCCAGGGTGGGGATGATGATCGAGCTCCCCTCGTGCACGGCGATCGCCATGTCGGTCTCCACCGCAGCGCGCCAGATCTCTTCGTAAGCCCGATCCGACAGCGAGCGGCCCATGCAGGGGTTGGGTCTCACGAAGCCGGCGACGAATCCGAGCTCGTCGTGCGCCCTGCGAAGCTCGGCGGCTGCGGCGGCCGGGTCCTGCACGGGGAGCATGGCCGCAGCGAACAGCCGCATCGGATCGGCGGCGCAGTAGGAGGCGAGCCAGTCGTTGTAGGCCCGCGCGATCGCGACGGCGGCCGCCGGGTCCTCGAGCGCCCAGAAGTACAGCCCGATCGACGGGAAGAGCACGGCCTGGTCGATGCCCTCGGAGTCCATGTCGGACAGGCGCGTCGCCGGGTCCCATCCCCCGGGCATCGCGTCCTCGAGTGGCCGGATGTCGCCGGGCTCACTGAAGCGCGATCCGGGTGTGGCGAGCGTCCCGAGCGCGACCGCGAGGATCTCGGTGTCCCCGACCGTGACGTGCTCGAAACCGTTCGAGTCCGCGGTGATCTTCGGCCGCGTCTCGTCGGGCAACGACTTCCACGCGGCGAGGGGCTCTACGACGTGCCCGTCGGCGTCGACGACCCGGCTCACGCGCTCGGGATTGTCGAGGGCGATGCCGCAACGTCGCGCGGCGGCGGGACCCTCCAGTCGTCGTTCGGCGGAAGCGGGTGACGGAAGAGCGTCGCGGCGTTGTCGGCGGCGATCATGCGCAACTCTTCCTCGGGCAGGTGCCCCAGGGTCTTCTCGATCACCGCCTGCGTGTCGGGCCAGGTCGAGTCGGCGTGGGGATAGTCGCTCTCGAGCATTATGTGGTCCACCCCGATCCGGTCGCGCAGCTCGATCACAGAGGGGTCGTCGATGGTGCAGAAGTAGAAGCTCTGCTTGAGCACCTCGCTCGGGCGCATGTCCGACGGCCAGGCCGTCGACTCCGTACCCGAGGCCGAATGGTCGAGCACGTAGTCGACCCGGTCGAGGAGCATCGGCACCCAGCCGATCCCGCCCTCGGACATCGACACAGCGAGGCGTGGGAACCGCAGCGGCACCCCCGACCACAGCCACTCCGCCGCTGCGATCAGCGCGTTCACCGGGAACAGCGTCGGCAGCAATTCGAAAGGCGGGCCCGGGGAGGGGAGCGGCGCCCAGGCGGAGGCGCCGGTGTGAAGGCAGACCACCGTCTCGGTCTCCTCGCAGGCAGCGAAGAACGGATCCCACTCACCGGAGAAGATCGACGGCAGGCCGAGCTGAGCAGGGAACTCCGGAAAGCTCACGGCCTTGAAGCCGCGCGCGGCGTTGCGCCCGACCTCTTCGGCGGCCAACCCGATGTCGGCGAGCCACGGGAGCTGAAGAGGGATTATGCGCTTCGGGTGGGTGCCCGCCCATACCTCGGCATGCCAGTCGTTCCAGGCCCTGAGGCAGGCGAGCCCGAGCTCGGGGTCCTCGGAGCGCGAGAAGACGGAGCCGCAGAACCCCGCGACCAAGGACGGGAAGCACAAAGACCCCCAGATCCCGTTCACGTCCATGTCGGCGACGCGGGCGTCGATGTCGTAGCAGCCCGGTCGCATCTCGTCGAAGCGTGACGGGTCCATCGACCAGCTGTCTCGCGAGCGTCCGGCGACCGCGTTCAGACCGATGTTCGGGTAGCGCCGTCCCTCGTAGAGCCAGTTCTGGGTCCCGTCGGGGTCCTCGACGATCCTCGGTGCCCGCTCGGCCATGGCCTGCGGCATCCGGCCCTCGAAGAGGTCGGGCGGCTCGATCAGGTGATCGTCCACCGAGATGACCGGTACCCGGATCGGCCTTGGTTCGGGATCGGGTAGGAGCATGTCGAGTCGCGGAACCTATCATCGACCGGCGGAGCGGCGCCCAGGCCTGAACCCACGGTCCCTCGGGACTGCGGCTTGGTACCGGCCCGGACAGCGAGGAGGACGAGCATGTTGGATCTGTTGATTCGCGGCGGGACGGTCGTCGACGGCTCGGGTGGCCCTCCCATGAGAGCCGACGTGGCGGTGCGCGACGAGCGTGTCGTCGCCATCGGGAGCACCGACGAGCCGGCGGCACGGACCATCGATGCCGACGGGCTGATGGTGGCGCCGGGATTCGTAGACCTGCACACCCACTACGACGCGCAGCTGTTCTGGGACCCGACCGCGAGTCCCTCGCCCCTCCACGGGGTGACGACGGTCGTCGGCGGCAACTGTGGCTTCTCGCTGGCGCCGGCGGGGCCTCAGAACTCCGACTACCTGGCGCGAATGATGGCCAGGGTCGAGGGGATGCCCCTCGAGTCGCTCGAGCAGCTCGACTGGTCCTGGACGTCGTTCTCCGACTGGCTCGATCGCCTCGAAGGGCGTGTCGGGGTGAACGCGGGCTTCCTCGTCGGTCATTCGGCGCTTCGGCGTTCGGTCATGGGCGACGACGCGGTGGGTTCGAAGGCCACCCCCGAGCAGACCGCCGCTCTGGAGCAGCTGCTCGGGCGTTGCCTCGAGGAAGGTGCGCTCGGGTTCTCGACCTCCCAGGCCCACACCCACAACGACGGTGACGGCCAGCCCGTGCCCTCGCGCTCGGCTGCGCGCGAAGAGTTGGAGGCTCTCTGTTCGGTGGTGTCCCGCCATCCGGGCACGACGCTCGAGCTGATCCTGCCCGGCTGCATCAACGGCTTCAGCGACGAAGAGGTGGAGCTCATGGCCTCGCTCTCGTTGCTGGCGAACCGTCCCGCCAACTGGAACGTGCTCGGTGTGTCCGCGTTGAACCGAAAGGGGCTCGAGCACCAGCTCGAAGCGTCGACCACGGCCGCCGGCCGAGGCGCCAAAGTCGTGGCGCTCACGCTGCCGCACACCATGAAGATCAGGCTCTCGTTCGCGCACGGTGCAATCATCGACGCTCTGCCGGGATGGCGCGAGCTGTTCGCGTTGCCGGTGCCCGAGCGGATCAAGGTCCTCTCCGACCCCGCCGAGCGCCGCCGGCTCGACGAGGGGGCGCGGTCGAAGGAAGCGGGCCTGATCGGCGCGCTGGCCAACTGGAAGAACCTCGTCATCGACGAGACGTTCGCAGAGTCGAACTCCGCGTACGAGGGCCGCAGCGTCGGCGACGTCGCGCAGATGCGTGACCAGGAGCCGTTCGACGCGCTGCTCGACGTCGTCATCGCGGACGAGCTTCGCACCGGGCTTCGCCCGCCCATCGGGGAGTCCGAGGAGGACTGGAAGCTCCGCGCAGAGGTCTGGCGAGACGACCGAACGGTGGTCGGAGGGTCCGACGCCGGGGCACACCTCGACGTGATGTGCGGCGCGATCTACTCCACCTCGATGCTCGGCGACGGCGTCCGCAAGCGCAACCTGATCTCCTGGGAGGAGGCGGTGCGCCAGCTGACCGACGTCCCCGCGCGCCTCTACGGGATTCGTGAGCGCGGCCGGCTGCGCGAGGGTTGGTGGGCGGACGTCGTCGTGTTCGACCCCGAGAGAGTGGGCCACGGCCCCGAGCGCACCCGCGACGACCTGCCGGGAGGGGCTAGCCGCCTCTACGCGCAGGCCGAGGGGATCGAGCACGTCATCGTGAACGGCACCGAGATCGTGCAGTCCGGCGAGTTCACCGGGGCCACCGACGCGGGACGTCTCCTGCGCTCGGGAGCCGACACCGAGACCGTCACAGTGCCAGGCACACCGTGAGCATCCGCGCGGCCGTGCTCCACGAAGTCGGCGCTCCGCTCGTGGTCGAGGACATCGACCTCGCCCCTGTCGGCCCTCGAGACGTCCGCGTGCGCATCGCAGCCAGCGGGGTCTGTCACTCGGACCTCTCGGTACAGCAGGGCAACATCCCCTTCATGTTCCCGACCGTGCTCGGGCACGAGGGGGCGGGAGTGGTCGAGGAGGTGGGGGGAGAGGTCACCCGGGTCGCCCCCGGCGACCACGTCGTGCTCACGTGGATGCCGCCCTGCCGCAGCTGCTTCTGGTGCCTCGAGGGTCAGCCGATGCTCTGCGAGCAGGGCTTGGCGGAGTCCCTCGGGCGTCCCTACGCGAGTGTCGGCGGCGCGAAGCTCGTGCGCGGCCTCGGCACAGCGACCTTCGCGGCAGAGACCCTGGTGCCCGATGGGAGCGTCGTCCCCGTCGACAGCTCCGTTCCCCTGGAGCTCGCTGCGCTCGTCGGGTGCGCGCTCTCCACCGGGACCGGAGCGGTGTGGCGCACGGCCAAGGTGCAGCCGGGGTCGAGCGTCGCAGTCGTCGGATGCGGGGGCGTAGGACTGTCGGTCGTCCAAGGGGCCCGTCTTGCGGGAGCGTCGTCGATCATCGCCCTCGACACCGTGGGCTCGAAGCTCACCCTGGCGAGGACCCTCGGCGCAACCGACGTGGTGGACGTGTCCGAGCAAGACGGCCTGGAGGCTGTCCGCTCGCTCACCGGCGGGCGCGGCGCCGACTACGCGTTCGAGGTGGTCGGCAGGCCACAGACGATCCACACTGCGTTCCGGGCGACGAGGCGCGGCGGCACCACGGTGCTCGTGGGTGCGGGGTCACCGTCGGACGAGGTGACGTTCAACGCGTTCGAGATGTTCGTGGACGCGAAGACCATCGTCGGCTGCGTATACGGGTCCACCGACCCAGATCGCGACTTCCCCGTGCTGGTCGACCTCATGGGAAGCGGAAGGATCGACGGGCCCGGCATGGTGAGCCGCCGCATCGGCCTCGGCGACGTGAACGATGCGTTCCGGGCGATGACGGCGGGGGAGGTGGCGCGGAGCATGATCGTGTTCGACGACCCGCGGGAGCAGAAATGAGAGAGCTCATATGACTGTGTCATCGCAAACGACCGGGCCATTGCAGACCGCCTCGAGCGAATCGGCACCAGTCCGCCCTTACGTGATCGATGCCGACGCTCACGCCGTCGAGCAGGTCAGCTTCTTCGTCGACCTCTTCCGCCAATTCGGCGACGCAGTCGCGGTGCGCGGGGACACGAACCTCGGGGTGATGGTCGAGGGCAGGCTCTACCCGACCTACGAGGGCCCGGGCGCCGGCTGTCCCCCCGAGCACGGGTTGACGAAGGCCGAGGGCGTCGACCCGGCGACGGCAGAGGGGATACTCGCCAACGCCGACACCGACGGGATAGACGAGATGGTCCTGTTCCCGAGCTTCGGCCTCTGTGTGCCGAGCTTGGAGGACCCCTCGCTCGGGGCAGGTGTCGCCCGCCTCTACAACGAGTGGGTCGCCGGGCTCTGCGCGAAGGGCGACGGCCGACTGCATGCTGCGGCAGTCGCGCCCATCGAACACGGGGAGCTGGCGGTCGCCGTGATGACCGAGGCCAAGGACCTCGGGCTCGTCTGCACCGTGGTGCCCCCTGCGCTCAAGACTCGCAACCTCGATCACCCCGATCTCGATCGCTTCTACGCAGCTGCGGCCGACCTGGACATGCCGCTCGGCGTGCACGGAGCCCCGGGCGTCCATCTGCCGAAGATCGGGGTGGACCGATTCACCAATTACATCCAGGTCCACTGCATCAGCTTCCCGTTCGACCAGATGACGGCGATGACCGCGCTGATCAGTGGTGGAGTGTTCGACCGGCACCCGAGGCTGCGGGTCGGGTTCTTGGAGTCGGGGGCCGGTTGGCTCCCGTGGTTCGTCGAGCGGCTCTCCGAGCACTACGAGTCGCGCGGCGACTGGATCCCGGGTGGTTGGCAGCGTCGGCCCGAGGAGTACGTGCAGGCCGGCAACGTCTTCATCACGTGCGAGCCCGACGAGAAGACGATTCCCGCGTTCATCGAGGCCTTGGGCGATCGCTGCGTGATGTTCGCGAGCGACTATCCCCATTGGGACGGCGCCTGGCCGGACTCGACCTCGGAGCTGATCGAGCACGCGCAGGGCCGCCTCGCAGCAGATTCCCTGGCGCGTATCGCCGGGGCCAACGCCCGCGCGTTCTATGGCTTGGCGGACCGGTCCGGCGCGCAGGCCGCCCTGTCCACTCATTGACCCAGCTTGATGACCCAGCCCTCCGAATGACTCAGCACACCTCTGCCGCGCGGCGCCCTGTCCGAGAGGGGTTGTTCAGCGAAGGCGACGACCCGAGGCTCCTCGGGAGCCGGTGCGAGGTCTGCGAGCGGTCCCACTTCCCGCGCGCCGAAATCTGCCCCTATTGCTCGGCGGAGGGATCGAAGCAGGTCGAGCTCTCCCCGACGGGCAGGCTCTGGGCGTGGACCGCCGTATCGAGCGCGCCGCCGGGGTACAAGGGGGAGGTCCCCTATGGCTTCGGCGTGGTCGAGCTCCCCGAGGGGCTTCGAGTCCTCGGCCGCCTCACGCGATCCGACCCCTCCTCGCTTCGAGAAGGGCTCGAGATGAGGCTCGTGCTCGTCCCTCTGCACGTCGACGACGAAGGCACGCAGGTGCTCACCTACGCCTTCGCTCCGGAGGCCCAATGACTCCGGAGGCCCAGTGACCGAGGTAGTCCTCGCGGGAACGGGGATCCACCCCTTCGGGCGCTTCGAAGGCAAGAGCACGACCGACATGGGCGTGGTCGCCGTGCGCGAGGCTCTCGCGGAAGCAGACGTCGAGCGCGGCGGCTTCCAGGCGGCGTTCTGCGCCACCGCCTACGGCGGGGTGGCTTCGGGCCACAAGGTCCTGGGCGCCCTCGGCATGACCGGGACACCGATCGTGGACGTGGAAGCAGGGTGCGCGAGCGGAGCGGCAGCGATGATGCTCGGGGCTTCCGCTGTGAGGTCCGGGCAATACGACACCGTCCTGGTCTTCGGCGTCGAGAAGATGCCGAAGGGGATCATCCGCTCTTCCTTCTTCGACTCCTGGCAGGAAGAGGCGGGCTTCGCTGCCACCCCTGCATACTTCGCCCTTCGCGCCCAACGGCTCATGGCCAGCTCGGGAATCACCAAGGACGATCTCGCGCAGGTCGTGGTGAAGAACCGCCGGCACGGCGTGTCGAATCCACACGCAATGTTCCGCTCCGAGGTGGACGCCTCGTCGGTGCTCGGGTCGAGAGTGGTGTGCGAGCCGCTTCACCTGTGGATGCTGTGCACACCGAACGAAGGTGCAGCAGCAGTCGTGCTTCGAAGCGCGGCCGCGGCGTCGGGGTCGTCGGGGTCGTCGGGGTCGTCGGGGTCGCAGGGCAAACCGATCGTCAGAGCCGCGGTTCTGCGCTCGCACCTCCCGGGCGCGGTGCTCGGTGAGTCGACGCCGATGGCGGGCCTCGCAGACGACACGATCCCGGCGGCTTCGTCCCTAGCGGCGAAGGCGGCCTACGAGGAGGCGGCCGCCGGCCCTGAGGACCTCGACGTCGTCGAGTGCCAGGACACCGACGCCGCGCGAGAGCTGTTGTCCTACGAGGAGCTCGGCCTGTGCCGTCCGGGTGAACAATCGAAGCTCCTCGCCGAGGGAGCCACCTCGCTCGGTGGCAGGCTGCCGGTCAACCCGAGCGGCGGGTTGCTCTCGAAGGGGGAGCCTCTCGGCGCTTCCGCGCTCGGACAGGTCGTGGAGCTCGCCCGCCAGCTTCGTGCAGAGTGCGGTCCCCGCCAGGTCCCCGGTGCCCGGGTGGCCCTGGCCCACACGGTCGGCCGGGGAGCGAACGCCAGCGTGGTCGTGCTCAGCGCCTGAGGACCTGAGCATCGCCCCGCCGGGAGGGCCCCAGGCATGGCGCGATCGCGTAGCCCCTGCAAGGAGCATTGTCCTTGTCAAGTGCGGTCGTTGTCGGGCCGAAGACCTATTCCATGGCACGTGACCTGGGTCTCGGCGAACGGACGAAGCGGCTTGCTCCGGCCGTCCTCGCTCGCCTCGCCCACCCCATCAACATCGCCGTGCCGGCGGTGGCGGTCGGCTTCTATCTCCTGAGGCAGCACCGCCTCGTCGCCCCAGGGATCCCTTACTGGTCGATCCTCACCACCGTCCTCGTTGCAGAGGTCGCGAGCGTTGTCGCCTTCGCCGCGTGGAGCGAGGCTCGGTCCGGCTGGCGCACCTGGGCCCTCGCCGGAGTGGACCTCTGTGCGATCGGCGCCGTCGTATATGCCATCGGCTGGGGGCCGGTGTTCGCCGTGGCCCTCGTCATCGGTGCGGCCGACATCATGCGGCGCACCGGCTCGGCGGTCGCGAGGCCCGCGATCGCGTCAAGCCTCTTCGTGATCGGTGCCGGGCAACTCGGCATCGCCCTCGGATTCGTCCCGTCCTTCATCCACCAGCCGCTCGCACAGGGGATCGCGGGGCTCGAGGCTGCCGCCGTCGTGCTCATAATCGCGCTCCTCGGTTGGTTCGCATTCGCACGGGAGGAAGCCGAACGCGAGCTGAGGCGCCGGGAGCGGCACTTCTCGGCTCTCGTGAACAACTCCGCCGACATCGTCATAGTGTTCGGCCCCGACGGGGGCCTCCGCTACGCGAGCCCGGCGTTCGAGCGGCTCCTCGGTTATGCCGAGGAAGAGGTCGCCGACCTCGAGGCTCTCGTGTACCCGAGCGACGTGCACGCGCTTCGCGAGGCCATGGCGGCGGCGCGTGCCTCGGGCACGTTGAGCGTGCAGCAGGAGATCAGGGTGCGGCGCTCCGACGGCGAGTGGCTCTGGTTCGAGGCCGCGTTCGCGGATCTCGGTGAGGACCCCGACGTGAACGGGATAGTGGCGAACCTCCGCGACGTAACAGCGCGCAAGCTCGCTGAGGAGCGCCTCGCACACGCCGCGTTGCACGATCCGCTCACGGGATTGCCGAACCGGACGCTGATACTCGACCGCGCCGAGCAGATGCTCGCCCGATCGAGGCGCGACCTCGGTCACCACCCCGTCGCGGCGCTCTTCATCGACCTCGACAACTTCAAGGACATAAACGACACCCTCGGTCACCAGACGGGCGACAAGTTCCTCCAGGCGGTCGCCCAGCGATTCTCCGGGGTCCTGCGCGCAAGCGACACCGTCGGGCGTCTCGGCGGGGACGAGTTCGTCGTGCTCGCCGATGGCCTTTCGCTTCTTGCCGGGCCCGAGCTCGTAGCGCAGCGGATCCAAGACGTGCTGCGCGAGCCCTTCTACATCGAAGGGTGGGGCGGGATCCCCCTGACGGTCACGGCGAGCATCGGAATCGCGTCGGGAGAGCGGGTGTCGGCCAGCGAGCTGTTGCGTGATGCGGACATCGCTCTCTACAGAGCGAAGGCGAAGGGCAAGAGCCGGACCACGATGTTCGAACCCGAGATGCAGTCGGCCGTGCTCGACCGGCTCTCGTTCGACATGGACCTGCGCTGCGCCTTGGGCGAAGAGCAGTTCTTCTTGATGTACCAGCCGGTGTTCGACCTCGACAACGAGAGCGTCTGCGGGGTGGAGGCGCTGTTGCGCTGGCGACACCCGACTCGCGGCGTCGTGCCCCCCAACGAGTTCGTCCCGATGCTCGAGGAGAGCGGCCTCATCCTCGACGTCGGCAAGTGGGTGCTCGTCCAGGCGTGCATGCAGGCCGCAGAGTGGCACCGGCTCGGGCACCGCCTCGTGATGTCGGTGAACGTCTCGATGAGACAGCTCGAGAGCGAGAGCTTCGTCGGACATTTGACCGAGGCGCTGTCTGCGAGCGGGCTCGACCCATCGGCCCTCGTGATCGAGGTCACCGAGTCGACGCTCATGCGCGACACCGACGCCACCGTGAACCGCCTGCGGAGGCTGAAGGAGATAGGGGTGCTCGTCGCGATCGACGACTTCGGCACCGGGTACTCCTCCATGGCGTACCTCCGTCAGTTCCCCGTCGACGCCTTGAAGATCGACCGGTCGTTCATCGCCGGCATGCAGGACTCGGCGGAGTCGGCTGCCCTGGTGCACACCCTGGTCCAGCTAGGCCGCACTCTCGGGGTCGAGACCCTCGCAGAGGGCATCGAGGAGGACTGGCAGCTCCAGGACCTCCAGGAGGAGCGCTGCGAGCGGGGCCAAGGCTTCTTGTTCAGCCGGCCGCTCGAGTCCGACGCGGTCGAGGCGTTCCTGGCCGAGCACAACTCCGCCCCCGAGAGCGCCCCCCGCGCCCCTTGAACTCGGCCACCCTGAACTTCGGCCGCCCTGAACTTCGGAGAGTCAGCGCTTGGGCATCCTGATGGCCCGGTCGGCGATGATGTTCTTCTGCACCTCGGTGGTGCCAGCGCCGATCGAGGTGTAGCGCTGCCACACGTAGTTGTGGCTCCAGTGCCCCTTGTCGATCGCGTCCGGCCCTCCGCGTGCGAGCACGCCGATCGGGCCCAGCACGTCGACTCCGAGCTCCGCGATGGTCTGGGAGAGGTGGCTCCACTGGAGCTTCGCCAGCGGCACCTCTGGCCAGTTCTTCTCCCCCTTCAGGACCTTCGAGAGAGCGCGCGCGTTCAGCAGCCTCGTGAGCTCGAGCTGAGTCCAAAGGCGCGCGACGCGCTCGCGGATCTCCGGGTCCCTGAGCGCGGCGGGGTTGTGCTCGCGTGCGGTCGCGATCAGGTTGTCGAGCTCGATGCGCATCGACACCGACAGTCCCGCCGTGCCCACCCGCTCGTTGGCGAGGGTCCCCATGGCGACGTTCCAGCCCTGGTTCTCCTCGCCGAGCCGGTAGAGCTTGGGAACGTGCGCGCCGTCGAACACGATCTCGCAGAAGAGCTCGCCCCCGGTTATGTCGCGGATCACGTTCACCTCGGCGCCCGGGACGTCCATGTCGACGATCAGCGCCGTGATCCCCTCGTGCTTGGCGCCGCGCTCGATCGCGGTCGGGTCGGTGCGCACGAGGAACAGCCCCCACTTGGCGAGATGCGCGCTCGAGATCCAGATCTTTCTGCCATTGAGGACGTAGTCGTCACCGTCTGAGATCGCCACGGTGCGCAGGTTGGCGAGGTCGCTCCCCGCCTCGGGCTCGGTGAACCCCTGGCACCAGTGGACGTCCGCGTTCAAGATCCCCGGCAGCCACATCTGCTGCTGTTCCTCGGTCCCCCAGCGAAGGATCATCGGGCCGATCTGCCAGATGCCGTTCGCGTTGTAGATGCCCGGAGTCTTCGCTCGCGCCATCTCTTCTGCGTAGATGGCGTTCTGCATCACGGTCGCCTCGCGCCCGCCCCAGGACTTCGGCCAGTTGATGGCCGCCCAACGACCTTCGTGAAGGCGTCGCTGCCAGGCCTGTCGGCGCGCCATGGTCCTGCGGTCGGGGTTGGTCTCGTCGCCGATCTCACCCGAGGCCGTGAAGTCCCCGAGGTTCGCGTCGAGCCACTGTTTGAGCTCGGCCCTGAAGGCCTCGTCCTCAGCGGTGTAGGAGAAGTCCACGGTTCGCCAGCACCTCCGGGTTCACGATGTTCCTCGGCGTCGCCCCCGCCAGGAGACGGCACAAGTCGTCGGCGATCGCCGAGGTGTGGTTCACCTCGGTGTCGTACGTCGCGCCCCCGATGTGAGGGGTGAGGACGACGTTGGGAAATTCCAGGAGCGGGTCGTCGGCGGCAAGATGCTCCCCGACGAAGTGGTCGAGGCCTGCGGCCCCCACCTTGCCCGAGCGAAGCGCACCGACGAGAGCTTCACCGTCGTGCAGCTGGGCGCGGGCGGTGTTCAGGAAGACCACGCCGTCGCGCATCCGGGCGAACTCACCGCTGCCGATCATCCCCGTCGTCTCGGCGTTCACCGGCGCGTGCATGGATACGACGTCTGAGACCTCGAGGAGCTGTTCGAGGGTGCAGGTGGCGTCGGGGGCGTAGGGGTCGTACGCCACGACGCGCATCCCGAGCCCCTCGAGGCGCCAGCGCAGGGCACGGCCGACCGCTCCGAGCCCGACGAGTCCAGCGGTGCGTCCTGCTATCTGCCAACCGCGGAACCTCTGGTAGGGGATGGTGCCGTCTCGGTAGACCTGGCCCGATCGCACGTCCTCCTCGGCGCGCGCGATCCCCCGGGTCGCGGCGAGCAGCAGGGCCACGGCGAGCTCGGCCACGGCGTCTGCGTTTCGCGCCGGGGCGCGAAGCACCGGTATCCCGGCTGCCGTCGCGCCCGGCACGTCGACGTTGGTGGGGTCGCCCCGGCAGCTGGCGACCGCCACGAGGGGCAGCTCGAGCACCGGGCCCGCGCAGTGGTCGGCCTCGACCACGAGGATCGTCGCACGCTCGACCTTGGCCCTCTCCGCCAGCTGCTCGGAGTTGTAGATCCGGATCGGGTTCTGGTCGATCCAGGGGTCGACGACGAGGTCCGCCAGCTCGCCGAGCAGGTCCAGCCCCGGCCCGCGAAGCGGTGCGGTGACGAGCGCCCTCAAGCGTCCGCTCATCTGGTCGACCACTCTCGTTCCTCCTCGGGCGCAGAAAGTCGCGAAGTCCTCAATAATGGCGGACAATGACGCCCGTGTCAGGTTCGTTCACGGTGGGGATCGACATCGGCACCACCGCCACCAAGGCCGTGGCCGCCGACGACCACGGTGCCGTGCTCGCACGCTCGCGGGTGGCACACAAGCTGAATGCACCGGCCCCGGACCTGCTCGAGCACGACGCCGCGAAAGCCTGGCGCAGAGGTCCCGTGCAGGCGCTCGCGCGGGTGACGGGGGCGCTCGACGGAGCCGAGCCGGCAGGGGTTTGCGTCGCAGGCATGGTCCCCTCGCTCGCCGCCGTGACCAGGCGCGGGATCCCGTGTTCTGCGGGACTCCTCTACGGCGACCGCAGGGGCCTGCCGAGCGGCGGTGTCGTGCCGGGCAGCGCGGCGATGCCGGACGCCGAGGGGTTCATGCGGTGGGCCGCACGCGAGTGTCCGGACGCCTACGGATACTGGCCGGCGCAGGCGGTGGCCAACTACGCGTTGGGCGGCGTACCCGCCGTGGACTCCGCGGTCTCGATGTCCCTCGGCGCCCTGATGCACGCCGGACACTGGGACCTCGAGGTGCTCGCGGGCATGGGGGTGCGCGAGGAGCAGCTGCCTGTGGTGGTCCCCATGGGCGGGCCGGCAGGGACCGTCTCGGGGACCGACGCAGTGCTCGCCGGCGGCACGGTCGACGCCCTTTGCGACCAGATCGTCTCGGGAGCCGAGCAGCCGGGCGACGTCCTGGTCATCTGCGGGGCCACCCTCGTGGTCTGGGCGGTGGTCTCGGACTGGATCGAGGTCCCCGGGCTGTGGACAGTCCCGCACACCGCCGCAGGGCGCGTGCTCATCGGTGGTCCGTCCAATGCGGGCGCGCTCTTCGTCGACTGGGCGAGGGGGTTGATCGGCCGGACGTCCCACAGCTCGAGAGCTCCGGCGAGCAACGCACGATTGAGCGAGCCCTCGAGGGTGCCGGTGTGGACGCCTTACGTGCGCGGCGAGCGCGCTCCGTTCCACGACCCCGGACTTCGCTCGGGCCTCTACGGGCTCGACATGACCCACGACACCGGTTGCCTCGAGCGAGCGGCGTACGAGGCGAGCGGTTTCGTCGTGCGCCAGATGCTCGACAGGGCGGGCGTCTCGGCGAAGAGGATCGTGGCGAGCGGTGGCGGCACCCGGGTCGTGGCGTGGATGCAGGCGATGGCCGACGCGACCGGCCTTCCCGTCGACATCGTCGCGGTTCACGAGGGCGCTGCGCTCGGAGCCGCGTACATGGCGAGGATGGCGGCCGGGTCGGCTCAAGGTCTCGAGGGGGCGAGCTCGTGGGCGCGCGTAGGGAGCCGAGTGGACCCAGATCCCAGCTGGCAGGAAGCATGCGACGAGCGCTACCGGCGCTTCGTCTCGTTCGGACCAGGTGGCTGACCGCTCCCTGCGCCCGCGCGCCCGCGCCGGGCAGGCGTCCGGGTGCAATGCTTGTGGGGCGGAGGTGATGTCGTGAGCCCCAAGCAGCGCGGGAAGCCCGTCCGAGGTGTCAGAGCAGAGAGCGCTGAGAGCGCAGAGAGCGACGAGAACGACAAGAGCGCGGACCACGCCGAGGACGACTGGGACTTCCCGTTCGAGGCCGATCTGCACGCCATAGCGCCGGGACTGCGTGAAGCACAGAACGCCTGGCTATCGCAGATCGACTCGCTTGCCGCACCCGACCGCAAGACGCATGAGCTCATAAGGATGGTGTGCACGGTCATCCTCGGAAACCCTCCCGGCGTGACCCGCCACGCAATGCTCGCAGCGGAAGTGGGCGCGACGTGGGAGGAGATCGCGGGCAGCATCCTTCTCACAGAGCCCGCGTTCGGGCTCCTCCGGGTCGTCGAGGCGCTTCCGTGGGCTCACCGTGGCTACGAGCGTGGCGCGCTCAACGCCAAGAGGATCCGCAAGCCCGCTTAGAGAGCGCGGAGAAGGAAGCGCGTAGCAAGAAAGGTCAGCGCTTGCGGGAGCCGGGCGCCCGCTGGGTCTGGCGCGATCGGCCGGGCGGAGGGCCGGTGCCCCCGAAGAGAGCGCGGTGCACGATCGTGGCCAAGGTGTCGAGCGCCGACGCGTCGACGGGCTCGCCGGAGAACTGCCGGAGGTAGTGGAAGCGGTCGACCATCGCAACAACCGCCTCCGCCGCGGTGACCGGGTCGATCCCGGCGAGCGGCCCGGCCTCCGCGATCCTCTTCGCCAGCGTGCTCTCCACTCCGCGCGTGGCGGTCTGGGCCTGCTCTGTCAGCTGGGCATCGCTCATCACGAGGTCCGTCCAAGCACGAAGCACCGGTGCATAGCGCTGCCATGCATCGGAGAAGCGCTCTATCCACTCGCGCACCTCCCGCCAGCCCTGCGCGCCGGGCCCGACCTGGTCGAGAGCGGTGTCGAGTGAGGCGACGACGTCGGCTGCCTCGGCCACGAGCGCCCGAAGGAGGTCCTCTTTGTTGGCGAAGTAGAGATAGAAGGTCCCGTGAGAGGTGCGAGCCACCTTCACGATGTCGTCCACCCGCGCCGCGTGGTAGCCGCGGCGGCTGAACACGACCATCGCCGCATCGAGGAGCTTCTGCATGGTCTTGCGGCCCTGGGTGCGCAAAGCCCTGCGGCTCGCGGGCTCTCCCGCGGACGCCCCGGTCTTCGCGCTCCGGGGTCGAGTCTCCGACGACGATCCGCCTCTTCCCTGCGTGCTCTTCTTCCCACCAGGAGATGCGCGACCTCCTGCCGCAGTGCGTGCCCTCTTCGCCGTGGCAGATCGCACCTTCGCCGGCAGAGCGCCTTGATGCTTGGCAGATCGCGCCGCCGACGCCGCAGCGCCGTCGCGCTTCGCAGCCGCCGGAGTCATGCCCTACCTGTCCCAGCTGCCGCAGCGGCAGCTCTTGTTCGCGGCACCCCCGTCCCCGGCTCTTCCGTTCGCGGCTCGAACGCCACTTTGATGGCCCCGCTCGCGTCCTGGCGGGCGAGGGCCTTCAGCGCGTCCCACCAGTGGTCGAGCGCGAAGCGGTGCGTGAGCATCCCGGTCAGGTCGACGCGCCCGGCAGCGGTCAGATCCAGGTAGTGCGCTATGGCGTGCTGGCGCACCCCTTCGACTTCCTCGATCCCGAAGGCATTGGAGCCCGCGATCGTGATCTCCTTGAAATAGACGGGAGTCCACTCCCAACGCCCCGGGGTGTGCACGCCGGACTGGACGAGCGTCCCGCGCTCTGCGAGGAGGCGTACGCCGACCTCCATCGTCTCTGGTCGCGCGACGGTGTCGTAGACGACGTCGATGTGGCCCGGATGTGCCATCGGCAACCCGTCGAAGGGTGTGTGAAGCGCGGCACCCGACCACTCGGCGAGCTCCTCCACGACTCCCAGCCTGGGCTCGTGCGCAACGACCTTGGCGGCGCCCAGACGGGAGACGAACTCCCTCTGAGCTTCGAAGCGGGCGACGACGGCCACCTCTGTATTCGGATACAGCGCGCACAGCACGGCAACGGTGGTCGCACCGAGGGCTCCCGCTCCGTAGACCACAGCGCGACCTCCGCCGGCCGGTGGCGGGTGACGCACGACTGCGTGCATGGAGACGGCGAAAGGATCCGCGAGCACTGCGAGCTCGTTCGGCACTGCATCGGGCACCGGTATGAGCATCGAGTCGTGCGCAGCCATCAAGTCGGCCCAAGCCCCCGGCGCGTCCGTCGTGACACCGACGTGGACGCCAGGTCCGAGAGCTCCGGTGGTGAAGCTCCAGCACAAGCTCAGATCTCCCGCCAGGCAAGCCGGACAGGGGGGGTCGATCCCGCGAGGTCCGCACGTGAGCCACGGGTTCAGGACGACGCGCTGTCCGACCTCGACTCCTTCGGCTTCAGGGCCCATCTCCACCACCTCGGCCACCACTTCGTGGCCCGGCACGTGAGGGAGCGAGGAGAAGGCCGACATCGGGTTGTCGATGTCTCCCTCGCCGAAGTCGCCGAGCACCAGCTTGGCGTCGGACCCGCAGATGCCCGAGAGGATCGGTCTGGTCACGACCCAGTCGGGCGCGACCAGACGCGCGTCGTCCACCGAGTGCATGCCGAAGGGCAGAGACAGCAGCTGGCGCTCGAGGTCGTCGGCCGGCTCGGGCCGGTCCTCGTCCGCCGCAGGTGGTTCGCCGAAGACGAGGGCTCTCATTCGCATGATCCTTCTATACGTGCTGTCGGCCCGCACGGCCCCGAGGTCAGACCACACCCTCCTCCTGCAGACGGGCGAGATCGTCCGGGGTGATCCCCACCATCTCGCACCACACCTCTGCGTTGTGCGCCCCCAACGCAGGGGCCCCTTCGGGAACCGGGCGGTCCTCACCCACCAAGCTCGGGAACGGTGCTTGTTGGAGGACGCGCCCGGCGATCGGGTCCTGCACTTCGACCAGGTCGCCCCTCGACGCCATGTGAGGGTCCTCGCAGATCTCGCGAGCGGTGTAAGCGGTCGCTACGGGGACGTCCGAAGCGACACACGCCGCGGTGACCTCTTCTGCGGTTTGAGACATCGTCCACTGAGCGACAGCCGCGTTGATGGAGTCGGCGTTGCGCGCGCGGTCCGCGAGCGTCGCGTAACGCGGATCCTCGAACAGGTCCATCCGGTCCATCGCCTTGCACAACCGGCGGAAGTTCGCGTCGGACCCTGCCACGATGCAGACGAAGCGGTCGTCGGAGGTGGGGTAGTTGTCGAGAGGGGCGGACGTGGAGAGGCGGTTTCCCTCCCGCTGGCGAACGATCCCGAGCCGGTCGTAGCCGGCGATCGTCCATTCCAAGATCCGGAGCACCGAGCCGTACAGGGAAGCGTCGATCACGGCGCCCCGGCCCGCACCCGTCTCGTCGCGAACGCCTGTCGTATCCCGAACGCCCCTGTCAGCCCGAACCGCATCGCGGCGGTAGAGCGCCGCGAGCGCGGCCTCCGCGGCGAACACTCCGGTCAGGTAGTCGGCGACAGTCACGCCCGGCCGCACAGGAGGCCGGTCGGGATCTCCCGTCAGGTGAAGGAGCCCGCCGTACGCGACACCGAGACGGTCGAGTCCGGGGCGCCCGGAGTACGGCCCGTCCTGGCCGAACGCGCTGATCCTGACGAAGACGAGGCGTTCGTCGAGATCGCCCGGTCCGATTCCCCACCCTTCCAGCGTCCCCGGCCGAAAGTTCTCGCACACGACGTCGGCGGTGGCGGCGAGCCTCCGGAACAGGTCCTGTCCAGTCGAAGTGCGCAGGTCGCAAGTGGCGCTCTTTCGCCCGCGGCCTTCCACCGCCCAGAACAGCGAGTACCCGGCACGCGAGCCCTCGACGTCGACGAATGGGCCTATGCCGCGCATGAAGTCGCCGCTTCCGGGCTGCTCGATCTTCACCACTTCGGCTCCCCACTCGCCGAGGAGCCCGGCGCAGAACGGAGCCCCGATGCGGGTGCCGAGGTCTATGACCCGAAGGCCCTCGAGAGGGCGAGCCGAGCCGGCCACGGGTCAGTCTGAGCGACTTGGGGCGTCGCCCTTGTCACGTGCTGCGAAGACCTCTTTCATCGATCCCATCTGCTCGCGCTCGGCGAGGGCTGAACGCGCGGTCGCCGTGTTGTGCATCCAGTGGTGGGCCATGAAGTGGTATCGCCAAGACGCGTCCTGGCCCATCAGCTCGTAGACGTGGTTGAGGGAGCCCTTCACCACCTGCGCGGTGACAGGGGGTACCAGGGCGATCCGCTCGGCCAGCTCCTTCGTCCTCTGCGCGAGCTCGGCTCGCAGGACGACCCGGTTGACCAATCCGAGCCGAAGAGCCTCCTGCGCGTCGAGCTCCTCCGCTGCGAGGAGGAACTCCTTCGCCTTTCGCACCCCCATCTCCCACGGCTCCACGAGGAGCTCGACGGCAGCCCCGGTCATGCGCAGAACGGGATTGGAGAAGGTGGCGTCGTCGGACGCCACGATGATGTCGCACATGCACGCGAGCATGAGCCCGGCAGCGACGCACTTGCCCTGGACGGCTGCGATCGTGGGCTTGCGGAAGTCATGGATCTTGCGGCAGCGATCGACGTACATCACCTGCTCGTGGCGGAGCTTGCCCTCGGGTGTCTCGCGCATCTGCCGCCACTGGGTCGCCTCATCGGAGCCGGGCGGCGCCGCGAGCTCCTTCAGGTCGTGTCCGGAGCTGAAATGCTTGCCTGCTCCCGCGAGCACCACCACTCGGACGTCGTCGTCCTCGTCCGCCTGATCGAAAGCAGCGTCTATCGCGTCGATGAGAGCGCTGTTCTGCGCGTTGGCCGCGTCGGGGCGGTTCATCGTGATGGTCGCAACCGCTCCGTCGACCTCGTAGAGCACCACCGGCTCGTCACCGGGCATGGCCGGACCCTCCCCTCGCGACACCCGCAGCCGCCGGTTCTCGGGGCAGGCCGAGCACCCGTTCTGCGATCACGTTTCGTTGGATCTCGTTCGTGCCAGCGAAGATCGAGGCCGCCCGGTAGTAGAGCCAGGACCGCTGCCAGGACCCGTCCCCCGGATTGTCGGACGCCCCCCGCCAGAGAGGAGCCGCCGGACCGAGGACGTCCATGGCGAGCGAGTGGAGTCGTTGGCTCATCTCGCTCCAGTAGAGCTTGGAGGCGCTTGCCTCGGGCCCCGGCTCGCGCTGGTGCTCGAGCTTCGAGAGCGAGCGCCAGTTCTGCAGCTCGAAGAGCCGGATCTCGACGTACGCCTGTGCGAGCCTTCGTCGCAGGCGAGTGTCGTCGAAGGACCCGTTGGCCGCCGCGATGCGAAGCAGCTCTTCGAAATGCTGGATGTGGATCACGAGCTGTCGGGGGTTCACGCCACGTTCGTGGGACAACGTGGATCCCGCCACGCGCCAGCCCTCTCCCTCCTCCCCGATCAACTGGTCATCCGCCACGAAGACCCGGTTCAGCTCTACTGCGTTGAACTCGGCCTCCCCTGTGAGCTGCACGAGGGGCCGGACGACGACTCCGTCCGCGTGCATGTCGACTACGAAGAAGGAGATCCCTTTGTGCTTCGGTGCATCGGGGTCGCTGCGCGCCAGGCAGATCGCCCAGTCGGCGAACTGTGCGTAGGAGGTCCAGACCTTCTGTCCCTCGAGGACCCATCCGCCTTCGCACCTGCGCGCAGAGGTGCGAAGCGAGGCGAGATCGCTCCCGGCGTCCGGCTCGCTGAAGAGCTGGCACCACAGCTGCGATGCGGGCAGGATCGCAGGCAGCCAGCGAGCCTTCTGTTCCTTCGACCCGTGCACGAGGAGGGTGGGCCCGGCCAGGTTCACCCCGATCCTGCCCACGAGCTCAGGAGCACGAGCACGCGCCAGCTCCTCCTGCACGACGAAATTGTCGACGGGGCCGAGCCCGCGCCCTCCGTATGCCTCGGGCCACGTGACGCCCACCCAGCCTGCGCCTGCGAGCTTGCCTTGCCAGTCGCGTCCGAAGGCGACCTCTTCGGCGAGGTCCTCGAAGCGCGGGGGAAGGCCGGTCCCGTACTCCCAGGGCAGGTGCGCCTCGAGCCAGCCGCGGATCTCGGCGCGAAGTAGCTCCTGATCAGGGGTCGTGGTCAGGTCCATTGTCGCGGCCCAGCATGACATACACCTCAGGAGCGCTCCCGATCCCCGTCCTCGATTGCCGGTGGCGAACGCCTGCCTCCTATCCTCCAGCCGTGGACTTCGATCTCTCCGAGGACCAGGTCGCATTGAGAGACGCAGCTGCCGCGTTGCTGGACGGACGCTGCTCCATGCAGCGCGTCCGCGAGGTCTCCTCGACACCGTCGCGAATGGACCGCGAGCTTTGGACCGCCATGGCGGACCAAGGTTGGCTGGCGGTCGAGAGGCCGGCGGAGGAGGGGGGACTCGGTCTCGGAATGGTCGAGGTCGTGGTGCTTTGCGAACAGCTCGGTGCCCACCTCGCCCCCGTGCCGTTCGTCGGGTCGGTCCTGTGTGCACAGGCTCTCGGCTCAGCCGCGGCAGCCTCGGGAGCGGGGACGGCCGACGCAGATCTCGGTGGGGCCGCGCTCTCGGAGTGGTCCCGGCGCTTGTCGGCGGGCGACGCGGTCGGGGCGATCGCCTGGTCGTCGAACCCAAGCGCGGTGACTGCGAGCGAGACGTCGAGCGGCGGCTGGCAGCTCAACGGACGCGCCGATCCCGTCGTGTACGGACCTGCGGCGGACGTGGTCCTGATCGTCGCGGCTACCGGTTCGGGTCCCGCTGTCTTCGCGGTCGCCAATGGAGGACCGAGCCCCGGCGCGGGCCGGCCGGAGCCCGAGCCTGCCATGGACGTCACGCGCAGCCTCGCCTGGATGGACTTCTCCGACCGACCGGCACTCTTCCTGGGAGCGACGGACGCGGCCGAGACGCTCCTGGACCGTGCCGCGACGGCCCTCAGCGCGGAGATGCTCGGTGCCGCGGCGCGGGTGGTCGACTTCACCGTCGACTACGCGAAGGACAGGGTGCAGTTCGGGCGGCCGATCGGGAGCTTCCAGGCAGTGAAGCACCGGTGCGCCGACATGCTCGTGGACACCGAGGGGATGCGCTCGTCTGCGTACTTCGCCGGTTGGGCGGTCGGGGCTGGCGATCCGGAAGCTTCGAGCGCGGCGTCCGTCGCCAAGGTCTGGTGCTCGGACGCCTCGGCGAGGGTCATGGCATCCGCCCTGCAGGTTCACGGCGGGATCGGCTTCACCTGGGAGCACGACATGCACCTGTACTTGAAGCGCTCCCAGCTCGACCAAGTCACGTTCGGCGGCGCCGTGTACCACCGCGAACGCCTCGCGCGGATATTGCGCCCTCGGGCCGAGGCGGGCCTGCCGGTCCTGTAGAGAGCGACGCGGCCCGGGCTATCCGCCGACGAGATCGGCCGCCATCTTCCGAAGAGTGGCGCGGTCCGCCTTTCCGGTGGCGAGGTGGGGTAGGGCTGCCAGTCGCACGACGAGCTCCGGGGTCTTGAACTTCGTCACGCCGCGTCGTTCGAACCACTCCCTGCAATCGGACAGGGCGAAGTCCTCGGAGGACTCGACGAAGGCTGCGAGCCGCTCGCCGAGCAGAGCATCCGGGACCCCGACGACGACCGCGTGGCGGATCGACGGGTGCGCCTCGAGAACGGCCTCGACCTCCGACGCAGAGATGTTCTCCCCGGCGCGTATGACGATGTCGGAGAGGCGCCCGACCACCTGCAGCCAGCCGGACTCGTCGAGGACTCCCAAGTCGCCGGAGCGGAACCACCCCCCGGGGCGCGCGAAGGCGTTGGAGTTTGCGGCCGGGTCCGCGTATCCGACGAACAGCTCGGGGCCTCGCAGCCACAACTCTCCCGGCTCACCGGGCCCGAGCCGCTCGAGCGTCTCGGGGTCGTGGACCTCGATCTCGACCTCGCCGAGCGCGCGTCCGTCGGTGTCGCGGGCCCTGCCGGGATCGTCCCCCGGACCGGAGGTGGTCACGGTGGGAGCCTCGGTGGACCCGTAGGTGCGCTTCACCCTGCAGCCGAACGCCTCCGCCGTCGCATCCACGAACGCGGGACTGACGGATGCGCCGCCGGTGGAGATGAGGCGCATGCTGCGGACGCGCTCGCGCCCGAACCCAGATGCCGACGCCATCTGGGAGAAGAACACCGGGGGCGCGCCCATGAACGACACGGCGACCTCCTCGATCCTGCCGAGCGCCTCGTCCGGGTCCCAGGCCGTCATCAGAGCACTCGGTATCCCGGCGACACCCGGGATGAGCACCCCGTTCAAGAGCCCCGAGACGTGCGCGAGCGGCGCAGGCATCAGCACGGCGTCGTCTCGCCCGAGGCCGTGCACGCCGATCATGAACGCCGCCTTGTAGCCGAGTGCCCGGTGAGTGTGAAGCGCTGCCTTCGGCACACCGGTCGAGCCCGAGGTGAAGAGGGCTACGGCCAAGTCGGAGCCTTTGGAAGCCGTGGAGCCGAGGAGCACCGCGGGGGCGAGCGGAAGCATCTCTTCGAGCTCCGCCGGATCCGGTCCACCTTCGAGCACGATCGCAGAGGCCCGCTCCGAGGCAGGTGCACCTTTCGAGGCCACGACGACGACGGGATCGACCTGAGCCAAGGCGGCCTCGACCTCGGCGGAGCCCATGCGATGGTGCACCGGGACGGCCACCGCCCCCAGTCGCCAGCAGGCCCGGTAGAGCAGGACTGCGCACACGCCGTTCGGCAGCTGCCACGCCACGGCATCTCCGCGGCGAACCCCCGAAGCGCGCAGGCAGCCTGCCAGCGCCGACACGCGAGCCTCGAGCTCGTCCGAGCTCAGCCGGACACGCCCGTCCGACACCTCCGCTCTTGCAGTCCTCGCGAACGAGCTGTCCAGGCTCCCCCGGTCCCAAGGGCCGCCGGTGCGCCGGTAGTGCGCCGCTCGAGACGGCGAGAAGGTCGGGCGCAGATGCTCGCGATCGCTGGCAGGGCGGCGGGTCGCGGGCACGAGCCAGACGCTATCCGGGGGTTGTGAGCGCTCCCGGCTCGGTGGCTTTCCGGCGAAATCTGCGTCATTCGGCGCGCCCTCCTAACCTGACGCCGTGGTCAGGGATCGGGATGACGCGGAGCGCCAGATTCAGGTCGAGTCGGCGGTGGAGCTCGAACTGGCGGCCATCGCCGAGCGTCTCGCCACGGCTCCGGCGCCGGGGGAGGCGCCTCTTCCGGCTCCCAACGTCTCGGCGCTGCTGAAGAGGAACGGAACCGACCCGGCTATCGCGTCGCGCCCGGCCCTGCGCTTCGGCGACCGCGTCTGGACCCACGAAGAGCTCCTCGTCGAGGCGTTCGGGTTCGCCGAGCTCTTCCGCTCCCGCCTGGTGCCCGACCGACCCCCGCACGTGGGCGTCCTCCTCGACAACACCCCCGACTACGTCTTCGCGCTCTGCGGCGCTGGCCTCTGCGGCGCGGTGGTGGTCGGGCTCAACCACACCCGTCGCGAGGAGCATCTCGTGAACGACATCTCGCACACCGACGTGCAGATGCTCCTCACCGAGCCCCGTCACGAGCAGCTTCTCGAGCCGGTGATCGGGTCGCTCGATCTTCCGGGCGGCCTCTACACCTCGACCCGCTTCGCCGACGACCAGGACCCGCCGGTGGCGATCGGCGACTCGCTCGACAAGGCGCTCGAGGCGATCGGATCCAAAGACGTGACCTGGGCACTGTCGCAGGAGGACAAACGTGACGAGCCCGACGTGGAGAGCCTTTGGGTGCTCCTGTTCACCTCGGGTACCTCTGCGGCTCCGAAGGCGGTTCGCTGCACGCAGCGGCGCCTCCTCACGACCGGCAGCCGCATGACGATCCTCCTCGGCGTCGGCCCCGACGAGGTCGGCTACGTCGCGATGCCGTTGTTCCACTCGAACTCGCTCATGGTGGGCCTCGCACCGGCTCTCGTGGCAGGGGCGTCGGTGGGCCTTGCGCGGCGCTTCAGCGCCTCGCACTTTCTCGAGGACGTTCGTCGTTACAGCGCTACCTATTTCAACTACACCGGAAAACCCCTCGCATACCTTCTCGCCACTCCCGAACGGCCGGACGACGCCGACAACTCGTTGCGCATCGCCTACGGGAACGAAGGCTCACCCCACGTCGTAGAGGCCGCCTCGAAGCGGTTCGGTGTCGCGATCGTCGACGTGTTCGGTGCGACCGAAGGTGGCGTCGCCCTCGACCGGGCGGAAGGTTCCCCTCGTGGATCGGTGGGACGAGTCCGCGAGGGGATAAAGGTCGTAGACCCCGACGGGAACGAGACGGTCCGCGCCGTCTTCGACGAAACGGGGGCGCTCACGAACGCCGAGGCGTGCGTCGGCGAGATCGTGAACGTCGAGGGTGTCGGCCCCTTCGAGGGCTACTACCGCAACGAAGAGGCGATGGCGCGCACGACGCGCTTCGGCTGGTACTGGAGCGGCGACCTCGGCTACGTCGACGACGAGGGCTGGATGTACTTCGCGGGGCGCAACTCCGACTGGCTGCGCGTCGACGGAGAGAACTTCCCCGCGGCGCCGATCGAGGCGATCGTCGCGCGCCACCCGGAGGTGATGCTGGTGTCGGTCTACGGGGTGCCGGACGCCGACGCGGGGGACCAGGTTATGACGACGCTCGTCATGCGCGAGGATGCCCGCTTCGATCCCGAGGGCTTCTCCACCTGGGTGGACGCTCAGCCCGACCTGAGTCCCAAGTGGCGTCCGCGCTACGTGAGGATCACCGAGGTGCTCCCGACGACCCCCACCAACAAGGTCCTCGTGCGCACGCTCGTCCACCAGAAGTTCCGTTCGGACCGCACGGCAGGAGATCCGGTCTACGTGCGCGAGCGGGGAGAGCCTTCGTACCGGCTGTTCGACGCCGACTCGGAGAAGGCCCTCGAGGCCGATTTCGCCGCTGCAGGCCGGTCCCAGTCCTGGGACCTCTGAGCAGCGGGACCCTGAGACGAAGGCGGCCGGCAAGCAGGTGGACCTCTCGCTGACTCAAGAGGAGGAGGCGTTCGCGCGCGACGCCCGCGAGTGGCTGACCGCGCACGTGCCTCGGGGGGATCCGCCGGACGACCTCGCGGCGGCGTTCGCCGAGGGCCGGAAGTGGCAGAGGGAGCTCGCGAAAGGGGGATGGGTCGGGATCGACTGGCCGGCCGAGTACGGGGGCCGAGGCGCCTCGGCCGTCGAAGTGGCGATCTTCAACTCCGAGTACGCACGCTCCGGCGCACCGCAGCTCGTGAACCGCGTCGGGATCAACCTCGCAGGCCCGACCTTGCTGGCCCACGGAACGGCCGAGCAGTGCAGGAGGTGGCTGCCGGGGATAACGACGGCTGACGAGATCTGGTGCCAGCTCTTCAGCGAGCCCGGTGCGGGCTCGGACCTGTCGTCGCTCACGACCCGGGCCGAGGAGGTCGAGGGGGGGTGGTCCGTGACGGGTCAGAAGGTCTGGACCTCCTACGCGCAGTTCGCGAGCTGGGGAATATGCCTGGCGCGCACGTCACCGGGGACGACCGGACCGCGCGGGATATCGCTTTTGGTCGTGGACATGTCGGCTCCCGGCGTGGAGATCCGACCGCTCGTGCAGATGACGGGGGACGCCGAGTTCAACGAGGTGTTCCTCGAGGAGGTCTTCGTCCCCCGCGACATGCTCGTCGGGCCCGAAGGAGAGGGGTGGAAGGTGGCTTCGACCACCCTGGCCCACGAGCGCGGCACGAACTTCCCGTTCAAGGAGGAGGTGCTCCACGAGGGCTACCTGGCCCGGCTGTTCGAGACGGCGGCTTCGAACGGTGCCCTCGAGGACCCCGACATAAGCGACTCGCTCGTCGACGCCTACGTGCGCCTGGTGGTGCTCCGGACACACAACTGGCGCACCCTTTCGAGGCTCGCTCGAGGGATCTCACCCGGAGCGGAGTCGAGCTGGGTGAAGCTCTCCTGGTCCGACATGACTCAGCACCTCTCGCGTGCCGCCCTCGGCGTTCTCGGGCCCGACGCGCCCGGTTGGAGCGCATGGCAGAGGCAGTGGCTGTGGAGCTTCGCGGCGAGCATCGCGGGTGGGACCTCGGAGGTTCAGAAGAACGTCATCGCGGAGCGCATCCTCGGCATGCCGAGAGAGATGCGCCCCCGGGATGACGACAGGTAACAGGACGACAAGTAACAGACTGAGAAGGGATCGACATGCCCGTCCACTACGAGCCCGACGACGACCACGTGGTCTGGATCACGATCGACCGCCCCGAGGCGATGAACAGCCTCGACATGGACCATTTCGCGCAGCTGCGTCAGTCCTGGGACCGCTTCGCAGAGGACTACGACTCTTGGGTGGCGATAATCACCGGTGTCGGGAACGCCTTCTGCACGGGGGCCGACCTGAAGACCTACATACCCGAAGTCACGAGATTGCAGAAGGAGATATCGACGCGCCAAGTCGAGGAGATCGACGGTTACCGGATAGACGACGGCGTGCGTGCGGTACTACGCGGCGTGAAGCTCTACAAGCCGATCGTCGCGGCAGTGAACGGAGCCTGCGTCGCCGGCGGCATGGAGATGCTGGGCGGATGCGACTTGCGAGTTGCAGTCCCCGAGGCGTACTTCGGCGTGATGGAGCCCAAGCGCGGGCTGTTCGCAGGAGGAGGTACCACCGTGCGGCTGCCGCGCCAGGTCCCGTACCCCGCGGCCATGGAGTTCCTCCTTTGTGCAGACCGCGTCCCGGCGCAGAAGGCTCTCGAGTTCGGTCTGCTGAACGCCGTCGTCCCGGCGGAGCAATTGCGCGACAAGGCACTCGAGTACGCGCACCGGATAACGGTCAACGGGCCCCTGGCCATACGCAAGACGAAGGAGAGCGTGCTTCGCGCCTTGGCGGTCGACATGAAAGAGGCGTACCGCATCGAGTCGCAGATCGCCGCCGAGGTCTTCTCCAGCGAGGACGCCAAGGAGGGTCCCAAGGCGTTCGCCGAGAAGCGCGAGCCGCGCTGGACGGGGCGGTGACCGACCCCGAGCACCTCTCTCTCGAGAGGGCCGTAGAGCGTCACGTCCGTCCCGGCGACAAGATCTGCGTGCTCCTGGGGCACAGCCGCTGGACCGCGGCCGCGCGTGAGGTGGTGCGCCAGCATTGGGGAACCGACGCTGGGTTCACCCTCGTCATGGTCAGCCTCAGCTCCCTCGGTGCACTCTTCTTCCGAGGCGGCTTGGTGCGAAAGGTGGTCACGGCCTACTCAGGTGACATCTTTCCGACGTTCACCCCGAACCCGTTCTTCCAGGGCGCGTACACGTCCGGCGAGGTCGAGGTCGAGCACTGGTCGATCCTGACCTACACCCAACGACTCGAAGCAGCAGCACGCGGGCTTCCCGCAATCGTCACCGGATCGCTTCGAGGATCTTCGATGGAGGACAACGAGGCCTACACCTTCCTCGACACTCCCTTCGGCGAGGTCGGGCTGCTGGCGCCTCTCGCACCCGACGTCACCCTGGTCCACGGCGCCCTGGCGGATCGTCACGGCAACGTCGTCCTCGCCGAGCCACAGCTCGAGGGCGCCTGGGGCGCCTGGGCGGCGCGCAGAGGCGTGATAGCCACCGTCGAAGGGGTCGTCGAGAACCTCGACGGGCTCGGACATAGGACCAAGATCCCCGCTCACCGCGTGCTCGCAGTCGTGGAGACCCCCTTCGGCGCTCATCCGGGTGGGCTCTACGCGCCTCAGCTACCGGTGCGCTCCTACGGAGAGGACATCGGCTTCTGGAGTGAGGCGCGCAACGCCACGCGCGCAGACTTCGACTCCTGGGTGCGTCACTGGGTGCTGGAGGCCACCTCACAGGAGGAGTACCTGAAGCGTCTCGGCGCCGGCCGGCTCGAACAGCTCGAGAAGCGATCGGACCCCGGCTCGTGGCGAGCAGATGCCGAGGCGCATCCGGTGGACGAAGCCGCCGAACCGAGCGCGTGGGAGCATGCGGCCGCGTACGCGGCCCGAGAGATCGCCTCGGTGGCGGAGATGATGGGCGCCGACGCGGTGCTCGCGGGCGCGGGAGTCGCGAACCTCGCCGCGTGGGTCGCGGTCGGGCGCGCTCGCGAGGCCGGGAGCCGGCTACAGCTGACCGCCGAGCTCGGGCTCTGGGGGTACACGCCCACCCCGGCCGACCCCTACATCTTCAACCAGCGGGTGTTCCCCTCCACGCCGATGCTCGCCGACGCTTCCACCGTTCTCGGCATGATCGTCGGCGGCCCCGGAACGCGCACGGTCGCCTGTCTCGGAGCCGCGCAGGTGGACGCGCAGGGGAACCTGAACTCGACCCTCATACCCGACGGCCCGTTCCTGGTGGGCTCGGGTGGGGCGAACGACGTCGCAAGCCGTGCAGATTCATGCGTCGTGGTGTCTCTCGCCCGACCGGAGCGGCTGGTCGACAAAGTCGGGTTCGTCACGAGCCCGGGAGGTCGCGTCGTGAGCGTGGTGACGGACCTTGGCGTGCTTCGCAGGAACGACGGCGTCCTGCGCATCGGCGCGGTGCCTTCGGGTCCGGGACCTCTCGCGCAGCGGGTCAAGGCTCTAGCCGATTCGTGCCGGTTCGACGTCGAGGTCTCGCGAGATCTCGAGGAGCTCGACCCCGTCACGCAGAGCGAGGTGGTCGCGCTGCGCCGTTACGACCCGGAGCGCCTGTTCCTCTCTTAGGGCAGGCTCAGTTGTTGCGGAGGAACTTGTAGACGCCCGCGAAGTCCGAGTTCACCTTCTCCGGAAGCGAGTGCGGCCCCCCGAGGGCCGTCGCCCCGATCACGATGCTCGCGGTGCGCTCCACCACCGCGGTGATGTGGAGGGCGTCGGCGGGCGACTTGCCGATCGCGACCATCCCGTGGCTCGCGAGCAGCGCAGCTCCTCGGTCGGCGAGGCACTTGACCGCGGCGGTGCCCACGTCCGACGAGCCGCTCGGCGCGTACTCGGTCACGTCGACGTCACCCCCGACGTAGATGGTGAACTCGTCGATGGCCGCCGGCAGGGGCTTGCGCGCGACGGCGAACATCGTGGCGTGCACCGCGTGGGAGTGAATGACCCCACCCACCTCGTCGAACGCCTCGTAGCAAGCGAGATGGAGCAGCTTCTCCGAGGACGGAGGCTGGTGGCCGCTGACCACGTCGCCGCCCGGGGTGATCACCACCAGGTCGTCGAGGGTCATCGCGCGGTAGTCCACCGAGGACGGGGTGATGCATATGTTTCCGTCTACCATCCGGGCGGACACGTTGCCTGAGGTGCCTTCCACAAGTCCCTTCTCGAGCAGCTCCTTGGCCACCGAGAGCACGGCCTGCGGTGCGTCTTCGACGAAACGGGGGCTCATTCACACCTCACAATGTCGGGGCCGAGACCCAGCGGGACCGGGCTCGGTGGTGTCGATGCGAACCGGCGGCCGCGCCCGCATGCGAGCGCGGGGTAAGAATACAGTGAAGGCAGCCCAGACCTGACGTTCGCGTCAGGGACCGAGGGGGCGGCGCCGGCTCCATCGGGCGCCTTGGGAGACCAGAAGGGGAGGACACGGTGCGAGACTTCCGTAGGCGGATGACGGCTGTGGCATCGGGGTTGGTGATCGCTCTGGTGGTGGCATCCTGCTCCAATTCCTCGGGAGGTGGCGGATCGGGAGGGTCCGGGACCGCACCCGGGGTTACCTCGAACAGCATCACGGTTGGCTCGCTGGCGACCCTTTCGGGCTCCTTCTCCAGTGGCTTCGGCGACATCGTCTATGGCGTGAAGGCTTACTTCGACATGGTGAATGCCGAGGGCGGAGTCGACGGCCGCAAGATCAACCTGAGCTACGTGGTCGACGACGCAGGCAACCCGACGACCGACGCGGACCAGGCCCGCAACCTCGTCGACCAGGACCACGTCTTCGCCATCGTCGGGGTCGGCTCGCCGTTCTTCTCGGCCGCTCAGTTCCTGGGACAGACCGGCACGCCCACCTTCGGCTACCTGGTCACCTCCAACTGGAACAACTACAAGAACCTCTTCGGCGCCTACGGCTCCGTGCAGGACTACTCGACCAACGAGGAGGCCGTCTCCTTCGTGGCGAAGCAACTGCACGCGCAGTCGGCCGCCGTCATCGCCTACAGCATCGCCCCGCAGTCCAAGGATGCATGCGCGGCCAACATCGCCGGCCTCCAGAAGTTCGGCGTGAACGTCGGCTTCCAGGACCTCAACCTCGGCTACGAGGCGGACCCGACGGCAGACGTCCAGCAGATGGTGAGCCACCACACCGACGTGCTCTACACCTGCCTCGACGGCCCCGAGAACCTGAAGTTCGTCCAGACCATGCGCCAGTACGGGCTCTCCAACGTCCACACGATCTGGCTGAACGGGTACGACCGCTCGGTGGTCGCACAGAACCCCACTGCGATGCAAGGCTCGATCTTCGCCCTCCAGCATGTCTCCTTCGAGACGGCGGCGGCGTTCCCCGGCGTCTACAGCGGGCTGGACCAGTACATCAAGGAGATGAACAAGTACGAGCCGCAATGGACCTACGACGACATCTCGATCCAGGGTTGGATCAACGCCGCACAGTTCGTCGCGGGACTTCGCGCCGTCGGCTCGAATCTCACCCAGCAGAAGCTCGTGTCCGCGATCAACGCCGAGACGGGGTTCAACGCTGGGGGACTCATGTCCCCGGTGCCATGGACGACTTCCCACACGCTCGCCAACCCCCCCTATTGCAGCTCCTACGTCGAGGTCATGCCGGGCGGTCAGCTACAGCCGGTGTTCGTGCAGCACGGGAACCAGACGCTCGTCTGCTTCAACGGCACTTCCGACACCCCACTGCCGCTCCCGCCGCACACGCCTCCGTCGAGCTGACGGATCGTCGAGCGGGGGCCGGGCGAGACGAGGGCGAGACCAGAGCGAGACGAGAGCGCGACGTGAGAGCCGATAGCCCGGGTCAGCATTGAGCACCTTCCTCAACTACGCCATCCCGGGTGTCCCCTACGGATGTGAGTTCGCGCTCATGGCGGTCGGGCTCGTGCTCACCTACCGCGCCACGGGGGTCTTCAACCTCGCCTTCGGCGCGCAGGCCTTCACCGCGGCCTTCGCCTACGACCTGTTGAACCAGTACCAGCACTGGCCGCAGTGGGCGGCGTTCGTCGTCTCGGTCATCGTGATCTCGCCCGCACTCGGGCTCGCCTTCGACCGGTTCCTGTTCCGGCACATCCCGACCGCCTCGACCACCGTGAAGGTCATCTCGTCGCTGGGGCTCCTGATTGCGATCCCTCAGCTCATACCGATCATCTTCGGGAGCGAGCAGCGGCACAAGATCGGCTACCTGTGGCTCAACCCGGCGACGGTCTACTTCCACCTCGGGTCCACTCCCATCAACGGCCAGGACATCTCCACCACCGTCATAACCGTCGTGGCCGTGCTCGCACTCGTGGCCGTCTTCCGCTGGAGCACGATCGGCCTCGAGATGCGCGCCGTCGTCGAGAGCAGGCGGCTCTCACAGCTTCAGGGCGTCAACTCCTCGGCGGTCGCAGCAGGCGCGTGGGCGCTTTCGAGCGCGCTGGCGGGTCTGTCGGGGGTGCTGCTGCTGCCGGCGCAGAACAGCCTGGACCCGACCGCGCCCCTGGAGTTCACGACGCTTCTCGTCGCGGGCATGACCGCCGCGGCGCTCGCCAGTATGCGAAGCATCTCCATCGCCGCGATCGGCGGGGTGGCGATAGGGGTGCTCGAGAACCTCCTCCACAACTACCTCCCCGCCGGCAGCATCCTCTCGACGGGTGTCCTCCCCTCCCTGCCGTTCGCCTTGCTCGTGATCGTGCTCCTCGCGAACCCGAACCTGCGAAGGATCGAGGAGAGCAGCGACCCGCTCTCCTCGGTCGATCCGCCCCCGCCCCCTCCTTCGATCGCGATCCGCGACCGGAGGCTGGACTTCCCGATGCGCTGGGGCTTTCGGGCCCTCGTGGTGGCTTTCTTGATCTCGAACCTGACCTGGGTGCCCCTCAACTGGGTCTTCGTGTTCCAGCAGGGGCTCTTCTACTCGCTGATATTCCTTTCGGTGACCCTCATCACCGGGATGAGCGGGCAGCTGTCTCTCTGTCAGGCGACCTTCGTGGGGATCGGTGCGTTCACGGCGGGGCAGCTCGCCGTCCACCACGGCTTCCCGGTGCTGCTCGGAGCGCTTGTGGGGGGCGCCCTCGCAGCCGTGGTGGGCACCGCAGTGGCTCTGCTCGTGAGCAGGGTGTCCGGCCTGCTACTCACCCTCGTCACTCTGGCCTTCGCGCTGTTCGCGGACAACGTGCTGTTCCAGTTCAGCTGGTCGGGTGGAGGGTTGACCGGCCTGGTCCTGCCGAGGCCCCAGATCGGCCCTCTCAACTTCGCGAGCGACCGCTCGTACCTCGTGCTCGGGTTGGTCGTGCTGTTGTTGTTCACCTTTCTCGTCCGCTTCGTCCAGCGAGGGACCACGGGGAGGTTCCTCGCTGCCATGCGCGGCAGCCCGACGGCAGCTGCGTCGCTCGGTATAAACCTCACCCGGGCGAAGGTGACCGTGTTCATGCTGTCGGCCGGGCTCGCGGGGCTCGGCGGCGCTCTCTACGCGTCGAGCCAGGGACCGGTCGGCCCGAACGACTTCAACTACGTCTTCTCCCTCGCGTTCGTCGTCATCGTGATCACGACCGGTTCGCGAAGCGTGGAGGGTGCGGTGCAGGCGGGTATGGCCTACGTCATCCTGACTCAGATCCTCACCTATCTTCCCTCGAGGGTCACGGGGCTCCAGTTCGTCCTGTTCGCGTTCGGCGCGCTCACCTACGCGGCGCACCCCGAGGGAATCGTCGAGTACCAGAAGAGCCAGTGGCTGCGCCGCACCAGCCGACTGCTGCGGGCGTGGGACGACCGGCGCAGCGCGCGCGCTCCCGAAGCGGCGCAGGAGGCCGCCGGTGCCTGAACCCACGACCGGGCACGGCGAAGCCTTGCCGGAGCACGCGCCCGAGACATCGTCCGCCCACGAGGTCCCCCTTCTCGAAGCGCGCTCGATCTCGGTCAACTTCGGCGGGATCCTCGCTCTGTCGGAGGTCTCGCTCGTCGTCGGCAGGGCCGAGTCCGTCGGCCTCGTGGGGCCCAACGGCGCGGGCAAGACGACTTTCTTCAACTGCATATGCGGTCAGATCGACACCTACAAGGGACAGGTCCTCTACGCGGGGAGGCCGATCGACGACATGCCGGCGTACAAGCGCGCCCGCCTCGGCATCGCCCGCACCTTCCAGCGGATCGAGGTGTTCGACGAGATGACGGTCCGCGAGCACATGATCGTGGCCGAGCGCGCGAGGAGCGGTGAGGGTGCGCTGTGGAAGGACCTTCTCAACATGGGCGGTCCCTCGCGAGCTGAGCTCGAGGGAGCCGAGCGCGTGTTGGAGCTCGTCGGCCTCACCGAGCATGCGGACACCCCGGTCGCGGCGCTGAGCCTCGGGTACTGCAGGCTGGTGGAGCTCGGCCGGGCGCTCGCGCTCGAGCCGCGGCTGCTCCTCGCGGACGAGCCTTCCTCGGGGCTCGACACCCACGAGTCGGCGATGCTCGCATCGCTTTTCCGGCGAGTCCGAGCCGAGCGAGGGACCGCGATCTTGATCGTGGAGCACAACCTCGACATGGTGGCGGAGGTGGTGGACCGCGTGGTGGTCCTCGACTTCGGCCACGAGATCGCGGCAGGCCCGCTCGAAGAGGTGATCGCCGACCCGGTCGTGCGACGGGCGTACCTCGGGAAGATCGCATGAGCGCCCAGCCCGAGGCCGTGGAGACGCGGGTCCCCGCGGCGTCTGCCGCCGCAGGCCCGGTACTCGAGGTCCAGGGGGTGAGCGCCTCCTACAGCACCTACCGCGCCCTCTTCGGCGTCTCTCTCAGTGTCCCCGAACGAGGCATAGTCGCCCTTCTCGGAGCCAACGGCGCGGGCAAGTCGACGCTCGCGCGCGTGATCAGCGGGCTCGTGCCCGTGACCGAGGGCACGGTGCGCTTCGCGGGACGAGACATCACGCACACCCCGGCCCACCGCATCGCGCGGCTCGGCCTCATCCAGGTGCCAGAGGGGCGTGCGGTCTTCTCGTCCCTAACGGTGGAGGAGAACCTGCGGCTCGCGTTCCGTCACCGCGGCGGTGGGAGAGCGACTTCGGAGGTCCTCACGCGGGCGTTCGACGCGTTTCCGCAACTGAGCCGGCGGCGCCGTCAGCCGGCCGGCACGCTCTCGGGAGGCGAGCAGCGGATCCTCTCGTTGGCGAAGGTGCTCTCTGTTCCCCCGAAGCTCCTCGTGGTGGACGAGCTCTCGCTGGGGCTCGCACCTGCGGTCATCGACACCATCTACGAAGGGCTCGTCGCCGTTCGCGACGCGGGCACCGCCTTGCTCGTCGTCGAACAGCACATCGACCGGGCGCTGGCCATCGCCGACTCGGGAGTCCTCCTCGCTCGGGGGTCGGTGGTGTGGAGCGGCCCTTCGGCCGATGCCGCAGCCGCCATGGAGCGGATCCTCGCCATCGGAGCCGCGGTGCCGTCAACGCCGGAGGAGGCCCCCGAGGACGTTGTCAGATCTTGACGCATCGCAGAAGGACGAGAGGAGAGTCGTAGATGGGACTGCTGGACGGAAGGGTGGCACTCGTGACCGGCGCCGGGCGCGGCATAGGGCGCGACATAGCGCTCTGCCTCGCATCGGAGGGCGCAGCCGTGGTCGTCAACGACCTCGGAGCCTCACTCGACGGTTCGGGGGCGACCGAAGGACCTGCCGAGGAGACGTGCAGGGCCATCGAAGAAGCGGGGGGAAAGGCCGTCGCGAACGGCGAGTCGGTGAGTGACTTCGACTCGGCCGGCCGGATCGTCGCTCAAGCGGTCGAGACGTTCGGCTCCATCGACATCCTCGTGAACAACGCCGGCATCGTCCGCGATCGCACTTTGCTCAAGATGACCGCCGAAGACTACGAAGCGGTCATCGCCGTGCACCAGAAGGGTACGTTCAACTGCACGCGCCACGCCGCCGCCCACATGCGTGAAGCGGGATACGGCCGCATAGTCAACATCACCTCCTCGGCGGGCCTCAGAGGCAACTTCGGGCAGACCAACTACGGCGCGGCCAAGGCTGCCATCATGGGCATGACGTTCGTGTGGGCGCTCGAGCTCGGGCGCTACGGGATCACCGTCAACGCGGTGGCCCCGGCGGGCGTCACCCGCATGACGGAGAACTTGTTCGCGGGAGCCGAGCCACCCGCGAGTGAGGACCCGGCGCTCAACGCCCCGCTGATCGCCTTCCTCGCGTCCGAGCAGGCGAGCTACGTGAACGGCCAGGTGCTCGGGCGCACCGGGTACGCGTACACGATCTTCCAGACCCCGAGGCAGGTGGCCGAGATGTGGAACGAGGGCGGCTGGACGCCGTCGGAAGTCGCGGAGCATTTCCACGAAGTGCTCGGACAGCACCTGCAGCCGATAGGCATGCCCGCTCACCCCTTGCTGAGCAAGAAGCAGCCGGCGTCCTGAGAGGTCTGCGCCGAGGCGACTGCGCCGCGCGATCGCGCGGCGGGCGGTTCAGTGGCGGACGTGGGTGCGGCGGTCCACAGGCGTGCACGCAGCACAGTTCGCGACGCGACAGACGATGATGCACGAATGCGTCGCGAGAGCGTTCTCGGAGCTCTGGCTCGTCATGCAGCTGCTCTCGCTGCAGCTGACCGAATGATCCTTGTGAACGGTCAAAGCCCCCCGGCAGCTCAGGGCGCGGGTAACCATGTGGACTCCAGGTTGCGTGCGTTTGCGGCGACCTCGAGTCCCCGCTCACGGGGAATCGGGGTCTATGTCATTGACAACGTACGACCGCGGAACGCATTTGGAACAGGGACCTTCGGCCCCACTTCCCCCAACTGAAGCCCAAACTTCGCGGGCCTCTCTCAGGCGGAATTGCGGGTGAGGATGTTCACGACGGAGACGCCCGAGCCCCGGCCTCCCACGTTGTGCTGGAGGGCGAACCCGTTTCGAAGCGACACCTGGCGGTCTCCGGCCTCTTCGCGAAGCTGCCAGAAGCACTCGGTTAGTTGTGCGACTCCAGTGGCGCCGATCGGGTGCCCCTTTGCTAGGAGGCCACCCGATGGGTTCACCGGGATCCGACCGTCGAGAGCGGTCTGTCCCTCGAGCGACGCGGGCCCGCCCTTTCCCTTCTCGACGAAGCCGAGGTCCTCGATGTCCAGGATCTCGGTGATGGTGAAGCAGTCGTGGACCTCCGCCACGTCGATGTCGTTCGGGCCCACCCCTGCCATCTCGTACGCGCGTGAAGAGGCGAGCTTGGTGGCGGGGAGCGAGACGAAGGTCGTCTTCTCGTGGAGGTAGGGATGATCGGTCGCGACGCCGAAACCTGCCACGTAGACGGGCTTGTCCGTGAAGTCCCGGGCGCGATCGGCGCTCGTCAGGATGGCAGCGGCGGCGCCGTCGGTCTGGGGGCAGCAGTCGAGAAGTCTCAGAGGGCTGCAGACGAAAGGTGAGGCGAGCACCTGCTCTATCGTCACCTCGTTGCGGAAGTGCGCGTACTCGTCCAGACAGCCGTTGTGGTGGTTCTTCACCGCCACCGACGCGAGCATCTCGGGAGTGGTGCCGAACTCGTGCATGTGGCGCGTGGCGAAAGGCGCGAACAGCACTGGCGCCGTCTCTCCCCGGTTGTAGACGGGATGGCCGGCGGCCGCCCTGGCCAGCAGCCCTTCGGCGGTCGACTTGTCGCGCATCTTCTCTACGCCGATCACGAGAACGACGTCGTGCACGCCGCTCGCCACGGCCATGGCGCCGATGCGGAAGGCGTCGGAACCCGAGGGGCAGGCGTTCTCGACGCGGGTGCACGCCACGCCCGAGAGGCCGAGCGCGCTCGGCACCGTGTTCCCTCCGATGCCCTCCTGACCCCAAAGCGAGCCGCGCTGGGTGGCGACGATCACGGCGTCGATCGCCGAGCGGTCGATGCCCTTGTCGACACCCGCCATGGCCGCGCCGAACGCGCCGGAAGCCATCTGCTCGTAACCCTGGTCGAATAGCTCACCGAACTTGATGAGTCCCGCACCCACGACCGCGACCTTGTTCCAGCTCATCGGCCAGCCCCCTTCGTGTCGTCAGCCGACCCGCCTGACCGGGTGGCCGGGCTCGCCGGCTTGGCGGCCACCCGCGAGGCCTTGTATCCGTAGACCGGGATCCCGCGCTCGAGCGCATACCTGCGCAGCGACAAGCTGACGGTGTCGTCCACGGCCAGGCTCTCGGCGTCGGCGGGCGAGCCCTGCACCATCACCCGCGCGCCGTCGTCGAGGTCGACGACCACCAGCGGGAGCGGGGCTTGGAAGGGAGGCGGCATCGTCTGGTTGACCACGAACGTGACCACGGTCCCTATGCGCGACAGGCGCACGGTCTCGAGCTTGGTCTCCCCGCAACCGGTGCACGCAGGGTGCACGGACGGCGGCGTCGAGATCGTGCCGCAGGCGGTGCAGCGGGCACCTTCGAACCGCAGCATCTCGGTGTTGCCCCGCACAAAGGCGGCTCCCCCGGGGGGAAGCCCCATCTGTATCGGGTCTGCCATGGGCTCGAGCTGGCCCCGAGCTCGAAGGGCGGTGGTGTAGGTCACCTGCTGGCCGGCCTTCAACTTGGCCGAGATGCGCGAGGCCCCGGGGACCAGGTCGGAGAGCTCCACGACCACTGCGCTCGCGCGCCCGCCTCCGTAGCCGACGACGCCGACCGTCTCACCCGATGAGACGTCGCCCTGCGCGCAGGCCTGGACCAGGCCGAGCAGCGCCGCCGCAGCGCCTGTGTCGCCGAGGGCGGCCTGCACCTCAGCCGAGGACAAGCGGCCGCCCACCCGCTTTGCGAGCGCACCGCCGAGCTTGCCGTCGGGGTCCGAGACCGCCCACACGGCAGGTGTCGAACCGATCGCTCGCGCCGCCTCGGTCATGAGCGGCAGGTAGACCTCCTCGCGAAACAGCCGGCCGTCGTAGACATCGCCCGTCGAGTCGGCCGCGTCGGCACGGTAGCGGTCGACCACCGGCGCATATCGCGTCGCGCGCGACACCAGCCGCGCAGGCGCCGCCGGGCCGGCCGCATCACCGCCGACCGCCTCGAGCACGAGAGCTGCAGCCCCTGCCCCCGTCGTGGTCTCGCCGGCCGTCCCGATTCCCGGGACGAGCGCGTCGGAGGCGACGACGACGGCGATCGTCGCATGACCCGATGCGAGAGCGTCCCACGCTCCGAGGAGAGCCTCCATCCCGGCGTGCGGCGAGCCGGCGAAAAGAGCACCTTGCGACGACGCGTCGAGCCCGAGGCTCGCAGCGAGGAAGGCGTGGCTCGGGCCCTCGGCGAACGGAGGCCTCGTCGTGCCCCACCACAGTCCCGAGACCTGGTCGGTCGACACTCCCGATGCCGAGATGGCGTCGGTGGCGGCCTGCCATGCGAGGGTGAGCGTGTCCTCGTCGGAGTCGCAAAGCGCGACGGCGCCCTTGTGGCTGCTTCCCCCCCAGGCCGCTGAGACCTGAGCGGCCTGAAGGCGAAGCGTTGGGACCGCGACTCCGACCGACGTGAGAGAGACGGCTGCAGGTCTGTTGCTCATGGGAGTCGAGTCCTCACAAAAGTGGTGGCTTCCAATGATCCCCCTTGGGGTTTCGCCCGCCGAGCAGCGAAGTGCCGACGAAGTTGCGTTGGACCTCGACGGTGCCGGCGCCGATGCACAGGCCGCGGATGTCGCGGTATGCGCGCTCGACCGGGTACTCGCGCGAGTAGCCGTACCCGCCGAGCAGCTGGATCGCCTCGTCGCAGACCCGCTTGGCGGCAAGGTTGCACGCGATCTTGGCCATCGCCGACTCGAGAGCAGGCGGCGTCCCGCCGTCGCCCGCGAGCACCAAGGCGCGCAGGAGCAAAAGGCGCGCCGCCTCGAGCTCGACACCGAGATCGGCGATCTTCCACTGCAGGCCCTGGAGATCGGCGAGCTTGCGGTTGCCCACTGTCCTCGTGTGCATGTAGGCGATCGCGTACTCGAGGGCTCCCTGGGCGGCACCGACGCACATGGCCGCGTTCCCACAGCGTTCGTGGTTGATGTGGGCGAGCAAGGTCTTCAGCCCGCTGTTGTCCGCGGGGTCGCCCATCACGAGCACGTCTTCGGGCTCTACGCGCACTCCGTCGAAAGCGAGCTCTGCCTCGGTGCACCCGCGCAGGCCCATCTTCTTGTGGGTCCCTGCGACGCTCACCTCGGGCTTCGAGAGGTCGACGAGGACGGCGCCGATCCCTTTTCCGGTGCCGGGCTCGCTCCCGGGGAACCTGCACCAAACGAGGCACGCGACCGCCTTGTGCCCTCCCGTGACGTAGTTCTTGTACGCCTCGAGCCGCCACCCGTCGCCGTCGGGCACGAGATGAGCGCGCATCGTCGTCGCCGCCGAGCCCGCGTCGGGCTCGGTGATCCCGATGCAGAACAGCTCACCCGAGGCGGCGTCGGGCAGCCACCTGCTGCGCAGCGTCTCGTTGCCCAGGTGCTCGATCGCGCGCGGCGGTCCGTTGAAGACCAGCTGGGCCAGGATGGCGCTCGAGACGTCGACCCTGGCGATCTCCTCGAGCACGATCGCAGCCTCGAGGTCCCCCATGCCCATCCCGCCGTAGGCCTCTCCGATCGTCACGGTGAACAGCTCCGCCCTGCGGAGCGCCTCGAGTGACTCCTCGGCGAATTCTTCGGTCTCGTCCCAACGCGCGGCGTGCGGGGCGATGTCGCGCTCTGCAACGTCACGCGCCAGCTTGCGAAGCGCTGCGCGGTCGTCGGTGTCTACGAGGGGGATCGAGTCCACGACTGTTCTGACTGCTCGGCCGGCTCGGACGTCAAGGGCGCGCGCTGCGGCGAGCTGGCTTTGACCCTGACGTCATCGTCAGCAAAAATTACTACACTTGCCCCCCGGCTCCCAAAGGGGGCGTGACCAGGTTCGGAGAGTGATTCGAGATGAGCGTTCCCAGGGAGGCTGTGATCGTCGACACGGTCCGCACGGCGTTCGGAAAGCGCGGAGGTGCCCTCGCCAACTGGCATCCGGTCGACCTCCTCGCATTCACCCTGACGAGCCTCGTAGAGCGCACGGGCGTCGATCCCGGCCGCGTGGACGACGTGATAGGCGGCTGTGTCTCCCAGGTCGGCGAGCAGTCCACGAACGTGGCGCGAAACGCCTGGGTGGCAGCGGGGCTTCCCCAGTCGGTGCCGGCCACCACCGTCGACCGTCAGTGCGGCTCCTCCCAGCAGGCAGTGCACTTCGCGGCCGCCGGAGTGGTCGCAGGGCACTACGACCTCACGGTCGCGTGCGGAGTGGAGTCGATGAGCCGGGTGCCGCTTGCGTCGAACGCGAGAGGCGGCACAGGGCCCTTTCCCAAGTCCTTCCTCGACGTGATCGAGGGCCGGCTCTGGATGCAGTTCCGTGTGGCCCAGCTGCTCGCCGAGCAGTGGAAGATCTCGAGAGAGGACATGGACGAGTACGCGCTCGAGAGCCATCGTCGCGCCGCGGCCGCAACGGATTCCGGTCACTTCGCCCGCGAGATCCTCCCGGTGCCCCTCCGCGACGAGGAAGGGAACCTCACCGGCGAGATTCTCTCCTCCGACGAGGGGATACGTCGCGACACCACGATGGAGAAGCTCGCTTCGCTGCCGCCTGCGCAGCCGTTCGAGCCTGAGACCGCCGCCGACGTCACGGCCGGGAACTCTTCGCAGATGACCGACGGCGCGGCCGCGATGCTCGTCGCCGAGCGCTCGGTGGCCGAGAGGCTCGGGCTGCCGATCCTGGCGCGCTTTCACGCTTTTGCCGTCGCGGCCGAGGACGCAGCCATAGTCCTGTCGGCTCCCGTGCCGGTCACCCGCAAGCTCCTCGACCGAAGCGGGATGTCCGTGGACGAATTCGACGCCGTCGAGTGCAACGAGGCCTTTGCGGCGATCGCCCTCATGTGGGCGCGCGCGTTCTCGCCCGACCCCGATCGTCTCAACCCGGTCGGAGGGGCGATCGCCATCGGACACCCTCTCGGCGCCAGCGGCGTGAGGCTCATGACGACCCTTCTGAACCAGCTGCGTGCGACCGGAGGACGCTACGGCTTCCAGACGATGTGCGAGGGGGGCGGCCAAGCGAATGCCACGGTCATCGAGCGACTTGCCTGAACATCGCACGGCCCGGACTCGCCGACGCTGACATGGACTTCACCTTCTCCGAGCAACAGGAGGACTTTCGAGCGAGCGTCCGCTCGACCCTCGCCTCGGAAGCACCGGGCGAGTACGTGCGCGAGATGATCGAGGACGCCGTTGGTGTCACGCCGGAGCTTTGGAAGAAGATGGCCGACCTCGGCTGGCTGGGAGTGCTGGTGCCCGAGTCCGCGGGTGGGCTCGGGCTCGGCATGGTGGATCTCGTGGTCCTGCAGGAGGAGCTCGGGAAGCTGCCTTTCCCCGGTCCCTTCGTCTCTTCCGCGGTCGCAGCGACGCTCGCGGCCGTGCGGCTCGGTGCGAACGACCTCCTGCCCGATCTCGCATCGGGACGCCTCCGCGGCACGGTGGCGCTAGAGGAACCGGGGCACGGGGACCCGCTCGGTTCTGTGCACGCGGGCGCCAAGCCCGAAGGAGACAGCTGGGTCTTGTCGGGGACCAAGCCGGTCGTGCTCGACGGCGCCGACGCCGACTGGGCGCTCGTCGTGGCCGACGTCGCCGACGAGCCGCACGGGCTCGCCACGTTCCTTCTGGAGAGCCCCGGGGGCGACCCCGTCCCGGCCCTGGACGTCACCCGGAAGGTGGCGCGGGTCAACCTCGACGGCCGACGCGCCCGGCGAATCGGCCCCGAGGGTGACCAGAGCGGGATCTGGCGGAGGGTCCTCGACGACCTGAACGTCGCTCTCTGCGCCGAGCTCGTGGGCACCTCCGAGCGCGCGCTGGACCTTGCCGTCGAGTACGCGAAGGTCCGCGTGCAGTTCGACCGACCCATCGCCACGTTCCAGGTGATCAAGCACAAGGCCGCCGACATGCTGCACCGCCTCGAGCTGGCGCGCGTCGGCACGCACTTCGCCGCCTGGGCTTCCGACGCCGAGGACCCCGGCCGAGAGCGCGCCGCGGCGATGTGCAAAGGATACGTGGCAGAGGCCGCCGACCAGGTCACGGCCGAGTCGATCCAGATCCACGGAGGCGTGGGGTTCACCTGGGACGTGGACTGTCACCTGCTCTACCGGCGTGCGAAGCAGGACGACCTGCTCTTCGGCGCCCAGGGCTTCGAGCGGCGCCGCCTCGCCGAGTTGCTCCTCGGCCCCGCAGACAGCTAGCCGGCGGGGACAGAGCCGCCGGAGAGCGTCTCGCGCAGCTGGGGCTTCAGCACCTTGCCGGTCGCGTTTCGCGGAAGGTCTTCGGCGAGGACGATACGACGAGGGACCTTGTAGTCGGCGAGCCTCGCTGCGCAGTGCTCGCGCAGGTCGTCGACCGTGGCGGAGGCGCCCGAGGTCAGTACCACCACCGCCGCTACGTCCTCGCCGAGGACTTCGTGCGGGACGCCGATCACGGCGGCTTCGAGGACCTGAGGGTGTTCACACAACACCGCCTCGACGTCGGCGGCGTGGATGTTGTTCCCGCCGCGGATGATGACGTCCTTCTTGCGCCCGACTATGTAGAGGTACCCGTCGTCGTCGAGACGAGCGAGGTCACCCGTGTGCAGCCATCCGCCGTCCCACGTGCTGGCGGTGGCGTCGGGATCGCGGTAGTACTCGCGCTCGCGCCCCGGAAGCCTCAGCAGCGCCTCACCGATCTCGTCCGTCGCGACGTCCTTGTCGTCGGAGTCGACGATCCGCACCTCGAGCGGCGGCATCGGCTTGCCGACGGATCCGATCCGCTGGAGCGACTCGCCCTTCGGCATCGCGCAGTAGGCGGGCCCGGCCTCTGTCATGCCGTAGCTGTTCGACACGGCGGCCTCGGGCATCGCCTCCTGGAGCACGCGCAGCGTCGATGGCGCGAGTGGTGCGCTCCCGATGGCGCAGATGAGCACCGACGAAAGATCAGTATCGGCGAAGCGCGGGTGGGCCACCACCAGCTGAGCCATGGAGGGGACAAGGAACACGAACTGGGGGTGCAGCTCCTCGACCACCTCCAGCCAGCGCCCCGCATCAAAGCGCGGCTGGTAGATGCCGAACAGGCCGAGCTGCATCGGGTTGTAGACGAACCCGATGCCCGCGAAGGTGAACAGAGGGCTGGAGTGAAGCCAGCAATTGCCCGAATAGGTCGGGTTGGGCTGGCCGGGGATGAGCGCCACGTTGCGATGGCGGATACCGACTCCCTTCGGGGTCCCCGTGGTCCCCGAGGTGTAGAGGATGTCGGCGAGGTCGTCGCCGCTCAACTCGACTTGGAAGGTGCTCGTGTCGTCGGTCGCGTCGAGCCCGTGGGCGGCGGCCACGTCCCCCCACGACCAGGCTGGATCCGAAGTGTCCGAAGACGAAGGCGCCACCACGACGTGGCGGGCGCTCGGCAGGGAGCCGGCGACGTGGTGGGCGACAGGGGAGAGCTCGGTGTCGGTGAGCACCACCGTGACCTCCGCGTGCCCCAAGAGCTTCTCGACCTCGCCGTCTGCGAGGCGAGTGTTGGTCGGGACCGCCACCGCGCCCGCCTTGTGCACGGCCGAGTACGCCACCATGAACCTGAGCGCCTCCTCGGCGCGCAGGTAGATCGAGACGCGGTCGCCTTTTTTCACTCCGAGGCCGACCAGCGCGCGCGCCAGGCGGTTCGACTCCGCCTCCCATTGGGCGAACGTCATCTCCCCGCCGTCGACGATCCGGTACGCGACCTCGTCCCCGAACGCGGCGGCCTGAGCGCGAAGGTGATCGGTAAGGAGAGTGGTCACCCCGGGTTGCCCGAAGCTCTCACATTCCACCGTCCAACGAGGCGCTGCGGCGCAAGAACCGCCAGCCGTCGGGGGTGCGCACCAATTCGTCGTGATAGCGCCCGGTGCGCTGGAGGCTCGATGCCCGTTCGTCGGGTGCGGCGTCAGGCTTCGGACGCTGCAGGACGAGGACCGTCACGTCCTGAACCGCGCGGTCCCCTTCGATCTCCACGGTCGCGTCGGCGGTGACATGTACGACCCCGTAGGGAGTGTGCCGGCACATCTCCTCGAGCCCGGCTCGGCCCGACACGCTGAAACCTCCGACCACTTCCATCACGCCGTCCTCGGTGAAGGTGGTGGCGAACCCCTCGGCGTCGCCGTCGTCGAAGCACCGGTTGTAACGGGCGGTCAGCTCGCGGATGCGAGTCCTGTCGAGCAGCCAACTCAATTCGTCGTCCACCGACCCCTCCCTCTCGACCATCGACCGTGTGCCCACGCGACGAGTCACACTAAGTCAACGGGTATTCGAGGTCCATCTGCCGATCTGCCGATCTGCCGATCTGCCCGTCTGCACATCTGCACTGGCGCGCCCGTGCCCTGCAAGGCGAGGGCGGTTCGGGTGTACAGCGCGCGATGGTAGGTTCGAACCCGCCGCCGCCGCAGCGGCATCGAATCGTCCGCCTTCCCCGATCTCCCGAAAGGACGATGCTGTCTTGAACCAGCTCTTCTCCGCACTGGGCCGCTGGGTGGTGAAGTACCGCTACCTCGTCGTGATCGCCTGGATCGTCGTCGTGGTCGTCTCGTCGAAGGCCCTGCCCTCGCTCAGCAGCGAGGTGAACAACCAGAACAGCCAGTTCCTCCCTGCCAGCTCACCCAGCCAGCAGGCGGCGAACCTGGCGACGCCGCTGCTCGGCGACACCAAGAACCTGAGCCCCGTCACGATCGTCGCGGCCAGAAACGGGGGCGCGCTCACGCTCGCCGACCAACAGGCGATCGCGCAGGAAGTGGACGCCGCGCGCGCAGTGCCGAAGGTCGTCCTGGTTCGCGGGTTGGGGCTCTCTCCGGGAGGCCAAGCCGCTCAGATCCTCGTCGAGGCGCGCGTCGGTTTCTCGGACATAGCTTCCCAGAAGACCCTCGTGGACGATCTGCACGCAACCTTCGCGAAGATCTCGGCGCCTCCGGGACTTCAGCTCCATCTCGCGGGCGACGTCGCGGTGAACGTCGCCGACCAGCAGAGCTCCAAGGAGACGCAGAACAAGACCACGTCGCTCTCCCTCGTGATCGTGATCGTCCTGCTGTTCCTCATATTCCGTTCGTTGCTCGGCCCGATCGTCACTCTCATACCTCCCGCCCTGTCGCTCGCCGTGTCGATGCAATTCATAGGAGGACTCGGTGCCCACGGGCTGAAGATCTCCCAGATCACACAGCTGCTGCTCGTGGTCCTGCTCATAGGTGCGGGCACCGATTACGGACTGTTCCTCGTGTTCCGCGTGAGAGAGGAGGTCCGGCGCGGCCTCGAGCCTCGAGAAGCGGTCGTCCACTCGCTCGTCAGAGTCGGTGAGTCGATCAGCGCTTCCGCCGGGACGGTGATCCTGGCCCTTCTCACGCTCTTGTTCGCCACCTTCGGCGTCTACCAGGACCTCGGGATACCCTTGGCGCTCGCGATCGGAGTGATGCTCCTCGCCGGCCTCACTCTTCTCCCGGCTCTGCTCGCGATCTTCGGCAAGGCAGTGTTCTGGCCCTCCAACAGGTCGGCCGGGCCCGAGACCGACGGTGTCTGGGGACGCATCGCGTCGCGACTAGTGGCCCGTCCCGTCATGACGCTGGTAGGCGGGGTCGTGTTGTTCCTGGCCCTTGCTGCCGCTGCGCTCGGGTACCACTCCGGCGGCTTCGGAGGAACCGTTACCGCCCCTTCGGGGAGCGACGCCGCCGCGGGTAACGCGTTGCTGGCCCGGTACTTCCCGAAGTCGAGCGCGAACCCTACGAACCTGATCTTCCGCTACTCCGAGCCGGTGTGGGAGGACCCGACCGCGATAGCGAATGCGCAAGCGAGCCTTCAATCCTCCAAGCTGTTCAGCCAGCTGACCGGTCCCCTCGACCCGAACGGCTACACCTTCACCCCGGGCGAGTACGCCTCGCTGGAAGGGCAACTGGGCAACCCCGCCAACCTGCCCGCGATAGAGCCGGCGGGCTCGAGCATCTCTGCCGACGCGTACAACGCGTACAGGGCGACGGCGGTGCTCGTGAGCCCGGACGGAAAGACGATCCAGTTCGAGTCCTCTCTGGTCGCCGGTGATCCCGGGTCGACGCCGGCCCTCCAAGCGGTCCCGAGCGTCCGCGCTGCAGTAACCGAAGCGGCGAAGGTGTCGGGCGCGATCGCGAGCGGTGCGGCGGGCCAGGCACCGGCACTTCACGACGTCTCGAGCGCCTCGAACAGCGACCTCGTGCACATCATCCCGATTGCGATCCTCGCGATAGGGATCCTTCTCGCTCTTGTTCTGCGCAGTCTCGTCGCCCCGCTGTACTTGATCGTCAGCGTCGCCCTGAGCTACTTCGCCGCGCTCGGAGTCGCCACAATCATCTTCATCTACATCGCAGGGAACGCGGGACTTACCTTCATATTGCCGTTCCTCATGTTCATCTTCTTGTTGGCCCTGGGAGAGGACTACAACATCCTCGTCATGAGCCGCATCCGAGAGGAGGCGCACGAGCGGCCCCTTCGCGAAGCGGTGATCCGCGCCGTGGGGAGGACCGGGCCCACCGTCACCTCGGCCGGGCTCGTCCTGGCCGGGAGCTTCGCGGCACTCGCGATCGCAGGCGGCGGAGGCCCGGGCGGCGGGCAGGTTCGTGCGATCGGGTTCGGCCTCGCCGCCGGGATCCTGATGGACACGTTCCTGGTGCGGACGCTTCTGGTGCCCTCGACGGTCTCCTTGTTGAAGCGCTGGAATTGGTGGCCGGCCAAGCTGGGCCGGGTCAACGAGGACGCTCCGAGCAACCAGCGCGGGGCGAGCACCGACGACGGGCGAGCGCCGCCGCACGAGCTCGAGCCGAGTCAGGTCGACTAGTACCGAGTCCCCGCGCGCCTCGGGCGGTCGGAATGTTCAGGTCCTGCCGAGCCCGTAGACGGCGATCGCCGCAAAGTGCAGCCCGGCCCCCACGACCGTGCATGCGTGGAAGAGCTCGTGGTAGCCGAACACGCCGGGAACCAGGTCGGGCTTTCGCAACGAGTACACGAGTGCGCCGGCGCTGTAGACGGCGCCCCCGGCGACCACGAGGCCGAAGCCTCCCCCCGAGAGCCCACGAAACAGCTGCGGCATCACGGCCAGAGCGCTCCATCCCACCACGAGATACGGCAGCGCCACCGCCCACTTGGGAGCGTCCAGCCATAGCTGACGAAGGGTAATTCCTGCCGCTGCTCCCACCCACACCAGGCAGAGCACCAGGACCTGCGCCCACCCGCTCAGCGCGAGGCTGGCGATCGCCGTGTAGGTCCCAGCAATGGCGACGAAGATCGTGGCGTGGTCGGCGCGTCTCATCCTCCGGCGCGCTGGCGCAGACCACCGGATCCGATGGAACGCAGCGCTCACCCCGAACAGAGCGACGATCGAAACGACATAGATCGAGAGCGCAGCTGTGGTCCAAGGTGTCGGAGCGTTGGCCGCGAGAATCGGGCCGGCGACCAGGAACACCAAGAGAGCGACGACGTGGATCCAACCGCGCATGACCGGGCGTCCCACGACGGGGGGCCGCCCCCCCTTCGCACCTTCGTGCACCGGCTTCGGGGCGAGCCCGAGATCAGGTCCCCCGAGCGAGGTAGGCACTTGGCGGTCCTTCAGCCCTCTCTGGCGAGAAGGGTCCCGGGCTCGGGAGCACCGGCAGCAGGCGGCTCGTCCCAGGGCGCGACCGATGTCACGGCACCGTTGGGAGCCGCTGGCGAGTCCTGCTGGGCGAACTGCGTCCGGTAGAGCTCCGAGTACAGGCCGCCGGCTTCGAGGAGCTGCGAGTGCGAACCCTGCTCGACGACGCGTCCCTCGGACACGACGAGGATCTTGTCAGCTTCCCGCACCGTAGAGAGCCGGTGGGCGATGACGATTGAGGTGCGCCCAGCGAGCGCCGTCCGCAGTGCACCTTGCACAGCGAGCTCGGACTCGGAATCGAGATGCGCAGTCGCCTCGTCCAGCACCACGACGTCGGGAGCCTTGAGGAGCAACCGGGCGATGGCGATTCTCTGCTTCTCACCGCCCGACAGCCGGTAGCCCCGGTCCCCGACGACGGTGTCCATCCCGTCGGGGAGCGACTCCACCAGAGGCAGGATCTGTGCCGCGCGAAGCGCCTCGGTGAGCTCCTCCTCGGTGGCGTCGGGCTTGGCGTAGAGAAGGTTGTACCGGATCGACTCGTGGAACATGTGTGCATCCTGGGTGACCATTCCCACGATGTCGTGCAGGGAGTCCAGGGTCGCGTCGCGCACGTCGACCCCGTTGATCCGCACCGCACCCGATCGCACGTCGTATAGGCGAGGGACGAGGTGGCTGATCGTCGTCTTTCCTGCTCCCGACGGTCCCACAAGAGCCAATAGCTCTCCCGGCTCCGCGCGCAACGACACGTCGTAGAGAATCTGGGACGAGGGAGCCTGGTCGAGCACAGCCACCGATTCGAGGGATGCAAGTGACACCTCCTCGGCAGTGGGGTACGAGAAGTCCACGTGGTCGAGCTCCACGAGCGCCGGACCGCGTGGGATCACTCGCGCATCGGGCTTCTCGTCGATCATCGGTGCCAGGTCGAGCACCTCGAACACGCGATCGAACGAGACGAGAGCGGTCATGACGTCCACCTGGACGTTCGAAAGCGCGGTGAGCGGTCCGTAGAGACGGTTCAAGTACGCCGTGAGCGCCACCACGGTCCCGATCGCGAGAGTCCCGTGCACCGCGTTCACGCCACCCCACAAGTAGACGATCCCCGTGGCCAGGGACGCAGTCAGAAGCAGCGAGGCCATGAAGACCCGCGCGTAGATGGCCTGGGTCACACCAATGTCCCGTACCCTCCCGGCCTTCTGCTCGAACCCCTCGACCTCGCGTAGCGGGCGTCCGAACAGCTTGACCAGCAGAGCTCCCGAGACGTTGAAACGCTCGGTCATCGTGTTGGTCATCTCGGCGTTCAGGACGTAGCTCTCACGGGTTAGTGCTGCGAGACGTTTTCCCACCCATCTCGCAGGCACGAGGAACAAGGGGAGCAAGCACAGCGCGACAAGGGTGATCTGCCAGAAGAGGAAGAACATCACGCCGAGCGTTATGCCCACGCCGATCACGTTGCTGACCACGGAGCTGAAGGTGTCGGTGAACGCTTGTTGAGCGCCGAGGACGTCGTTGTTGAGCCTCGAGACGAGCGCCCCGGTCTGTGTGCGCGTGAAGAAGGCGATCGGCATCCGCTGAACGTGCTCGAACACTCGAGCCCGCATGTCGAATATGAGGCCCTCACCGACGCGAGCCGAGACCCACCGCTGCCAAAGCGACAGGACGGCGTCGACGATGGCGAGACCTATCACGACGAGCGCCAGGACCACGATCACGTTCACGGAGTGGTGGACG
>Ga0209415_10000767_pt1 | contig 60528 bp, 43 predicted proteins | sample PeaSoiSIISIP2007_FD_187696 | JGI IMG/M metagenome (GOLD analysis project Ga0209415, IMG submission 187696) | Peat soil microbial communities from Weissenstadt, Germany - SII-SIP-2007 (SPAdes) (version 2) | ecosystem: Environmental > Terrestrial > Soil > Wetlands > Peat | place: Germany...
ATCACCTGCTTGCCGCTATCGGCCAGCCTTCCCGCCACCTCCACCAGCGCCGGGCCCATGAAATTGGCCTCATCCACTCCCACCACTTCCGCGCGCCAGTCGATCCGCTCCAGCATCTCGCCCGCGCCCGAGATCACCTGCGAATGCATGCGCAGGTCGCCGTGAGAGACGATCTCCTCGGCCGAGTAGCGGTCGTCGATAGCCGGCTTGAAAACCGCCACCCGCTTGCGCGCGATCATGGCGCGGCGCAGGCGCCGGATTAACTCCTCGCTCTTGCCCGAAAACATGGGGCCGCAGATTACTTCAATCCAGCCGGCTTTGCCGGTGACGATATCCATAGGAACCGTTCAGCATCCCACAGTTACAGTTCCGCCGCCACTGCCGCCACCTGCTCTTCCAGCGCCTCGAGGCCCCCCGCGAAAAAGTGGTCCGCGGCTTCAATCCAGACGATGCGTTTCGGCGCGGCCCATCGGGCGAAAGCGGCCTCCATCTCCACCCGCGGCCCGTATTGGTCGTGGGTGCTTTGCACAAAAGCCTTCGGTGTCGCGCAGCTCTCCAGGTACTCGGCGCCGCCCATGCTGGTCGGGAAGCCCGCCGCCAGCAGGAAGCGGGCGCCGCCGGTTTCGCATCCCAAACGCGTGATCACCCGCGCGCCGAAGGAGAAGCCGGCCAGCGCGTGCGGCAGCCCGGGGTGGCGCGCACGCAGCCACGCGAGCGCGGCGCGCGCGTCTTCGATTTCTCCCTCCAGGTGCGCGTACTCCCCCTGGCTGCGGCCCACCCCGCGATAATTGAACCGCAGCACGGAGACGCCGGCCCGGCGCAATCCACGCGCCAGCCGGTACACGACTTTGTTGTGCAGCGTGCCGCCGTGCAGCGGGTGCGGATGGCAGACCACCGCCACGCACCATGGCTGGCGGTCGTGCGGTTCTTCGAGCAGCGCTTCCAGACGGCCCGCGGGCCCGGCAATTTCGTGCGATTCAATGCGACGAGTCATTGACGTCTGTGGGGCGGCCTGGTAAGCGGCGGGCCGATTGGGAACCGGCCCGCGCGGGGATTGTCAATCCTCGCGCAGGATGCCATCCTGCCCCACAATAACAAGGAAGATGTGCACGTGGCCGCAGACCTAGTTCGTCCGGTAGTTGGTGAACTGCATCTCCAGTCCGAAATCGGCCCCGCGCAAGAGCTGGATCGCCTGCTGCAACGTGTCGCGATCGCGGCCGGAAACGCGCACAAAGTCGCCCTGAATCGACGCTTGCACCTTCAGCTTTGCGTCTTTGATCGCCTTCACGATCTCGCGCGCCTTCTCTGTGGGGATGCCTTGTTGCAGCGTCACCTCCTGGCGCACCGTCGATCCGGCCGCCGGGATTACCGCTCCGAAGCTCAGGTTCTTCAGCGGCACCTTGCGCTTCACCAGCTTCGAACCCAGAATATCCACCACCGCCTTGAGCTTGAACTCGTCCTTGCTCGCCAGCACCAGCTTGGCATCTTTTTCGTTGAATTCGATGCTGGAATGAGAGTCCTTCAAGTCGTAGCGCTGCTGAACTTCCTTCAGGGCTTGCTGCACGGCGTTCAGCACTTCCGGAATTTCGACTTTCGAGACCACGTCAAAACTGTTATCGGGCATAATTTATTCGGAGCCTCCCGGCTCTTCGGGGCCGGAAGGGTAATCCAGGCCCAGGATCGAGCCCGGGCGGCGGCGCAGCGGCTTCACGCGGTGCACCGGCTCCGGCCATGGGCTCTGCTCGCTTTCCGCCGTTTCCGCCAGCGCCGGCGCGGCCTGCGGGGACTCCGCATCCATCAGATCTTCGTCCGCCCCTGGTGCGTCAGCGTGAGGTGCCGCCGGGCGATTCGCCTGGCTTTCGAGCGCCACCAGCACGTGCCTGGCGATTTCCTCCACCATCCGCTCCATGGAAGCATCCAACGCAACCGTCACCGCGGCGCGCACCTGCTCGGCATCCACCACGGCCACGAACGGCGCAGCCAGCGTCGCTTCTTCCGCGTGCGCCGTGGCGCGGGGCCCGCCAGACCCGGCTTCCGGGTATTGACTGCGGGTTTCCTGTGCACGCTCCGCCAGCGGCCTCACCGCCGCCACCAGTGCCGAAGCTTCGAACGGCTTGTGCAGCACCGCGTCCGCTTCAACCCGCTTGGCTTGCGTTTCGTCCACCTTTTCCAGCACGCCCGCCGTGAGAATCACGCCCACGTGCCGGTGCTGCGGGCTCATTTTGATGTATTGGCAGATGTCGTAACCGCTGCGGCCCGGCATCACGGTGTCCGCCACGATCACGTCCGGATCCACGTCGTGCAGCCGGATCAGCGCCGCCTCGGCGTTGCTGACGGTGACCACTTCGTAGCCTTCTTCGGCCAGGATGCGCTCGCCCATCCGCTGTGCGTGCGGGCTGTCATCCACCAGCAGAACGCGGCTCATTGCTTGATGGTACTACCTCCGGCGTCAGCCGGCTGCGCCTGTGGCGCCGGCGGCGCTGGTGCTGTTGTCACCTTCTTTTTCTTCCTGGCTTGCTCTTCCTGCGCCTTTTTCTGCGCCTTGGCAGCCTGCTCCTGCTTCTTACGCAGCGACTCCTGTGCCTTCTTCAGCAGTTTGGCCTGTTGCGCCGGCGACATTTTGCCGGTGTGATTTTGCGGCAGCGCCGCGTCCGGGACAGGAGGCGCCGCGGGAGACTGAGCAGGCTTCTCGGGGGGCGTGGTCTTGCCGCCTTCTGCTGCGGCCGGCTGCGCCTGGTTGAGGCGCGCGTCCGGCGCCGCGTCAATCAGCTTGCTGTCATTCACCGTGGATACCGTCACGTCGCTCCCGCCACCCGCGCTGACTCCCGTGACGCCCCCCGGCTCCGCGCCCTTGGCGGTAGCCGGTACACTCACCGGAGTATACGGCTTGAGCGTTTCCATGCGCGGCGATCCGGACTTGGCCGCGTTCACTGTGTCAGGGTGCGCGCTGAATGGCCCCCAAACCTTGCTGAGCAGCTTTCGCTTCTGGCGGTTCTCCATCTCGTATTTCTGCCGCGCATACGCCACCGGATCGGCCTCCGGCACCGGCCGGTTCAGGTCTTTCAGCTGACCAGTGGCTTCGCCGACGTGCGGGCTCAACGGATAGTCGCGAACCACTCTGGTGTACGCCGCTGCCTCCTGATCTTCGTACCGGTCCCCCATGCGGTGATAGGCATCGGCTTCCAGCATCAGCGCATCATCGGCGCGGCTATACAGAGGGAACTGGTCCGTCAGCGCCGTCAGCCGGTTGGCGGCCGCCGGGAAGCTCCCCTTGCTGCGGTAATAAAACGCTCCCACCCGGTACTCCGCGTCCGCCAGAACCTCCTGCGCGATGCGCAGATACTGCTGCGCGTCGGGGGCGAATTTGCTGTTCGGAAACTGCACCAGAAGCTGCCGGCATTCGTCCTCCGCGCGCCGCGCGTGCAGCGGGTCGCGATCGGCTTTGTCCATTTGCTGGTACTGCATCTTGCAGACCTTTTCCTGGGCTTCGGCGGCTTCCTCCATTTGCGGGTAGAAGAGGATGAAGTCCTTGTACTCGGCCTCAGCCTGCGCCAGGCCGTGGCTGCCGCCCTCGCGATACCAGCTGTCGGCCACCGCCAGCTTGGCTTTGGCCAGGTACTCGCTCGTGTCGTACGTGTTCATCAGAGTTTGCAGCGTCAGCCGCGCCTGCTCGTATCGGGCGTGTTCGATGTCGTCGACGGCCCGGTCAAACAGCACCTTGTCGGGCTGCTGCGTATCCTTGCTGATGGGGTTTTCGTATTTCTTCTTCCTGCAGCCGGGAGCCAGCAACAGAGCGCATAACACTGCCAGCACGGCAGCCGGGCGGATGACATTTCGCAACATAAAGGATTCCGATTTCACTTCAATTCTCCAGCACTCTTGCCGCCCCGATCCTCCGCCGGCGTTGCCGTCAGCACTGTATGGCGGTCGCCTGGGCGGCAATGTCGCGCAACTCGCGCGTGGCGGCTTCCGGGCTCGGACTGTGAAAGATGGCCGACCCTGTGACGATCCATTCACACCCCGCACGCACTGCTTCAGCCAGGTTCTCCGCGTGGATCCCGCCATCGATCTCAATCGGGAGGGCTAACTTCTTTTCACGCCGCATGCGCTCCAGCTTGCGCGCCTTTTCGAGCACATACGGAATCAACTTCTGGCCACCCCACCCCGGGTTCACACTCATGAGCAGCACGTAGTCGGCCACTCCCAGCACATCTTCCAGCACTGCCACCGGCGTGGCCGGGTTCAGCACCACACCCGCCATCGCACCCGCTTCCTTGATCATTGTCAGCGTCGCGTCCAGATGCCGGCAGGCTTCATAATGCACCGAAACCGAGTTGGCGCCGGCCTCGATGAAGGCCTTGGCGTACCGCTCCGGACGCTCGATCATGAGGTGGCAATCCAGGTGCGCGCGCGTGGCCTTGCGAATCGATTCGACCACCGGCGGCCCAATCGTCATATTGGGGACAAAATGGCCGTCCATCACGTCGAGATGGAGGATGGTGGCCCCGCCGCGCTCCACCGAGGCGATTTCCTCGGCCAGGCGCGCGAAGTCCGCGGACAGAATTGAGGGAATGATTTCAACCATGTGCGGATTCGTCTGATTTTATCACAGCGGCCCAGAAACCATCGCCAGCGTCGCGCCCCGGCAGCCGTTCCCACACCGCGGCAGCGCGCCCGGGCGCGGCTTCCGCCACCACCTGCTGGTTCTCTTCCGGCTCCAGCGAGCAGGTGGAATACACCAGCCGCCCGCCGGGCGCCAGCACCGCCAGCGCATTCCGCAGCAGCGCCGTCTGGCGGCCGTGCAAGTCCGCCAGATCCTCCGGCCGCAAGCGCCACTTGATTTCGGGATTCCGCCCCAGCGTCCCCGTCCCCGAGCATGGCGCATCCACCAGGATGCGGTCAAACCGGCGCGCCAGCGGCAGCGGTTTGGTGCCATCCAGGACCACCAGGCTGGCCGCCATCCCCCGCATCTGGCGCAGGCGATGGAGGTGCAGATCGCAGGCCACGGCGCGCACCCCGGTTTCGAGCGCTTGCGCCGTCTTGTTGCCCGGCGCCGCGCACAAATCGAGGAAGGTGTGGCCCGGCTCCAGTTCAAGCAGCGGCACAATGGATTGCGAACCAATGTCCTGAAAGCGTGTACCGGCGGCGGAAACGCGCACATGCTTCTCCGGCTCTTCGAGCGCCGCCAGCGCGATGGCGCGAGCGGCTGCCGCGCCGTGATGCCGCTCCCAGCGCTCCAGCAGCCATTCCGGGCAGGAAAGCTCCATCTCGCGCGTGGGCCACTCGACGGGCGCGCGATCCACCTTGCGCAGCACCGCGTTCACCACGCCAGCCGCCGACCGCTTGCGCGCGCGTTTCACCAGCTCCACGCTCTCCGTCACAGCCGCGTGCGCCGGAATGCGCTCCAGGTACCGAAGCTGGTAAATACCCATGCGCAGCGCCAACCGCACTTCCGCGTCCAGCCGCCGCGGCCCGCCGAATTGTTCGATCAGAAAATCGAGCTGCGCCTGATAGCGCAGGACGCCGAAGACGATTTCGGAAGCGAGGCCCGCATCGCGCGAATCGAGCGCCGCCGTGGCGGCCAGCAGGAGGTCCGAGGCCCAGCCGCCGCCCTCCACTCTCTGGAGCACGGCATAGGCGGTCTGGCGGGCGGGCGCGAGCATCATTCCCTCGGCAGAGTAGCAGATGTGAGCGGGCATGCGCTCCGACGTTATTGCTTGCCCCACGACCGCTTGCTGGCGCGCGCGGCTCCGTTAGACCTTCAAGCAACCCGACCAACATGAAGGCCAGCAACCATGCCCTCCGCTTGACAGGCGCGCTGCAACGGCTCAATCGTGGAACATCTCACTAAGGCGCCAACTCGCATGAAGCTGCTGATCCTCTGGTTTTTGGTAGCAGCCTCGGCCGGCGCGGCAACCTGGCAGAGGCACGTTTTCACGCCAAAAGGCGACTTTCTCGACACGCCGGTGCCGCATCCGCTGGCATATTTCACGCGAGATCCATTCCTGCGGGACGACGGGTACGACTTCTGCACCAGTTGCACACCGGAGGATAAAGCGGCCGTGCATAGCCGTCTTCTCCTGTTTGTCGCTGTGCGGCGCGGCGCCCATCGGAACCTTCCCCTCTCGCTGACTGGAATGCCTGCTGCTGCACATTATACGTTTTGACTATCCGGCAAAGGGCGCGCGGGGCGGAACTAGATCGAGGCAGTTCGCGGCGCGGGCAAGCTGAAGCGTGCCCTACCACGCAGAGTATTGGTGGGGCACGCTTCAGCTTGCCTGTTTGCTCCCTGCTTTGGCGCCGCCGGTGTTCCCGTCCCTTCGCTAGCGCTTACAATGTCCGTATGTCCACCCGGCGCGAAATTCTGAAGTCCGTATCGCTGATCGCGGCGTTGCCCGCGGCGCGGCTTGCGGCGCGGCAACTGCAGGCGGTCGGCGTGCAGCTTTACACAGTGCGGAGCGTGCTTCCGCAACAGCCCGCGGCAACGCTGCGCGCCATCGAAGCTATCGGCTACCGCGAGATAGAGCCGAGTTACGGCGGCCTCGACCAGCTCCGGCCGCACATCCAGGCTACTCACTTGAAGGCCGTCAGTGTCCACCTGGACAACACCCTGATGAACGCCGGCAAGGAGGACGAACTGGCGCGGGCCATCGACCAGGTGAAGGAATGGGGCTTCGCCTATGCCGTCTTCCCCTACCTGCCGCCGGCCGAGCGCGGCGGGCTGGACAAGATCCGCGCCCTCACCGACAAGCTGAACCGGGCCGGAGAGAAGTGCCGCGCCGCGGGCCTGGGCTTCTGCTACCACAACCATGCTTTCGAATTCGAGCCGATGGAGGGCACAACAGGGTTCGACGTGATGATGGACCGCCTCGACCCGAAGCTCTGCGGGTTCGAACTGGATTGCTTTTGGGTGAGCGTTGCCGGCCACGATCCGGCGGCGCTGCTGCAGAAGCTTACCGGCCGCGTGCCGTTGGTGCACCTGAAGGACAAGGCGCCGGGCACACCCGTAATGTTTAAGGAATCGGTGGATCGCGGAGCGTTCAAGGAGGTTGGCAACGGAGTGCTCGACTGGCCGGGAATCTTGCGCGCGGCCGCGTCGGCTGGCGTCCAACATTACTTTGTGGAGCAGGATCAGACCCCCGGCGACCCGGTGGAAAGCCTGCGGCAAAGCTTCGCGTACTTGTCCAAGCTGGAGTATTGAACCCGTGGGGCGGACGCCCTCGTCTGCGCCGGGCCCCCGGGTCCGGCTTGGGCCGGGCGTGCCCGGCCCCTACGGGCGTTCGTATTCGAATGCGCCAAGAGAAAGGCCGGCGAGGGCGTCGGCCGCAGACCAGGGGGTCTGCCCCACACGACCAGCCCACACGACCGGCCATCCTTCTTTCGCCGCTATCATAGAGGCTGATGAAGCTGCTTCTTTCGGTCGCGCTGGCGGCCACCGCTCTGGCCGCGCAGCCGTTCTCCGGCGGACCGGCGATCGACCGGGTAATCGACGAAGCCATTGCACAGGGAAAGCTGCCGGGCGCGGTGCTCATCATCGGCCACGGGGGACAGATCGTCTACCAGAAGGCGTACGGCAGGCGCGCCATCGTTCCCGAAGCGGAAATAATGACGGCCGACACCGTCTTTGACCTTGCCTCGCTCACCAAAGTCGTCGCCACCACCACCGCGCTGATGCAGTTGTTCGAGCAGGGCAAGTTCCGGCTCAACGACAATGTCACCGACTACATCCCGGAGTTCCAAAGCGGCAAGAGTGCGATCACGCTGCGCAACCTGTTCACACATTTCTCCGGCCTCAAGCCGGACGTGCCGCTGGCCAGTCCCTGGAGCGGCTACCAGACCGGCATCAAGCTTGCCTGCGCGGATCCGCCCGACGGGCCGCCCGGCGCGCGTTTCGTGTACAGCGACATCAATTTCATCCTGCTCGGCGAGCTGGTGCACCGCTTGAGCGGGCAGATGCTTTCCGATTACGCGCGCGATCACATCTTCGCTCCGCTGGGCATGAAGGATACGATGTTCCAACCGCCGTCCACGCTGGTACCGCGCATCGCGCCCACCGAGCGAGCGGCGAAAGACAGCCCTCCGCTGCGCGGCGTGGTGCATGACCCCACGGCGCGCAACATGGGCGGCGTGGCCGGGCATGCCGGCGTGTTTTCCACCGCCGGCGATCTGGCCCGCTTCGCGCAGATGATGCTGAACGGCGGCGAGCTGGACGGGGTGCGCATCGTGAGCGCGGCCACCATCCAGAAGTTCACCGAGCCGCAATCCCCGCCCGATCAGCCAATTCTGCGCGGGCTCGGCTGGGACATCGATTCGCCGTACTCGGGCAACCGCGGCGAACTCTTCCCCATCGGCTCGTTCGGCCACACCGGCTTCACCGGCACTTCCCTCTGGATCGATCCGTTCAGCCAAACGTATGTCATTCTGCTGGCCAACAGCGTGCACCCTTCGGGGCATCCGCCACTGACCGCCTTGCGGGGCAAGGTCGCCACCATCGCCGCCGCGGCGGTGGGAATTCAAACGCGCGGGCTGACGCTCACCGGCTACAGCGAAACCTTCAGCGCCGCCGGTGTGCATCGCGACGTAGGGCGCAACGCGGCCACGCGCACCGGCCTCGATGTGCTGGCGGAGCGTAATTTTCAGCCGCTTCAGGGCAAGCGCGTCGGCCTCATCACCAACCAGACCGGCGTGGACCGCCTGGGCCGCCGCAACGTCGATCTGATGCGGCACGCCGGTATCGCCATCGCGGCACTGCTTTCTCCCGAGCACGGCCTCGCCGGCGGCGAAGATCGGCCCGACATCCACGACGCGACCGACGCCGCCACGGGCGTCCGCATCTTTAGTCTCTATGGCGCGACGCAGCGGCCGACGCCCGAGATGTTGCGCGGCGTCGAAGCGCTGGTGTTCGACATCCAGGATATCGGCGCGCGTTTTTGGACGTACGAAACCACCATGTTTTTCGCGATGGAAGCCGCGGCTAAGGCCGGCATTCCGTTTTACGTATTGGACCGTCCCAACCCGATCGGCGGAACGCACGTGGAGGGGCCGCTGCTCGACCCTGCCCGCACTTCTTTCGTGGGGTCTGTTTCCGGCCTGCCGGTGCGCCACGGCATGACCATGGGCGAGCTGGCGCGCTTCGTGAACGTCGAAAAGAAAATCGGCGCCGCACTCACCGTGATTCCCGCCGAAGACTGGCGGCGTGGCGACTGGTTCGATTCCACCAACCTGCCCTGGGTCAACCCTTCACCCAACATGCGCAGCCTGAATGCGGCGTTGCTCTATCCTGGGCTGTGTTTGCTGGAATTCTCGAAGAATTATTCGGTGGGCCGCGGCACGGATTCGCCCTTCGAGCAGGTCGGTGCGGATTTCATCGGCGGCCGCGAGCTGGCCGCCTGGCTGAACTCGCGCCAGATCCCCGGCGTGCGTACCTATCCCACCAGCTTCACGCCCACCGAATCGAACTTCCGCGGCGTGCGCATTGAGGGCGTGCGCTTCGTGGTGACCAATCGCGAGCTGTTCGATTCCACCCGGCTGGGCCTGGAGCTGGCCGCCGCGCTGGAGAAATTCTATCCCGGCAAAATCGACTTCACCGCCTCCAAGGGCTTGATCGGCAGTGACGATGTCATCCAGCGCCTGGCCGCAGGCGAGGACGCGCGCACCATCCAGCAGAGCTTCACCGACGCCGTCGCTGACTTCGTGCAATTGCGCGAGAAGTATCTGCTGTACCGGTGAGGCGGCAGTCGTCTGAAGCCGCGCGATTCACTGCGCCAGTTTCCGGCCAGATTCGCCCACCATCGATTGCACGCGCTCCCGCGCCTCCTTCATGCCGGGGAACTGGTCCTCGTTCTGCCACCGCTGGAATCGAAACGCGGTCGCCTCCGGGTATTGCAGGAGCTTGCGGCGTAACGACTCCTCCGTGTTCGCGCGGTACTGTCCCACGGTATAGGCGAACCCCTCGGGTTGCAGCTGTATCCCGATGCTCGGCGGCAACTTCGCGGCCTCCATCCAACCGGTGACGTCCTGGCGGCACCAATCGCTGCTGCACAAGGCCAACAGCCGCGCGAGATCGGATTCTCCGAGCACCCATCCATCTGCCCGCGCCAGGGCAATGCGCAGCGTGCGCTCCAACTGCATCGATCCCTCGCCGATCTGCGACTTCAGCTCTGCCTCGCGGCCCTTCCACCAGGAACGGAAGTACTCCATGGCATCCCAAAGCGGTTTCTCCGCGGCCGCCGTGCCATACATCCCCAGCACCTCGGCTGCACCGCCCTTGACGCGCGCGTTGGGGAAAGGCAGCGACTCGATCGCGAGCCGCTCCAGCGCCGGACTGTAGGCCCATCGGCCGTAGTCGCGAAACTGAAACCCGATGTCGTTGCACGCCGGAGGTGCTGCGGAATTGGCGAAAGCCTGGCGCAGCAGGCGCTCACCGAATGGCGGGTCAAACTTCAGGAAATAGAACGCCAGCGGCCCCGCGCAGGTCGACGCATCCCGGTTTTCGAGTTCGGTCTTCCGCGCGAGATAGGTCTCCTCGACGCGCTTCACGATATCGCCAGTCGCGTATCGCAAGATGAGCGGGGCGTAGAATTGTTCCGCCAGTACATCGTTCAATTCGGGGAGCGCAGGGTCGGACAGCATGGCTAAGGTGGCGAAGGGAAAGTGTTTCGTGGGCTGACGGATCTCATCCAGAACGATCTGCCTGCCTTCGGCGGGCGCAAGCTCATACAGCCGCCGGAGTGCGACGCTTTGAATCTGCAAGCCATTCTGCTGCTGCGGCGGGCGTGCAACCAGTTCGCGCAGCGCCGGCAGAATCGCCGGTCCCTTCAATGCGCTCCAGCGATACTGTAGCAGCGTGCTCTGCGTTATCACCGGCAAGTTGCGGAAGTCGGCAACCAACGACGCCGCCACGCTGCGCACCCATGGCGGCTCAGGTGAGGTTTGCATGCCGAAATCGAGCAGAGTGGTGAGACACACCGTCCGTGCCTCGGGCCGCTTCGCGGGCAGGGAGGCGATCAGCCGAGCCGCGTACTCGTTTCCCTTCCGGCGTTGGAAGTCTGCGCGCCGCTCCGCTTCCTCCCGCCAGGCTTTTTGCGCGGTTGCATCGCTAGGGTACCGGGCCGTCGGCCTGCTTGAAGCCACCAGCTCTGCCAGTTGCGCCAGCGTCTGCAGGTACTGTTGCGAAATCGGCTGATCGGCGGCCACCAGGCGCTGCTCCATCAGCGGCAACAACTGCTTTCGATACGGCGATGAAAGCACGCCCAAGTGAGCGGAGTACGAATCCACATCCTGTCCTGCCGGCAGCCGCCGGACGAGTTCTTCCGCTGCCTCCAGGCTGTCGAGGAAACGCAGCACGCGGAAAGCTTGCAGCCGTTCCTCGGCCGCTTTGCGATCCGGCGCGGGCGGTGCATCCAGGGTTTTCTTTGCCGCAGCGATCTGCTCTTGTACCCATGACGCCGGCGCCGGTCGAATCGTCAGCGTCAGGACGTTGGACACAACCTCGATCGCCTTCCCGTGGCCGGGCATGCGCAAGTCATAGTCCGATAGCCCGGCAGGCTCGACCTGGCTCACCCGCCGGCTCACGACGTAGACGCGGTATTCCCCCGGCTCGCGAAACCGCACCCACTCGTTCAGCACACGCTCAAACGCGAACGGCTTTTCGGATAGAATCATCGGGCCGCCCGACAGTCCGCCCAACATGCCCTCACCGCCGGACAAACCCTGCAACGGATCTTCGGAGAGCGACGCGGGAGCCACCACAAACTCCTCGATAAAGTTCATACGTCCGACCCGGTCGTACAGCCGGCTTTCCGCCAGGAAAGTTCGCGGCTGCGCAGAGGTGAAGCTCAGTTCAAGGGGAATGACCTCGCCGAAGAAAAACTCGGTTTTCGGCGCCAAGATCGTGAATTTCACCCCGTCCGGTTGCCGTCCGGCGAGTTCCTTCCAGTGTTGTGAAAACGCATCCTGAGAAGATGCCGTCGTGCCGGCCAGCATCACGGCCGCCAGGCACATTCGCGAAATGAGGAATCGCTGCCGCACCATAGGACTCACCCTGCCTGGCTTGGACGCCACGTTGGTACGAATAGTTCCACGCACGCGCCCTACATCAGTGTCAGCGGGTCTACGTCAATCACTAATGCCGTGGCGGGCCACTTGCGTTCCAGGGCGAAGGCGCGCACTCTTTGCAGCAGGGCGTTGAGGGCGACGCGGCTGGCCGACTTGATCAGTAGCTGATAGCGGTATTCGGCCTTGAGGCGCGGCACGGGGGCTTCGGCAGGACCGAGGATGCGCAGCTTTTCGGGCGGCGGGGTCAGGAGCATGCCGAGGTCTGCGCTCATGCGCAGGGCCAGCTCTTTTTTCTCCGCGCGCACCAGCACATTGGCCATGGCGCTGAAGGGCGGATAGGACATGGCCCGGCGGAAGGCCAGCTCCTTTTCGTAAAAAGCCTGATAATCCTGCGCGGCGGCCATGCGGACGGCGTAGTGATCGGGATTGATGGTTTGGATGAGGACGATCCCCGGCAGGCTGCCGCGCCCGGCGCGGCCGGCCACCTGGGTGAGGAGCTGAAAGGTGCGCTCCGCAGCGCGGAAGTCGGGCATGCCGAGGCCGACATCGGCGGAGACCACGCCTACCAGCGTGACGTTGGGGATGTCGTGGCCCTTGGCAATCATTTGCGTGCCGACCAGGATGTCGAAGCTGCCTTCGCGGAAACCTTCGAGGATGGTTTCATACTGCCGCTTGCCGGTTACCGTATCGCGGTCGAGGCGGGCGATACGCGCCGTGGGAAATGCGCGGTGCAGCTCTTCCTCCACGCGTTCGGAACCCACGCCAAGAAAATACACGTGCTCGCTGGCGCACTTGGGACAAACGCTGGGCACCTTTTCGGCATAGCCGCAGTAGTGGCAGAGCAGGCGCCGGTCGCGTTTGTGGAAGGTGAGGGTGAGCGCGCAGTTGGCGCACTGCACACGCTCGCCGCAGGAGCGGCAGGCGACGAAGCTCGAAAAGCCGCGGCGGTTGAGCAGGACGATGGTCTGTTCTCCGTTTTCCAGGCGCTGGCCGATGGCTTCGACCAGCTTGCGCGAAAAAGTAGCCTGCTGGCGCGTCTCCAGAAACTCCTGGCGCATGTCGATCAATTCGACCGCCGGCATGGGCCGGGCCTCAATGCGTCCGGGAAGCGTCAGCAGCGCGTATTTGGCGCGCTCCACGTTGTAGCGGCTTTCGAGGCTGGGAGTGGCCGAGCCCAGCACCACACAGGCGTGCGCTGCCTGCGCGCGCACCAGCGCCACGTCGCGGCCGTTATAGCGCGGCGTTTCCTCCTGCTTGTAGCTGCCGTCGTGCTCTTCATCGACAACGATCAGCCCCAGGTTGCGGACTGGCGCGAATACGCCGGAGCGCGTGCCCACCACCACCGAGGCCGAGCCGGAACGGATGCGGCGCCACTGATCGGTGCGCTCCACGTCGGTGAAGGCACTGTGCAGGATGGCCACCCGGTCGCCGAAGCGCGAGAAGAACTGGCCGGCCATGGCGGGCGTGAGTGCGATTTCGGGCACCAGCAACAGCGCCCCGCGGCCCTGGGCCACCACCGCCTGAATGGCGTTGAGATAGATTTCGGTCTTGCCGGAGCCGGTGACGCCATAAAGCAGAAAGGCGCGAAACTCGCGCGCCGCGATCGCATGGTAGATGGCATCGAAGGCGGCCTGCTGCGCCGGGTTGAGCGTATGCGGCGCACGCTCAATCCCTGCCGTGACGCCGATGGCTTCGGCGCTGAGCGCCACCACGCCCTTGCGCGCCAGCGAGCGCGCGGCCGCACTCGCGTGAGCCAGCGTGCTCTCCAGATCCTTGAGATTGTGCGAGCCGGGATGCAGTTCGAGGAATGCTTTCAGCTCGCGCTCCGGCTTGTTGAGCTTGCCTTCGGGCGGCTTGGCGGCGAGCTCCACACGCAGGCGTCCGGCGGGCGCGCGCATAGGGTCGCGCTCCGTCTGCACGTGTTCGCCGGCTATTAAACCCTTGCGCTCCAGCGAGCGGATGGCTTTGTCGGCGAGCGGCAGAATGCGCGACAGGTAGGCGGCCGAAAGCGGGCGCTTTTCGAGCATGCCGAGGATACGCGCCACGGGATCGTCCGGCGCCGCATCGAGAAGCAACTGGCGGGCAGCGTCGCGGCCGGCATCGGTCAGCGACCAGACTTTGCCTCGCCGGATTTCGGACGCCAGCGGCAGCATGCCGCGCAGCACTTCGCCGAGCGGGGCGCAGTAATAGTTCCCGATCCAGCGGCCCAGGGCGAGGAGTTCCGCGTCCAGGACCGGCTCGGAGTCGATCAGGCGCAACGCTTCGCGAGTGGCCACGTCCGGCCGTTCGTCGTGGCAGCGCAGGATCACGCCGGTGAGTTTGCGCGGGCCGAAGGGAACCACGATGCGGCTGCCAGGCCGAACGCGGTGGCGGAGGGTTTCGGGCAGCGAGTAGGTGAACGGCTGATCGAGCGGCGCCGGCACACTGACGTCCACGTACTGAAAGCTACCTTCGGGCATGGAAACTTCAGCATAGCGAAGATGCCGGAGAGACAACCGGAACGCCCCAAAGACGCGGGGTGTGCGATAGGAATTGGAGCAGACGGTGGTTTCGCTGCAGGCTGTTCTTCCGCGCCGTGCCGGGGCTGTTTGGAATCGAATCGTTTTCCCAAGGCTCGCGCCTGAGGCTGCTATCTGAAACTCCGCGTGAGCGGCTTGCAGCCACTTCTGCATCGCGCGCTCAAAAAGAAAAGGGGTCAGAGCCCCCGCGCTCTGACCCCTCTTTTCCCCGAAGCACTCTACCGCGTGGCGGTGGCAGTGATGGGAATCAGCTGTGCGACTTCCCGCTCTTCAGCAGCGGTTCCGTGCTTGGGCTTCTGCGGCGCGTAATGGAGGGTCACGCCGATATCCGGCAGGCGGATTTCGCGCACCGTGTTGCCGCTCTTGCCGCTATAGATCACCAATGCGGATCGGCCGGCCGTTACCGGATCGCGGCCCTGAGGCAGCACCAGGGCCACCACTTTTCCGCCCTGAATCAGTTGCAGCATGTTGCCGGCCCGCGCACCCTCTGTGCTGAAAGCGTAGTTGCCCGGCTGTAAGGTCGCCATGCCCCAGCGGACTTCAACCGGCAGCGTGAATTTCCCCTGGAACGTTTGCGCATTCGCAACTGCGGCGCCCAGGCAGGACACCAGAACACCCAGCGCCAGGGTGCGAAGCAGTGTATTGTTTCGAATCGATTTCATGACGAACCTCCTCTTGTTCGTTTTCAGGCGAACCCTCGAGTTGCCTTCACCCTGATATGCGCAAACCGGTTCTGGAAACTGCCAACGGGGCAAAAATATTTTTTAGCCGGATGCCGCTCCGCGGGCTGGCGCGGGTGCAACGCATTCTCCAGCCGCTTCGTCCACCAGTTTGGGCGCAAGGCGCCGGCTAAAAGGTAGATGGCAACCCGCGGGCGCATGTGCTACTTATAAAGAGATTTAGATCCGATTAGGTTGTGATGTTATGGAGCCGTCAACCCACCAGGTTACGCACCTGCTCCGAGCGTGGGGTGAGGGAGAACAGGGCGCGCTGGACGAACTGGTTCCGCTGGTGTACCAGGAGATGCACCGCCTGGCCCAGGCGTACATGTCGCGCGAGCGGTCCGGCCACACGCTGCAGACCACGGCGCTGGTGAATGAGGCCTATCTGCGGCTGGTCGACTCCGCCCAGGCAAGCTGGCAGAACCGCGCGCATTTTTTCGCGATCTGCGCGCAAGTGATGCGCCGCATCCTGGTGGATTGGGCGCGCTCGCGCCAGGCCTTGAAGCGCGGCGGGGCGGCACGGCCCCTGGAGCTGGTGGAATCCCTGGCGGTGGCCGAAGGGCCCGGCCAGGACCTGGTGGCACTGGACGACGCGCTAAAGGATCTCTCCGCGCTCGATTCCCGCAAGGGCAAAGTGGTCGAGCTTCGCTTTTTCGGCGGGTTGAGCGTAGAGGAGACCGCGGAGGCACTGAAGGTTTCCTGCGAGACCGTGATGCGCGATTGGAAGTTCGCCAAGAGCTGGCTGCGGCGCGAACTGAACAAGGAGAAGCCGGTTGCTATCCGAACGCTGGCAGCAAATTGAGGGCTTGTACCATGCGGCCCTGGAGCAGGACGTGGCCCATCGTAGCGGCTATCTGCGCCAGGCGTGCGCGGGAGACGAGGAGCTGGAGCGGGAAGTGGAGTCGCTGCTGGGGCAGGACGAAGGAGGCGACGAATTCCTGGAGACGCCGGCCCTGGACGCCGCGGCCCGGGTGGTAGCGCAGGACGAGGCGCTCGCCGGCGAAGCTGCCGGCCGGGGAATGGTGGGCGCCAGTATTTCCCACTACCAGATTATCGAGGAGTTGGGCGGCGGCGGAATGGGGGTGGTTTACAAGGCGCTCGACACGCGTCTGGGAAGGCCGGTGGCACTGAAGTTTCTTCGCAGCCCAGGGCTGGGGCTGGGCCGTATTGGCGCCGAGCAGTCACCGCAGCACCAGGCGGAGACGCTCGAGCGCTTCCGGCGGGAGGCGCGAGCCGCATCGGCGCTGAACCATCCCAACATCGTCGTGGTCCATGACGTGGGGCAGCACGCGGGCCAGCCGTTCATGGTGATGGAGTTTCTCGAAGGGCACACCCTCAAGCAGGTGATCGAGCAAGGGCGTCTGCGGACACAGGCCATGATCGATCTGGCGATCGAAATCGCCGACGGTCTCGCCGCCGCTCACGCCAAGGGCATCATCCACCGGGACATCAAGCCAACCAACATTTTTGTGACTGGCCCAGCCAGCGGCAGCCCCGGGCAAGTCAAGATTTTGGATTTCGGCCTGGCGAAGTCGTGGACGCCGGACGCGCGGCCCACGGGAGAGCCGGCGGCGACGAAGCCTGTCACTTCAGCGCCGACGGTCACCGCACTCGATGTCTCCCTCACCAGCCCCGGCGTGACCGTGGGAACGGCCGCCTACATGTCTCCGGAGCAGGCGCGGCGGGAAGAGCTGGATGTACGCACGGACCTGTTCAGTTTTGGAGTCGTGCTCTACGAGCTGGCGAGCGGGCAGCGGCCGTTCCAGGGAGATGTCGCGGCGGTCGTCTTGCACGAGATTCTGGCGGAAACGCCGGTCCCGCTGTCGCAACTGAATCCGCGGCTGCCGGCCGAGCTGGAGCACATCGTCAACAAGGCGCTGGAGAAGGATCGCACGCTGCGCTACCAGTCGGCCGCCGAAATGGGCGCGGATTTGAAGCGGCTCAAGCGCGACAGCAGTTCGGCCGGTACGCCGGCCGCGTGGCTGCCGGGCGCCGCAAAAAAAAGCGCCCGGACCAGGATCGCGATTCGCCGCTGGTGGATCGCCGCCCTGCTGGCCGTGGCTGCCGGCGCTGCCTGGGTGAACCTGGAGCAGCGTCCGTGGCCGATACCGAAGGTGGGCGGATACAGGCAGATCACCAACGACGGCGGAATGAAGGGTCTCATCGGGACGGATGGCGTGCGGCTCTATTTCTACAGAAACTCCGGCTCCGGGCACTGGATTGGGCAGGTGGCCGTGGGCGGCGGAGAACCGGCGCGCGTGCCCATGCCGTCACCATTCTTCGTCCTCTTCGACGTAGCTCCGGACGGCGCAAGCTTGCTGGCGGCGGAGATCGCCACCTACGGAGAAGGTCCGCTGTGGAGCGTGCCGATGCCGGGCGGCTCTCCGCATCGCATCGGTAACCTGGCCGTGTCTTCGGCGGCGTGGTCGCAGGACGGTGGACGGATCGCTTATGCCAAACGCGGCGATCTGTTCGTGGCCCAAAGCGATGGCACCGCTGCCCGTAAAGTGGCAAGCGTCGCGGGAGGCATCGCAGCGCCCGCATGGTCGCCCGATGGCAAGCGAATCCGTTTCACGGTCTATGACGACCAGCGCCTCCTGGTTTACCTGTGGGAGGCGTCAACGGAGCAGCGGGACGGCGCGCATCCTCTTTTTGCCGCGGGCCCTTCCGGCGACTGTTGTGGCCGATGGACGCCCGATGGAAGATATTTCGTCTTCCACAGGCAGGGACAGATCTGGGCGATGCCGGAACCACGCCGGCTGGCATGGCGGTCGCCTCCGAAGCCGGTTCAGATCACCAGCGGCGCCGTCAAGTTTGTCGAGGCGTTGCCCGCCAAGGATTCTCAGCACCTGTTCGCGGTTGGAGTGGCGCCGCGCGGCGAAGTGAACCGCTTTGACACGCGCAGCGGACAATTCGTGCCGGTCCTCGGCGGAATCTCGGCGGATTTCGCGACGTTCTCCCCGGACGGCCAATGGATCGCCTATGTGACTTATCCGGACGGCGCTCTGTGGCGGACCAGGCTCGACCGCAGCGAGCGGCTGCAACTTACTCAGGCAGCGCCAAACTCTTACGTGATGCTGCCTCGATGGTCGCCGGATGGGACGCAGATCCTCTACTCGGCTGCCGCTACCGGCCAGCTCACGCGACTCTACCGCGTCTCCGCCAGCGGGGGCCAACCTCAGCCGCTGCTGCCCGGCCTCAACCAAGTGAACTCGGACGGCAACTGGTCTCCGGACGGCAAGAAGATCTGTTTTGGCGGCGCGGCGGGTTCGGCAGGCCGTCCGCCCGTCCCCAACATTCATGTGCTCGACCTGGACACAGGCAGCGTGACCGACGTTCCTGGTTCGGATGATTTCTTTTCTCCACGCTGGTCGGCGGACGGCAGCTACATCGCTGCCTTGAACCTGGACTCAACCCGCCTGGCGGTATTTCGCTTCGCAACCGGAAAGTGGGAATACCTGGCAAAGGGGACTCTCAGCTTTCCCTGTTGGTCGCACGACAGCCGTACTCTCTATTACATCCAAAGCACCAACAATCCCGCCGTGATGCGAGTCCGCGTCGCGGACCACAGAGTCGAACGCGTGATCGATCTCAAGGATGTCAACCTGACCGGATTCTATGGTGCATCGTTGTCGCTGGCCCCGGATGACCAGCCGCTGCTGACCCACGACAGCGGCTCGATGGAGATCTTTACACTCGATTGGCGCGCGCTCTGACGCGATCGAAGGTTGCGTGTTCGGGGTTGTTCGCCTGATATCACGAGTGCAGCCGTCTGATGGAAGACACTCCACGCTGGCGCAACTTTGTCCAACCGATTCGTGTTTACTTGTTGTGCGACTCCACTCAGCTTAGAATTGTGTCGGAAGCGTGAGTTTATTGGAACTTCCCGCAGCTTTATGAGCAAGGTTAGATGAGCGGTCAGGCTTCTTCCGAGTCCAGGGCAGATGGCTCCATCAAAGTCGCGTAAGTTACTAGACAATTTACTTGGGATGGTCTTGCTTCTGACCACCTCTGGATACGCTCAAGTCAACGAGCTGACAGCCGGTTATGGCAATTCCAGAACCAACGCGAACCTGCAGGAGACCGCGCTAACTCCGGCCACTGTTAAGGTGGGCAATTTTGGCAAGCTCGGAACCCTGCCGGTCGACGGCCAAGTCTATGCCCATCCTCTCTATGTAAGTGGGCTTGCGATACCGGGCCAGGGCACGCATAACGTTGTATTCATCCTCACCATGCATAACAGCGTTTATGCATACGATGCGGATGCGACCTCGTCGCCGCTTCTTTTGTGGCACGTGAACCTTGGGCCATCGGTGCCGAGCAATACCTTTCAAGTCGGATACTCCGACATCACGCCTGAGGTCGGTATTTTGAGCACCGGGGCGATCGATCTCCAGCGTCAGGCGCTATACGTGGTGTCCGCCACGCTCTCACCGGGCATCGGCGAGGGTGATTCGATCGTCTACCAACTGCATGCGCTGGACCTCACGACCGGCGCCGAAACGCTGGATGGGCCGGCGGTAACCCAAGCCTCAGTGCAGGGCACGGGCGACGGAAGCACGCTGTTTGGAACCCTCGCTTTCGATACGCAAATGCACATCCAGCGCCCGGGCCTCCTGCTGGCGAATGGCGCCGTCTATCTGGCTTTTGGGTCGCACGCGGATGACCCACCGTGGCACGGGTGGCTGATGAGTTTCGACGCATCGGACTTGAGCCGGCTACTGAGCGTACAAGCGACCACGCCCAACTCGTATGGAGGCTCAATCTGGCAGGCGGGCGCCGGCCTGGCGGCTGATGATAGCGGCAACATCTACGCCGTCACGGGCAACGGATTCTTCGACGGCACCACGGATTTCGCCAACAGCTTCCTGAAGTTCACGGGGGCCGCGGCGACCCTGGCCGGATGGTTCGCGCCGCCGAACTGGCAGATGCTGGCCGAGGGCGACTATGACGTTGTGGCGGGTCCGGCAATCATACCCGGTACTCATTTGTTAGTGGGTGGCGATAAGTACGGAGAACTTTACCTGGTGGATGGCGATTCGTTGGGGACGGACCGATCCGGCGCCGACGGCAGCACGCAGATCATTCAGGGCGCCCAGATCGGCGGCATCTTTACTCTTGCGGTCTGGAATCGGACGGACGGCGTTTACATCTATCTGCAAGAGGACGGAACCGCCGTGAAGTGCTATCAGGTGTCGGGCGGGGCACTGAATCCGACACCCGTTTCCGTCAGCGCACAGACGTTCCAGAGCCCTCCCTTCGACGGCCTTGCCATTTCCGCCAACGGGGGCCAGCCTGGCACCGGGATTCTCTGGGCAACAACGACGGGCCCGTCCGGCGGGAGGCTGCATGCCTATGACGCGACTGACCTCACGCATGAATTGTGGAACAGCGACTTGAGTGGCGGGCCGGACGTTTTGAAATCGTTCGCCAAATTCGCGGTCCCGACCGTCGTGAATGGAAAGGTGTACGTTCCGACCTGGTCGAACGCGATCGCGGTTTATGGCCTGAGCGCCTCTCAACCCCCCGCCAATCCTGCGCCGGCGCTGGCCGCCGTGATGAATGGCGCTAGCTACGGCGTCGGCGCGGTCTCGCCCGGCGAGGTAATCACGATTTTCGGCTCCAACCTGGGACCCGTCCAGCCCGCCGACATGCAGTTCGACGACTCGGGATTCTTGACGATGTTTCTCTCCAGTACCCAGGTGCTGTTCGACGGCGCTCCGGTGCCCATGGTGTATGCCTCGGCCGGCCAGGTGAGCGCCGTGGCGCCATTTGGCCTGCAGGCGGCCACCACCCAGATCCAGGTGGCATACCAAGGGCAGACTTCGCCGGCGTACGCGGCGACAGTCTCGCCGGTGACGCCGGGAATCTTCGCTCTGGACGGCTCCGGCAGGGGGCAAGCGCTGGCCATCAACCAGGATGGCTCCCTGAATTCGCCGGCTAATCCGGCGCCGGCAGGCTCGGTGATCCAGGTATACGCGACCGGGCTGGGGCAGATGTCTCCAGCCGGGCAGGACGGCCTGCTGGCAGGAGACGCCACCGCGCCGATGTCTCCGGCCCTGCAGGTGACAGCTCAAATAGGCGGACAGGACGCTGCCGTCATCCACGCCGGGAGCACGCCAGGCCTGATCGAGGAAGTGGTCCAATTGAACATCACGGTGCCGCCGCAGCACGTGGCCTCGGGCGCAGCCTCGCTGGTGGTGCAAGCCGGCGGCCAGAACTCGCAGCCGGGAATTACGGTCGCGGTTCAGCCTTAGGGGCTGCGTTGAACGGCGGGCCGGGCATGCCCGGCCCATGCGCTTCCCTTCCCGCCGATCCCTTCGCCGCTCTGCCGTCCCGCGCCGCGTGGATTGGCGGGCGTATGGGATAATCGGGTGAGATCCCCACGCTTCATGGACCGCGAATTCATCCGTAATTTCTCTATCATTGCGCACATCGACCACGGCAAATCCACGCTGGCGGACCGGCTGCTGGAAGTGACCGGCGCGCTTTCCGCGCGCGAAATGATGGAGCAGGTGCTCGACTCGATGGACCTGGAGCGCGAGCGCGGCATCACCATCAAAGCCCACGCGGTCCGCTTGAATTACCGCGCCGATGACGGCAACCAGTATCAGCTCAACCTGATCGATACGCCGGGCCACGTGGATTTCTCTTATGAGGTTTCGCGCAGCCTGCAAGCCTGCGAGGGTGCGCTGCTGGTGGTGGACGCTTCGCAGGGGGTGGAGGCGCAGACGCTGGCCAACACATACCTCGCGCTCCACCACAACCTGGAAATTATTCCGGTGATCAACAAGATCGATCTGCCGGCCGCCGAGCCGGAGCGGATCCGCGAGCAGATCGAAACCCTGATCGGCCTCGACGCTTCGGGCGCCGTGCTGTGCAGCGCCAAGCAGGGCACCGGCGTGCACGACATCCTGGAGCACATCGTGCACCTGGTGCCGCCGCCCAAAGGCTCATCCGAAGCGCCGCTGCGCGCACTGATCTTCGATTCCTGGTTCGATTCCTATCGCGGCGTCATCATCCTGGTGCGTGTGTTCGACGGCTGTGTGCGCAAGGGCCAGAAAATCCGCCTCTGGTCGAATCAGCAGGCCTATGAGGTGGAGACCGTTGGGTACCAGTCGCCCAAAGCCACGCCGTGCGATGAGTTAAGCGCGGGCGAGGTGGGGTTTCTCTCCGCCAACATCAAGACGGTCTCCGACGCCAAAATCGGCGACACCATTCTCGACGACGCGTGTCCCGCCGACGAACCGCTGCCCGGCTTTGAAGAGATCAAGCCGATGGTATTCGCGGGCCTCTATCCCGTGGAATCGCACGAGCACGGCCTGCTGCGCGATGCGCTCGAAAAACTGCGTCTCAACGACAGCGCCTTCAGTTTTGAGCCGGAGAACTCGGTGGCCCTGGGCTTCGGCTTCCGCTGCGGCTTCCTCGGCCTGCTGCACCTGGAAATTGTGCAGGAGCGCCTGGAGCGCGAATTCGATATCGACCTGATCACCACCGCCCCTGGGGTCCGCTATCGCATTACGACGACGGCGAATGAAGTCATCGAGGTCGATAACCCCACCAAGTTTCCCGATCCAGGCGGCATCAAGCAGGTGGAGGAGCCCATTATCGACGCCACCGTGATCACGCGGGAAGAGTACCTGGGCGGAATTCTCAAACTGCTCGAAGAGAAGCGCGGCGTGCAGAAGAAGTTCGAATACATCGGCGGCAGCCGCGTGATGCTGACTTATGAACTGCCGCTCAACGAGATCGTGCTCGACTTTTACGACCGGCTGAAATCGGCGTCGCGCGGCTACGCTTCGCTCGATTACCATCTGGCGGGTTATCGCGCATCGTCGCTGGTGAAACTGGACGTGCTGGTGGCGGGCGAGCCGGTCGACGCTCTTTGCATGATCGTCCATAAGGAGTTCGCCTTCGAGCGCGGCAAGGAGCTGATCTCGCGCCTGCGCCGCCTGATCCCGCGCCAGATGTTCGAAGTGGCGCTGCAGGCCGCCATCGGCAACAAGATCGTGGCCCGCGAAACCATTTCCGCCTTGCGGAAAAACGTGCTCGCCAAGTGTTACGGCGGCGATATCTCGCGCAAACGCAAGCTCCTCGAGAAGCAGAAAGAGGGGAAGAAACGCATGAAGCGCGTCGGCCGCGTGGAGATTCCGCAGGAAGCTTTCCTCGCCGTGCTCAAAGTCGGGAAGAGCGAAGAAGCGGGGTAGGCAGGACAGACCATCGGGGTTTGTGGTCTGTCAAGGTTCGCAGCGCGACGTGCACACTTGTGAGAAAGGCCTACAGACGACACAAACCGATCGTCTGTCCTACCTCTGCTACCATTCTCTCCATGGACCTCAGCTATCCTGTGGGCAAGTTCGATTTCAAGGCCGCAGTCGCGCCTGAGAGCCGGCCGCAACTCATCGAGGAGATCGCCGCGGCGCCCGCCCGATTTCGGGATGCCGTCCGGGGTCTCGACGACCGGCAGTTGAATACCCCGTACCGCCCCGGCGGCTGGACCGTGCGCCAGGTGATCCATCACGTGGCCGACAGCCACATGAACAGCTATATCCGTTTCCGGCTCGCGATGACCGAGGACTCACCCACCATCAAGCCTTATGAGCAGGCGAAATGGGCGGAACTGCACGACGCCAAGACGGCGCCCGTCGGCGTGTCGCTCGAACTGATCGACGGTCTTCACCAACGATGGGTGGATCTGCTGCGCGGTTTTTCCGACGCCGATTTCGCCCGCACCTTCCGCCACCCGGAACTCGGGCTGGTGCGACTGGACACCAACCTGGCGCTTTACGCCTGGCACAGCCGGCACCACGCCGCGCACATCACCGGCTTGCGCGAGCGCATGGGCTGGAAATAACCGCCACCAAACGGCCGCGCCGCACGTCGAATAAGTTGGGACCTCATGAAGTATCAGTGCAATCGCCCGCAAACCGCTCCCTCCGGTCGCGGCTCTGAACGCGCATCGGAGCCGCGACCATAGGGAGCGGATGCTTATAGCGTCCACGGGCGGCGGTATAATCGGAGTACAGGCCCTCGGAGCGGTCGTCAAACTATATGCGTAACCGTATCAAATATCTGGTGGTGAGCGCGTCAGCGTGTCTCACCATCCTGCTCGTCAGCGGCAGTGTCGCCAGCAAGGGCGCCGACCAGTCGGACACCCTCAAGCACATCGGAGTGTTCAGCGACGTGGTGGCGCACATCAAGAGTGAGTACGTCGAAGAGCCCGACATGAAGAGCGTCACGCTGGGCGCTTTGAATGGCCTGCTCGAAGCCGTCGACCCGTTCGCCAGCTACCTCAACGCCGACCAGTATCAGGACTACCTCAAGAACAAAGACGTCAAGCGCGCCGATGTGGGGCTGGTGCTGTCGAAGAAGGCCGGCTACATGGGCGTGGTGGGTACGATGCCCGACTCGCCCTCCGCTAACGCGGGCTTGTCCACCGGCGACATGATCGAAAGCATCAAGGGTATCGCCACACGGGACATGCCGCTGGCTTACGCCAGCCTGCTGCTGCAGGGTCCCAATGGGTCCACGGTGGAGTTGAGCGTGGTTCGCGCGCGCCATCCGGAGCCGCAAACCGTTACCCTGACGCGCGCCAACCTGACCATTCCGCCCGTCGAATCGAAAATGCTGGCGGGCGCGGTGGGTTACGTCGAGATCGGCGCTTTGACGTCCGACCAGGTGAAGCAGGCCGCCGAGGCCATCCGCCGGCTGCAGAAAGACGGCGCGCAGAGGCTCGTGGTGGACGTTCGGAACTGCTCGATAGGCGCCCCGGAAGACGGTATCGCCTTCGCCAATCTGTTTCTCGCGAGCGGGCGCATTACCTACCTCAAGGGCCAAAAGGTGCCGGAGCAGGACTTCGACGCCGATCCCGGCAAGGCCGTCACGACTCTGCCGGTGGCCGTGCTGGTGAATCACGGAACCGCCGATGCCGCCGAGATTGCCGCCGCCGCGCTGGGCGGCAACAAGCGCGCGCAACTGGTCGGTGAACGCACTTACGGCGATGCCGCGCTGCGCCGCGCCCTCACCATGGACGATGGCAGCGCCATCATCCTTTCGGTGGCCAAGTATTACTCGCCCGAGGGCAAAGCGATTCAGGATACCGGTGTCACGCCGGCCACAGTGGTCGCCGGCGCCGAGCCGCAGGTCGAGGTGGACGACAACGGCGAGCCCATCGCCGAGCCCGAGCCGCAACAGCCGCAGCGGAAGAAGCTGGAAGACGATCCGGTCGTCAAGAAAGCCGTCGAAATCCTGGGCGTGGTTGCCAAGGCGTAGTCCGGTCGTTTCGAGGCCGGGCGGGCATGCCCGCCCCCTACGGACATACGCGTTTCAGTTCGGCAAATTAAAAACGTAACGCATCGCGGCTACGGCGTCGGTGCTGGTCCACGGTGTGTTGGGATCTTTGCCGATGGCCTGGAAGTACTGCCGCATGAACAGGCGGCCGGCCGCCGGGTTGATTCCAGCCGAGGCCGCGCCGCGCGGCGCGCCCGGCAGGTTAGAGTAATCGCCCGAGATGCCAACGAAAGGCCCCAGCGTCTCCAGCAAACCGTTTAACGGGCGCCCGCGCACCTGAAGCGTGCCTTTGAAATCGACAAAAGGATCGGCATCGAGAATCGCGGTGAGCGCAGTCTTACCGATCTGCGGCGCGCTCATGCCGTAGTACGCATCGATGCTGGCGATGAATGCGTTGGCCAGCAGTGCGTGTCCGATATCGGATGGGTGCACACCGTCCAGGCTGAACAGGCCGCCCTGGTACTGCGGCGTGAGCGTCACCCCGCCGATCACGGGCGGGTTCGCGGTGTAGGCGTTGAAGAGGTCGTAGACGTCCACCACCGGCGCGTTGATCTTCGCCGCCTCGGCCGCAATGATCCCGTTAAAAGTGACCACCGCGGTGTGGATCGTCTCGACCTCGGTCGGATCCAGCACCCAGTCCGGATTCTGCAAAATGCTCGGATCCTCAAGCCCGAGCTTGATCAGCAGCATCGCCACCAGCGTCGTGTAACTGCCTTCGGGAAGGCCGTAGCTCGATCCTAAGAAGAGGTTCAGTTCTTCCGGACTGAACAGAAACGCGATTTGACTTACATCCGGAATGTTGGCGTAGACGATCTTGCTGCCCGTCGCGCCCAACCGGCTGGTGATCTGGTCGTAATTCGCTTGGAAAACCGGCACCGGAGTAATCTGCGTGGCATTCAATTGATCGAACGCCAGAATCGCGCCCAGCACGTCGTTATTGCCAATCCAGCAAATGGTGAAGGGCGAATGCGAGGCTTCAGCCGCGGAGATCTGGGTGAAGCCGGTTTGCGGCTGCAGCACCAGGTCGGTTTCGTCGGCTGGAGGCGTCTGCGCGGCCACAGTCAGGATGCTGGTGGAATCCGCCCCTGAGACCGCCATATCCGCGGCCACCAGGCTTGGGTTCTCGCGCGCGCGGCCGGACACGTTTCCCACCACGCCATAAAATGTCGTGCTCAGCAGCGGCAGCGGGAACGCCGCGTTCATCTGCTGCGCAATCAGATTGAGGTAAACGTGGGGCTGAGTACGGTCGCTGGCGATCGCCGATTGAACGCCTTCCCCGAGGCTATCGCCCAAAGCGATGAATGGCGGCGGCGTTTGAGCGGAAATCAGAAACGCCGAACCGAGAAGCAACAAAATTCGCCGTAGCATGGGAGGTCCCTCCGTGTTTAGCCTTTTGTACCGCATCTGGAACCGAAAGACAACAGGGACGGGAGAAACCGCCTGGCGCCTGCCCGTTCGCGGGAAGCTGGCCCGGGTCTGGTACAATCGCCAACAGAAGGGGGGAATCGCTTGTCTCGAACCACTCAGGAAGTACCCCGCACTCTTGGCGCGCTGCGCGAGAGTTCCTTTTCGGAAACCAGGCTGGTGGGCCGCGGCGTCAAAGACGAACTCCGCCAAAACCTGATCTGCAAGATCCAACGCGGCGACGCGCTGTTTCCATCCGTCCTTGGATACGAAGACACCGTGGTGCCGCAGGTGGTGAACGCGATTCTCTCGCGCCACAATTTCATTCTGCTCGGCCTGCGGGGCCAGGCCAAGACGCGGCTGATCCGGCTGCTGACTTCGCTGCTGGATGAATCGGCGCCCTACATAGAGGGCTGCGAGATCCACGACAATCCCTACCGGCCCATCTGCCGCCGCTGCCGCGAGCTGATCGCGGAGCAGGGGGATGAAACGCCGATTGCGTGGCTGCCGCGCAGCCATCGTTACGTGGAAAAGCTGGCGACGCCCGACGTGACCATCGCAGACATGATCGGCGATATCGACCCCATCAAAGCGGCGCGCCGCGGCCACGATATTTCGAGCGAACTCACCGTGCACTACGGTCTGCTGCCGCGCGCCAACCGCGGCATCTTCGCCATCAACGAGCTGCCGGACCTGGCCGGCAAAATCCAGGTGGGCCTGTTCAACATCATGCAGGAAGGCGACGTGCAGATTAAGGGCTACCCGGTACGGCTGCCGCTCGACCTGATGCTGGTGTTCACCGCCAACCCGGAGGATTACACCGCGCGCGGCAAAATCATTACACCGCTCAAAGACCGCATTGGCAGCGAAATCCGCACCCATTACCCGGCCACCGTGGAGCAGGGAATGTCGATCACCGCGCAGGAAGCCTGGGTGGAGCGTCCCTCGCCGGTGGAGGCGCGCGTGCCTGAGTACCTGCGCCAGGTGGTGGAGCAGCTCGCCTTTCTGGCGCGCGAGGACAAGCGCATCGACAAACGCTCCGGCGTCTCGCAGCGCCTGCCCATTTCGGTGCTGGAAAACGTGGTGTCCAATGCCGAACGCCGCGCGCTGCGCGCCAAGGAGGAGCTCGCCGTTCCGCGCATCGTGGATCTTTATTCTGCGCTCCCCGCAATCACCGGCAAGCTCGAACTGGAATACGAGGGCGAGCTGAAGGGCGGCGATGCGGTGGCGCGCGAGCTGATCCGCTCCGCGGTGGGCAAGGTCTACGACGGCTATTTCGAAGGCGCCAACGTCTCCCAGATCGTGCAGTGGTTTGACCTGGGCGGCACGCTGAAACTCGACGACAACGCGGATTCCGCCACCATGGTGCGCCAACTGGCCGGCATTCAGGGTCTGATGGAAAAACTGAAAGCGCTCGGCCTCACCGCCAATGAGCCCGAGGCCGTGCGCGCTTCCGCGGCCGAATTCGTGCTCGAAGGGCTGTACGCCCACCGCCGCATCAGCCGCAGCGAGGAACGCGGCTTCGCCGCCGAAGAACGGAAGCGCGAGCCGCGCGAAGAGGCCCGGCCCGAACGCCCCAATGTGCGGCGGCAATTCAATTGAATAGCCGGGGCCAGTATCTCCGGCCCCTTTTGGCATTGTAGGGGCCGGGCGTGCCCGGCCCGGAGAGGCGCCCTCATGAAATCGGTTCGCTACTCCCGCTATACCGGCGAAGATCTTGGCGTGGACGCCGAAGACCTGCTGCAGGCGCTGTCCGATTTCCTCCTCGAAAGCGGATTCAATACCGACTACATGCCCTTCAACGAGATGAACGAGCACACGCTCGAAGATCTCAAGCGGGCCATCGAGCGGGCGCTGCAGCAAGGCAAGCTGTTTGACGACGACCGCATGCAGGAGATGATGGAGCGCCTGCAGAGCATGTCCCCGGAGCAACTGGACAAGCTGCTCGATAAGCTGGCGCAGAAGATGGTGGATGAAGGCTATATCAACGTCGAGGAGGGCGACCAGGAGCAACCGGGCCAGCCGGGCGCCGGAGCCGGCCGCGACAGCAAGGTCAAGTTCGAAGTCACCGACAAGTCGCTCGATTTTCTGGGTTTCAAAACGCTGAAGGACCTGCTCGGCTCGCTCGGCAAATCCAGTTTCGGCCGTCACGATACGCGCGACCTGGCCACCGGCATCGAAGCTTCCGGCTCTTCCAAGGCTTACGAATTCGGCGACACGATGAACCTGGATGTCAGCGAGACGCTATTTTCCGCTATCCGCCGCGAAGGCGCGCGCGTGCCGCTCGACATGGAATATGGCGACCTGCACGTCCACCAGTGCGAGTATCAAAGCTCCTGCGCCACCGTGTTGATGCTGGATTGCAGCCACAGCATGATTCTCTACGGCGAGGACCGCTTCACCCCCGCCAAGAAAGTCGCGCTCGCGCTGGCGCACCTGATTCGCACCCAATACCCCGGCGACAGCCTGCGCTGCGTGCTGTTCCACGATACGGCCGAGGAGCTGGCCATCAGCCAGCTGGCCCGCGTGCAGGTGGGCCCGTATTACACCAATACCCGCGACGGCCTCATCCTGGCGCGGCGCCTGCTCGCCCAGGAAAAGAAGGACATGCGCCAGATCGTCATGATCACCGACGGCAAGCCGAGCTGCCTGACGCTCGAAGACGGCCGCATGTACAAGAACGCGTTTGGTCTCGACCCGCTGGTGATCAGCCGCACGCTGGAAGAAGTCAACCGCTGCAAGAAGCAGGGCATCCTGATCAACACCTTCATGCTGGCCAGCGATTACGGCCTGGTGAGCTTCGTGCAGAAAGTGACGGAAATCTGCCGCGGTAAAGCCTACTTCACCACCCCATTCAACCTGGGCCAGTACCTGCTGATGGACTACATGAACCGCAAAACGCGGACCATCCACTAGGTGCTTCCGTGGCGCACGCATTCCTGCGTGCAGGGTCGAGAGTCGTCTCGACCTTTCTTCGGCGCGGCGGCTGCTTACCCTACCCGCACACCCTGCCTGGCGGCCTCTTTCTTCAACGCCGCATCGGTTGTGAGCAGCAAGGCATCGCGACTGCGGGCCAAGGCCAGGTAGAACATGTCATACGCCGGACGCCGCGAGATCCTGGCGAGCAGAAACGTTTCGCTCGCAAGCTCCCGGCAGGACACCAGCTCGTCCACCAGGCCCAGGCCGGTATCGAGCGCACGGTCGCACGCGTCCAGACTGAGGCCCTCGAAGTGATGGTACTTCCAGATGGTGTTCACGACTTCCGCTACAAACAACTCGGGGGCCACGACGGCGTCTGCCTCGCGGAGGGTCGCCGCCAGCGGCGTGGCCAGGCGGCGCGCCAACGCCACCTCGATAGCGGCACTGGCATCGAGGACAACCTTCACCGCCGGCGGTCCTCGCGAATCAACCGGGCCGGATCGCTGACCTTACCGGCCGGAGCAGGGGAACCGGCCGGAAGCGAGTCGATGAGCGCGCGGCGCCGAGCCTTGGCATCCAGGTCAACATCCAGTCCGCGGGCCAGAACGGCCACCACCTGCTGCGCCAGGCTCCGGCGCTCGCGCTCGGCCTGCTCGGCAAGCAGCCGGTAAATATGATCGGGGACGTCCCGCACCTGAATCAGCGGCATGCCTTCATTATTACACACAATGCAGTTTGCATGCAGATTGCATTCTGGCCGAAGCACCGGCGGCAAAGACCGCCGGCGTTACGAAGAGACGCAACGCCGTAACGCCGGCGGTCTTTGCCGCCGGTGACTTCCGGGCGCAAGGTTTGCCCATCGAACGATGTGAACCGGCTAGAATGGAGTTTTCTCTGGATCCTTCCACCGAAACGACCCATGATTCAACTCAGCGGGGCCGGGAAGCGCTACGGGCCCAAAATCCTTTTTGATGACGCCGACTGGCTGGTGACTCCCAAGGAGCGCACCGGCATAGTCGGCGCGAACGGCACCGGCAAATCGTCGCTCCTGAAAGTGCTGGCCGGTATCGAGGGCCTCGATTCCGGCTCGATCGCCGTGCAGCGCGGCGTCTCCATCGGCTATTTGCCGCAGGAAGGGCTGTCGTTGTCCGGCCGCTCCGTGTTCGCCGAATGCATGACAGTGTTCCACGAATTGCGTGCGCTCGAAGAAGAACAGGAGCAACTGGCCGCGCGCATGGGCGAACTCGATCCGGCGGGCGCCGAATATGCCGCTGTGGCGGACCGCTTTCATCGCGCGGAGGGCGAGTTCCGCGCGCGCGACGGCTACGCCATCGAAGCGCAGGTGGGTACCGTGCTTGGCGGCCTCGGCTTCAACGAGCGCGAGTGGAAGCGCCGGACCGAGGAGTTTTCCGGCGGCTGGCAAATGCGCATCGCGCTGGCCAAGCTGCTGCTCGAAAAGCCCAACCTGCTGCTGCTCGACGAACCGACCAATCACCTGGACCTGGAAGCTCGCAACTGGCTGGAACAGTATCTGGCGAACTATCCGCACGCCATTGTGCTGGTTTCGCACGACCGCTATTTCCTGGATGTCACCGTTCGCCGCATCCTGGAGTTGTGGAATAAGGGGCTTCACTTTTACAGCGGCGGTTACTCGCGCTACGAAGAGCAGAAGACCGAACGCCGCGCCCAGCTCACAGCCGCATACGCAAACCAGCAGGACCGCATACGGCAGTTGGAAGCCTTCATCACCCGCTTCCGCTACACGGCGACCAAGGCCAAGCAGGTGCAGAGCCGCATCAAGGAAATCGAGCGGATGGAGAAAATCGAGATTCCGCCCGAGGAAAAGAGTATCCATTTCCGTTTCCCGCAGCCAAAGGCGAGTGGCCGCGTGGTGGCGCAGTTTCAGAATGTGGCCAAAAGCTACGGCGATCACTGCGTCTTTGCCGACGTGGATTTCTATATCGAGCGCGGCGAGCGCGTGGCGCTGGTGGGCGTCAATGGCGCCGGAAAGTCTACGCTCATCAAAATTCTGGCGGGGGTGGAACCGGTGACGGCCGGTGAATACACGCTGGGACACAACGCCGAGCCAGACTATTTCGCGCAGGACCAGTATAAAGAGCTCGACCCCAGTGCGCGCCTGATCGACGATCTGTCGACCGTGGCCCCGCGCGCCACCAATACTGAGCTGCGCGGCATTCTGGGCTGCTTCCTGTTCTCCGAGGACGACGTCTTCAAGACCATCGGCGTGCTTTCCGGCGGCGAGCGCAACCGTTACGCGCTGGCGCGCATGCTCATGATGCCGTCGAATTTCCTGCTGCTGGACGAACCGACCAACCACCTGGACATGCGCGCCAAAGACGTGCTGCTTACCGCGCTCCAGGAATTTTCCGGCACGCTGGTTTTCGTCTCGCACGATCGCTATTTCATCGACAAGCTCGCCACACGAATTTTCGAAGTGGAAGACGGCCGCGTCACGGTCTTTCCGGGCAACTACGAGGACTACCTTTGGCGGAAGTCGGGCGGCGCGGCTTCCAATGGGGCGGGATCACAACCCGTTGCCGGAGCTTCGATCGCGACCGCCGCGCCGGCCAAGCCAGTGCAGCGGCTCAACCCTATCAAGCTGCGGCAAATGAAAGACCGGCGGCGCGAGATCGAAACCGACGTGGCTCGCCTGGAAGCGGAGATTGCCGAAGCTGAAGCCGCGCTGGGCAATTTCGTGAGTGTGGAAGAGACCGCGCGCCTGACGGAGCTGGTGACGGCACGCCAGGCCGGCCTCGCCGCGCTGCTGGAGGAATGGGAGCAGGTGGAGCAAACCATCGAGGCGAATTCATGAGTCTAAAACCGCTGTATCTTACCGAATCCGATGTCGAGCGCCTGTTGCCGATGAGCGAATGCATCGCGCTGGTGCGGGCGGCCTTCGAGCGCCTGGCCCGCGGCGAAGCGATCAATCATCCGCGGCGGCGGCTGATTCTGCCGACACGTTCCGCGCTGCATTACATGGCCGGCGCCGACGGCGGCTACTACGGCATCAAAGTGTACTCGACCAATCCGGGGCACGAACCGCACTTCCGCTTTCTGCTGTACCGCGCCGCAGACGCCGCCCTGCTGGCGATTCTGGAAGCGAATTCGCTGGGTCAGATTCGCACCGGCGCCGCCAGCGGCCTGGCCACCGATCTGCTGGCGCGGCCGGACGCGCGCACCCTGGCCGTGATCGGCAGCGGTTTCCAGGCCCGCACACAGGTGGAAGCAATGCTCGCCGTGCGGAGCTTCGACCGGGTCCGCGTATGGAGCCGGTCGGCGGAGAAGCGCGAATCGTTCGCCGCCGATTGCGCGCGCGCGTTCAGCGCCACCGTGGAAGCGGCCGCCACCGCCGAAGACGCGGTGCGCGGCGCCGATGTACTGGTAACCGCTACCAGCTCCGGCGAACCGGTGATCGCCTCGGAATGGGTGGCCGGCGGCGCGCACGTCAACGCCATGGGATCCAACCAGGCGAAGCGGCGCGAGATTCCCGCCGAGCTGGTGCGTCGCGCCGGGCTGATCGTGGTGGATAGCCGCGAGCAGTCCCGCATGGAATCGGGCGACCTGCTGCTGGCTTTCCACGAAGAGGATTGGAGCCGGGTGGTGGAGCTGCAGGAACTCGTCGCCGGCCGGCCCGGCCGCACGCGCGCCGATGAGCTGACCATTTTCAAGTCGATCGGTCTGGCCATTGAGGATGTGGTAGCGGCCGGCTATGTGTACGAGCGCGCGATGGAGGAAGGGCCGGCGTGAAGTGGCGCACGCACTCGTGCGTGCCGCGTCGGCACTCCTGCCGACGCCGGGCCGCGGCCGGTAGGACGGACCATCGCCTTTCGTGGTCATCGCTCGCGCGAGGCATGACAGACGACAAAAACCGATCGTCTGTCCTACCTGTGACTAGCTGCAAGAGGGCAGAAGCGTCGAGAAGAGTCTCGACGCGGCACGCACGAGTGCGTGCGCCACGATGGCAACTGCGGAGTTATTACGCCCGCTCCGGCGCCACCGGCAGTTCCAATTCCAATTCCAGGCCGGGCTGGGCGTTGCGCGCGCGGATGGCGCCGTGGTGAAGATGGATGGCACGGCGCGCGATGGAGAGCCCCAGACCGATGCCGCCCGAAGCGCGGTTGCGATCGGTATCCACCCGGTAGAACGCGTCGAAAATGCGCTCGAGCGATTCTTCGGGCACGCCCGGACCGGAATCGCGCACGGTGATCCGCGCACGGCCGCCATCGCTCGCAAGGCCGATCTCAACGGCCGAATCGTGCGGGGCATAGCGAATGGCGTTACGAATGACGTTCTCGACGGCGCGCCGCAGCAGCTCGGGGTCGCCGGTGACGGTCACGGGGCGGCACTCGGCGAGCTCGATGCGGCAACCGCGCGACGCGGCTTCGAGGCGCGCATCCTCGGCTAGTTGCACCACCAGCTCATCCAGGCGCAACGGGCTCTGGCGCAGCGAAGCCGGATCGCCTTCGGCCCGCGTGACCTGCAGAAGTTGACCCACCAGCGCATTGAGCCGGTCGGATTCTTTTTGGATGCGGTTCAGGTGGGAATCCAGGTCTTCGCCGGTGCGCGCCAGCTCGATGGCCACGCCGAGCCGGGCCAGCGGCGACCGCAGCTCGTGCGAGATATCGAGCAGCAGGCGGCGTTCGGCGCCCACCAGGGTTTCGATGCGGTCCGCCATCTGGTCGAAGGTACGTGCAAGCTGGCCCAGCTCGTCGGCCCGGGTGAAGTTGACGCGCGCCGCCAGGTCGCCGCTGCCGAAGCGCTCCACCGCCCGCTGCAGGGCGCGCACGGGGCTGGTGAGGTGCAGCGCCAGCCAGTAACAGAGCAGCACGGCCGCCGCCAGAAAGAAGAGATGATCGGGGGTGAGGAACCACATGCCGACGCTCGCGCGCGGCACCAGGAAAAAGAACCAGTAGCGGCCGTCGTCGGCCACGCGCGCCATGGTGGAAGGGCCGACGCGAATAATCGAATAGCCATGCTCGCCACGGGCGCGGCGCAGCAAATTGGAGCGGTCCTGGCTGGTGAGCAGATCGCGGCCGTGGTCGTCGGTAAGGATGCCCTGCGCGTTGTAGACGCGCGCCAGCGTGTCGAGAAACGCGGCCAGCCCTGGCCGCCCGCCGGTTTCATACGCGGCGCGCGCTTCCTCCATCTGAAAAGTGACCAGGCGCGCCGCCGGCGATTCGCGCGCCGAGGCGTTGCGGTCCGCGTTGAGCGCTGAAATGAAGGCGGAGCCCACCAGCGTGATCAACATGGTGCAGCCGAACCAAAGCAGGATCTTGGCGAACAGTGAATTCATTCGGCGGAATCTTCGGGCGAGCGGCTGAACTGGTAACCCACGCCCCGGATGGTCTTGATGAGACCCTCGCCCCGATTCAGTTTCTTGCGCAGGTGGCTGACGTGCATGTCGATCGAGCGGTCGAAGGGCGTCGCCTTCCGGTTGTAGAAGTTCTCCATCAGCGCGTCGCGGGAGAGCACGCGGCCGGCCGAACGCATCAGCATTTCGAGGATGTCGAACTCGAATGTGGTCAGCTCGACCGGTTTGCCACTCGAAAGCACTTCGCGCGTGCCCGGGTCGAGCGCCACCCCGTTGACTTCGATGCGGCCCTCCACGGCGGGCGGGCGGGCTTCATAACGGCGCAGGATGGCGCGAATACGGGCCGCCAGCTCGCGCGGATTAAACGGCTTGGGCAGGTAATCGTCGGCGCCCAGTTCCAGGCCGATGATGCGGTCCACGTCCTCGCCGCGCGCGGTCAGCATCATCACCGGCACTTTGCTCCGCTGCCGCAGGCGGCGCAGGATCTCAAATCCATCCAGGCCGGGCAGCATCACGTCCAGCACCACCAGGTCGATGCCGGCCTGCGCAGCGCGTTCCAAGCCGCGGTTGCCTTCGTGCTCCAGCTCAACGCTGAAGCCCTCGCGCTCCAAGAACTGTCGCATCAGCGCGCACAGTTCGGTGTCGTCGTCGATGAGCAGGATACGCACCCGATCAAAAGTTACCACACCTGGTGGGCGTTGAAGGTAAAGGTTTGTCAAGCTGTGACGAAGCACAGCAGCGGCAGGCATAGATCAGGCCTTTTCTGCTTTACGGGAATAGAGTATTCTGGTAGCACCTAAAAAGGTGCTTCCATAGGAGTGGTTCCGTGCTTGACATCACGAACGATATCCAATCCCTGACGACTTTTCGCCGGCGCTCCGGCGACTTCATGAGACAACTCAAGAAAACCCGGCGCCCCGTGGTGCTGACAGTGAAAGGGAAAGCAGCGGCCGTCGTCCAGGATGCCGAAGCTTACCAACGCCTGCTCGACGTTGCCGCCGGCGCCGATGCTGCGGAAGGCATTCGCCAGGGGCTCGACGACGTAGCCCGCGGACGTACTCGTCCGGCGAGAGAGGTCTTTGACAGGATTCGCCGCAAACATGACATACCGCGTTGAGTTTGCCGCGCGCGCAGCTCGCGATCTTGAAGCCCTTTATTTGGAAAAGAACGCTGCGGAGTCCCACGCCGAAGCTCGCTGGTACAACGGGCTGGAGCAGGCTGTGGAGGCGCTTGCATCGTATCCTAATCGCTGCCCAGCTGCCCCGGAGGTTCGAAGGGCGAAGCGAAGACTGCGGCATCTGCTCTATGGCAAAAAGCCTCATGTCTATCGGGTCATTTATGAAGTTGACGAGGAGCGGCAAACGGTGTGGGTGCTGACGATTCGCCATGGCGCCAGGCGAAAGGTTAAAGTGTCCGACCTCGAATGACAGTGGGCCAGGGCTCGGCGGTAATGTAATTACGCTTTCAGCGCGCCGGCGGTTTCACCGCGGAAGTATTCCACCGTGAGGCGCAGCCCTTCTTCCAGCGTCACCCGCGGCTCCCAGCCGAGCGCCGCGCGCGCCTTGCCGATGTCGGGGCATCGCTGTTTCGGATCGTCCTCGGGCAATGGCTGAAACTCGATGGGCGAGTGCGAACCCGTCAGCCGCCGTATGCGCTCGGCGAATTCGAGGATCGTCATTTCGCGCGGGTTCCCCAGGTTCACCGGGTAGCGTTCGTCGGAGAGCATTAGCCGGTAGAGGCCCTCCACCAGGTCGCTCGAATAACAGAAACTGCGGGTCTGGGAGCCATCGCCAAAAACCGTGAGGGGCGCGCCGGCCAGAGCCTGGCAGAGAAATGCCGGCACCACGCGACCGTCATCCAGTTTCATGCGCGGGCCGTACGTATTAAAGATGCGCGCGATGCTGGTGGCCACGCCATGCTTGCGGTGGTACGCCATGGTCAGCGCCTCGGCGAAGCGCTTGCTTTCGTCGTAGCAGGAGCGCGGCCCGACCGGGTTCACGTGGCCCCAGTACGATTCCACCTGCGGGTGGACCTCCGGGTCGCCATAGCATTCCGAAGTGGACGTCAGCAGGAAGCGCGCGTGCTTCTCGAGCGCCAGGTCGAGCATGCGCCGCGTGCCGGCCGAGCCCACCGCAAGGGTTTCGACCGGGTGTTCGAGATAATCCTTCGGGCTGGCAGGCGAAGCCATATTCACCACAGCGTCCACTACGCCAGCGATCGAAAACGGCTCGGTGATGTCCTGCTGGATAAGACTGAAGCGCGGTTCTCCGGAAAGGTGCGCCAGATTGCCTGCGGCTCCGGTGAGGAAATTGTCGAGCGCCACCACCGTGTGCCCTTCCGCCAGCAGGCGGTCGCAGAAATGGGACCCGACGAAGCCGGCGGCGCCGGAAACCACAATGCGCAAAAGGAAACCTCCTTTTTGATTCTAGCCGGGCGGCTGCGTCCGCCGTTAGAGCATCGCGGGTGTGCGACATGAAAGCGGAACCCGCACAGCCCCTCGGTTGCACGGGCAAGCTAAAGCGTGCCCTACCAGCGGCTCCGCACAGCGTGGGCGGGGCACGCTCTTACCTGCCTGTATTCTTGCCGCCGATCTCCATTTCTATGTCGCACACCCGAGCATCGCCGTCACGGTCGCCGGGAGATCGGCGCTTCAAAGTGATATGATCAAGCCAGAGCCGTCATGCACTAAGCAGGGCTGGATCCTGGGGGGGTACGCATGATCCAAACGCTGATCAAGAACTGGTGGTTGCTGGCACTCTGTGGCGTTCTTGACGCGATGTTCGCCGTCACGTATCTCTTCATGTTCGACCCGGATGGATCCTTGACATTGCGCAGATGGATGGGGTTTGGCACGGTTTTCCATTTGGGCGAGATCGCGCTGGCGGCAGGAATTTGCACGATCGCAGCCGGCATTTGGAGCTCCCGAAACGGCAAATCCTGGCTCCTGGCCCTGCATGGCCTTGCGCTTAGCATCTACGGCCTGGTCTCCATTTCCCCGCTACCTAGACATAGAATCAGCTTCCTTCCCTTCGCGCTTCTTTTCGTCGTGATGGCGATGAGCATTGGTATTTTCGCGTTGGCGACAGCGCAAACCCTGCGGCGCCATGTTCCTGACAAGTGGTTTCTGGATCTAGCCGGCGCTGCCTCGATCGGTTTCGCCCTAGGGTTTTTTGTTTTAGGGTTTGGCTGGATCAGACTGGGCCAGCCGCCGGCGTTCGAGATCTGGATGAGTTCATACTTTGGTTTCAGCGCAATTTGCATGATGGGGCTGGGCCTGCGCCTGAACAGCCTGCGGACCGCCGTCCACCGCATGGCCGGCAACGCATTGCTCACCGGCTGAGTTCGGCCGTCTGCTCCCGCGCCACCTCACCAGATTCTGTCCGGACTGCCGGGCTAGCTCTATCCAAGCTGCAGGTGTGCGCGGGACAAAGGACGGGCAAGCTTAAAGCGTGCCCTACCAATGGCCGTGCTACCCTCATCTTTGGCAAATCCCGATGGACGCATCCTGGCTGGAACGCTTCATTCTGATTGTGCTGGCCGCCGCTTCGGCTGGCCTGTTCTGGCGGCGCTTTCGCACCGTGGCACACGTGTTGCGCACTGCGCGCGCCACGCCGGACTTTAGTCTCGCGCCGATTGGTCCGCGCATCCGCCAGTTCCTTTGGGAAGTGGTGGCGCAGGGGAAGGTGATTCGCGGACGGCCGCTCGCAGGCCTGGCGCACGCGTTCGTGTTCTGGGGATTCTGCGCCTTCGCGCTGGTCACGCTGAATCATTTCGCGGAGCCGTTCGGCTTGCGCCTGCTTTCGCCGTCGAGCGTTTGGGGCCGCGCGTATTTGGATTTTGTCGCCGTCTGGGCGGTCGCGGTCGCGATTTCAATAACCGGCCTCTTCGTGCGGCGCTTTATCGCGCGGCCGGTGTGGCTCGGCAAGCTCTCGAAGGAGTCGGGCGTGATCGCGGGGCTGATCCTCGTCCTGATGCTCACGTACCTGGCCGGGCTGTGGCTGGCCGACGGCGCCGCGGCCCGCGTGAACTGGTGGCTGCACACGCTGGCGCTGCTGGTGTTCCTGCCGCTGATTCCGCACACCAAGCACCTTCATCTCGCGCTCAGCCCGGTGACCGTGTTCCTGCGCCGGCAAGGTTTCAGCCGCATACCGCCGCTCGAGGGCGACGAGGATTTCGGACTCGACACGGGCAAGGACATCACGCGCATCGACGCGTTGCAGGCCTTCAGTTGCGTCGAATGCGGCCGCTGCACCGAGCATTGCCCCGCGAACAACACCGGCAAGGTCTTGAACCCGAAGGAAATTGTTCTCGGGCTTCGCCATTACCTGAACGAATTCGGGGCAGGCGGTGAAGCGCCGCTGTTGGGCCAGCACATCGACGAAGAGGCGGCTTTTCAATGCACCACCTGCGGCGGCTGCGAATTTGAGTGCCCGGTGGGGATTCAACACTTGCCCCTGATCATCGGACTGCGCCGCGGCGCGGTCAACACCGGAAAATGGGAAAACGATTACGGCTCCAAGCTATTCCTGAACCTGGAGCGCAACGGTAACGCGCTCGGCTTCGCCCCCGCCGAGCGGCAGAAGTTCATCGAGAAAAACGATCTGCCGCTATTCGACGGCACGCAGGAATATTGCCTCTGGCTGGGCTGCATGGGCGCGTACGATCCCCAAGGGAGAGAGATCGTGCTGGCGCTGGCGCGCGTGTTGCGCCACGCGGGCGTAACCTTCGGCGTGCTGCGCAAGGAGAAGTGCACGGGCGATCCCGCGCGCCGCCTGGGCAACGATCTGGCGGCGGCTCAACTAGCGGAAGCGAACATCGAAACGCTGCGCGCGGCGAAGGTGGCTCGCATAGTTTCCATCTGCCCGCATTGCGTGCGCACCATCGGCACCGACTGGCGGGAATATGGAGCCGCATTCGATATCGTTCATCACAGCGAGCTGCTGGCGCGGCTGGGAGCGCGCTTGCCGGCCGCTCGGGCATCGGCCACCAAAGTCGTATTCCACGATCCCTGTTACCTGGGCCGCTACCGCAATGTCTATGACCAGCCGCGCGGCGTGCTGGCTCGGTACGCGGATGTGACCGATCCTCCGCGCGCCCGCGAGCGTTCCTTCTGTTGCGGCGCCGGCGGCGGGCAGATGTTCCTCGGCGAGGAAAAGGGCAAGCGCGTCAACATCGCGCGCGCGGAAGAACTCGTGGCCACCGGCGCCCCGGTGATCGGCACCGCCTGCCCTTTCTGCCAGAGCATGTTTCGCGACGCCCTCGGCACGCTTACAGCAACGCCACCTAAGCTACTCGACATCGCGCAGATCGCCGCCGCTGCGCTGCCGGAACAGTAAGCCCGTGGCGCACGCGTCCACGCGTGCTGTGTCGGCAGTCGTGCCGACATTTCTTTCTGCTTAGAGCGAAGCAAAGTCGCGATGACTCGCGACTCTGCACGCTGGACAGCGTGCGCCACGGAGCCAGCCGCCGCCCAAGCTGCTCGACATCGCGCAGATCGCCGCCGCCGCGCTGCCGGAACAGTAAGCCCGTGGCGCGCGCGTCCACGCGTGCTGTGTCGGCAGTCGTGCCGACATTTCTTTCTGCTTAGAGCGAAGAAGAGTCGCGATGACTCGCGACTCTGCCCGCTGGACAGCGTGCGCCACGGCGGCGGCCTTAGCCTGCCAGCCTTGTGCGCTCCGCGCCGCCGGAAGCAGCAGTTCCACGAATGCTTGTGCGGCGCGGTTGAATTTCTTGCGGCGCCGATGCACGATGCCGACGGGGCGCACCAAGCCGGGCGCTTCGAGGGTTGGGGAGGTGTATGAGGAATCGTTTGAAATGACGCGCTCCCGCGCTGTTTCGTGCTCAGAGGAGGCGAGGCCAGCCTTCGTGGGTCTCCGCAAAGCGGCTGCGGATGGAGAAAATGAGAGAAACGGCTCCAATAGTGGGGTCGGATGTACAATCGAAGCTGTGAAATGAGGACAATCCTCTGCGTCACGGTGCTGGTGTGTGGGGCGCTCGCCTTTGCGCAGAGGCCCTCCGAACAGGACATGACGGCTCTCGTGGAGCGAGCCCGCCAGCAGGCCCTCGCCTATAGGAAGTCATTTCCCGATTTCGTGGCCACGGAGGTCATTCGCCGTTATGCCGGCAGCATGGCGGAAGGTCTCGGCGGGCATCCCGTCGACACCATGACTATCCAGCTTCGCTACTTCCAGGACAAGGAAGATCACAAGTTGATGCTGATAGATGGAAAGCCTACCGGCCGCACCTTCGAGACTCTCGAAGGAACCGTCTCCAGCGGGGAATTCGGGTCGACGTTGAACGCCATTTTCGATCCCGCCACGCAGACCGCTTTTCGCTGGCAGCGTTGGAAGAATCTTCGCGGGCGCCGGGTGGCCGTGTTCGATTACGAAGTGAATGGACCGCAGTCGCACTACCGCCTTGGTACGACTGCCAACGGTCGGACGGTGGCGGCGGATGCCGGTTACCACGGCGTTTTGGAAATCGACGGCGAAACCGGCGAAGTGCTCTATCTGGAATATGTTGCCGACCATATCCCGGAGTCCCTGCGTCTGACCTACGCGGGCACCAAAGTGGATTATGCCCTCGCCAACATCGCCGGACGGAATTATCTGCTGCCCTCCCGTTCGGAGACGGAAATGCGAGGTTCGACCACGTGGGCGCGAAACGTCGTCGAGTTTCGCGATTATCACAGGTTTTCGGTCGATTCAACGGTCGATTTCGGCCCCGTGAAGTGAACTTCGCGCAGTCCACCCCATGTTCTTCAGAAGACGCTCGTGTATGAAATCGGCCCCGACCAAATTGTGGCGTGGCTCTATGGGCAGGTGAAAAACCTAGTCGCCTTCAAAAGCTCGGAAGATGTTCAAGGGCTGCAAACGATAAACAGACGCGCGGCAAGGGTCGGAACACGGTACTCACGCCAAAAGGACTACCGGGGATCGCCAAGCGTGGTTGCCGGGTCTCCCGTCAGCCCGCCAGCGTGATCTTTTCCGCGCCGCCGGGGAGCAGCAGTTCCAGGAACGCTTGCGCGGCGCGGTTGAATTTCTTGCGGCGACGATGCACGATGCCTACCGGCCGCACCAACCCCGGCACTTCCAGCGCCACCGCCACCAGCCGGCCTTGTTCAATCTCCGCCTGCATGCTGCGCGCCGGAAGAATGCTGACACCCGATCCCAAGGCAACCGCTTCCTTGATCATTTGAATATTGTCGAAGTGCATCACCATCCGCACCGTTACGCCGCGCGCGCGCAGGAATCGGTCGATCTCGCGGCGAATCGAAAGATCTTCGTCGAAGCCGATGAACTCGATTGCCTCCAGATCGGCTGCGAACACACGCTGGCGCGCCGCCAACGGGTGCGACGGCGGCGCCGCGAGCTGCATCTCTTCGTCGCGCCACGGAATCGCGGCGATCTCGCGGCTCGATTCCGGATAGCTCACCAGACCCAGATCGGCCTGGCCGCTGCGCAGCGCCGCGTAGATCTTGTCTGGCCGCATATACTCCACTTCCAGGCGCGCCGTGGGGTGGCTCGCGGCAAACTCCTCGCTCAACCGGCTCATCTCCGAAAGCCCGACCGAGTAGATCGACGCCACTCGCACCGTGCCATCCACTTCCAGCTTGAGCCGCTCCAGCGCGAGTTGAAACTCGTCTTCCTGCTGCAGGACATCGCGGCAGAAATCGGCATACAACTTACCGGCAGGCGTCGTTTCCAGGGGGCGCTTCGAGCGGTCCAGCAGGGGAACTCCCAAGCGCCGTTCCACCTCCTGCACGTGTTGACTCGCCGCAGATTGGGTTACGCCGCAGAGCTTGGCGCCCTTGCTCATGCTACCCGTGACAGCTATCTCTTTGAAAAGCCGAAGCTCCCAGAAGCTCACCGCCACAGCATATCATAACTTCTGCTAATTTGGTGATGGAATCAATTTTCTATTGCCTAATAGTAGATCTGCTGGTAAACTTGTGAGCTAAGGCAACCGCCGAGACTCCACCCAACCCCGGCCGGACTACCCTCCAAAGGTCGTGGATGGCATCGGGACGATTTATGGAAAACACCCTTGTGCCTCGCGGCCTGCCCCAACCACAGGGTCTCTATGACCCAGCCCAAGAACGCGACTCCTGCGGTATCGGCTTCGTTGCCAATATCAAAGGCCAGAAATCGCACGACATCATCGTCAAGGGCATTCAGGTTCTGATCAACCTGACCCACCGCGGCGCTTGCGGCTGCGATCCCGAAACCGGCGACGGAGCCGGCGTCCTCATACAGATCCCGCACAAGTTCTTCGCCCGCGAATGTTCCAAGCTCGGCTTCACCCTCCCCGCTGCCGGCGAGTACGGGGTGGGCATGACGTTTCTTCCGGTGGAACGCCATGACCGCCTGCAATGCGAAGGCATTCTGGAGCGCATCGTCACCGAGGAAGGTCTCACCGTGCTCGGCTGGCGCGACACGCCCATCGACGGCGCCGCCATTGGCCGCGAGGCGCGCAACAGCCAGCCGTACATCCAGCAGATTTTCGTCAGCCGCGGCAAGGGGATGACGGAGGACCAGCTCGAACGCAAACTCTATCTGGTCCGCAAGCGCGCCGAAACCGAGGTTGGCAAGTCCGATCTGCCCGAGAAGAGCTTCTTTTATATGCCGTCCTTCTCGGCCCGCACCATTGTCTATAAAGGGCTGCTGCTGGCGCCGCAAATCGCGAATTTCTATCCCGAGCTGAGCGATCCCGACGTGGTAAGCGCGCTCTGTCTGGTGCACCAGCGCTTCTCCACCAACACTTTTCCAACCTGGCAACTGGCGCACCCCTACCGGTTTATCGCTCACAACGGGGAAATCAACACGCTGCGCGGCAACGTGAACTGGATGCACGCCCGCCAGTCCGTGCTGGCGTCACCCCTGTTCGGTGCCGATATCAAGAAGCTGTTCCCCATCATCCAGCCCAGCGGCAGCGATTCGGCTGCGTTCGATAACGCACTGGAATTGCTCGTCATGGCCGGCCGCGGCATCAGCCACGCCATGGCCATGCTCATTCCCGAAGCCTGGTCGGGCAACCCGCACATGAACCCGCAGAAGCGCGCGTTCTATGAATATCACGCGTCGCTGATGGAGCCATGGGACGGCCCCGCCGCCATCGCGTTCACCGATGGCCGCTCCATCGGGGCCACCCTGGACCGCAACGGCCTGCGCCCGGCGCGTTATCTGGTCACCAATGACGACCTCATCATCATGGCGTCGGAAGCCGGAGTGCTCCCCGTCAAGCCCGAGGATGTGAAGCTCAAGGGCCGCTTACAGCCGGGGAAAATGTTGCTGGTGGATACGGTGGGCGGCCGCATCATCTCCGACAAGGAACTCAAGGCCGGCCTTTACGGCCGCAACCCGTACCAGCTCTGGATCAAGGAGAACCAGGTTCATATTCATGAACTGCCGGAGCCGCCGCGCGAGTATGGCACCGACCGGGATACGCTGTTGTCGCGGCAGCGCGCCTTCGGTTACACCGATGAAGATTTGAAGATGATCCTCGGCCCCATGGCCGCCAAGGGCGAGGAGCCGATCGGCTCCATGGGCGCCGATACGCCGCTGGCATGTCTTTCCGACAAGCCGCAGCCGCTGTTCAACTACTTCAAGCAGCTTTTTGCCCAGGTGACCAACCCGCCCATCGACCCCATCCGCGAAGAGATGGTGATGTCGCTGATCAGTTACATCGGCACCGAGCGCAACATCCTGGCCGAGACACCGCAGCACTGCCATACCCTTCGGCTGCCGCACCCCATCCTCACCAACCGCGACCTGGAAAGGCTGCGCCGCGTTTCGCAGGGGAGTTTCCTCGCCACCACGCTGCCCATGCTGTTCGCGGTGGAGGAAGGCAGTCGCGGCCTGGAGCGCGCGCTCGACCAGCTCTGCCGCCGTGCCTCGCTTGCCATCCAGTCCGGCTACACGCTTCTCATCCTTTCCGACCGCGGCCTGGACCAGGACTACGCGCCTATCCCCAGCCTGCTGGCGCTCACCGCCGTGCACAATCACCTGGTGCGCGAGGAGACGCGCACCCAGGTGGCGCTCATCATCGAATCGGGTGAGCCGCGCGAGGTGATGCACTTCGCGCTGCTGATCGGCTACGGCGCCAGCGCCGTCAATCCCTACCTCGCGCTGGAAACGCTGCAGGCCGGCCAGTTGCAAGACACCGGAGTGAAGCCGGAGAAGGCCGTGGCCCACTTCATCAAGGCCATCAATAAAGGCTTGCTCAAGACCTTTTCCAAGATGGGCATTTCCACCTTGCAAAGCTATCGCGGCGCACAGGTGTTCGAAGCGATCGGGCTTTCCAAGCGCCTGGTGGATCGCTATTTCACGGGCACCGTTTCGCGCATTGAGGGCGTGGATCTGGATGTTCTGGCGCGCGAGGCCATCCTCAAGCACGAGCATGCCTTCCGCCCGGTGCTCGAATCGGATACGGAGCTTGCCATCGGCGGCACCTATCAGTACCGCGAGCGCGGCGAATACCACCTCTTCAATCCGCAGACCATCGCCAAATTGCAGCACGCGGTGCGGCAACAGAGCTTCGCCACCTTCCAGGAATACACGGACCTGATCGACCGGCAGAACCAGCAGCTCACCACGCTGCGCGGGCTGCTCGAAATCAAGAGATCGGACGAGCCGATTCCGCTCGAAGAGGTCGAGCCGGTAACTTCCATCGTCAAACGCTTCGCCACCGGCGCCATGTCGTTCGGTTCCATTTCCAAGGAAGCCCACGAAACTCTGGCACTGGCCATGAACCGGATCGGCGGCAAATCGAACACCGGCGAGGGCGGTGAGGACGAGGAGCGCTTCGGCGACGGACGCCGCTCCGCCATCAAGCAGGTGGCCTCCGGCCGTTTCGGCGTCACCGCCAATTACCTGGTCAACGCCGACGAATTGCAAATCAAAATGGCGCAGGGAGCCAAGCCCGGCGAGGGCGGGCAGCTTCCCGGCCACAAGGTGGATGAAACCATCGCGCGCGTGCGCCACTCCATTCCCGGCGTGGGCCTGATTTCGCCGCCGCCGCACCACGACATCTATTCCATCGAAGACCTGGCGCAATTGATTTACGACCTCAAGAACGTCAACCCGCGCGCCCGCATTGCGGTCAAGCTGGTGGCCGAAGTGGGTGTGGGCACGGTGGCGGCCGGCGTGGCCAAGGCGCATGCCGACGTGGTGCTGATCGCCGGCGATTCCGGCGGCACCGGCGCTTCCCCGCTCAGCAGCATCCGTCATGCCGGCGTGCCCTGGGAGCTGGGCCTGGCCGAAACGCACCAGGTGCTGGTGCTCAACGATCTGCGCGGCCGCATCCGCGTGCAGACCGATGGCAAGCTGCAAACCGGCCGCGATGTAGTGATCGCGGCGCTGCTCGGCGCCGAGGAGTTCGGCTTCTCCACCGCGCCGCTGGTCGCCCTCGGCTGCATTATGATGCGCAAGTGCCACCTCAACACCTGTCCCGTTGGTGTGGCCACGCAGGACCCGGCGCTGCGCGCCAAATTCCGCGGCACGCCCGAGCACGTCATCAACTTCTTCTTCTTCCTCGCCGAGCAGGTTCGCGGCTACATGGCGCAGATGGGCTTCCGCACCTTCGATGAAATGGTGGGCCGGGTGGACATGCTGGAAACGCGCGCGGCGCTCGACCACTGGAAGGCTAAGGGTCTCGACTTGTCGATGATTCTGCACAACCCGCAAGTGCCGCTGCGCATCGCGCGACGTTGCGTGCAGGCGCAGGACCACGGGCTCGACCAGGCGCTCGACTATAAGCTGATCGATCACGCGCGGGACGCGATCGAGGGCGGCGCGCCGGTCGAAATCAAGCTTCCTATACGCAATATCCACCGCACGGTGGGCGCCATGCTCTCGGGCGAAATCGCGCTCCGCCACGGTTCGGCCGGCTTGTCCGACGGCACCATCCACTTCCAATTCACCGGTTCGGCCGGCCAGAGCTTCGGCGCGTTTCTGGCACAGGGCGTGACGCTCGAACTCGAAGGCGACGCCAACGATTACGTCGGCAAGGGTCTCTCCGGCGGCAAGCTGATCGTCTATCCGCCACGCGCGTCCAACTTCCTGCCGGAAGAGAACATCGTTATCGGCAACGTGGCCCTCTACGGCGCCACCAGCGGAGAAGCGTTTCTCAATGGCATGGCAGGCGAGCGATTCGCCGTGCGCAACTCCGGCGCCACCGCCGTGGTGGAAGGCCTGGGCGATCACGGCTGCGAGTACATGACGAATGGCCTGGTAGTGGTGCTCGGCAAGGTTGGGCGCAATTTCGCCGCCGGCATGAGCGGAGGCATTGCCTTCGTCCTGGATGAGAAGGGCGACTTTGCCGAGAAGCGCTGCAATACCACCGGCGTGGATCTGGAACCGGTCAGCGAGACCGATGCCGGCCTGCTGCATGGGCTGATTTTCCGCCACGTCGAGTGCACCGCCAGCCCGCGCGGCACATGGATACTGGAAAACTGGGAACAGATGCTGCCTCAATTCGTCAAAGTTTTCCCGCACGAATACAAACGCGTTCTGGGTATCCACCGCGAAGCTACCGCGGTAGCGTAGCGCCTGGGCTCAGGCCGGTGGCGCCGGCGGTCAAGCCGGTAGCGCCGGCGGTCTTTGCCGCCGGTGATTTGGTAACGGAGTCGACATGGGAAAGACAACCGGGTTCATGGAATACACGCGCGAGGTGGCCGAACGCCGCCCGCCTGCCGATCGCATCAAAGACTGGTTCGAGATCTATCGCCCGTTCCCCGAGCCGAACCTGCGCAGCCAGGCCGCTCGCTGCATGGATTGCGGGGTCCCGTTCTGCCACACCGGGTGCCCGCTCACCAATCTCATCCCGGATTGGAACGACTTCGTCTACCATGACCGCTGGCGTGAGGCCGTTCGGCAGTTGCACTCCACCAACAATTTCCCCGAATTCACCGGCCGCATTTGCCCGGCTCCCTGCGAGGCGTCTTGCGTGCTGGGCATCAATGAGCCGCCGGTCACCATCAAGCAGATCGAACGCACCATCATCGATCGCGCTTTTGAAGAAGGCTTCATCCGCCCGGAGCCTGCCGCCATCAAGAGCGGCAAGCGCGTGGCAGTGGTGGGGTCGGGCCCTGCCGGCCTGGCCGCCGCGCAGCAACTGGCGCGCGCCGGTCACGCCGTCACCGTGTTTGAAAAGAACGACCGCATCGGGGGCCTGCTGCGTTACGGCATCCCCAGTTTCAAAATGGAAAAGCACCTGATCGACCGGCGCCTGGAGCAGATGCGCGGCGAAGGCGTCGAGTTCCAGACCAGTGCCCAGGTGGGCGGTAATGTACCGGTGGAGGAGCTGCGCAAGCGGTTCGATGCCATCCTGCTCGCCGGCGGCGCCGAACATCCGCGCGACCTCAACGTGCCCGGCCGCAACCTGCAGGGCATTCACTTCGCGATGGAGTTCCTGCCGCAGCAGAACCGGCGCAACGAAGGCGACACAGTCCCGGAATCCGAGGCCATCCTGGCCACGGGCAAACGCGTGATCATCATCGGCGGCGGCGATACAGGCGCCGATTGCCTGGGGACCAGCCATCGACAGGGAGCGATTTCCGTCGCGCAATTCGAGTTGCTGCCCAAGCCTCCGGACGATCGCTCGCCTTCCACCCCGTGGCCACTATGGCCCATGCAACTGCGAATCGAAAGCTCCCACGAAGAAGGCGGCACGCGCGATTGGAGCGTCGCCACCACCGGTTTCACCGGCGATGAGAGCGGCCATGTGAAGCAACTGCATGCGGTGCGCGTCGGCCCGCCGCCCAAGTTCGAACCGGTCGGCGGCAGCGAGTTCACCATCGAGGCCGACCTGGTGCTGCTGGCCATGGGCTTCCTGGGCCCGGTGAAGAACGGCATGATCGAACAACTCGGCGTGGCGCTCGACCCGCGCGGCAACGTAGCCGCCGACGCGAACTACATGTCGAGCGTGCCCGGTGTTTTCGCCGCCGGCGACATGCGCCGCGGCCAGTCCCTGGTGGTCTGGGCCATCGCCGAAGGCCGCAAAGCGGCCGCAGGCATAGACCGCTTCCTGGCGGGCAAGCCGGCATAAACCGTGGCGCAGGCAGTCATGCCTGCAGCGTCGCCAGTCGTGGCGACGTTTCCGGGCCAGGGAAGAGTGTCGCGCAAATCAAAGAAATGTCGAGATGACTCTCGACACAGCGGGCATGACTGCCCGCGCCACGGCGGCTGTCGGATTTGTGGCGAGCGCGGGACGGGCATGCCCGTCCCCTACTGACCGTGGGATGTCCGCCTCAGCCCTGCACGCGGCGCTCTTTGCCTTCCCAGAACGTTTCGCGCAACTGGCGTTTGATGATTTTGCCGGTGCCGGTCTTGGGCAACGGGGCGTCGCTGAATTGAAAGCGGCGCGGCATTTTGAAGCGGCCAATGCGGCCCTGCAGGAACTCGAGGAGCAGAGCCTCATCCAGCTTCTCGCCCGGCTTTACGCAGACAAAGGCGGCCGGCACTTCGCCCCACTGCGGATCCGGTGCGGACACCACGGCGCATTCGAGTACCGCGGGGTGCGCGCCGATGGCGCGCTCCACTTCTATCGAAGAAATATTTTCACCGCCGCTGATGATGATGTCCTTGCGGCGGTCGACGATCTGGACGTAGCTTTCCTCGTCCCAAACCGCCATGTCGCCGGTGTGCAGCCAGCCATCCGACATCACGGCGGCCGTGCCGGCTGGGTCCTTGTAGTAGCCTTCCATCACGATATCGCCGCGAACCACCACCTCGCCGATCGTCGTGCCGTCGTGCGGCACGTCGTTCATTTTGAGATCGACCACGCGGACTTCGCAGCCCGGCACGGCCCATCCGGTCATCGAGTGGCGGCGCCAGCGCTCGGCATCGGTCGCGATGGCGACGTTGTCTTTGTCGCGCGCGCACGTCGCCACCGGGCTGGTTTCGGTGAGGCCGTAGCCGCCGATGACCTGACAACGGAAAACCTTTTCCAGGGCCGCCACCAGTTCCGGCGACGATGCCGCGCCACCCAGCATGACGTAGCGCATGCTGGAAACGTCATACTGGCCGGGGTTAGGACACTGGAGTAACGCTCCGGCCATGGTGGGCACCAGCGCCATGAAGTTGGCCTTCTCCTCCTGAATCAGGCGCATCACCTGCGGCGGATCGAAACGGCGCACCATCACCTGCGTCAGCCCGTGCATGGTGGCAGCGTGAGCCTGGCCCCAGCCGTTGGCGTGGAACAGCGGAATGGTGTGCAGGTCGACGCCGGAGTCTTCGCGCAGCATCAGGGCGGCGACAGACATGGCGTGCAGATAGAGCGCGCGGTGCGAAAGCATCACGCCCTTCGGCGTGCCGGTCGAGCCGCTGGTGTAGAACAGCTCGCAGAGCGCGTTTTCATCGAAGCTGAAAATATCCGGCCGCGCGATACGGCCGCGGTTCAGCAGCTCTTCGTACGCCGGGCCGGTGGCGAACGCGCGCGGGCAGAGCGGACGCAGATGCTCCACCAGCGGCGCGAAATCAGGCTCATAAATCAGGACGCGCGGCTGGGCGTGCTGGAGGATGGCGGCCAGTTCCGGCGCCGCCAGGCGAACGTTTAGCGGCATCACGGCCGCGTGGATCAACGGCACGCCGAAATAGCCTTCCAAAAGCTGGTGAGTGTTCAGACTGAGGTAAGCGACGCGGTCGCCCGCCTGGACGCCTTCGGAAAGCAGGCCGGCGGCCAGACGCTCACAGCGTTCGCCGAATTCGGCGTAGGTGAAGCGATGCTCGCCGGAGACAACGCCGGTCTTACGGGCGAACAGATCGACGGCGCGGTAGAGAAAGCGGACGGGGCTCAACGGGACGATCATTCATGGATTGTACCAGGGGAGAAGAGGGCATCCATTAAGCCCAGATGCCGGAACGCAGGCGAATTCGTGGGGCAGACCCCCGGTCTGAGCGGGTCCCCCTGGACCCGCTCTTCGCGCAATAGTCAAGCGCTTGGGTAACCGCAAAGGCAGACTAGGGGTCTGCCCCACTGGCGGTTACGCCTTTTCTCCGCTTTCGATCCGCATGCCGTAGAAGCTGCGGTAGACAAAGAACGCCGAGATCAGGAAGAAGACGGCGGCCAGCACGGTGGTCAGGACGTGGCCTTGTTTGTTGCCGACATCCACGGCCAGCGACACGGCCAGCAGGCCGAACAGGGTGGTGAACTTGATGATGGGGTTCAACGCCACCGAGCTCGTATCCTTGAATGGATCGCCTACGGTGTCGCCGACCACACAGGCATCGTGCAGGGGCGTGCCTTTGGCGCGCAGCTCAGTCTCCACCACCTTCTTGGCGTTGTCCCAGGCGCCGCCGGCATTGGCCATGAAGATAGCCTGGTAAAGGCCGAACAGGGCGATCGAGATCAGGTAACCGACGAAGAAGAACGGCTCGATGAAGGCGAACGCCAGGGTGGCGAAGAACACCGTCAGGAAGATGTTCAACATGCCCTTTTGCGCGTACTGGGTGCAGATTTCGACCACCTTCTTCGAATCCGCCACAGAAGCCTTTTCGGCGCTCTCCAGGTGGATGTTGCGCTTGATGAACTCGACCGCGCGATAAGCGCCGGTGGTCACCGCCTGCGCGCTGGCGCCGGTGAACCAATAGATGACGGCGCCGCCGGCGATGATGCCGAGCAGAAATGGCGCGTGCATCAGCGACAGGTTCACGATGTACTGCGGCTGCAGGCCGTGGGTGAGCGCAACGATGGTGGCGAAGGTCATGGTGGTGGCGCCGACCACGGCGGTGCCGATCAGCACGGGCTTCGAAGTAGCCTTAAACGTGTTGCCCGCGCCATCGTTCTCCTCCAGGTTCTCTTTGGCTTTTTCGAACTCGGGCGTGAAGCCGAAGGTTTTCTGAATGTCGGCGGAGATTCCGGGCATGGTTTCGATGGTGGAGAGCTCGTAGACCGATTGCGCGTTGTCTGTGACCGGGCCGTAGCTATCCACCGCGATGGTGACCGGTCCCATGCCGAGGAAGCCAAACGCCACCAGGCCGAAAGCAAACACCGCCGGAGCCATCATCAGCGTCTCAGGGAACGCGGTGCTGACCAGGTATCCGATGGACATCAATGCCAGCATCGCGAGGCCCAGCCAATAGGCGCTGAAATTGCCGGCGACAAAGCCGGAGAGAATGTTGAGCGAGGCGCCGCCTTCACGCGAGCTGGTGACGATTTCGCGCACGTGGCGCGAGTTGGTGGAGGTGAATACTTTGACCAGCTCGGGGATCAGTGCGCCAGCGAGGGTGCCGCAACTGATCACGGTCGCCAGTTCCCACCATAGGCTGTCACTGCCGGCAAGGCCGGGGATCATGAAGTAGCTGACGATGTAGGTGAGGACGATCGAAAGGATCGAGGTGAGCCAGACCAGCGTGGTGAGCGGCGTCTCAAAGTTGAACTTGGCTGCATTGCCGAAACGGGCCTTGGCAATGGCGCCGTTGATGAAGTAGCCGGCCGCCGAGGACAGGACCATCATCACGCGCATCGAGAAGATCCAGACCAGGAGCTCGACCTTGACCATGTCGCTGTGAACGGCGAGAAGGATGAAGGTGATCAGCGCCACGCCAGTGACGCCGTAGGTTTCGAAGCCGTCGGCCGAGGGCCCGACCGAATCGCCCGCGTTGTCGCCCGTGCAATCGGCGATCACGCCGGGGTTGCGCACGTCGTCTTCCTTGATCTTGAATACGATCTTCATCAGATCGCTGCCGATATCGGCGATCTTGGTGAAGATGCCGCCGGCGACGCGCAGGGCCGCGGCTCCAAGCGATTCGCCGATGGCGAAGCCGATGAAGCAGGGGCCGGCCAGGTCGCCCGGGATGAACAGCAGGATGCAGAGCATGATCAGCAGCTCGACGGAAACCAGCAGCATACCGATGCTCATCCCGGCTTGCAGCGGAATGTTGTAGCACGGGAACGCTTTGCCGGTGAGCGACGCGAACGCTGTGCGCGAGTTGGCGAAGGTGTTGACGCGCATGCCGAAGGCCGCTACGAGGAAGCTGCCGGAGATGCCGACCACGCTGAACGCCAGGATGATGATGACCTTATAGGCCGCCAGACCTTGCAGCAGCCCGAAGTAGAACACGATGATGACGGCGATGAAGAGCTCCAGCACCATCAGGAACTTGCCCTGCGTGGCCAGGTAGGTCTTGCAGGTTTCGTAAATCAGCTCGGAGACCTCGCGCATGGCGGAGTGTACCGGCATATTGCGCAGGCGAACGAAGATGACCAGGCCGAAGACCAGGCCCAGCGCGCTGACCAGGAGGCCACCGAGCAGCAGATTATGACCGTTGATGCCGCCCAGAAACGTGGCGACGCGCAGATCGGGAAGATGAAGATTAGCCTCTCCGCCTCCTTGTTCCTGCGCCATCACCGGGGCGGCGCCGGCCGCCAGGGCGAGCAAAGCAAAAAGCATCCGCAACAGGGAACCGGGCAAGTCCCGTGCGGCTCTAAGTGACAGGACACTACGCGTGCCCGTGGTGCTGGCCATCTGGTAAATCCTCCTCTGGGATCACGGAAGAATCCGTGCGTGCGATGAACACACAGTATAAGAGATATACGCGTCGGAATTCAAATGGGTAAAGATATGGGGACAGGCTACGAAATTCCGAAATGACGGCGCGAGCCCCCTTCGCAGGCCGGGGGCATGCGCCACTCATTGCCGGCTCTTGCGAATTTCCTCCAGCCGCCTTTTCAGGTAGTCCTGATATTCTTTCTGCAGCGCCGGGTCCTTGGGGCTGCCGTAGATATCGCTGGATTTGTACTTGCCTTCGTCGAATTTCTTCCTCGTCCATTCGTCGTGCACGTGGATCTCATCGGCGTTATCCAGGGCCGGCTGGACCAGGTGCGGCGGGATGAAGTAGACGCCTTCCGGATCGCCCAGCGCCAGGTCGCCCGGCATCACCGTAACGTTGCCGATGCGCACCGGAATGTTGATGCCGGTGAGCATCACGTTGGCGATCGCGCTGGGGTGCGCGAAGCGGAAATAGGCGGGCATGTCCATTTCCGAAATGCCGTCCAGGTCGCGAATCGAGCCGTCGACCACCAGGCCCGCACCCTTTGCGGTCTTCATGATGTAGTAAAAAAGGTTGTCGCCGACGATCGTCCCTCCATCCTTCTTGCCGAACAGGTCCACCACCAGCACGTCGCCGGGTTGAAGCATATCGATCGCCACCTGGTTGTACAGGTGGTCATACCCTTTGGGTTTGATCCTGACATCGAGAACGCTCGCGATGTCGGGCCGCGCCGGCATGAACTGCACGGTAAAGGCGCGGCCCGCCATCCTCTTTCCGGGATGGAGCACTTGAAAGCCGTCCTCATACTGGTTGTGGTAACCGCGCCCTTCCGGCACACGGTTGAAGACCGCCCAGGCTTCCTCCGCCGACATTTCCTTGGCGCGGTCGAGAAGCTTGCCGGGAATTTTCGGGCGGCCATCCGGGAAACGGTCGAATGGGTTCTGCGCGGTGAGTTCGACCATTTGTTCGCGCGTGAGCGTAAACAACTGTGCTCGCGCCAGGGGCGCGGCCAGTGCCAGCACGCACATCGAAGAGGCCAGGCGGAAAAAACGATGCATCGCGATTCTCCTTGGGTTGCGGCTCAACTCCACAGGCGGTCGTTGGAACGGTCGGTGTTCCACTGCGGGGTAGGTTCGAAGTAGCCGGGCTCCTGCGGATGCAGGTGCTGCCGGACCGCTTCCTCATTCAGCGTGATGCCGAGCCCGGGCTTGTCCGGCACGGTGATGTATCCGTGGTTGACGATCGGCTTTTCGACTCCATCCACCAGGTCGCTCCACCACGGCACGTCCACCGAATGATTCTCCAGCACCAGGAAATTCTCGGTGGCGGCGGCGCAATGCACGCTGGCGAAACAGGAAACTGGCGAACCTGCAAAGTGCATTGCCATTGGCACTCCCAGTTCCTGCGCGCTGTCGCCGATCTTCTTGGTCTCGAGAATTCCGCCGGCAGTCGCGAGATCGGGGTGGATGATATCGACCGCGTGGTTGCGGCACAGCTCCAGGAACGGCTCTTTGAGATAAATGTCCTCGCCGGTCAGAATCGGGATGTCGACCGCGTCGGAGATCTTCTTGAGGAGGTCGGTGTACTGCCAGGGAATCATGTCCTCCAGCCAGGCCAGGTTGTGTTTCTCGAGCGCTTTGCCCAGCCGGATGCAACTGTTGACGCCGATGTGGCCGAAGTGGTCGGCAGAGAGCGGTACTTCCATTCCCACCTGCTCGCGCACTTGCGCCACGTAATCGGACATCAACTCTACGCCCTTGGGTGTGATCTCGATGCCGGTGAACATGTGCTGCAGCTTCTCAGTGCCGGCAAGCGGCACGCCTTCCGGCCGGGTGACGGCGCCCGGCTTATCCGCCACCAGGTCGACGCCGAGATCCATTTTCAGCCACGTGAAGCCCTGATCCTTACGTGCCTTGAGGCGCTGGCCGTATACCTTGGGATCGTTCGATTCCGTGGTGTCGGCATAGCAGCGGATCTTGTCGCGAAAATTGCCGCCCAACATCTGGTAGACGGGCACGTTGTAGGCCTTGCCGGCGAGATCCCAGAGGGCCATCTCGATGCCCGACACTCCCCCGCCCTGCCGGGCCGGTCCGCCGAACTGCTTGATCTTGCGGAACACCTTATCCACATTGCAGGGGTTCTCACCCAGCAGGCGGCTCTTCAGCACCAGCGCGTAATTCTTACTGGCGCCGTCGCGGACCTCGCCCAGGCCGTAAATGCCCTGGTTGGTATCGATGCGGATGAGGGGGCAAGTCATGGGGGCGCGCGCAACCACCGCCACGCGCAGATCGGTGATCTTCAAATCCGAGGGTTTGGAGCTGGTGTTGGTATTTTGCGGCAGAGCTTCCAGGGTCTGGTCCGCCCAGAAACCGGCGCCAAACGCGCCCACGCCCTTCAAGAACGAGCGCCGTGCGGAAGACTTCGCGGAGAGTGCTTTCATGAGCGGAATGCTATCACCTTTCGGGAGCACCCAGCTCAAGAAAACGTTCCGCCGCCTACAAGCCGTCGAGGCTGCGGGCGGGGATTGCGGCAAACAATGCTGGCATCGCCTAAGTCAGGGCCGGCGCCGCTGGATTAGCGTTGCCCGGGTCCGCTTCCCGAAAAAACAGGGTGTAGAGGACTGCCAGGGTCTGGGCGAACAATCCGCGCTCGGCATCCATCGAGCCTTCGGGCGCCAGCGCCATACTGCCGGCCACCAGCTCCGCCACGGTATCCGGTCCGGCGCCGATCCTCCATAGATAAGTTGCGAGATCGGCCTTTTGCTCCTCCAGCGTGAGACAGAGCCACAGCGCAAAGAACCGTTGGTGCAGCCGCCGCACCGCCTGCTCGACCCAGGGAGCGGCAACGGGACCCGGCCGGCCGGGCGAATTAAGGTTGCGCAGCGAGCAAATCGCGACCAGACGGCCAAACACGGACGAATCGCCCCGAACCAGGTCGTCCAATTGTGCGGAGTATTTGTCTTCTGCTTCCCTAAATTCCGGACTCATTCGCCACCTTAGTTTGCGAGGCGGTTGGCTGGAGGGCTAGTCGCCTGCTCCGCTCGAGCCAAGCGGAGCAGGCAGTCAGCCGTCAAGACAGGAGCCTCGGGGTGCGCCGTCGATTCCCCTCGAGGCGGCGCGCCAGTTGGAATATTACGAAATGGGTGCACCGCCGACAAGACCCAATCTGGATAGTGTGATCCGGCTGCCAGGGGCCATCGCCGTACTGGAGCCTTGGCTCTAGAGTCATAACTTCGGTTGTGGAACCGCTACAACTGGAGCGGCCGGGCCGATGGCGCACCGCATGGTACGACGCTCGCGGAAGCGCGCCGCAGAAGCTCCCGCGCCTCCTGCGCTGACAGGCTCTCCAATTCGCTATGTGATAGACTCTAGGTTCTCAAAATCTGAATTTCGGAGAAAAAAGCCTTGAAGCTCGCTCCGGTTGATTACGTCATTCTGGCCACGTACTTTGCCATGGTGCTGGGCATCGGATGGATGCTCCGCAAGAAGGTGTCCACTAGCGGCGATTTCCTCCTCTCCGGCCGCGCCGTTCCGGTCTGGATCACCAGCCTGGCTTTCATCGCCGCCAACCTGGGCGCCCAGGAATTGATCGGCATGGCGGCCTCGGGGGCCAAGTACGGCATCATGACGGCGCATTTTTATTGGGTAGGCGCGATTCCCGCCATGGTCTTCATGGGCCTGTTCATGATGCCGTTTTATTACGGCAGCAAGGCGCGGTCGGTGCCGGAGTACCTGAAGATGCGGTTCGACGAGAAAACGCGTGGCTTCAACGCCTTTACCTTCGCGGTGATGACCATTTTCTCTTCGGGAATCTCCATGTATGCGCTGGGGCTGCTGCTGCACCTGGTGCTGGGGTGGAACTTCAGCACATCGGTGCTGGCCACGGCCGCGATTGTGCTGGCGTATACCTACCTGGGCGGTCTCACCAGCGCCATCTACAATGAGGTGCTGCAATTCTTTCTGATCGTGGCCGGTTTCGCGCCGCTGGCCATCCTCTCCTGCGCCAAGGCCGGCGGCTGGCAGGGCATCGTGTCGCGCCTGCCGTCGAACATGACACATTCCTGGGCGCACATGGGCAGCGCCAGCCAGAACCCGATGGGCGTGGAACTCTTCGGCATGGTGGCGGGGCTCGGTTTCGTCCTGTCCTTCGGTTACTGGTGCACGAACTTCCTGGTGGTACAGCGCGCCATGGCGGCCGATTCCATGTCGGCGGCCCGGCGAACGCCGCTCGTCGGCGCCATTCCGAAAATGTTCCTGCCGTTCATTGTCATTCTGCCTGGCATCGCCGCCGTGGCGCTGGCGCAGATGGCCGGCACCGGCGGTGCACACCTCTACGAATTGCCGATGAAACTCGGCGCGGGCGGCGTCCCCGTCAAGGATTACGACCAGGTGCTCACCACCTTGATGGCCAAGTTCTACCCGGCCGGCATCCTGGGCGTCGGCCTCACCGGCCTGATGGCATCGTTTATGTCCGGCATGGCCGGTAACGTTACCGCCTTCAATACCGTCTTCACTTACGACATTTACCAGAGCTACATCCGTAAGGGCGCGCCGGATCGTCACTACCTTACGGTGGGCCGGATGACCACCATCGTCGGCGTGGCGCTTTCCATCGGCGCCGCCTACGTGGCACAGCATTACAACAACATCATGGACCTGCTGCAGTTCGTCTTCGGCTTCGTCAACGCCCCGCTGTTCGCCACCTTCCTGCTGGGCATGTTCTGGAAGCGCGCTACCGCCAACGGCGCGTTCTTCGGGTTGCTCACCGGGACCGTCGCCGCCGCGCTCACCTGGGGTCTTACGATCGCCGAGGGCAAGGGCGGCGTGTTCGGCCAGATACACACCTTCCCCTCGGTAATGGCGCAGAATTTCTGGATCGCCATCGTCGCCTTTACCAGTTGCTTCCTGGTCACCGTCGTGGTGAGCATGGTTACCCAACGGCGCAAGGAAAGTGAATTGGAAGGGCTGGTGTATGGGTTGACGAAGATTCGCCATGACGAGGGCGCCAAGTGGTATCAGCGTCCGGTAGTGCTGGCGGTTTTCGTTTTGGTTGTAGCCGTCATTTTGAACGTTTGGTTTGCCTAATATGCTGGACTTAAGGGTACCTTCGGGCTTCTTTTTCACGCTGCTGGGCGTCATTCTGATCGGGTGGTCCTATTGGCGACCTGATGCGCACGCGCCGCTCACCGACGTCAATGTCAACTTGTATAGCGGCATCGCCATGCTGATTTTCGGCCTGTTTCTGCTGGTGATGGCGCGCCGCGCCGCGGGCAGAAGCCGATGATCGAGGCCTTCCGTCGGCTTTACGGCTCGGCTGACGGGTTGCGCGTGTTTCGCGCCCCGGGGCGCGTCAACCTGATCGGCGAGCACACAGACTACAATTTCGGATTTGTGCTGCCGGTGGCGCTCGACCTGGCCACCTTCGTTGCCACCGCGCCGTCCGCCGACGGCAAGTTGCGCTTTCACTCCGAGCAGCGCGAGGAGACGCGCGCTTTCGACGTGGCGCACCTGGCCGGCCTTACCCCCGCGCATCATTGGTCCGACTACCCTATCGGCGTTGCCCGCGAGGTGGCGCGCCTCGGTTTTGCCATTCAACCCGCTAACATTCTGATCCGCAGCACGGTGCCGGAAGGATCCGGACTCAGCTCCTCGGCGGCGCTCGAAGTCTCCTCGGCGCTGGCCTTCTTGAGCGGCCGCGAGGTCGCACCCCTGGAACTGGCCAAACTCTGCCAGCGAGCCGAACGCGAATTCGTGGGCATGCCTTGCGGCATCATGGATCAGTACATATCGGTGTTCGGGCGCGAACACTCGGCGGTTGAGATCGATTGCCGCAGCCTGGAGCACCGGCTGGTGAAACTGCCGGACCGCGTCGCGTTCGTGGCCGTCAACACCATGGTCAAGCACGCATTGGCAGGCTCGGCTTACAAGGACCGCGTGGCGGAGTGCGCCGCGGCAGTCAGCGCCATCCAGCAGAAGTTCCCTGCAGCCGCCAGCCTGCGCGACGTCACTTCCAGCCAGTTGGAATCCGTGGCCAGCCTGATGCCGGCTTTGGTGGCCCGGCGGGCACGGCACGTGGTGATGGAAGACGAGCGGGTGGGCCAGTTCGTCGCAGCCAGTGCCCGCGGCGACCTCGCGGCCATGGGAGAACTGCTGGTGGCCTCGCACCGCAGCTTGCAGCATGACTACGAAGTAAGCTGCGAGGAACTCGACTTCCTGGTGGATCAGGCGCTGTCCATCGACGGCGTTTACGGTTCGCGCATGACCGGCGGTGGTTTCGGCGGCTGCACCGTTACCATGCTGCGGCCCGACGCAGCGGAGGCTTTCGCCAACCGCATCGCCCGCTCTTACGAGCAGCGATTCCAGGTGACACCCAGGCTCTACCGCTGCAACCCTTCGGCCGGGGCTCAACAATGCGCAAGTTTTGAGACGATTCCCACGGCTGGCTGACTAAGAGGTTACATACAGAGAATGTCCTCCCCGCGGGGCGGATCCGCTCATCGGTCTGCCCGGTCTGGGAGGACGTTATGTCGTTCCTCCGTAACTCTTTCCCTCTTCGGACCCAGCGCTACACTTGAAAAAAGATGCTGCCCTGGATGAACCTTGCCAATGGTTTGACTGCGCTACGCTTGCTGCTGGCGCCGCCCATCGGTTCTCAACTATTTTCAGCTTCAAACGGTATGTTCCAGAGGAAGGTCTGCCGTGCCCTCACGCGCTAGTTCGGCAGCATAGGCGAGAGCGGCTTGAATGTCCGGCTCTTGAATAGAAGGGTAGCTGGCGATGATTTCTTCGCGGGGC
>Ga0209415_10000768_pt1 | contig 60513 bp, 58 predicted proteins | sample PeaSoiSIISIP2007_FD_187696 | JGI IMG/M metagenome (GOLD analysis project Ga0209415, IMG submission 187696) | Peat soil microbial communities from Weissenstadt, Germany - SII-SIP-2007 (SPAdes) (version 2) | ecosystem: Environmental > Terrestrial > Soil > Wetlands > Peat | place: Germany...
GCCTCGGCCGTAAACGTTCGATTCGTCAGCGGCGTCTGAAGCTCGGTCAGGTAACTCGCTAAGTCGCCGGCAAGGATGGTGGAGTCGTCGATGACGGCGATCGTGATGCCGGCGCCGTTGTAACCGCTTTGTACCGGAAATTGGAGCGCATTCGCGACCGCGGTCGGCCCCCAGACATTGTACGCGCCGGCATTCGGGCCGGTGAGGGGCGGCGTTACCGTTGAACCCGCCGCGGCAACGCCGGATGAGTACACAATACCCAGTCCGTCGGCGATATCGACGGTCGTACTGATGGCGGAGATCGACGCGGCTCCGCCGGGTTGTTGCACCCAGCCGGTCTGTGCCCTGAGATCGTAATAGTAGACCTGGTGATTGCCATTACTGTCGGCAGCTAAGCCGGTGCCGAACATTCCCCCATTTCCTGTGGGAGCGACCTGATACAATGAGCCCTGGAACAGTAAATAACCGACGCCTGGGCTGTAATAATACAGCGAACCCTGAGCGTTGACGACGTAGTACCCCCCCGGATTCACGCCGTTCGGGTACGTGCCGGTATCCCACGATCCGACGATGCGAACTCCGACTCCGGGCAGCTGCGTCAAAACGCCGCTTGCGTAATGGTAGAGCCCGTCGTTGGCCAACGCCACCGCATAGAGCGAACCGTCCGCGGCCACGGAGACGTCGAGGGCGCAGCAGCCGACAATGCTCCACAATCCGTTCTTGAGCACCCAAACGTTGCCGTTGTTCTGCTGGATATACGCGGTACTGTCGAGGCCGACTGCGACGCGCGAGGCGTAGGTATTCGGATAGTAGTACCAAGTGCCGCTCACGTAATGCAACACGAGCCCGTCGGGGCCGTTAAATGATGAGTTCGATATACCCCAGACCGTACCGTCGGGGCTCGCGGCAACGTACGAGATGCCTGAGGATAGTTGAGTCCACGCGTTCCCCAGCAACTCGCTCTGCGGATTGCGCGCGCTGCTCGCCGTCATGGCGACTGCTGCCGATTCGGGCATGGTTCTCCCCGACTCGATCCGGAAGCCTCCGCTCTTCGGCGTCTGTGCCTGCATAATAGCGTCCGCATTGACGAGCCCGGGAGCTGCGTGGGGGACGGTCGTGCCGGCCCCGCCGTTGCAGCCCGCGGCGACGATTGCCAGCGCAACCATTGTCAGGGCGAGGAATGCGCGGCGTCGGTCCATCGCTTCGCCCCCCATTTCTACCGCGAACAATCAAGCGCCTAGCCCGGCCCACCCCTTTTCCGGGCGGCCGAGCAAAATTCTCATCAGCGCTTAGTGATCCGGAAACGTGCATTCGCTACGCTGCATGGGTACTTATCGTTCCGTCTATCCCATTCCGCGTGATCCTGCGACTGACGGCACGCTCACAGGGAAACCGGGTACCCTCATACCGAACCCCATTGCGTTAGCCAGGGGGTTAACCGAACGCAAAGAGTGACACCCGTCGGCATTATCCATGCGTACCAGGAGCGAAAGATAAAGATCATGAGACCTGCCCGAATCCTTGCCGCGCTGCTCGGCAGTGTGGTGCTTGAGGCGCCGCTGGCGGCGTTCGCGCAGCAAACGTCCGCTCCGCCGCCGGCCCCCTCGTACGCGCGCCCGCCGGCCAACGACGAAGAGACGATCCACGGCCGGATCAGCCTCATCGACGGGAAGTACCATCTGGACGTGCGCGACGACCGCGGCTTCATCGACAACGTCGAAATGCACCAGGGCACGATCATCAATCCGACCGGTTTGCAACTCGCGCCCGGAATGACGGTGACGATCCTCGGATACAACCGCGGACCGGTCTTCGCTGCGAACGAGATCGACACGCCGTATCAAGCCTACGGCTTCGCCCGCGAGCCGTATCCGGCGTACTCGGTCGGATTCGGCTTCGGACCGGTGTACTTCCATCACTGGTAGGGTCGTGCCGGCCGCGGCCGCACTCATCGTAACGGCTTCACTCCTCCTCGCCGCATGCGGCGGCGGCGGCGGCGGCACGACGCCGCCCGTCACGACGCCGTCGACGGCGCCGCCGACGGCGACGCCCACGCAGACGCCCTCGCCGAAGCCAACGTCGACGTCCTCGTCAAACCCCCAGGCCTTCACCTGTCCGCCGAACGACTCGCAAGCAAACGTCGTCGCACGCTCGAACGCGAGCGCGGGCAGCGATGCCGTCACCCGCGCGTCCGGGCTGCGGGTGCAGCGCGCTTCGAACACGGCGACCGGATTGCTCGCGGTCACGTATAGTGCGGCGACCGCGAGCGGCAGCCGAGCGATGGCGCTAACGGCTCGCGAGCAGGCAGCCGGCGCCAGCGTCGTGCAACAGTTGACGTTCGCACGCACGGGCAAAGTGATCCACGTGCTGTCGGTCCCGGTAGCGCAGATGGCGACGATGACCGCGACGTTGCGCGCGCAATCGGGCGTCGAGGATGTCGCACCGACGGGCCTGCGCCGCTACACGACGGCCGTCACGACGCCGTACTTCCCGAACGATCCGTACTTCAACGGCTTTACCGCGCTGCAGAACACGCAAGCCGGGAACGGGGGCACGTCCACCTATCAGGTTGGGCCCTATGAGGAAAGCAGCGCCGTCGCGGGGCAGTGGGACATGCATGCGATCAAACTCGAGTATGCCTTCGCCTACAGTCAGCCCAAGAACGGCAGTTCCGTCACCAACGTCAGCGGAGCCCTCGGCTCGGCGAGCGTAAAAATCGCCATCATCGATACCGGCGAAGATCCCACGCACCCGGAACTGGCTTCGAAGATCAAGTACCAAAAGTGCTACATCACCAATGCGGCCGGCACGTCGCAGTCGACGAGCAATTTCGAGACCGACCCCTTGGGACACGGCACCGACGTGGCCGGGATCGCCGCCGGTGCCACCGGTAACGCCTTTGGCTTCACCGCTGCCGGCGGCAACGTCGCGATCTACGCCTACCGCGTTTTTCCGACCCCGGACGACAACTGCGCGAACGACAACACGACCGACCCCCAGTGCAGCGCATCGACAGCGGATATCGCATCCGCAATCGATGACGCCGTCGCCCAGGGTGTCAACGTGATCTCGATGAGCCTCGGAGGCTCGACGTGCGGGACGGGTGCAGGATTCGCACCAAATGGTGACTCCGACCCGGTGGAGGGCGCTGCGGTCGCCGAAGCGATCGCAGCAAAGATTATCGTCGTCGCCGCGTCCGGCAATTCCGGTGGTAAAGGCGTCTCTGCCCCGGGATGCGACACGGGGGTGATCGCCGCCGGCGCATCGGCGTTAGCGGACGGTAATCCCAACGGCAGCGCTTTCGCGGGCGGCACGGCTGCGGCGCCGGTTGAGTATGTGGCCAACTATACGCAGTACGGAACGACCAACACGCCCCAGAATGCGAACTCGTGGGGCATCGTCGCGCCCGGCGGTGACCCCAACACCAATGGCGACAACGACGACTTGCATTGGATCGAGAACATCTGGACGTCGGCCCCGTACGAGTCGTCGCCGACGGATAAGAATTTCCAAGGTGAATGTACGGACGACTATCCAAACAGCAACGGAACCGTGGCGCCCGTCGATTGCCGCACGCTGATCGCCGGGACATCGATGGCGACCCCGCACGTCGCCGGCGCTGCGGCTCTGATCTTGTCCGTCAACGCTAGCTACCAATCGCCGGCGGCCATGAAGCAACTCCTGTGCTCGACCGCCGACGACATCCAGAGCTCCATTCAGGGCTGCGGCCGCCTGAACGTCTACAACGCGATGGCCGTGGCCGTCGGCGACCCCGCCCCGCCCACGCCGGTCCCGTAGCTAAAAGGCGAAATGTGCCCGGCGCGCAATTCCCTCAGGATGACGAAAAAAGCCACCGGCGCGGCCTCGCCGGCCCGGGTCGCCGAAGCCTTGGTCAAGGCCAAAAAGCGTGCCCAAGCCGAGCGCGACGCTGAAGCCGAGTCCAGCCGGGTGCGCGATATGTTCGAAAAAGACCGCGCGGCCTTCGCCCGCCGGTACGGCGCGATCCGCTAAACCGGACCAGGCTCGCTGCCCGTCGAAGGAAGGTCGGGAATGACCCTCCTGGACCTCCGTTTCAGCCTCGACGACTACACCAACTGGTACAACTCGCCCTATGCGGCGCTGTGGTTCTGGGCGGCCTTTACGATCGTCGTGCTGCTGATCGTCGGGATCACGCTATGGTGGTTCCGGCGAATGCGGCCCCACTAAGGGACCCGAGCTAGCGCACGGGTTCGCCCGCGCGGGTACCGAACATCCGGGCATGATCGAGACATCAGCGGAGCTCACCAGCGCCCAACGGCGCGCCGCCTGGGAAGCCGCCGGGGTGAAGCCCCTGTGGGAGGACAGCCGCGCGCACGGCGGCAAGCCGCCGGTCCCGCGCCCGCAACTCTGGCCCTGGCACGTGATGAAGCCGCTGATCGACGATGCCGCCGGGATGAACTCAACCGAGGTCGTCGAGCGGCGCGTCCTCTCGCTCATGAACCGCGACCCCAACTTGCTAGGCTACCCGTTCACGATCACCAACCTCAACGCGGGCTACCAGATCTTGCTTCCCGGCGAGTCGGCGCGGCCGCACCGTCACTCGATGAACGCCCTGCGCTTCGTGCTCGACGGCCGCGGCGCCAAGACCATCGTCGACGGCAAGGCCTGCCCGATGGCCGAGAACGACCTGGTCCTCACGCCCGGCTGGACCTGGCACGAGCACGTGCATTCCGGCGCCGAGCCGATCGTCTGGCTTGACGTCCTCGATGCGTCCCTCCACCGCTACCTGGGCACCGACGCCTTCGAGCCGGGGCCCGTACACGATGTCCCCGCCCGCACCCCCGACGCCGCCTTCGCGTTCGCCAACCTGCTGCCGGAAGTCAGCGACCCGACGCAGCACAGCGCCGTCTTCCGCTATCCCTGGTCCACGGCGGCGGCCGCCGTGGCTGCAGCACCGCGCAGCCCCGACGGCGCGCGCCGCGTGCGGTACGTCAACCCGGCGACCGGCGGCGCGACGATGTCGCTGCTCGATTGCTCGCTGATTGAAATCGATGCCGGGCTCGAAACGGCACCTTTCCGCACCTCGAGCCACGCGGTCGTCGCGGTGGTCGAGGGCCGCGGGCGCTCGCAATGCGACGATGCCGGCATTTCCTGGGGTCCGAAGGACGTGTTCACGCTGCCCAGCGGCCAATGGATGACCCACCGGGCCGACGAGCGCGCGCGGCTCTTCATCGCGACCGACCGCGAGATTCTCCGCCGCCTCGACCTGCTCGAGGAAACCTACCGCTAGGCCGTAACGGCGACGTCCGCCACGACAGGGAGCGTCATCTCACCGACGTTCTCGATCGCGATGCGCACCGAATCTCCAGGCACGATCGGACCCACGCCTTGCATCGTGCCGCTCGCGATGATGTCGCCGGGTTGCAGCGTCGTCACCGCCGAGCACATCACGATCGCCGCGCGAATGCCGACGACCATTTCGTTCACCGGCGCCTCCTGTTTCAACGTGCCGTTCACCCACAGCCGCAGCACGAGGTTGTCGGTAGGCCCGACTTCATCCGCGGTCGTGATCCACGGACCGACCGGACAGAACGTGTCGAAAGATTTGCGCATCACGCGCTCTTCCTTACCGCGCATCGTCACGTCGATCAAACACGCGTAACCGAAGATGTGGTCGAGCGCTTTTTCGAGCGCGATCTTCCGGCCGGTTTTCCCGACGATAATCGCCAGTTCGCACTCGTGATGGAAGTTGCGGCCGGGCCGCTCGGGGAGGACGATCGGGTCCGCGGGTCCGCAGAGTGCGGCGTTGGACTTCATGAAGAAGCCCTCGCTGCCGGCGTGTTCGGGACTGTGACCCATCTCCGCGGTATGCGCGCGGAAGTTGTTCGGCAACGCGAGCAGTTTGTGCGGCCACGGAATCGGCACCTCGAGCGTGACACTCGTCAGCGGTTGACCGACCGAAAGGCCGAGCGCGCGCTCGATCCCCGGACGAAGTTCATCGAATGCGGCGATCGTCGTGATCATTCCCATCGGCGGCCACTCGGCCGGATCGACACCGCACGCGTCGCTGACGTCGTGGATCCGATCGCCGATGACAACACCAATTCGTCCACCGTCAAAGCGCGCAATTTTCATCATCGCGCCCCTACGACGGCAACGCACGTCATCCTCGCGTAACAGCACGCCGGCGTGAGGCAACAATAATGTTTCGTCAACGGCCCTTTGGCCAAAAAACATTCTGCAGCCTGATTCCGGTCGGCGGTTGGCCTCCCAACAGAGCCGCCGGGTCGGCTGCCCTTCCTATTTAGGAACCCTTCTTTGGTCAACGGTGAGGCAGTGCGCACTCCGCGTTATCAAGATAGAGGGCTAGCCGCTCGTTTCCTTACGCGGTTGTCGAATGCGCCCGGGTTCCCGGCCCGCTAACGTTGGAGGCGACCCATCTTGAGGGAGGGATAATTTTTTGTTGACGTTACTGGGCGCGGTGACGCAGCTTGCCGCTGCGAGTCCGCCGCCGACTCCACCCCCGTACATCATACCCGATCCGCCGTGGCTCAATTCTGGCGACACGTCGTGGCAACTGACGGCCGGCACGTTCGTCGGTCTGCAGAGCGTCCCAGGTCTCGCGATTCTCTACGCGGGCTTGGCGAAGAAGAAATGGGCGCTCAACTCGGCCGTAATGGTGTTCTACGCGTTTTCGATCTGTCTGATCACCTGGTCGCTGTGGGGCTACAACATGTCCTTCGGCAATCAGTGGATCACGATTGCCGGGCAGGGGCTCCTCGGAGTCCCGACGGTGGCCGTGGGCGCGGCGCAGGAAATCGGGCAGGCCGTCATACCCGCGGCCTCGGGATCGCTCCCGGCGCTGCGCATGCCGGGCTCCGCGATGATCTGGTTCCAGTTCGTGTTCGCGGCGATTACGCCGATCCTGATCGCGGGCGCCGTGCTCGGACGCATGAACTTCAAAGCCTGGATGATCTTCGTTCCGATTTGGAGCTCGATCGTCTACTCGGTCGGCGCGTTCAGCCTCTGGGGCGGCGGCTGGCTCGCGCAAATGGGCGCCGCCGACTACTCGGGCGGTTATGTCATCCACTTGGCAGCCGGTGTTTCCGGCTTCGTTGCGGCCGCAATGGTCGGGCCGCGTCTGCTCGCAGATCGTAAAGACTTCGAGCCGAACAACTTGATCATCGCGCTGGCCGGCGCCGGTATCCTCTGGCTCGGCTGGAACGGTTTCAACGGCGGCGACCCGTACACCGCAAACCATGACGCCGCTGCGGCCGTGCTCAACACCAACATCACGACCGCCGTCTCGCTGCTCGTGTGGCTGGTCCTCGACATGTTTGCTACCGGTAAGGTCAACGCGGTCTCGATGATCAACGGTATGATCGTCGGTCTCGTCGCCATCACGCCGGCAGCCGGCTACGTCAACGGCATCGGCGCGATGATCATCGGCCTGGTCGCCGGTGTGATCGTCTGGCTCACCCTCAACAAGCTCAACAACACGGCGCTGATGCAGCGCGTCGACGACACGTTCGGCGTCCTGCACACGCATGGCGTTGCGGGTCTCTGCGGCGGGTTGTTGGTCGGTCTCGTCGCCGATCCGAACATGTGGGAGTACTACAGCGCGCCGGGGACGCCCAACCCGAAATGGGATCCGACGGCCGCGCCGGCCGTTTCGATCGAAGGGCTCTTCGCGCACGGCAACCCGCACCAGTTGATCTTGCAGGCCGAAGCGGCACTGTTCATCATCATCTGGAACATCATCGCCACCTTTATCATCCTGAAAGTCATCTCGTTCTTCATCCCGCTGCGCGCCAGCGACGGTGATGTCGAGGGTGGTGACCTCGCGATCCACGGTGTCGACCCGGTCCCCTATCCGACGACCTAACCATCAGAGCTGCCTCCAACAGCAAGAGCCGCCGGGTAACCGGCGGCTCTTTTTTTTACTCGAACGGTGCCTGTCATCCCGAGCTTGTCGAGGGACCGGCGTAACCGTGGCCATTGAGGTAGCGGATTGTGGCTTGCGGCGACGATCGCGGCTGTCCCTCGACAAGCTCGGGATGACAAAAGGGGCCGAGATCGCGCCCTTAACTTAAGCAGAAACGCTGAAGAAGCGGTTCAGGTAGCCGTTCGTAATGTTGGCGTTGTTGATCGTCGCGATCGAGATCTGTTGCTGCAAGCGCAGCGAGTTCAGTTCGGCCGACAGCGAGGCCGGGTTGGCGTCGCCGATATTGGAGGCCGAGTTGGTCAGGTTGACCGACGCGATGTTGTTGTTGTTGGCGGTGTTCTGCAGCGCGTTGGTCTGCGCGCCAAGCTGAGCCTGACCGGCGTTGAGATTCGAGATCGCCGCCTGGATCTGACCCAGCGAGTTGGCCGCGTTCGCCGGCGTGGAGAGATCGATGTTCGTGATGCCGAGGCCGCTCGTCGTGGCATTCGCCAGCGTGACATTGGTGTCCTGACCGGCGTTGGGGCCCGACTGCACGGTGACCACGCCGGCGGTCGAACCGGCCGTGGCCGCTTGCGTCTGCACGGTTGCCGTTGTGCCCGCGTCCTGGGTCGTAAAGTTGCCCAGCGTGACCTGCGTGCCGTTGACATTCACCACCGCGCCGGCCGCAAACTGACCGACGATGGTAGTCTGCTGCGTCGTCGAGTCGGTGTACGTGACGGTGGCTTGCGCGCCGGCGCCGGTGTTGACGACCGCGACACCGATCGTGCCGCTCGTCGTCGCCGCGCTCGTCGCCGTGCTCGCGATGACGTTACCGCCGCCGGCAAGGTTATCGTTGTTGGTCGTCGTGGCCGCGGCGGCGGTGGCCGGCGTGTTGCCGGAATTCGCACCGTTGGCGAGCGCGGTGCCGTTGAAGTTGGCCGAGGTGGCGTCGCCGTTGATCTGCTGGAGGAGCGCGTTCGCCTGCGTCTGCAGCGCCGCGTTGTCGGTCGGTGAATTGAAGCCGTTGCCGGCTTCAATGGCTAGACCTTGCAGCTGGCTCAGAGCATCTTGGATGCCGGAGGTCACGCCTTGCGTGACGTTGACGGCGTCGGTCGCCTGGCTGACATTTTGATTCGCCGTATCGTAGCCTTGGGCTTGCGACTCCAGGGCGTTATAGATCGCCAGCCCCGACGGGTCGACCGCCGCGCTGGTCAGCCGATTTCCGCTCGACGCCTGGTTGGACGCCTGGGTCAGCTGCTGCTGGTAGTAGGCCAGGGAGTTGAGCGCCGGTCCGACACTGAGGAATGACATTGGGTAGCCTCCGTTGCCTCCATTTTACCTTATCAAGCACGCAAGCGCCTAGTCTTGCAGGCTTAACCTTGCGTAATAGTGAGGGGCGCCGATTGTAAAGAAGGACAGCCCTTTACCTTACATTCTTCAAGAGGGCCGCGCAGAATTCGGGGTGGATGCGGCTGTTCGAGGCGGCGATCGAGCCGCCGGCGACGTCGAATGCCGACCCGTCGATCGCGCTCACCCGGCCCCCCGCCTCGGTAATCATCAGGGCACCGGCGGCGATGTCCCACGGCTTGAGGTCCCACTCCCAGAAGCCGTCGTAGCGTCCGGCCGCGACCAGCGCCAGGTCGAGGGCCGCCGAGCCGTCCCGCCGCACCCCTTGCGCCAGCCGCGACAGCGCCGCGAAGTACCGGCCGTTGCGGTCGTAGTCGGCCGGGTTGAACCCCGTGCAGACCAGCGCGGAACCAACCGTTTCGGTGGTCGAGACCCGGATCGGTTCGCCGTTGAGGGTTGCGCCGCCGCCGCGGCGCGCCGCAAAGCGCATCCCCATGAGCGGGGCGTCGATCGCCGCCGCTTCGAGCACGCCCCCGCGCTCGTAGGCGATCGAGACGCAGAACAGGGGGTAGCGGTGCGCGTAGTTGGTCGTGCCATCGAGGGGATCGACGATGAACCGTTCGTCGCTGGTCCCGGCGTATACGCCGCCCTCCTCACCGAGGATCGCCGCCGCCGGAAAAGCGGCGCGAACGGCGGCAACGATTGCCGCCTCGCTCGCCCGGTCGGCTTCGGTCACCAAGTCGTGGGGCTTCTTTTCCACCACGTCGTGCCGATCGTCGAAGCGTGCGCGCAAGAGGTCGGCCGCGCGATGGGCAAGGTCGGTCACGAAATCGAGCGGGTCCACACTTCTCCTGTTCGGAACGTGTCGGCTGATGTTTCGAAGCGCGCATCGGACCCGGCTCGATCGCATCCTCGCCGCAGTCGAGATCCCCGCCATGGGCCTCTGGCTCGGCGCGCTCTGCGGCTTTGCGTTCATCTTCGCGCCGGCAGCGTTTGCGCTCGTTCCCGACATCTCGCAATTCGCAAACCTGACCACGGCGAACCTGCGCGTTCTCGCCGAGGTCGGTGCGGTTTGCGGCGGCCTCACCATCGTCGTCGCGCTCGTGCGCTCGCTCGACGCCGCCGATCGGACCAACGACATCGTCCGCGCCGCGCTGATTCTGCTCGCGCTGCTGCTGCTCGCCTTCGAAACGTTCGCGATCGTTCCGGCGATGGCGGCAATAACCGATGTGCACTCGCCGGATTTTGCGGACCTCCACCAGCGTTCGATGGAGGTGTACGGTGGCGTGGTCGCCTTGGTGCTGGCCGCATTGATCGTGGCCGCGGTGCGCCGAGACGCCTAGGACCGGCCGATGACCTTTCACGACGGATTCTTGTCCGAAATGATCGGACGCACCGCGGTCGTCGGCACGGCCCCTCACCAGCGCACCGTCGGCCGCATCGCCGACTTCGTCGTGGAACACCCGGACGACACGTTCCCGAAGATCGACGCGCTGGTCATCAAGAGTAAGAGCGGGAAACATCTCGCACCGATCGGCAGCATCGTCGACTTCGATGCGAACGGAAAACTCGTTTTGCGCGACGAGCCGACCCTCGCGACGCCGCCCGACGACGAGGCCCTCTACCTAGTCGAGGACCTCTTCGACAAGCAGATCGTCGACGTCGACGGGCGCAAGGTCGTGCGCATCAACGACATCGAGGTCGCACGGACGGGCGGCGCGCTGCGCGTCGTCGCGGCGGACATCGGCTTCGGCGGCATCGTGCGGCGGCTCGGCGGCGGGAGCCTCGGGCGTGCGCTCACGGACAAGCTTCCGCGCACGCTGATCGCGTGGGACAACGTCGCGCCGCTGCACGACCTCAACCCCACCCAGATCCAGCTCTCGGTTTCCGACTCCCGGCTCGCCCGGCTGCATCCGTCGGACCTGGCGGAAATCATCGGCGACCTTTCGGCGCGCGACGCGGCACGCGTCGTCGGCTCGCTCGATGACGAAGCCGCAGCCGACGCGCTCGAACACCTCGACGCCGAAACGCAGCGCTCGATCATCGACGATCTGGGGGCCGAACGCGCGGCGGACATCATCGAGGAGATGGATGCGGACGACGCCGCCGACTTGCTGGGCGACCTTCCCGAAGAGCACCAAGAACGGCTCTTGCGCGAGATGGACGCGGCGACGGCCGAGGATCTGCGCGAACTCGTCGCCTACGACGAGAATACGGCCGGCGGGCTCATGACCACCGACTACATGTGGATCTACCCGCACCGCACGGTTGCGGCGACCATCGCGAAGATCCGCGAACTGGCGCCGGAGACGGAATTCATCTACTACCTCTACGTGACCGATCAGTCGGAGAAACTGCTCGGCGTGCTCTCGCTGCGCACGCTGCTCCTCTCGGCGCCTGACGACCTCATCCAAACGGTCATGGAGACCGACCTCGTCAGCGTTCATCCCGGCGTGAAGTCGACCGACGTCGCCTCGACGATCGCGCGCTACGATCTGCTGGCCTGCCCGGTTCTCGACGACGACGGGAGGATGCTCGGCATCGTGACGGTCGACGATGCGATCGACGCCATCATCCCCGAACGGCTCAAGAAACAACTGCCGCGCTTCACCAAGCAGCATCGGCGCGAAAGCTTCGAACAGGTTTAAGCGATGAACCCTCGCCGCTTGTGGCGCCGCGCGCTGCTGCTCTTCGCCGTGCTCGGACCCGGCTTCGTGACGGCGTCGGCGGGAAACGACGTCGGCGGAATCGCGACCTACTCGGCCGCCGGCGCGAAGTTCGGTTACATCGTGCTGTGGACGCTCGTGCCGCTGACGATCTCCTTGATCGTGGTGCAGGAGATGGCGGGCCGCATGGGCGCCGTTACGGGTCAGGGTTTGGCCGGCCTGATTCGCGAGAACTTCGGAATCCGGCTGACGTTCATGGCGATGGCGGCGTTATTTTTCATCAACACCGGAATCACCGCAACCGAGTTCGCCGGCATCGCGGCGTGGGCGCAGATCTTCCACCTCTCGCGCTACATCATCATCCCGCTGGCAACCGTTGTCGTCTTTCTGCTCGTCCTGCGCTTGAGCAACAAACTCGTCGAGCGCGTCTTCGTCGTCTTCTCTCTAATATACCTGAGTTACGTCATCTCGGGAATTGAGGCGCACCCGGATTGGGGCGCGGTCGTGCACGGCACGCTGGTCCCGACGTTCTCGGCGGAAACGGGATTCCTCGTCACGGTCGTCGGTTTGATCGGAACGACGATCTCGCCCTACATGCAGTTCTTCTTGCAGTCGGCCGTGGTCGACAAAGGCTCAGGACCGCGCGATCTGTGGAACGTGCGCGCCGACATCATCGTCGGCTCGATCCTCGGCATCGCGATCGCCGGCTTCATGATCATCGCAAACGCGGCGACGATCCATCACGTTGCGGTGATCAACCACAAACCCCCGCTAAACATCGACACCGCTCAGGCGGTCGATTTCGCGCGCGCGCTGGAGCCGCTAGCCGGCAATTTCGCGGCAGCCTTGTTCGGCTTCGGCATTCTCAACGCGGGTTTGTTCACGGCAACCGTGCTGCCGCTAGCGACCGCGTTTATCATTTGCGAAGCGTTCGGCCTGGAAGCTGCCGTCGACCGCCGTTGGCACGAGGCCCCGTTCTTCTACGGCCTCTTCGCGAGCGGGATCGTCCTGGGCGCAGGGCTCGTACTGCTGCTGCCCGCCGACAAGCTCTTCCAGTTTACGTTTTACGCGCAGGTGATGCAAGGCGGGGTGCTGCCGCTCGAACTTGTGTTAATGCTGATCATCATCAACCGCAAACGCGTGATGGGCGCTTACGTGAACACCCCGGTCGTCAACGCGATCGCGTGGGCTACCGCGATCGTCATCGGCGGACTCGCAATCGTCTACGTCGCGCAGTCGATCTTCGGTTCGTCCTAACGCAGCATCGACGCGACCAGCTCCCGCTTGCGCGCCTCATCCGGTAGGATCGAGTCGCCGTAGCCCGGGAGCTCGACCGTCCCGACATACGGGATTTGGGCCGTGTGGATGTCACCGCTGGTCGCGCGAGCGAAGGTCATCGCGACGGCGAGCTCCTCAGCCGGGCTCATGTTGGTGTCGATGTCCTTGCCGATCGCGCCGAGCAGATCCGTTGCATGCTCGAGCGTATTGAGCCGATCGTGTTCGATTCGATTGACCATCGAACGAATCACCGCTTGTTGCCGCATGATGCGGCATGGATCGCTGCACCAATCATGGCGGAAGCGGGCATACCCGACCGCCTGCTCGCCGCTGAGGTGTTGGAGGCCCGGTTTGAGATGCACGTGCAGGTGTCCCCAGCTATCGTCGTAGTCGACGGGTCCATTCGGTCCGCTGTGCGTGAGAGCATCCGAGTTTTCGACGTCGACATCAACCCCACCGAGCGCGTCGATCAGATCCTTGGTCGCATCGATGCGCAAGACGACGTAACGATCGAAGCCCGGAATGCCGAGCCACTGCGCGACGACAGTCTGCGATTCCCCGATCCCGCCTTCGGACTGCGCCTCGTTGATTTTCGCGCGCTGCCCGCTGGGCATGACGGCGACCATGTCCCGCGGCACGGACAACTCGTCGATGCGATGCCGGGTAAAGTCCAGCCTCACCGCCATGAGAATATCGGTGCGCGAGTGTTTCGACGTTTCTTGGTCCTTGTCGTCGTAATCGTAGTCGAGGCCCGCGACGAGAACGCGCAGGCGGTCTTTCCCGAACAGACGGACGGGATCGGGAGCGGCGATCTCCCGGATCGATTGGACGTTCTTGGAGACCCAGCTCGCCGCGGAACCGGCGTAGCGGCCCGCGGCGAACCCGACCGCGACCGCGCCAACGAAAATTACGAAAAGTCTAGCCGCCCTCGGGCGACCAAATAACAACGGCATGCATTTACTCCGCTCCGCAAGCACATCGCCGGCGGAAGCCAGCACGAAGAAGAACGTGAAGTTCTGGTTAGGCTGGGAGGTGCGGCGGAGCGCGGTCGCCGGTGCGACTGAGGAGCGGTGCGCGCCGGCGAGCATCGGCGTGATACGAGCGCCGCAGGGAGATGACCGCTAGCCCGCGCGGCGCGAGGCCGATGGCCGCGACGATGCGCGCGACGAGCGTCACGGCTTTGTGCGAGAGCGCGCGCGCAAGACGTCCGAGCAGGATCGTCGTAAGCACGCAACTGACGAGGTGGGCGGCGAGGCTTGCAGGCGGCGGACCGCCGAGCCAGATCGTCCCGCCCAGCGCGTGACCGGCGACGGCAAATTGCTCCAACGTTTCCATGACGTAGAGCAATGCGATCTGAGCGGTGAAGATGGCCGGCAGCAGTTTGCCTACGGCGGTCGGCAGCTCTACGCGGCGCGACAGAATGCGCCGCGCGCGCAACACGACGTAGACCGAACCGAACAGCAACCCGGCGCAGAGCGCCGGCAAGATGTCGAGGTTACTGTGGTCGGTGAAGGAACCGGGGCCGAAAACGCCGCTGTTCGACGCAAATTCCACCAGCGGGTCGGCGACCGACGCTGCGATCAGCGCAGCGGCGATGCAAAACCAGACGCGAATCGCTCGACGTTGCTGCAGCACGATCGTCATACCTTCGGCGCCGCCGGCGGGTGAACCGCTAGCGGTACATTGCCGTCGCCGCCCCGATATAGGCGGCCAGCAGAACGAGCGCGCTCGAGAGCACCGTCAGGATCAGCACGTTTTGACGCGAGTCCGGCTGCCGGCTCGTGTAGTTCGCGCCCATATAGCCGGCCCAGCCCACGACGGCCAGGACGAAGTGCGGGGCGGGCGAGCGGAAGCCGGCGATCACCAGCACGATCCCGAGCAAAATCTGGAGCGTCAGCAGATAGATCGTGATCCGGCGGCCCAATCTGAACCAGACCAACAGGGCTGCGCACGCGGCAACGAGGATACCTAGCCAGAAGTGCACGACGAGAACGCTGTCCATTCCCGGCGGGTTCGCCGCGACGGGGTCGATGCTTTGTTGAGTTACGCGGATGCGCTAGCTCGCATCGCGGCGACCGGAGGCGGCGCACAGGCCCTGGCCTCCCATCTCTCGGGGGCCATCGATGCCGGGGTCCTGGTCGAAGATTCCGAGTGGAAACACCTGGCGCTCGCGACCGGGAAAGATCAGGCCGTCCCACCGTCGGTGCGCAACCTCTTGCCCGACACGTTCGACGGCGACTCCGAGGACGGCGTTGCGCTGCAACCTCCGGCCGACGCTCGCAGCCGCGCCTTCCCGATTCGGGCCGGCGGCGCACGGTTGGGCTGGCTCTCGATCTTCCCGCGCTCCGGTACCGTTGCGGAGCGGCGCCCGCTGGTCCGTCTCACGACCGCCCAAATCGCCATCGAGCTCTCGCGCGACGCCGGCGGCGGCCGCGGACGACGCCGGTCGTTTTGGGACCGCCTGCTCTCGCGAGCCTACGACGACCCGCTCGAAGCCCGCGAGGACGCGCACGCGCGCGGAATCTCGCTGGCGCCCGGCTACGTCGCGGTCGCGGTCGAAGGCGAAGGCCTCGACGAGAACGTGGCGGCGCAAAAGAACGCCGAGTTGCGGCGGGTCTGTCTCGACGTGCTCGGAACGCGCAGCGGCGAGGTCGTCGTCATCGAACGCGGCGGCGGCTTCTTCTTCCTCGTGCCCGCGCCGCTCGACATCGACGCCTCGAATGCGCGCACGGCTGCGACGCTGATCCCGCGCGGGATCTCACGCGCCGGCATCGACGTGCACGTGGTGGGCGGAATCGGCCGGCACGCCGAGATGTTGCACGTCGCGCGCTCGGTCGACGAGGCGCGCGAAGCGACGACGATCGCTCGCCGGATGTTCGGCGGCGGCAAGGTCATGCCGTACGAGGACCTCGGCATCTATCCGCTGCTGCACCGCGGCGGCGCGCAGCGCGAGGAGTGGAAGGCATTCGCCGAACGCGTTCTCGAGCCGTTGCGCGCGTACGACGAAAAGCACCAAACCGAACTGGTACGCACCCTTCGCCTCTTCTTCGACGTGGGACAAAATATCAAAGTGGCTGCAGCGCAACTCAACGTTCACCGGCACACGGTATTTTATCGGCTTCGCCAAATCGGCGAGATCGGGCGGCTCGATCTCGACAGCCCGCACGATCAGCTGACCTTGCGAGCCGCTATCGCCATCGATGCTCTCGGCAGTTAAGGACACCGGAACGGTGCGCCGCGACGTTATGAAGACCGCGCGCGATCGCGGGGTGAAGTGGATTCGCCTGGCATTCGTCGACATCGCGGGCATCGAGAAAAACATTACGATTCCGGTCACCGAGCTGGAGCGCGCCATGAACGGCCGCGTGACTTTCGACGGCGGTTCGATCGACGGGTTCATCCGCGAGGAAGAACTCGACATGTTGTTGCGCCCCGATCCGGCAACGTTTGCGATCTTGCCGTGGACGCTCGACGGCGGCGCGCCCGAAGCCAGGATGCTCTGCGACATCGCGATGCCCGACGGCACGCCGTTCGAGGGCGACCCGCGCAGCACGCTCAAACGCGTGCTCGACGATGCCGAGGACGTGATGCGCGACGTGCAAACGGCGCTGGAAGTCGAGTTCTACCTTTTCGAGCGCGACGCCGACGGCATGCCGACAACCCGGACGGTCGACGCCGGCTCGTACTTCGACTACTCGCCATCCGATCGCGGCGACGACGCTCGAACGGCGATGGCGGCAGCGCTCGAAGCGATGGGCATCAGCGTGTTGAGCGCGCACCACGAACACGGCGCCGGGCAGCACGAACTCGACCTCGCGGCGGGCTCGGTGCTCAGCACCGCCGACCGCCTGATTACGGTGCGCAGCGCGGTGAAGCAGATAGCGGCCCGGCACAACATCCACGCGACCTTCATGCCCAAGCCGATCGAGTCATCGGCCGGAAGCGGACTGCACGTCTACATCGCGCTGGGCGACATCGACGAGGTCGTGCGCCTGCACGCGATCGCCGGTTTGCTCGATCACGCGCCGGGCTTCACCGCGGTCTGCAATCCGACGGTGAACTCGTATAAGCGCTTAATGCCGGCGTGGGACGCTCCGGTTTACACGGTGTGGTCGCAGCGCAGCGCGAACTCGCTCGTGCGCGTCCCGCCCCCGATCGACGGTCCGCCGCTGCTCGAGATACGCAGCCCCGACTCGGCCTGCAATCCGTATCTGGCGCTCGCGGTGCTCGTCGAAGCGGTCGCCGACGGCATTCGCTCGCGCACCCTGCCGGGCGACCCGTTCACCGGTTCGACCTACGATTTGCGTGAAAAGTATCGCAAGGACCACGGCATCCGCACGCTGCCCCACTCGCTGGGCGAAGCAATCGCAGCGCTCGACAAAGACCTCGTGATGCGCGGTGCCCTCGGCGATCACATCTATCACGCGTTCCGCGACGCGAAGATGGCCGAATTCGAGCGCTACCGTCTCGCCGTCCATCCCTGGGAGCAGCAGGAGTATCTCCGAAAATTCTAAGCTAGGGGAAAGAGAACGGAGGGAGCCCCATGTCTGAAGCAACCAACCCGGCGAAAATGAGCCCGGAACAGAAAGAAGCGTATCATCGCGCAGCGGAAGCGCGGATTCAGACGTTCCAGTACGAGCGCCCGCAGTCGGACAAAGTCAAAGACGTGTGCTGGCTGATGAAGACCGACCAAGTCGTCGCCGTCGTGCAAATCGTCAAAGACGGCGGCGAAAACAACCTCCACTACCACACCAACGCCGACCAAGTATACTTCGTGCTGGCGGGCCGCGTCCGGTTCTCCGGTGTCGGCGACGCCGTGCTCGGCGAGGCCGGACCGCAGCAGGGCATCTTCGTCCCCGGCGGCTCGCGCTATTGGTTCGAGAAGGTCGGCTCCGAAGATCTGCAGCTGTTGCAGCTCGTGTTCAAGTCCGGCGTCAGCGAGCGGATCAACATCGAGGCGCACAAGGCGTGGATGGAGGATGAGATGCTCAAAGTCTATGAGGCCCCGGCAAACGCGTAATGAAAAAATTCCTCGTCCTTCTGCTCGCGCTGCTCCTGCTGCCGCTATCCGGTGGTGCGCAAACACCCGATCCGGTCAAGCTGCTCATCAACCCGGCGTTGATCTTCGACCTTCCGCTGATGATCGCGATCGACAAGGGCCTCTTCACGCAGCAGAACCTGGCCGTGCAAGTCATCGTTCACAGCGGCTCGAGCCAAGTGATCATTCCCGAGATCGTGCGCGGCGACGTCGACTTCGCCGGCATCTCGGCGAATCCGGGCTTCTTCAACCAATTTGCCCAAGGGTTCGATGCCAAGATCATCGCGTCGTCGAGCTCGAGCAGACGGGGCTGGAACCCGATCGTGTGGCTGGTCGTGCGCCAGGACGAGTGGGACAACAAGTCGATTCGCAATCCACGCGACCTGCGCGGCAAGCACATGGACGCTGCGCTGCCCGGCGGCGAGGGCTGGTACCTGTCCCGGCACATCCTGACCGAAGCCGCCCTAACGCAGTCCGACTTGGTCTGGAGCCAGAAATTTGCTTCGGCCGGTGATTGGATCTCGTCGCTGCGCAACATCAACGACGTTCAAGCCGTGTACGAGCCGACGGTAACGCAATTCGAGCAACAGAAAATCGCGCACCGCTGGCTCTCGATCATGGACGCCGATCCGAATTATCAGGAGGCCTACTTGGCCGCTTCGGCGCGGACGTTGAAGTCGCGCCCGGACGTCGTCCGGCGTTTTCTCACCGCCTACGTCAAAGCGTCGAAGATCCTCGCCGGCGGTAACGGCAAGTGGACCCCGGACGTGCTCGCGATCTTTGCCAAGTACTCCGGCTTGTCGCCGGCCATCGTCGCCGCGATCCCGACGCCGCCTTACACGGGGGAATTGGGCCGCATTCACACGGCCTCACTCGAACAAGTCCAGCGCTTTTGGTATCAGAACGGGTTGGTGACGAGCGAACAGACGATCGACACCCTCGCCGACCCGAGTTTCATCACGGCCGCGCAAAAAGCGGCCGGAGTAAACGTCCCGACGCACTAGCCGGGCTGGGTGGCTGCCCCTCGACAAGCTCGGGGTGACATAGGGCAAACCGCGAAAACGGGAGTCGAGCCCTTGTGTCACCCCGAGCTTGTCGAGGGGCAGCCGTAACCTACACCGTCAGGAAAACCCGCCCCGTACTACCCCTGGACTCCACCAGCGCCTGCGCCGTACCGGCGTCCCGCAGCGGGAAGCGTCCGCCTTCGAGGATGCGCACCTTCCCCTCGGCCACCAGCTTGAACGCGCCCGCGACGGCCGGCCGCAACGCCGCCGGCCGATTGCGCCGGTAGTGGCCGCTGCTGTAGCCGAGCACGGCCTGGTTCTGCCGGTGCAGTTTGTCGGTCGTGAGCGAGCCGTGATGTCCGCCCGACTGCCCGTAGGTCACCATCCGGCCGAAGAACGCGAGCGCGTCCATCCCTTTCGCGAAGACCTCGCCGCCGATCGCATCGGCGATCACGTCGACGCCTTTACCGTTCGTTGCCTCGAGCACGATCTTCGCGAAGTCGTCCTTCGTGTAATCGATCGCAACGTCGGCGCCGAGGTCGCGGGCGACCTGGAGCTTGGCCGGGCTTCCGGCCGTTGCGAAAATCCGTCCCGCGCCCGCCGCCCGCGCTATTTGCACGAGTAGCGAGCCGACGCCGCCGGCCGCCGCATGCACCAGCACCGATTCGCCGGCTTGCACGCGCGCGACGAGATGCAGGATGTTCCACGCCGTGACGAGCGCGGTCACCGACGCCGCTGCTTCGTCGGAGATCGACGCATCGATCGGATGCACGAGTTCTTCGCGCGCGAGCACGACCTCCGCATACGAACCGGCGTCGGGGTTGACCGACACGCGGTCGCCGGCGCGCACGCGCGTAACGCCCTCACCGACGGCAACGACCGTTCCCATCCCGTCGAGTCCGGGCGTGAACGGCGTCTTCGTCACGCCGGTTCCGCGCCGAGCTGAGATGTCGGCGAAATTCACGCTGGTGAGCTTGAGCCGAACGGCGACCATGCCGGATCCCGGAACCGGTTCGGGCCGCTCGCGCCAGAGCAGCTTCTCGGGCCCGCCGGTCTCCTCGACGACAATGAAATGCATTACGCCGCAACGCTCCAGAGGTGGTTGCTCGCGATGCGTGCCCCGTCGGCGACCGACTTGAGTTTTGCCCAGGCGATCTTGGGATGACCGACGCGCGGCCCGATGCCGCAGTCGGTGCCGGCCACGACGTTTTCGCGGCCGACCAGCTTGGCGTAGCGCTCGAGCCGTTCGGCGACGAGTTGGGGATGTTCGATGAAGTCGGTGCAGTGACCGACCACGCCCGGAATCAGCACGGCGTTCGGCGGCAGCTTGACCGTCTCGAAAAGGCGCCACTCGTGTTCGTGCATCGGGTTGGAGGCTTCGATCGAGAAGCGCTCGGCGTGCACGCCGAACACGATATCGATGATGTCGGCCAGCGGGATGTCGTTCTGGTGCGGGCCGTGGAAGCTGCCCCAACACACGTGCAGTTGCACCATCTCCTTCGGGATGCCGCGCAAGGCGTGGTTGAGCGCATCGACGCGCAGTTGCGCGTAGGCGCGATAATCCGCTATCGACATCTCGGGGTACATCTGCCATCCGTCGGGCAGATCCGGATCGTCGATCTGCAACATGAAGCCCGCTTCGACGATCTTCAGATATTCGACGCGCATCGCTTCCGCGATCGCGAACAAGAATTTCTTGGTGTCCTTGTAATACTCGTCGTGCAGCCAATGCTCGATCGTGCCAGGCGTATTCGCGTTCATGAAGGTGCCCGCGACATCGAGGCCTTTGACCGCGGCTTTGAGGTTGTCGATGTCGGCGTCGAGCGCCTCGCGACCGGCGTACTGCAACGGCGCAACGCAGAAGGCTTGGGTGCGGCCGGCCTGACCGATCGTATTCCCGCGCCCCGAGGCGAAGTACTCGGGGAAGAGTTTCTCGTCGCGTCCCGAGATGTCCAGCGGCGGCGGCCCTTCGCCGGGACCGAACTGCCGCGTTTCGAAGCCGGTCAGGCGCTCGCGGCAGTAGTTGGTGAAGTTGGTCTTGCTGATCTCGCCGTCGTTGATGAAATCCATACCGCATTCGACCTGTCGCCGTACGGCTTCGGCGACGCTTTCACGCAAGCGCCGGGCGAGGACGTTCGGATCGTACGCCTCGCCGCGGGCTTTGGCGAACACCAAGTCTTTGAGATCGTCGGGGCGCGGCAAGGCGCCGGCATGCGTAGCGAGGATACGGTCGCTGCTGCGTTTCATCGAGGCCTGCGCTTCTACCGAAGCGGAGACCGCCCTCTTTGGTTCAGATCCTCGACCAGCGCGCGCACCTTCGCCTTCGTCAGCTCGCGAATCGAGCGCACGACCTCAGGCGGCTGACCCTTTGGATCGGGAAGCCCCCAGTCAGCATCGATACGCTCCACGCCCTCGACGTCACAGCCCATCGTGATGACGCGATCCGCTCGTTCGGCAGCCGCGGGATCGAGCAACTTCGGACGAGCGGCGCTGATGTCGATGCCGTCTTCGGCCATCGCGGCAACGATCCCGGGATCGGGCAGGGCGGCCGCAATCGTACCCGCCGAGGCGACGTCGACGCGATCGCCCAGAAAATGCCGCAGGTAGGCCTCGGCCATTTGCGAGCGGCCGGTATTATGGCGGCAGACGAAAAGGATTGCCGGCACGAGAATCTTTTCCATCGCCAGCACATCCACGAACCTGCCGTTGCGAATTCCGTGATCCCGGAACACGCCGACTTCGCGATAACCGAACTTCCGGTAGAGCGCCTGAGCATGCGCATTCGCCGTCAGCGTGAAGAGGAGGATTTTGTGGAACGCGTTCTCCTTGGCACAACGCTCCAAAGCCTCGAGGAGTTCTGAGCCGACGCCGGTGCCGCGTGCGCTGCGCGCAACATAGATCGACAAGTCGGCAACGCCGCTATACGCGCAGCCATCCGCATAGTTGTTTAGCGACGCCCAACCGGCGACGCTGCCCGATCCATCGCACGCCACCAGGACGGCGAAGCGTCCGCTGTGTTCCGACCACCAGGCTGCGATCGCGGCTTCGTCCTTCGGCTCATCGTCCAGGGTTGCGATGCCGTCCTCGATGCCCTCGTTGTAAATGCGGCGAATAGCCTCAAGATCGGCATTCACCGCGCGGCGAATGGAGCGTAGTGATGGTGCACTAAGCATGATTGCCCTCCGCATGTGCAACGACGACCGCCTGCGCCGTGGCCTTCGATATAGGAGCAAGAAAGGCAAAGAGGGCGGTGGCCGCAAGCGCACCCAACAACTGCGCGACGATGAATGGCGGTGCGTCGGCCGGGCGGATGCCGGAAAACGTGTCGCTGAGCGACCGCGCAAGCGTCACGGCGGGATTGGCAAACGAGGTCGAGGGCGTGAACCAATACGCTCCGGTTATGTACGCCGCCACGGCAAACGGCGTGATGCCCGGTCGCGAGCGCACGCATCCCCAGATCGTCACGAGTAATCCGAACGTCGCGATGAATTCGCTTGCGCAGAGGAGCAGCCCGCTGCGATCGTGGTGCGACGGGAAGAACGCCGGCAGGCCGAACAAGCCGTTGGCGAGCGCCGTTCCGGCCAGCGCGCCGGTGATTTGCGCGATGACGTAGGGCGTTACGAGGGACCAGGAGAGGCCGCCGCGCCACGCGTCGACAACGGTCACGGCGGGATTCAAGTGCGCACCGGAGATCGGCCCGAACGCAAGCAAGAGCGCGACCAACGCGCCGCCGGTCGCGATCGCATTTGCCAGCAGCGCGAGCCCGACGTTCCCGCCGCAAAGCCGCTGCGCCATGATCCCGGATCCGACGACCGCCAGCAGCAACATCGCCGTCCCGACGAACTCGGCAACCACTGGCCGGTAGTTCACGCCGGCGCGTTCTCCGGGAGAACGGAGTGGAGAGCAGCGGCAATGCGTTCGGCGGCGTCGGTGGCGAGCCGGTAATACACCCAGGTGCCGCGACGTTCGGCGGTCACCAGGCCGCCCTCGCGCAGAATTTTGAGATGGTGCGAGACCGTGGGTTGATTCAGCGGCAGCCCTGAGGTGAAGTCGCAGACGCAGACCTCGGCGTTGGCTCGCGCCAGCGTCGCGAGGATCGTCAACCGGTGAGCGTCGCCGAGCGCTTTGAACAGGCCCGCATCGGGCGTCCGGTCAACCGGGTCGACCGTCGCCGGCGGACAACAGCGCTGCATTGACATGCGTCGATATTAGACACTATATTGGTATCTGTCAATATAACTGCGGCAACGGAGGCGTTTGGAGCCTAGCAGAAACACGCCGCGTGGAAACGGCATCGAGTGCCGCAATTCGGCAGAACGACTTGCTGGCGTTTGCCGAGGCGATCCCGATCATCGTTTGGCGGACCGATCCGCACGGGCTCAACGACTACTTCAACGCGGCGTGGTACGACTATACTGGCCTGACGGCAGAGCAATCCCGCGGCACCGGTTGGACGGTGGCGATCCACCCCGACGACCAGTCGCACGCGCAGGAGCACTGGGTCGAGGCCGTTCACGAACGCGGAATCTACGACGTCGAGTTCCGCGTGCTCGGACGGGACGGCGTCTACCGCTGGTTTCTCGCGCGTGGGCAGCCGCTGCCCGCGCTCGATGGCACCGTCGCGGCGTGGTTCGGCACGGCGACCGACATCGATGCGCAAAAACGCGCGGCCGAAGCGCTGGCCGGTGCGAAGAACCGCGCCGAGCTGCTGGCCGAAGCCGAGACGATCTTCGAGCGCTCGTTTGCCAGCCCGCACGTGATCGCCGATTTAGCCAAGCTGTCCGTCGAGGCGTTCGCAACGTTTTGCTATTACGACAGCGCCGATGAGAACGGCGAACTGACGCGCCGCGCCGCGGTCCATCGCGACCCCGCCTGGCAGCGCCGCTTCGACGGTGCCCGGCCGGGCGAGTTGCCGTGGGTTCGCGCGCGCTTGCCGCGCGAACGGCTCACGGCCGGCGCGCGGCTGATCGCGCCGATCGAAGACGCGTGGATCGAGACGGTAGCCGCCGACGCAGCGCACGCCGACGCGATCCGGGCCTTGGACGTCAACTCCGTCATGGCCGTTCCGCTGATCGCGCGCATGCGCACGCTCGGCATGCTGACCTTCGGTCGCTGTGGTGCGATGCCGCCGTTCACGGCCGGCGACCTCGCGACCGCGAAAGAGCTGGCGCGGCGCGGCGCGGCGACGCTCGAAAACGCGCACCTCTATGCGCTTTCGCGTGAGAACGAACGGCGCGCCGCGGCGATCGCCGATGCGGTGCCACAGATCTTCTGGACCGCGCTTGCCGGCGGCGCGATCGATTGGTACAACCGCCGCTGGTACGAGTACACGGGCCAAACGGAGGCCGACGCAGCCGACCGGGGTTGGGAGTCGGTGCAGCATCCGCGCGACTTGCCCGACGTGCAGCGCGAATGGCGCCGCGCGCTGATCACCGGCAAGCCCTTCGAGATGTCGCACCGCTTGCGCGGCAGCGACGGCGTCTACCGCTGGTTTCTCACTCGCGTCGTTCCGCAGAAAAACGACAACGGAACGATCGAGCGCTGGTACGGCGCTACGACGAACGTCGATGCGGAACGCCGCGCGACGTTGCAGCTGGCGTTTTTTTCTGATTTCGGACAGCGGCTGAGCTCGCTTCCGACACTCGATGCGACCCTCGATGCGGTGGTCGAATCGCTGGTACCAAACTTCGCCGATTGGGCGATGGTCGAGTTGCACGATGACGGTGAGACCTACGTCGCGGCCGCAGAACATGCCGCCGCCGCGACGCGGCGCGAGTTGCGCGCGCTGATCGGCCTTCGCACCACGGACGGAACGACGCTCGCGGTTGGCGACGAAGCGCTGCGCACCGGGCGCACCGGCATCGTTTACGGCGACCACCCCTCCCCCGAAGCGGGCGCGGCCGCCTTCACCAGCGCCGTGGCGGTGCCGCTCGTGGTGGAAACCGCCGTGCGCGGCGTGTTGACGCTGGCGATGGTGGAAGCGGCCGGCGCCTTTTCCGACGCGGACTTGCCGTTCGTGGAAGAAATCGCGCGCCGCATCGCACCGGCGCTCGCGCGCGCGGAGATCTACGAGCGCGAACGCCGCATCGCGCAAACCTTCCAGAGCGCCGTCTTGCCGCGGCGCTTACCGGAGCTTGCGGGCTTGCGCTTCGACGCGCTCTACGAGCCCGGCAAGGCCGAAGCGCTGGTCGGCGGGGATTGGTTCGACGCGTTTCGACTCGCCGACGGACGGATCGTCCTCACCATCGGCGACGTCGTCGGCAGCGGACTAGCTGCGGCGACGGCGATGGGCGAGACGCGCCAAAGCATCCGCGGCGCGGCGGCCATCAACCCGGATCCGGCGATCCTGCTCGACGCCGCCGATCGCGTTCTCACCGACGGTCCCGACGACCGTTACGCGACCGCCTGGGCCGGCATCATCGATCCGATCGATTTCTCGCTGCGCTACGCCTCGGCCGGACACCCGCCGCCGATGGTGCGCGATCGCGATTCCATCGTGCGCGTGCTCGAGGGCGGGGGCCTGCCGCTCGGTCTATCAGGAACGCTCGCGCAGCGCCGTACCACGTTCACCACGTTCATCGAACCCGGTTCGCTGCTGCTGCTCTTTACCGACGGCTTGATCGAGAGCGAACGCGACGCGTTGCGCGACGAAGCCTTGCTCGCGGCCGCGCTTGCCGCAACCACCCCCGAGCAGCGCACGACCGCACGCGAGCTGCGCGACGCCGTGCTCGGCAACGCAGCGGCTCACGACGACATCGCGATCCTGCTGGTCGAATTCATCGAGCGGCTGACCGAGTGCGGCGCGAGCGTGCGCGCCCGGCGCTGGAACCTCGACGTCACTAACGCCGAGGACGCGGGTGCCGCGCGCCGAGCGCTGGCGGGCGAGTTGCGCGCCACCGGGATGAACGAAGAAAACGTGCTCGTCGCGGAGATGATCGTGGCGGAATTGCTCGGCAACGTCGTGCGCTACGCCAGCGGCCGCGTCGACATCATCCTCGATTGTTCGGCCGACTCGCCGGTGATTCACATCATCGACGAAGGGGCCGGCTTCGAGCACAACCCGCGGCTGCCGGCCGACGCCTACGCCGAAAGCGGCCGCGGACTGTTCATCGTCGCCGAGCTGGCCCGCGAATTTGCGATTGCCCGCGCGCCGGGCGGCGGCAGCCACGCCCGGGTCGTGCTCGAAACGCGCGGCAGCACTAACGCAGACGTAACGCTGCGTCGCGGATGATTTGCCAGGCCAGGACGACGTCGTCGCGGGTAGTCCGTTCGTTCCCGATCGCCAAGCGCAGCACCGTGCGCCCGCGCAGCTTGGTCGACGAGATGAAGATCCGGCCGTCGGCGTTGACGTCGTCCATGATCGCGGCGTTGAGCGCGTCAAGCGCCGCGTCGTCGCGCCCCGGCGGCGCGAAGCGGTAGCACACGACCGAGAGCGGGTGCGGCGCCGCGATCTCCCAGCCGGACTCGGCCGCAACCCAGGCCGCGAACTCTTGCGCCAGCGCGATGTGGCCGCGCAGATGCTCCTGCAACCCGTGCACGCCGTAGGTGCGGATCGCAAACCATAGCTTGAGCGCCCGGAAGCGGCGCCCGAGTTGCAACCCGTAGTCCATGTAGTTGTGGACGTCGGTCTCCGGCGTCACTAGATAGTCCGCCACGAGACTAAACGTGCGGCGCAGCAATTCCGGATCGCGCACGAAAAGTACCGACAAGTCGATCGGAACGAACAGCCATTTGTGCGGGTTGACGACGATCGACTCGGCACCGTGCGCCGCATCGAGCAGCCAGCGAAACTCGGGCAGGATCGCCGCCGGACCCGCGTAGGCCGCATCGACGTGGAGCCAGACCCCTCGCTCCCGCGTGATCTCACGGATCGCCGCCACGGGGTCGCTGGACGTAGTCGAGGTCGTGCCGACCGTGGCCACCGCGCACATCGGACGCCGGCCTCGCGCCAGATCGTCGTCGAGCGCTTGCGCCAGGGCTTCGGGCCGCATGCGGAAGTCATCGTCAATCGGGATCCGGACGACGTTCTCGCGGCCGACGCCGAGCGCGACGGCGCCCTTCTCGATATGCGAGTGCGTCTGATCGGTGATGTAGACGCGCAGCGCCGGCAGATCGTCGCGGCCGCCCATGCCGCGTTCGCGGATCTCGAGGCCGAGCGCTTCGCGCGCCGCAGCGAGCGCGGTGTAACCGCTGATCGAAGCGGTATCGTAGATGATGCCGTGAAACGACGGCGGCAAACCCAGCATCCGCCGCAGCCAGCCCAAGGTGACGTCTTCCAACTCGGTCGCGGCCGGGGAGGTGCGCCAAAGCATCGCGTTCACGTCGAGCGCGGCGGCGAGCGCTTCGGCCAGGATCGTCACCGGCGCCGCGCTGATCGAGAAGTACGCGAAGAAGCGCGGATGGTTCCAGTGCGTGATCCCCGGTACGACGAGCCGCTCGAAATCGGCGAAGATCGCGTCGAACGATTCGCCGTCATCCGGCGGCGAGGCCGGCAATGCGGCGATCAGATCGCCGGGCTTGGAACGCGAGAACACCGGATAGCGACGCGTCTCGTTTAGGTAGTCCTCAATCCAAGCCGCGACCCGCGCAAAGCGGTCGCGAAACCCCGGGTCAGCCGTCACTTCGACCGCCTTTGCCCTCGTTGCAAGACGGCCCTATGGAGAAGGAGAACCTCCCCGTTCATGTCTGACATCGTTGCCATTCGCACGGAACACGCACCGGCCGCGGTCGGCCCGTACAGCCAAGCGATCCGCAGCAACGGCTTCCTCTTCTGCAGCGGCCAGATCGGCCTCGATCCGGCGACCGGCAAGCTCGTCGAGGGCGGCATCGCAGAACAAGCCCGGCGCGTCCTCGACAACATCGCCGCGCTGTTGGCCGCCGATGGCCTGACGTTTGCGGACGTCGTTAAGACCACCGTGTTCCTCGCCGACATCAATGATTTCGTGACCGTCAACGCGATCTACGGCGAGCGCATGCCGCAACCGCCGCCGGCCCGCTCGGCCGTCGCCGCCGCCGCGTTGCCGCTCGGCGCACGCATCGCGATCGAAGTCATCGCCCGAGCAACCGGCTAGCGGCGGATGCTCCGGCGCTCAGGTAAAACCAACACAAGCAACCGGCAAAGAGACAACCAGCGCCGAGGGGAACGCCCCGCGCATGCCGGAGAGTAGCTAAAGCAACCCAAAATCCACTTGTGGAGACAACGATGAGCACGACGCTCGATGGTGCCGGAACGCGCACCGAATCCGACAGCATGGGCAACATCGAGGTACCCAACGACCGGTACTACGGCGCGCAATCGGCCCGTTCGCTGATCCACTTCGACATCGGCAACGACGTGATGCCGGCCGAAGTCATCACAGCCATGGGCACGCTCAAAAAGGCGGCTGCCCTCGTCAACCACGATCTGGGCAAGCTCGACGACGAGAAGACGAGACTGATCGTCGCCGCGGCCGACGAGGTGATCTCAGGGAAGCTCGGCGAGCACTTTCCGCTGCGCGTGTGGCAGACCGGTAGCGGCACACAGACGAACATGAACGTGAACGAAGTCATCTCGAACCGGGCGATCGAGATGGCCGGCGGCGTGATGGGCTCGAAGAAACCGATCCATCCGAACGACCACGTCAACATGTCGCAGTCCTCGAACGACACCTTCCCGACCGCGATGCACATGGCTGCGGCGGCCGCAATGGTCGCGATGATCCCGCAGGTCGAAAAACTGCGCGACGCACTCGACAAGAAGGCCATCGAGTGGGCGGGGATCGTGAAGGTCGGCCGCACGCATCTGCAAGACGCAACGCCGCTCACGCTCGGACAGGAGTTCTCGGGCTACGTCAGCCAGCTCGACCGCGACGTCGAGCGCTGCCGTGAAGCGCTCGACGGGCTCTACGACCTCGCGATCGGCGGCACCGCGGTCGGTACCGGGCTCAACGCGCATCCCGAGTTCGCACAGCGTGCGGCGCGCAAGTTGGCCGAACTCACCGGACTGCCGTTCCGCTCGCATCCCAACAAGTTCGCCGCGCTGGCATCGCACGACGAAGTCGTCTACGCCTCGGGCGCGCTCAAGACCCTCGCCGCGTCGCTGATGAAGATCGCCAACGACATCCGCTGGCTGGGTTCGGGTCCGCGCGCCGGAATCGGCGAGCTGATCCTGCCGGAGAACGAACCCGGTTCGTCGATCATGCCCGGCAAGGTCAACCCCACGCAGTCCGAGGCCATGACAATGGTCGCGGTGCAGGTCTTCGGGAACGATCTCGCGATCTCGTTCGCCGGTTCGCAAGGCAACTTCGAGCTCAACGTGTTTAACCCGGTGATGATCGTCAACTTCTTGCAGTCGACGACGCTGATCCGCGACGTCTGCCGCTCGTTCCGCGAGCACCTGGTCGAGGGTCTCGTGCCCAACGAGGCGGTGATCGCGCGCTATCTGGCGGAATCGCTGATGATCGTGACCGCGCTGGCCCCCCACATCGGTTACGACAAGGCCGCTGAAATCGCCAAAAAGGCCAACCACGAGAACAAAAACCTCAAGGAAACGGCCGTAGAACTGGGTTACGTCAGCGCCGAAGACTTCGATAAATTCGTCGTCCCCGCCGACATGACTCACCCGTAATGTCATCCCGAGCCTGTCGAGGGACCGCCACCAAGGACTGCGATTGAGGCGATCCCTCGACAAGCTCGGGATGACAGCGGTGGGCAACCGACTGCCTCGACCATTACACGAACGATACAAAAAAGAGTGAGATAGAGTGCTGCGCTGTCTCACTTCTTACCATTCTTAGTAGTAGGCGCTCGCTTCTTGCCGAAGGCTCAAGGGTGAAGACATCCCTGGATACGGTGGATGTAAGCGAACGGAGCACCGCGGGCCGCGAATTTCGCGGGGTCGTTCGCTATGGGCTCGGCTTGATCGTCGCCGCGCTGGTCGTGACGCCGATCGCGAGCATCGAGTTGGGCGTATCGTATCCGCTCTTCGCGATGTTGCTGGCCGCGACGATCACGGCGACCGCGATCACGGCACTGCTGCTGCTGGTGCAGGCGCGCGCGATCGGATCGCGACCGACGGCCGTGCTCGGCACCGGCTTTGCCTACGCGAGCGCGACATTGGTATGGTATGCGCTCTTCTACAACGGGATGTTTCCCGGTCTCACATCGGCACTGGGTGCCGCCCCAACGGCGCACCAGTATCTCTGGTTTCTGTGGCAAGCCGGTTTACTCGTCGCACTCCTCGCCTACCAATGGTTGCGGATGGCCGAACGCAGCGATCCCGCAGCTCGAGCTCGCGGCCGGCTGGTCATCGCCGGGCTCGTGCTCGCGTACGTCGTCCTCACGCCGCTGGCGATCTGGCTCCCGGTTCTTCCGTCGATCGTCGCAGGCGGCCGGTGGACGCCGGGGATCGCACTTTTGGCCGGCGCTTCCATCGTCGAAACGATCCGCTCCCGCAACCGTGCGAACGTACTGGATGCGTGGATCGCGATCGTCGCCTTCGGGATCGTGATCGAGATGTACCTGACGTTCGTCGGCGCCTCGCGCTTCACGATCGGCTGGTACGCTGCGCGCGTCGTCGTGCTCTTTGCGGTCAGCGCCGTGCTTTCCGTGCTGCTGCTGCAGGCGGCCCGGCTCTACGCCGACCTGATCGAACGCGCCGAAGTGCTCGAGGGGGAGGCCCATACCGATACGCTGACCGGGCTGCCGAACCGGCGGCGCTTCGATGAGGAATTCGCGCGCGCGTTCGGCTCGGCTATTCGCCGATCGAGCCCGATCGGCGTCGCGATCATCGACATCGATCGCTTCAAGAACTACAACGACGCGTACGGTCATCAGGCGGGTGACGAGGCGCTGCGACACATCGCCGAGGCCATCGCCGAGTCGGTCGAACGCAGCGGCGATTTTGCCGCGCGCTACGGCGGCGAAGAGTTTGTCGTGATCCTCGAGGACACGACGCTCGCCGGAGCAGCGGGGGTCGGCGAGCGCATCCGTAACGCCGTGCTCGATGCGGGCATTGCCGCCCCGGGCGGCGGCTTGCTTTCGGTCAGCGTCGGCGTCGCAGCGCGGTTGCCGGGCAGCACCGGCGAGGCGCTCCTGCGCCAAGCCGATTCGGCGCTCTACGACGCCAAGAACGGCGGCCGCAATCGCGTGGCAACATGGCGCTCGCCGGAAAGCGCGCCCATCGGGAGCGCCTTCGACGATGCGCCCTTAGTCGACTAACGGACGAGCGGCAGGACGTTGGACGGCGTGATCGGGTAGAGGCCGAGCACGAAAACGGCCGCCGCGCAGATCGCGACCGTGATCCACGGCAGCGCGTTCGGCGAACGCTCGTCGCGCACGTGGGCTTCGTCGACGCGCACGAACATCACGCGCACGATCTTGAAATAGACGTAGATGGAAATTGCGGTTCCTAAAATCAGCACGCCGCCGAGCCAGGCATAGCCGGCGCTGACGGTGGCGGCGAGGATCAGGATCTTTCCGGTGAAGCCGGCGGTCGGCGGCAGCCCAGCGAGACCGAGCAGGAAGAACGTCATCAGCGCGGCCAGCCACGGGCGGCGGTAGGCCAGGCCCGCGAAGCGCCCGATGCCAACGACGGCATCGGCATCGCGTGACATCAGCGCTACGACGGCGAACGCGCCGAGGTTCATGAACGTGTAGGCCGCGAGGTAGAAGATCGCGTAGCGCACGCCGATGACGGTTTGCCCTGCGAACGCGGCGACGATGTAGCCGACCTGCGCGATCCCGCTGTAGGCCAGCAGGCGCTTCATGTCGGTCTGCGAGAGCGCCGCCAGGTTGCCGATGAGCATCGAGAGCGCAGCGACCGCCCAGACCGGCGCGAGGATCGCGTTCGCGCTGTCCGGCGGCAGCGACGCGTAGGCGAACCGCGCGAGCACGGCTAGCGCCCCGGCTTTGGTGACGACCGACATGAACGCGCTCACCGCCAGCGGCGCGCCTTCGTAGACGTCGGGCGCCCAGATATGGAACGGCGCGAGGCTCAGCTTGAACGCGATCCCGACGAGAAAGAACCCGCTGCCGAGGAGCAGGAGCAGACTGGGTTTTGTTGCCGCCAGAGCCGAGAGCGCGATCGAACCGCTGGCGCCGAACAAGAGCGCCATGCCGAATAGCAAGAAACCCGATGCCATCGAGGATAGGATCAAGTACTTGAGCGCGGATTCGCGCGCGGTCGCCCGCGCCGACACCGCACACAGGCAGTACAGGCCGAGCGAGAGCAATTCCAGCCCCAGGAACACCATCATCAAATTTCCGGCGCCGCTCATCAGCATCGCGCCGCTGGCGCTCCAGAGCATCAAAGCGGTCGAGCCGGCAACCTGATCGTCGCGCCCGACGCCCAAGCCCAGGCTGAGCGTCGCGAGCGTCGCGATCACGACGATCTCCGAGAACACCGTGCTGAATCCGCCTTGCAGGAACGCGCCGCCGAACGCTGCGTAGGCGTGAGGGTACTGCAGCGCGAGGATGATGCCGGCCGCGCTGAGACCGATTGCGGCCACCGCAACCGCCAGCACGCGACGCGTGGCAGCGGGAGCCAACAGATCGAAGAACAGCGCGACCAGCGCGGTCAGCGCGACGATCGACGCCGGCAGCAGCGCGTTGATGTCGGCCGGCGTTGCGAAACTAGCGTAGGACATTTGCCGCCTCCGTGGCAAACGCGGCGACGGCGTGCGGGTTGATCCCGAGCAACAGCAACCCGAGCACCAGCGGAGCGAGCGCAAAGCCTTCGCTCCAGGTGAGGTCTTGCCGTTCCGGCAGATCGCCGCGCTTCGGACCGTGCATGATGCCCTGGAACAGACGCAGCATGTAACCGGCGGCGATCACGATCGGGATCAACGCGAGCAGCGCAGCCCACCAGTAGCCGGCCGCGTATACGCCGCTGAGGATGAGCAACTCGCCGGCAAAGCCCGCCAGACCCGGAAGGCCGAGGGCCGCCAGCGCGGAGATCATCAGCGCGCCGCTCATGCGCGGGTTGCCGGCCGCGAGGCCGCCCAGATGAGCCAGGCTGCGCGTTTCCTCGCGCTCTTCGATGTAACCTAGCGTGAGAAAACCGCTGGCGCTGAAGAGGCCGTGCGCGATGATGTACACCGCGGCGCCGGCCAGCGCAATCGGGTTGAAGCTGAAGATCGCGATGAGGATCAGCCCCAAATGCGAGAGCGAACTATAGGCCATGATGCGTTTCGCATCGTCCTCGGTAAACGCGACGAACGCCCCGTAGAACAGCGCGACGAGGCCTAGGCCGAACATCAGCGGCGCGGCCGCATGCATCTGCTCGTTCAAGAACGGCAGCCCGATCGCGATGAAGCCGTAGAGGCCGGCCTTCGACTGGATCCCGCTGACCGACGCGACGACCGCCGGCGGCAGCTCGGCGTACGTATCGGGCATCCACGTGTGCAGCGGCCAGACCGGCGTCTTGACCAAAAACGCGAACGCGAAGCCGGCGAAGATCCAAGGGCCCCACACGCTGCCGATCGCGATCGCGCCTGAGTGCGCGCCGATGACGTCGGTCGAGCCGTTGACGACGCCGAAGGCCGCCGTCGCCAAGAGCAGCGTCAAGCCGCCGGCAACGTTGTAGATCAGGTACCGCCAGGCAGCGGTTCCGTGCGCGCGCGTGCCGCGCGCCGGCATGCCCCAGCCGAGCATCAGCAAGAACACCGGGATCAACATCAGATCCCAGAACAGCGCGAAGAGCAGCAGGTCCTTGGCCAAGAACACGCCGTTCATCGCCCCCTGCAGAACCAGCATTTGCGCGGTGAACTCGCGCGTGCGCGGGATCCGCAGCGCGACCAGCCCGCTGAAAGTGACGACCGCCAAGAGCAGCACGACCCAATAGGAAATCGGCCCGTAGCCGAGATGGAACGCCGCCGTGAACGGCCGCGCCAGCCACGGCAGCGACGCATCCGGCGCGTCCGGTTTAACCGCGATCAGCAGAAAGGCCAGCGCTGCAACCGTGGCGCCTATGCCGCGTGCCAAACTGTCGGCGCCTTTCGGCAACGCGTAGAGGATGAGCCCGATGACGATCGGGCCGAGCACCAGGACGGTGACGGTCATCGGCCGGCTCCGATCACGACGTAGTAGATCGCAAAACAGGCCGCCCCGAACGCCAGCGCCAGCGCATACGCCCGCACCAGCCCGGTCTGGAAGCTGCGGAAGAAATGGCCCAGCCACGATGCGGAGATACTCGCTTCGCGTACGCCGGCGTCGATGACGCGCGGATCGACGACGCGGCTGAAAAACGTGCCGAGCACGATCGACGGCTTGACGAACAGCGCGTCGATCGCCGCATCGAAGTAGAACGCGTTAGCGAGCGCACCGGGCATGCGCACGGTTTCGGTCCGCAGGCGCGGCACTGCATCGAGCAACGCGCTTGCATTCCCGTAGCGCAGGTAGGCGACCGTGATGCCGGCGGCGATCAGCACCAGGACGAGCAGGCTGGTTAAAATTTCCGGCGGCGTGCTTGCGGTCGGCTCGAAGTGACCGAACAACGGCTCGAAGAACCGGCCCCACGGGCTGCCTGCGCCGCCGAAGTCGAGCCAGCCGATCAGCACGGTCGGAATCATCAAGATCGCGACCGGTCCGCTCATGAGCCACGCCGGCGCATGCCGCGCGTGCGCGTGTTCCTCGTCGTCGGCGTGATGGGCCGGCGCCGTCCCCGCGAGTTCCGGATGGCGCAAACCGAGTTCGCTCGGATCGACGTGTCCCCGATACGCGCCGAAGAACGTGACGAAGAGCATCCTGAACATGTAATACGCCGTGATCCCGGCGGTGATCACGCCGACCGCCCACATGATCGGATGGCCGTGCGCCAGCGTCTCGCTCAGGACGGCGTCCTTGCTGAAGAACCCGCTGAAGCCGGGAATACCGCAGATCGAGAGCACGCCCACGCCCATCGCGGCGAACGCGAAGGGCATCTGTTTGCGCAAACCACCCATCAAGCGCACGTCCTGCTCGTTAGCGAGGTTGTGAATGACGATGCCGGCGCCCAGGAAGAGCTGCGCCTTGAAGAACGCATGCGTGAAGAAGTGCAGGATGCCGGCGTCGTAGGCGCCGACCCCGACGCCCATGATCATGTAGCCGATCTGCGACATCGTGGAGTAGGCCAGGATGCGCTTGATGTCCCACTGCGCGCAACCAAGGATCGCGCCGGTGATCGCGGTCAACGCGCCGATCGAACCGACCAGCACCCGCGCGTCGCTCGAAGCGTTCCACAGCGGAGCGCAGCGCGCGATCAGGTACACGCCGGCCGTCACCATCGTGGCGGCGTGGATCAGCGCCGAAACCGGGGTCGGACCTTCCATCGCGTCGGGCAACCAGGTGTGCAGCGGGACCTGCGCCGATTTCGCCGCGCAGGCGATGAACAAACCCAGACACACGACGAACAGCTCGCCGGGCGAGAATTTCGCCACGTGCGAGAACACGTCGCCGTAACCGATCGAGCCGATCTTCGAGACGATCGCGAACACCGCGTAGAGGAGGCCGATGTCGCCGACGACGTTGATGACGAACGCCTTGCGCGACGCGGCGACCGCCGAAGGCCGCTCGAAGTAGTACCCGATCAAGAGGTAGGATGCGAGGCCGACGAGGCCCCAGCCGACGAGCAGCCCGACGAAGTTGTCGGAAAGCACGAGCGTCAGCATCGCGAAGATGAAGAAATTCAGGTAGGCGAAGAACCGCGGAAAGCCCTTGTCGCCGGCGAGATAGCCGATCGAGTAGACGTGGATCAAAAAGCCGACGCCGGTGATGATCAAGGTCCAGATCAGCGCGAGCCGGTCCCATTGCAAGCCGAACACGAACTGCGGCAGCCACGCGAAGAGCGCCTGATGCGCCCCGGCTCCGGTCGTCGCATCGCCCCACTCGGCCAGCGTCGCGATGAACGACACGCCGATCAGCGCCGACCCAATCGGCCCCGCCATGCTCTTGAGCTGCGGCCCGAACGCCCACAGAATCACCGCGCCCAAGAGCGGCGTGAGCCAAATCAAGAATAATAGCGGATAATCCATTTTAAAGGCGCTCCGCCCCAGGCTGCGCGCCCCCCACGCCTATGGCGTGGGGCCCCCGGTCCGAGCTCGCAAGTTGCATTTCGGACATTGGACGATGCTGCTGCGCTCGCTCCATCACCACTAACCTTTGAGGGTCGCAACTTCGTCGACGTCGACGAAGGTGGTTTTGCGGAAGACAATGACGACGATCGCGAGGCCGATCGCGGCCTCGGCGGCGGCGACCGTGATCACGAGGAACACGAAGATATGCCCGTCGTTGTTCGCCCACGAGCGCGCGAACGTGACCAGCGCGAGGTTCGCCGCATTGAACAGCAGCTCGATCGACATCAACTGGATGAGCGGGTTGCGCCGGGCGATGACGCCCACCACCCCGATGAAGAATAGGATCGCCGCCACGATAACGTACGCTTCGACCGGCACAATCATCGGGCGATCGGCTCCCGCGGGGGGCTGATGGGCTCGCGCGCGACGCGCCTGGGCGGCCGGCGCCCCGGACCCTCGTCGCCGGCCAGCAACACGACGCCGATGATCGCCACCATCAGCACGAACGCCGTGACTTCGAACGGCAGCAGGTTGCGCGTGAAGAGGGCGGTGCCGAAGTCGGCGACCGAGCCGAAGACGTTCGCATCGCCCGTCGCACCGGCGATCGTCGCGGGTACGAACAACGACTTCGAGATCGCCGCGACGATGGCCGCAAAAACGATCAGGCCGCAGACCACGGCCGGAATGGTGGCGCGCGGCATCCGGTTCGGACCCGGCTCGAACGGTTTGGTGCCGCTCGAGAGCAGCGCGATCACGAACACGAACAGAATGAGAATCGCGCCGCTGTAGACGACGATTTGGATCACCGCCAAGAACTCGGCATGCAGGGTCAGGTACGTGATCGCGAGCGCAATGAAGTTCACCAGCAGACCGACCACGCTGTGGACCGGTTTCTTAGCCGTCACCGTGAAAATGGCGCCGGCGATCATCGCCAGCGACAGGAGCACGAAGCCGATCACCGGGCGAGCCCCCGCCGTTGCTCCTTGAGAATCGTCCCGCGGTTCGTCGCGTCGTACCCCACGCTGATGTCGACGGTCGACTTCACGTGACCGACCGTGCCGAGATCCGACGGGATACCGTTGGGGCGCTCGTCGGGCGCCGAACCGATGCCGGCCTCGGGCGGCACGAGCAGACGGTCCTTGGCGTACACGAACGCGCCGCGCCGATAGTCGGCCATTTCGAAGCGCGGCGTGAGCACGATCGCATCGGTCGGGCACGCTTCTTCGCACAGCCCGCAAAAGATGCAGCGCAGTTCGTCGATTTCGTAACGCGCGGCGTAGCGCTCGCCGGGCGAATGACGGTCGGTCGGCGCGTTCTCGGCGCCGATCACGGTTATGGCGTTGGCGGGGCAGGCGATCGCGCAGAGCTCGCAACCGATGCAGCGCTCCTTGCCGTCGGCGTAGCGGCGCAGCTCGTGCAAGCCGTGAAAACGCGGTGCGTGCTGCTTCTTTATCGACGGGTACTCGATCGTCGGCTTTTTCACGAACATGAAATGGAACGTCGTCGCGAAGCCTTTGACGAGCGCGAGGACGTTGAAGAGGTTCTTGCGATGGTCCACGTTCATCCCCGCACCGCGATGATCACGGCGGTAACCACGAGATTGAGAGTAGCCACCGGCAACAGCACCTTCCAGCCGAAATTCATGAGGCGATCGTAGCGCAGGCGCGGCAGCGTCGAGCGCAACCAGATATAGAAGAACAGAAACAGTCCCGCCTTGACGATGAACCACACGAGTCCGAGCCACACATTGCTGGGCCCGAACAGTGGGTTCCAGCCGCCGAGAAACAACAGCGTCGCGAGACACGAAACCGTGATCATGTTGAGGTACTCGGCGATGAAGAACAGGCCGAAACGCAGTCCCGAGTACTCGGTGTGGAAGCCGCCGACCAATTCGGTTTCCGCTTCGACCAGGTCGAAGGGCGCGCGGTTCGTTTCGGCGACCGCGGTGATCAGGTAAATGCAGAACCCGACGATCTGCGGGATGATGAACCAGACGCGCTGCTGCGAGGTCACGATCGTCTCGAGCGACGTCGAACCGGCCATGATCAGCACACCGATGACCGACATCGACATCGAGAGCTCGTAGGAGATCATCTGCGCGGTCGAGCGTACCGCGCCGAGCAGCGGGAACTTCGAACCGGACGCCCAGCCGGCCAGCGAAATCCCGTACACGCCGATCGACGTCAGCGCGAAGATGAACAAAATCCCGGCATTGACGTTGCCGATGCTGACGACGCCGTTAGCGTCGCCGGTAAAGGGGATGATCGCGAAGGTGCCCATCGCGGTGATCAGCGAGATGAACGGCGCCAAGCGATAGATCAACTTGTCGGCCGTATTCGGCGTGAGGTCTTCCTTCAACATCATCTTGAGCGCGTCGGCCGCCGGCTGCAGCATACCCCACGGTCCGACGCGGTTGGGACCCGGGCGCAACTGCATCCAAGCCATGATCTTGCGCTCGGCCAGCATCGAATAGGCGAACGTCGTGACGACGACCAGCAGCAGTATTGCCGACTTGATCAGCACGATGATCCACAGCGGCACCGCCGCGAGCGCGCCGTTCACACCTGCACCCCGAGTTGTTCGAGCACGCTGCGCTTGGAGGCAACCGCGACGCTGGGGGCGCCGCGCAAGGCGCCCAGCGGAGCACCGAGGATGCCGACGACGAGCACGACCGCACCGGCCGGGACGTTCTCATCCAGCACGACCGCAAGCCCGTCGAGCCGCACGCCGCCGGGTCCCGACAAATCGATCACGTCGCCGTGCACGAGCGGAATCGTCATCTGCGCGGCGGTCTTCGGATGAATCGTCGCGCGTGGGGGCGTGCGCAATTCAACCAGACTCACGTCGTGCACCAAGGTTCCGCCGCCGGTGAAAATCGTCGACTCGACGATGACCCGCAGAGCATCGCGCGAGACCATTGCACGCGGAGCGGCATCGAGTACGGGCATTGGGCCGATCGCCGGCGGCACCGAAACGAGCACGCGGATGCGCTCCTCGATTTCAGCGGGTGCGGGCAGGCCGAGACCGAGCGCTTCGGCGAGGGCCACGAGCATGTCGCCGTCGGCCCAGGTTTCGGGCGGCCCGGGGACGGCGGCGACCACCGGCAACACGTCGCCGGCGAGGTTGGTGGTGGTCCCCGACTTCTCGAACGCACCACACGCCGGCAGCACGAGCGTCGCTAGCTCGGCCGTCTCCGTCATAAACAGCTCGCTCACGACGACGAACGGCGTCTTCGCGAGCGCGTCGAGCGCGAGTTGGCGGTCCGGCCAATGCAGGACCGGGTTCACGCCGAGCAGTGCGAGCACCGAAAGCTTTCCGTCGCGCCCGGCTTCGAGCATCGCTTGCGTGTCCGCACCAGCGCCGCGCGGGAACATGCCGATCGCCTCCGCGCCGCGCGCATTGGGCTGTTCGCTCAGCACGAAGGTCTGCAGCACGGTCCCGGCCGGCAATGCTGCGGCCCACGCTTCGACCGCGGCGTTTTCGGTCGACGGCGCGCCGTCCCAGACCAGCGCGATCCGTGTCGCGCCGTGCGGGATCGCCTTCACCGCGTCGGCGAAGGTCGCCGCTCGCACGCAGCGCACGGCAGGCGAGGGCGCTTGATCGCCGACCGCGATCAGCGTCGCACCGTTATGCCGCACCGCTTTTCTAATGCGCAGGTCGAGCACCGGCGCGAGCTGCGCCGGCGAGCGGCCGAACGTGATGATGCAGTGCGCGTTCTCGAGGTCGACGTGGGTCCCGCCGATCTCGCCGGGATAGGCGTGATGTTGACGGCCGCTGCGCCAGTCGAGGTTCTCGACGCCCAGCGCACGGTGCACGTGTTGGAGCAAGAACGCTTCTTCGTTCAACAGCCGGCCGCCGCCGATTGCGCCCACCGACGCCGGGCCGTTGGCCGCGATCGCTTCGCGCAGCGCTTTCGCCCACATGCCGATCGCGTCGTCCCAGGCGATCTGGATCCACTCGCCGTCGCGGCGGTACAACGGTAAGGTGAGGCGGCGCTCGTCGGTGAGGTAGCCGACGTTGTAGCGGCCTCGATCGCACAGCCAACCATCCGAGATCGCGTCGTCTTCGGGGACGCTCATCGTGCGCTGCACGGCGGAAACACGCGCATCGACGTACATCTGACAACCGACGCTGCATTGCATGCAGGTCGTCGTCGTGCGGTGGTTGTCCCACGGGCGCGACTTGAAACGATAGGTCTTGGACGTCAGCGCACCGACCGGGCACAGTTCGGTGACGTTGCCGCTGAAATTGGAATCGTATGGCTCGCCGGTCGCGGTTGCGATGATCGCGTGCGCGCCGCGGTCGTCGGTCCGCAGCGCCTGCTCGCCGGTGATGATGTCATCGAAGCGCACGCACCGCAGGCACAGAATGCAGCGCTCCTCGTCCAGCACGATCGTCGGCCCGAGGTCGACGGCCTTCGGCTTCGACGACTTTGCTTCGGCGAGGCGCGAGGCGCCCTGGCCGTAGGCCATCGAATAGTCTTGCAGATCGCACTCGCCGCCCTTGTCGCAGATCGGACAGTCCAGCGGGTGGTTGAGCAGCAGCAACTCGAGCACCGCCCGGCGCCCTTCGTTGGACTTCTCGCTTTGCGTGTGCACGACCATCTTGTCGGCAACCGGCGTATTGCACGCGATCTGCAACTTCGGCATGCCTTCGATCTCGACCAGGCAAATGCGGCACAGGCCCGCCGGACCGAGTTTGGGATGATAGCAGTACACCGGCACGTCGCGATTGATCAGCTTCGCCGCTTCGACCAGCAGCGTGCCCTTGGGCACCGACACGTCGATGCCGTCGATCGTGACCGTGACGTTGTCCTGCGGAAGCGTCGCCGACACGCCTACGCCACCCGCTCGGGTACGGGCTCGGCCCGCTGCACGTAGGCTTGGAAGTGGCTCTCGAAGCGGTCGAGCACCGAGCCCAAGAACGGCTCGATCGAATCGCCCAGCGGGCACAAGTTCAGGCCCGTGATCTCATGGCACGCCGATTTGAGGATGTCGATGTCCGAATTGACGCCGCGGCCGTCGAGGAGGCGCTCGAGCGTCTTCTGGATCCAGCTCCCGCCTTCGCGGCACGGGGTGCACTGACCGCACGACTCGTGCGCGTAGAAACGGACCAGCGAGTGCGACGCCTTGACGAAATCGGTTGTGTCGTCGAACACTACCATCGCACCGGAACCGAGCATCGAGCCGGCCTTGGCGATCGTTTCGAAGTCGTAGCTGAGGTCGAGGTGCTCTTCGAAGAGGCACGCCGACGAACCACCGCCCGGCTGCACCCCGAGAAACGTGCGCCCGTCGCGCAGTCCGCCCGCGCAGTCGTCGATCAGCTGGCGAATCGTGGTGCCCAGCGGGACCTCGTAATTTCCCGGCTTCTTCACGTGACCCGAGACCGAGACGACTTTGAAGCCCGGCGAGCGCTCGGGACCGGCCTTCGCGAACCACTCCGCGCCGTTGAGCAAGATGTACGGCAGGTACGCCAGCGTCTCGACGTTATTCACGACGGTCGGCTCGCCGTAGAGTCCTTTGACCGCCGGGAACGGCGGCTTGAGACGCGGTTCGCCGCGCTTGCCTTCGAGCGAGTTGAGCAGTGCGGTCTCCTCGCCGCAGATGTACGCCCCGGCCCCGCGATGGATGGTGAACTCGAGATCGTAATCGCTCCCGCAGATGCCCTTGCCGATGTAACCGGCCGCACGCGCCTGCTTCACCGCGTCGCGCATGATCTCGAAACCGTCCTGGAACTCGCCGCGGATGTAGATGAACGCGTGATGGCAGCCGATCGCGTACGCGCCGAGCAGCATGCCCTCGATGATCTGATGCGGCGTCTCTTCGAGCAGCATGTGATCCTTGAACGTGCCGGGTTCGGCCTCGTCGCAGTTGCACACCAGATACCGCGGGCGCCCGTTATTCGGGAGGAACGACCACTTGCGGCCGGTCGGAAAACCGGCGCCGCCGCGGCCGCGCAGATTCGACCCAATCGCTGCTTCCAGCACGGCTTTTTGGCCGAGCTCTTTTACCGCGCGCACGAGCTGCACGTACCCGCCCGTTTTACGGTACACGTCGATGTCGCGCAAGTTCAGCTCGCCGATACCCTTCGTTAGGACTTCGACGACCGGGCTGGCCATTTAGTGGTGTCCTCCGTTTCCGGTCGTAGGGCGCAGTTGCGGTTCGTGCGCAAGCCGCTCGTGCGAACGGGCGGCAAACGCCGGATCGCTGACGATCCGGTCGAGCATGATGACGCCACTGCGGTCGCCGACGCCGCCGGCATTGTTGGGATTCGGCACGCCGACGCCGCCGGCCGATTTGCGGCCGGTTTCGGCCTCGACCTTCCAGGTGCGCCCGGGTGCTTTCGTTTGCGGGCGCGGCTTGACGCCGTAGGTGCCGGCGCGCATCGCTGCCAGCATGTCGTCGACCATTTTCGGCGTAAGGTCGTACTTGAAACGCAGGTTCACTTGCATGCACGGCGCGCGGTCGCAGGCCGCGAGACACTCGACTTCCTCGTAAGAGAAGAGCCCGTCGGCGGTCGTTTCGAGATGACCGATGCCGAGCTGCTCGCGGAAGTAGCGCATGATCTCTTCGGCGCCGTTGATGATGCACGAGAGGTTGCGGCAGACTTGCAGCATGTAGCGCCCGACCGGCCGGCGATAGAACAGCGTGTAGAACGAGATCGTCGACTCGACGACCGCCAGCGGCAACTTCAACAGGTAGGCGATCGCGGCCAGCGCGTTGGGCGACGTATAGCCTTCGTGCTCCTGGAACAAATGCGCCATCGGGATCAGCGCGCTGCGCGAATCTTCATAGAGCCCGATCAGCGCCTCGCATTCGGGCTTCAGCTTCACGTAAAGCTCGTCAAAAAAGTCGCCCGGCCGCTGAATATGAGGATCCCAATCGGCGACGAGCTCGGCTTCGTGCTCTGCGGTACTCACCGGTCCACCTCGCCGAACACCGGGTCGAGCGAACCGATCATGACGACCATGTCGGCGATGAACTCGCCGACCGCGATCTTCTTCAGCACTTGCAGGTTGTACATCGACGGCGGGCGCGTGCGAACCCGCCACGGGCGGTTGTCGCCGTTGGAGACGATGTAGTAGCCGAGCTCCCCGCGCGGCCCCTCGATCGCCTGGTACACGTCGCCCGGCGGAACCCGGAACGATTCGCTGACGATCTTGAAGTGGTGGATCAGCGCTTCCATCGACAGAGCGATCGTCTCTTTGGGCGGCGGGGCGAACTTAGTGTCGGCGATCATCACCGGACCCGGCGCGTCCAATTGTTTGCGAACCTGCTCGACGATCCGCATCGACTGATCCATCTCGTCGAGCCGCACCATGAAGCGCGCGTAGGCGTCGCCTTCGGTGCGCGTCACCACGTCGAACTCGTACTGCTCGTAGCCGCTGTACGGGAACGCGCGCCGCACGTCGTAGGCCACGCCGGTGGCGCGCAACGCGGGGCCCGTGATGCCCCAGGCGATCGCGTCCTCGGCGCTCAAGATGCCGATGTCGATCATGCGGTCTTGCAAGATCGGGTTCTTTTGAAGCAGCGCGCGCAGCTCGCGCATGCGCGGGTAGTACATCACGATCAACTCGTCGAGTTTACGCAGAAACCCATCGGGCAAGTCGTCGCGCAGCCCGCCGATGCGCAGGTAGTTGGGATGCATCCGCGCGCCGCCGGAGAGTTCGGTCAGATCGAGGATGCGTTCGCGCAGGTCGAAGGCGTAGAAAAAGCCGGAGATCGCGCCCAGATCGATGCCGCCCGTGCCCAGCCATACGCAATGCGAGGCGATGCGGTGCAGTTCGCATAACATGACGCGCACGTGCTGCGCCCGCAGCGGTATCTCGTCCGTGATGCCGAGCAGCTGCTCGACGCCCATGATGAAGCAGCACGCGTTGGAGAGCGGCGAGAGATAATCCATCCGCTCGATGACGGTGGACGCCTGGGTCCAGAAAAGATTCTCGGCCGACTTCTCGATGCCGGTATGCAGGTAACCGATTTCCGGATCGGCCCGCATGACGGTCTCGCCTTCGAGTTCGGTGATCACTTGTAGCACGCCGTGCGTCGAGGGGTGCTGCGGTCCCATCGAGATGATCATGCGGCCGTTACCGGCATCGACGATGTCGAGGCCCAGGGCGTCGGGAGCTACGCTGCCGGTCACTTGTCCGGGTCCTGCGGCAACTGGCCCCGGACGGCAGCGATCTGCCGTTGCAACGCGGCGGCGGTGCGGCCCGAGGCGGGGGTTCCCGCCGCGACGTTGGACTTCAGCGCGAAGGACGGCCGCGGCGTGCGCTCGCGCGCCGGTCCGCGCAGCGGGTAATCTTTACGCAACGGATGACCTTCCCACTCGACGGGCATCTGGATGCGGCGCAGATCGGGGTGGCCGGAAAAATGCACGCCGAAGAGGTCGTACACTTCCCGCTCGGCCCAGTTTGCGCTCGGCCACAGATCGCTGACCGTCGGCAACGTGGGGTCGCTCTCCGGAACGCCGCACAGCACGCGCACGCGCTCCGGATGCCCGACCGCCGCCACCGTCGTCGCCGCGCTCGAAAGCTTTAACAGATGATAGACGACGTCGAACCGCGGTTCGCGCCCCGGATAGTCGGCGCCGCCGACATCCAGTAACATCGCGAAGCCTTCGCCTTTGAGGCGCTCGAGTGTCGCGCGCACCTCAACCGGGGTAACGCGCACGATCCGTGCGTCGGCGATGTCCGGCCGAACGGCAGTCGGGTCGAGGGCAGTGCCCCCGGCCGGGGGAGTCTGGGAACTCGGCATCTACACTTAGGCTCGAGCGAGGATTCCGCCGCGGCCGCCTTGGCGAATCTGCTGCTGAATGAGGTTCACGGCGTACAGCAACCCGTCCGGCGTCGGCGGGCAGCCGGGAACGTACACGTCCACCGGCACGATGGTATCGACGCCTTGCACGATCGCATAGTTATCGAACACGCCGCCGGACGAAGCGCACGCGCCCATCGAGATCACCCACTTCGGATCGGCCATCTGTTCCCAGAGCCGGCGCACGACCGGCGCCATCTTCTGCGCCACGCGTCCCGAAACGATCATTAAGTCCGCTTGGCGCGGCGATGCGCGGAACACCTCCGAGCCGAAGCGCGCGATGTCGTACTCGGATGCGGTTGCGGTCATCATCTCGATCGCACAGCACGCCAAACCCATCGTCAGCGGCCACACGCTCGAGGATTGCGCCCAGCGCGCGACGTCGTCGAGCTTGGCCAAGAGAAACTGCCCCCCCGGCATCTCGTTCACCGCCATTGGAAGCCTCCGCGCCGCCACACGTATGCGTATCCGATCGCGAGCACGATCACGAACGACACCATCTCGACCAGACCGAACATGCGCAGTTGGCGCATCTGGACCGCCCACGGATAGAAGGATGCGGTTTCCACGTCGAAGATCACGAACAACATCGCGATCAGATAAAAGCGCACCGGGAAGCGGCCCGCAACGTCGGAAGTCGGTTCGACCCCGCATTCGTAGGCCTCGGACTTGACCGCGTTCGGCTTCTTGCGCGCCATCATGCCGGGTAAGGTGCAGAAAAGCAAGGCGGCGATGAACGCAACGAGGAGATAGAGCGCAACGGGACCATAAGGGGTCATAGACGTGAAAAACTTCCCCTCAAGGATGCGGAGCGCCTTCGCCCTCGGCCTCGGTCTCTGCGCGCTCGTGGCGTGCGCACCGAACGCCGACGGAATGGGCGTCCTCGACTACGGTACCGTGACCGGACGCGTCGTCGACACCGATTCCTTGCAGCCGATTGCCGGGGCCACCATCACCATCGGAAACATAGTTGCCGTGACCGCTGCGATCGACCAAGGCGGCTTCGTGCTGCGCAACGTTCCGGTTGGGACGCGGACGCTGACGATCTCGGCCACCGGGTGGAAGAGCTACCTCACGCCGGTCACCGTCACGAAGAATCAAGCCGCCGACGTCGGTACGATCGGCCTGCCGTCGTCGCTCAGCCGTTAAGCAAGGCGACCGCCGCCGGCTAGGAGGAGGGCCCTCCCATCGCACGATCAGCGGTGCGGATGCGCCGCCAGAAAGCGCGCGATGACATCGACCGGCGTCGCGAACCCGATCGCCCGCTCGTCGTCGAAGCGCGACTCGGCAAGACCGATGACCGCGCCGGTTTGGGCATCGAATACAGGCCCGCCCGACTCGCCCGGGATGACCGGCACGTCGACCTCGATCGCGCCGTTGCGCACGCTCGCGATCCGTCCGGTGTAGAGCGAAACCACCGCGCGCAAGTGCTCGTCTTCGAAGGCGTCGGGAATCGGGTATCCGAGCACGCCGACGGCGCGCCCGGGCGCAACCGCCTGCATGCTGCCGAACGCGACCGGGGGCAGATTCGGCGTCGGGACTTCGAGCAGCGCGAGATCGTCGTCGTCGTCGCTGACCGCGACGACGCGCAGCGGGGCGGCCTTCCCGCGATCGCCGGCCTTCGCCCGCAGGTCGCGCGCGCCGGCAACCACGTGCGCGTCGGTGAGGATGCGCGAACCCCATGCGCCGCTGGCAACGACCGCGCCGCTGCCGTAGGCCTCGTCCCACTTCCCCTTGCGTTTCGGATCGTCGGCCGGAATTTGCATCGTGATCAACACGACCGACGGATGCAGACGGTTGTAGAGCTCGGTGTAGCGGTCGGGCGCAACGCCGGGCGGCTGCGCGTCGCGCGCGCAGGCTGCGAGTGCGAGCGCGAGGAGCGCCGCGAGGCGGCGGTGCGGCCGCATCACGCCTTTCGCACGGCGTCCAAGCAGGCGACGATCGCCGCCCGGAGCCGGTCGATACCCTCGTTCGCCGTCGCGCTGACGAGGGTCGCGCCGGCCGGCAGCGCCGCCCGGGCCGCCGCGTCGAGCCGGTCGATCTTATTGCAGACGAGCAACGTCGTCTTGTCTGCCAGGTGCAGTTCGCCGAGAATCGTCTCGACGCTCGCACGCTGGCGCGGCCAATCCGGGTTCGATGCGTCGACCACGTGCAGCAGAACGTCCGCGACGTCGAGTTCCTCCAACGTCGCGCGAAAGGCGTTGATCAGCTCTTTGGGCAGCGCGGTAATGAAGCCCACCGTGTCGGCGAGGCGGATGCTGCGCCCGTCGCCGACGTAGGCGCGGCGCAGCGTCGGGTCGAGCGTCGCGAACGGCTGATCGGCCACGAACGCGTTGCCGCCGGTTCCTGCGAGCCGGTTGAGGAGCGCCGATTTGCCGACGTTGGTGTACCCGACCAGTGCCACGAACGGATCGCGGCCGCCGCCCGAACGCCGCGTCGCGCGCTGTTTGCGCACGTCTTCGAGTTGGCGCCGCAGCAGGGTCACGCGCGCCGCGATCTTGCGCCGGTCGACTTCGAGCTTCGTTTCACCGGGGCCGCGCGTACCGACGCCGCCGCCGAGCCGCGAAAGCGCGGCGCTCGCGCCGATCAGGTTGGACTGCCGGTAGCGCAACTGCGCGAGTTCGACCTGAAGTTGCCCTTCCCGCGAGCGAGCGTGTTGCGCGAAGATATCGAGGATCAGCATCGTGCGGTCGACGATCGGCAAGGGTACGATCTTCTCGAGATTGGTCCGCTGACGCGGGCGCAGGTCGTTGAACACCATCAGCAGCTCGGCGTCGAGTTCCTTGGCGCGCTCGGCGATCTCGCGCGCTTTGCCGCTGCCGAACAGCGTCGCCGGATCGACGTGCGGCAGCTTCTGGATCATCTCGCCGGCAACGGTGACCCCGCTCGCCCGCGCGAGCGCGGCAAATTCCGCGAACTCCGGCGCGAGCGGCGCGGCGCGGTCGCCGAGGTCGACGGCAACGAGGAGCGCGCGCTGCGGGCGCGGTGCGACCGTGCTCAGACGTTCGTAGTGTTGATGATCCGGATCAGCCATGCGAGTCCGAGGTTGTAGCGGGGACCGGGACGCTCGAGGATCGCCGGGTCCGGGAGGTATGCAACGCGATGCTCGCGCACGGCCCGCAGCGCGTTCCACGGCGGCCGATCGAGCACGGTTTGCAACTGTACCGTCGGATCGGCTACGAGCAGGTCGGGTTGCAGCGCCAGCAGCGCTTCGGGGCTATAGGCACCATAGGCTTCGTGAATGCGGGCCGCGTCCGACCCGCCCGCTAGCGCAATCAGCTTCCCGATGTAGGACCCCTCGCCGACGGTGAAAATCGGCCCGGTGCCGAGCACGACGAAGACGCGCGGCGGTCGCGCGCGCTTGCGCACGCTGCGCAGCAATTCGGTCGTGCGCGCACGCATGCGGTCGGTGAGCGCGTGCGCGTCGTCGTCCCGCCCGGTGAGCAAGCCCAAGGCTTCGATGTCGCGGAAGATGTCGTCGAAGCCGTTGTCGTCGAGCAGCACGGTGCGAATGCCGGCTTTGCGCACGTCGGCGGCGGGTGCCGTTTGCGAGGCGATGCCGACCACCACGTCCGGGTGCAGTTGCACGATCCGCTCGGCGTCGGCCGACGCGAAACCCGCCACGACGGGCAGCGCCTTCGCCGCGGGCGGATAGTCGGTGAACTCCGACACCCCGACCACCATCGGCCCCGCACCGATCGCGAAGAGATCCTCGGTCAGCGACGGCATCAGCGAGACGATGCGACGCGGGAGGTCGACATGCGCCGGAGCCGACGACGAGCACGCGGAGAGCGCCAGCACCGCAGCCAGCGCGAAGGTGCGGGCGAAAGACACGAGCAGGCGATACGCCGAGCAGGTCGCTAGGCCTGCGTAGCGCAAGTTGGCCGGTACTCGCGTGAACGGGAAGCCGGTTGGAATCCGGCACGGTCGCGCCACTGTATGCGGGGAGCCGCCGGCACGTCACTCCGACTCGTTCGGGGGAAGGCACCGGCTCGAAGGCACCGATCCGCAAGTCAGGATACCGAGCCCGCGAGTAATTGCACCACTCCCACCTCGCGAAAAAGGTTGGTCTCGGACATGCTTTCCCACAAACGCGCACGCGCGCTGCTAGCGCCTTGCGCCGTCGGCGTTGCCCTCTTCTGCGGCGCGCCCTCACCGGCCGGCGCGCAGCCGGCTCCCAGCCCCACGGCGTCGCCGCTCCCGGAGATCGGGCGTGTAACCACTAGCGACCGGCAAGACGAACCGCTCGCTTCAACGGCGCGGGTAACCTACGTCGTGACGAAAGCCGAGCTGCTCGAGCACGGCGACGAGAGCGTCGCGTCCGCGCTCGAGCGCGTACCAGGCGTTTTGATCCAGCGCTTCGGCGGCCCCGGCTCGGCGGCCGAAGTCGCGATTCGCGGAGCGCGTACGGACGGCGTACTCGTGCTCCTCGACGGTCGGCCGATCTCGGGCGGCGGAATCGGCGTCATCGACCTGGCGTCGCTTCCGACCGCGGGCGTCGAACGGATCGAGGTCGTGGAAGGGAGCGGCGCCACGCTCTACGGCAACGGCGCCGGCGGCGGCATCATCAACATCATCACGTCGCGCAACGCGGCGGGGTATCGCACGCCGATCGCTTCCATCGCCGGCGGATCGTACGGCTACGGTCGCGCTGCGCTCGAAACCGCCAACTTCTCGTTCGCGCGTGAAATCGCGGCGAACAACTACCCTTCGCCCTTCCTTCCGCCCGGCACGACGCGTTTCAACTCCGGTCTGTCATCGACCGCCGCGCGTTTCACCGATGACGGAACGTTCGGCAACGTGAGCATCAGCGGTGCGGCCGGGTTCGTCTCGCGGATCCTCGGTGTTCCCGGCGCGACGTCATTCCTTACGCCGGGCTCGCGTCAGCAAGATAACCAGCAAGACGCGCTGCTCTCGCTGGCGCTCGACCATCCGCAGTCCAGGACGACGCTCGACCTGAGCGGCTCGCGCGAAACGGTGGTATTCCTCGACCCGCTGCCCGCGGACTTCGGTCCCTTCCTCGACGTTAGTACCGACTCGCGCGCGCAGGCAAGCGTGCGCAACAATGTCGTCAGTGTCACGAACCGGCTCGTCTACGGGGCTGACCTGGCGAACGGCGCGGCTCGGAACGACGGCGGCAACGGCAACTTTGTCGCGACGCCGTACTCGCAAACGGCGATCTACGCTCAAGACAACCTTTTGCTCGGCGGTACGTCGAGCGTTTACGCCGGCGTCCGCGCTGAACGTGATGGCGGGGCGGGCGGCGCGATCTCACCCTCACTCGGCGGCATCGCCGGACTCGGCAGCGACTTCTCGCTGCGCCTCAACGCCGGAACGGCGTTCCGCGTTCCAACCGCGGAGGATCTGGATTTCCCCGGGTTCTCAAACCCGCGCTTGCAGCCGGAGCGTCTTGCGAGCTTCGATGCGACGCTGGAGTTGCCGCATGTTCTGGGCGGTTCGACCCTCGGCTGGTTCACCCAGACGGGGAACAATCTGATCGAAGTGAATCCGTTCGTCAACTTCAGCCTGCCGTTCGGACCAAGCAACGAGCCGGTCATCAATGCACCACAATCATCGATCGGCGGCCTGGCTTTCACGCTCGCGTCGAACGGGTACCGTGGATTTGCGGCGCAGCTTAGCGTCACGGACGAATATCGGGCGCTGCAGTACGGCAACGCACTGCCGGCCATACGTCTTCCCTATCGTCCGGTGATCTCGGGAACGCTGGACTTCGGTTATACCGGCGCGGCGACGAGCACGCTCGCGTCGGCCGGCGCCATTGCGCGTTCCGTGGGGGCCATGTCGGGCAACTCCGGCGATTACACGACGGTCGATGCGTACGTGCGTCTACGCCTTGCACCGCACCGGCTATTGTCGCTCCGCGTCTACGACATCGGCGCCAAGCGCTACGAGGAAGTCGACGGTTATCCGATGCCCGGACGCACCGTGACCGTGGAGTTATCGACCCGGTGATCCGCCTGGCGGCGATCGCGTTGCTGGTGCCGCTGGCGGCACTCTTCGCGCTCGCCGTCGGCGGAACGGCGATCGCTCCGCACGACCTGCTCCTGGCAATCCTTCATCCGCATCAGCCTTCGGATAGCGCGACGATTTTATGGTCGCTGCGGCTTCCGCGGATTGCCATCGCGGCCACGGTCGGCGCATCACTGGCCCTTGCCGGCACCTTGATGCAGGCGCTGCTGCGCAATCCGCTGATCGATCCGTACATCACCGGCGTCAGCAGCGGCGCGGGCGCGGCGATCGCCATCGGCGTGACCCTCGGCGTCGCACTGGCGGCGGTGCCCGCGATCGGCTTCGTCGCCGGCCTCGCCACCGCCGTGCTCGTGGCGGTGCTGGCCCGGCGCGGCAGCGGGCTCGATGCGGAACGCTTGATCCTCGCCGGCGTCTCGATCTCGGCGCTCATGTCGGCCTTGATCGCGCTCGCCCTCACCGTGCTCGCGCAGGGAAGCGCGAGTGCGCAGATCATCGCGTGGCTCGCCGGCAGCTTGAGCGGACGCGGCTGGATCGACCTGGCCGCCGCAGCACCCTATGCGGTGGCCGGTGCGATCCTCGGCATCGCGACGATTCCGGCGCTCAACGTCGTGCGCCTCGGCGAACGTCGCGCCGCGACGCTCGGCGTCGACATCGGGCAGTTGCAGTGGATCTTGCTGGCAGCAGCCGCGCTGTTGACGGCCGCGGCGGTTGCGCTTTCGGGACTCGTGGGCTTCGTCGGGCTGATCGTCCCGCATCTCGCGCGACGCCTGGTCGGCGCCGACTTGCGCGCCGGCGTTCCGGCGGCGGTGGCCCTGGGCGCGGCGCTCGTCATCGTTGCCGACGCGGCGAGCCGTGCGCTGTTTGCGCCGCTCGAGATTCCGCTCGGCGTGTTGCTCGCGTTCATCGGCGTGCCGGCTTTTCTCTACCTCTACCTGCGCGGCACCGCCCGCGTGTATACCTGACCGTGTTGCGTTTGTCGGGTCTGGCGGTCGCGCGCGGCGGACGGACCCTCTTGCGGGATGTCGACGCGACCTTTTTGCCCGGCACGTTCACCGCGCTGATGGGAGCCAACGGGGTCGGAAAATCGACGCTGCTCGCGACGATGTGCGGCGTGCTTGCACCGGCTGCGGGTTCGGTGATGCTCGATGCCGACGACGTCACCACGCTCGACGCACGCACGCGGGCCCAGCGCATGGCGCTGGTCGAACCAACCGAATCGGCGCTGGCCTCGATGACGGTCGAAGACGCCGTTGCCGCGGCGCGGTTCCCGTATCACCGGTGGTGGGAATGGCAGCCGTCGGACGCCGATCGCGCGGCCGTCGGCGACGCGTTGAACGCGACCGCGCTGACCGAGTTGCGCGGCCGCGAACTGGGGACGCTCTCCGCCGGCGAACGGCAGCGCGTCTGGGTTGCGCTGGCGCTCGCGCAACGTGCCCGGGTGATCGCGCTCGACGAACCGACTACGCATCTCGATCTGCGCTTTGCCATCGAAACGCTCACGCTGCTGCGGCGCCTGGCCGACGACGGCGCCGTCGTGATCGCCGTGTTGCACACGCTCGAAGAAGCCGCATCGTTCGCCGACCGCGTCGTTCTCGTCGGCGACGGGCGCGTTCTCGCCGACGGGACGCCGGCGACCGCGTTAACGCCGGCCAAGCTGCACGCCGCGTTCGGCGTCACGATCGAAGTCGAAGCGCGCGGCGGCAGCTTGAGCTTTCACCGCAAAACAAAATAAAAAATGTCATCCCGAGCGTAGTCGAGGGACAGCCGCAATCGTCGTTGCTGAGTGGCTGTCCCTCGACAAGCTCGGGATGACATCATTGTGAGGTCGTACGCTAGTTAGTTGCCGCTTACGGCCACTTGACGATCGTCTCGAGGCCGAACTGGGAGTTGGTCAGATAACCGAAGCCGTTCGCGTTGAAGAAGATCCGCGAGGTCGACTTGTCCCCGCGAATCTCACCGCGCACGATGAGGTTCGAGTTCGGCGACCACCCTATGGTCGCGGTCGCTTCCTGCCACTTCTGCGCGACGCCGCTCCGCAGGCCGGCGTTATCGGCGAAGTACTCACCACGAAGCGACGCCGTCCATTGACCGCTAAGCGCGTAGCTCGCGTAGCCGGCAATGCCGTCCCACGACGCGGTGCCGTACCCGACAAGACCACCCGCGCCGTTGAGGATATTCGTGTTGGTCTGTTGTCCGTCGTCCCCGTTGGCGATAAACGTCAACGAAGACGTTGGCTTCCAGGTCAGCACGACGTCGACGAGGCTCTTGTACGGTCGCGCCGGGCTCACAACGAAAACCCCCGGGGTCGCAACGGCGTAACCTTCTTCGGTTCCACCGGTGTAACCGTCGACCGTCGCCGAGAAGTATTTGCTCGGATTCCAAATCGCGCCGCCTTCGATGGTCAGCGCGCTCGTGTCGTTGAATTTCGGCGCACCCGGGCCGTTATTTTGGGGCGCGTTGATGTTGGCCGTCGTGTCCCAGCCTTTGTTCACGCCCGCAATGAACGAGATGTTCGAGTTCATTGCCCACGTCAGACGCCCACCGGTATGCGTGAAGGGCACGGCGTAGCCGAACAGGATCGAGCGCGAGAACTCGAGGTCGCTCGGAGATTCGATGACCTCGGCTCCGGCCAGCGTTTCGAACTTACCGACGATGCCGGTGAACTGGCCACTCGCGAGCGACAAGTAGCCCTGCGTCATGTCGATACCGGGTCCGCCCAAAACGCCGGCGGCGGGCGCCGCATTCAGGCTCGGTGCGGTACCGTCGAGTTGAGCCTTCGGGTACGAGTTGATGACATTGGCATCGTCGCCGAAGCTCATCTCGATCTTGCCGCCGATCGGACCGTTGTATGCGGCTTGCAAGTTGAAGTTGTGGAACTGGATCTGGTTGTTCAGGTTGTCGAACACGCGACCCGCGATGAAGCTGCCGCCGGGGGATCCCACTGCGCTCGCTATTGAGGCCGAAGTGTAACCCGCGTCGGCGAAGCCGCTGACTTGGAGCAGATGAGGGGGTGGGGTCGGGGTAGGCGAGGGCGACGGGGCCGCGGCTTGCGCCACGACCGGGTCTGCGCCCGCGGGCGGTGCACTCCACACTACGATCGCCCCCACGACCACAGCCAGAGATGCGATTCCGATTCGTATGTTCAAGGGTTTCCTTTTCTCGTAAAGATCGTCCGCCCGCGCAAGCACCCCGCAGCCGCAAAGGGCCCGGGGAAGCGGTCGAACGGACAGGCTCACGCTTTGTTTTGCGAGGAGCAACCTCCCCTTAAGGGTACCGTAAGGATGGGCCCGGCGACTATCACCATCGGTAGCGCACACTTCGGCATCCGCTATGCAAATGGCGAGTCCGGACCGACCAAGCGCCCTTACTGGGGGGTCGATTGTGCCGTGGCGCCGTTGTGCGCGTCACCGGACGAAACCCAGCCGTAACGGCCGCGATTGGGGCCGGAGGTGATCTTGATGCCGATCGTGTCCAGCACCAATGAGGTGTAACGCGGCTTCGCGCTAGCCGGGTCGCACGCGACCACGACCGCGTGCGTGCCGGGTTGGGAGAGCAACGTGTGGGTGATGACCTCGTTTGCGCTCTTGATGTTTCCGTCGACGTAGTCGATCGCGCGTTGGCGCGAATCCCACACCAGCACGTCGGGATCGAAATCGCTCGAGCGCAGGATCACCGCCGCACCCGTCGACAACGCGCACGAACTCGCGTCGACCCGCGAGCCGCAAGCGCAAACCGCCGCCAGCACCGCCGCGGCGACCGAACGTACCACGCGGCCCACTGCACCGGAGGACGCCCCTGCTCCTGTGGGTGGCGGACGCGTATTGAGGGAAAGAACGAGCACGTGAAAAGATTCGTGCGCCCGCTGGTGGCCGGCGCCGGGCTCACCGGTGCGCTCGCGGCGTTCAACCGCAGCGTGAGCAACGGACCCGAACCCGCGAACGCGCTCGGTGGGAACGTACGGCGTTGGAATTGGCGCGGGCACGGCATTTTCTCAACCGAAGCGGGAACGGGTCCAACGATCGTCCTCGTGCACGGCGTGCACGCGGGCGCCTCGTCGTATGAGTATCGCAAGCTGTTCGGGCTCCTCGCCGCGCGTCACCATGTCGTAGCGTTCGATTTGCTCGGCTGCGGGCTCTCGGACCGCCCGAACCTCGGCTATTCGGCCGACCTCTTCACCGAACAGGTCATCGATGCGTTGGCCGAGGCGGGCGGCGACTCACCGATTACGGTCGTCGGCTCGTCGCTCGGCGCGGCGTTTGCCATCCGCGCCGCCGCGCGCTCGAGCAGCCGCGTCGCAAACGTCGTCGCGATCTGCCCGACGGGTCTGGGCGGCGTCCTCGACCGTTCGCCGAACGGCGCGCAACTTGCGCTCACCGGCACGGTACGCACGCGGCTGCTCGGCGAAGCGCTCTTCAACGGGCTGGCTTCACGTCCGTCGATCCGTTATTTCTTGGGGCAGCGCGGTTATGCCGACGCCGCCAGCGTCACGCCCGAAATCATCGACCATTACTACGCCGTCGCGCACCAGCCGGGCGCGCGCTACGTTCCCGCGCACTTCGTCGGCGGGATGCTCAACTGCAACATCGCGCGCGATCTGCCGTTCGTCGAGGCACCGATGCTGGTGGCGTGGGGCGAACACGCGTCGTCGTTCTCGCCGCTCGCCAACGCCGGCGAATTCCTCAAGCTCGCGCAGAATGCGAAGCTGGTGACGTTTGCAAACTCGGGCCTGCTACCGCATGAGGAAGAGCCCGCAGCGATGTGCGCCGCGATCGAAGATTTTTTAGAATAGCGGCTTGGCCCGCAGGGCCAAACGCCACGGATTCGCGTCAGCGAATCCTGCCATTGCCGTTGGTCCACGGCAGCGTCGTGGGCGCGTCTTGCGGGACGGGATTGCTGGTCGCGCACGAGCCCGTTCCGGGCACGCAGGCGTACACGACGTGGATCGTCGTGTCGCCGGGAGCCGGCGAACCGAAGGCGCCGAGCGCGTTGCCGTAACCGCCGGTGTCGCCTTCGTGAAATGCATCGGGAGCGGCAGCATCGTTCACGCCGCTCACGACGGTGTACGGCGGCTGCGCGAACAGGCGCAGCGTGACCGTGTAGCGGCCGTGCGCGAGCGGGCTGACGGCGCCGCCGGCATCGACCGGTCCGACGTCGCTCGTCAGCGTGAGCGACAGACGCGACTCCTGAACGAAGGGCGAGCACTGAAGTTCGATTGCGGCATCGGGTCCCGAGTCGTTCCCCGTGCAGGCGGGCACCGTCTGTGCGGTCGGCACGACATCGACGGCGATCCGCAGCGGCGTCGGTCCGGCCGGTGACTCGAGATACCGCGCCTGCTCCCACACCGTTCCCGCGTTGAGCGCGGGAACGCCGGCCGGCGCCGACGTGAAGGCGCCCGGTTGCGCGGCGATCTGTGCGCCGATCGTCGCTGCCACGTAACGCTGGTAGCTTCCCAGCGCCGTCTCGACGCCGGGGACAATCAAGGCCTTGGCGGCAGCGGCGGTCTGCGCGCGCGCCACCCCCGCGATGCCGGCCACCGCCGAAGACGCGAGAACCAGGAGCATCGCGATCAGGAACAGCGTTTGGGCGAGCACTACTGCACGCTCGGATCGGCAATCGCCGACGGCAACTGCGTCTGCGGTGCGTAGGCCGCCGGTGCGAGTTGCGCGCTGAGCGAAATCGTGGACAGGTTGGCCGCCTCGCACGGGTTGGCCGGATACGACACGGCAACCGTCACGGTGTCGCTCGGCGCATCGTAGCTCAGCGTGACGTTCATCGGAACGTCGGTCGTTGCCGGCGTTGCGCCGCAGAACGCGCGGTGCACGTGGGCGGCCGCCGGGTAGGTCGCGCTGGACGCCAGCGCCCACCCGTGATTCGCCGTCGTGGCGGCGCGCGCGAGCGGATCGGCGAGGGCGCCGGGCGGATAGTAGGCCGCCGCCGCGCGAGCGCGCTCGGTGGCGTTGCGCGCGATGTCCGTGGCGGCACCGCGCAACAGGTCCGCTTGCGATGCGTGCACGACCGCCGGCAGCAGCGCCAGTGCGAGCACGCTGCCGGCGATCAACAACGCGACGCACATCACGAGTTCGAGCAGACTGTAACCGGCTTCGGCCGCCCGGTCAGTCATCGAACGTCGTGTCCGCGTGCATGTCCGCACAGGCGGCCAGCTCGGCCGCGAAGGCCGCCGGCTCGCCGAGATCCGCCGCCAGTTGCGCCGCTCCGCGTGCCTGCACCGCGTTGTTCGCGTAGTCGACCGGATAGGGGTCCGCGATCGTCCCGGCCAGGGCCGAACCGGCCGGCGGCCACCGTGCAACCGGCCAGGCGCGCTCGACCGTCACCGGTGCCGGGCCGCTGAAAGCGAACGTATACCCGCCCGCGACGTTGTAAGCGGTGACGACGATTTGCTGGTTCACGTAACCGTACGCCGCCGGAACGTAGTACGTAGCGCTGTTCTGAAAATCGTAACCCACGGCGCAATCCGTAAACGCGGCGTTGCGGATTTCGGGGAACGGCCCGCTCGCCTCGCAGCGCCCGTTGCACGTGTACGTCAGCACTTGCGTGTACGCGGACGGGCGATTGCCGGCCAGCAAATCGAGGGTCGTCTGCACCGGATCGGCGTCGATCGTCACCTCGACCACGTCGTTGCCCGTCGTAATCTGCGAGCCGTCGACGTCCGTGGCGTGCGAATCGACGGCGATCGCGGTGATACCGCCGGCGACGAAGAGGCCGCCGTCGGGGTTGCCGGAGACGGGATCGGTATGCGCCGCGAGGCCGGACGCCGGAATCCGCGTGACGGTGAGGCTCGTGATGGCCCCGACGACGGTCTGCGCCCGCAGCGCGGGATCGCACGGATTCAGCGGGCCCGCGGCACTCGCGCGCACGAGACTCGCAGCCTGCGCGAGGTAGAGCAGGAACGACGTACCGCCGGCGTTGCGCAGCATGAACTCGACCGCATCGCCGCACGCGGAGGCCGGCTTCCAGACCGCCACCGACGAGAGCGCATCGGAGCGCAGCATTCCCGCCGCAACGCGCAGCTGCGCCGCGGCCGCGGCCCGGCCTGCCAGCAGATTCACGTTCCAACTCAGTTGGCGCAGGACGTCGAAACCGGCCAGCGCGACGAAGACGAACAGCGCCGCCGCGAGCAGGACTTCGATCAACGTAAATCCGGCTTCGCGGTCCCGCATCAGGGATTGGGCACGGGGAATCCGCTGCAGTACGAATCGCTCGTCGTTACGTGCCCGTCGCCTACCGATGCGTCTTGATCCGCGGCGCCGATCATCGAGCTCACCGACTGGTCGTACGCGTTGTCGGGTTGATAGGGAGCATTGTTTCCGTCGGTGCCGTTGCTGCCGGAACGGGCGCCGAATGCGCACCCCCAGTTCCAGCCGATCGGGCCGAACGTACTGCACCCGAAGTCATCGCAGATGCTACCGTTGGCAAAGAGCGTCGAAGTATGCGGGCCCGAGCCGTCGGCGGCCGCTTCGTATTGCTCGATGATTTGGCCGGCGCACCCCGGGGGCGATCCGGAGAAGCCGGCCGGACACGGCGTCGGATTCGCTGCCGGCGTGCTTTGCGGAATGACCGGATCGCTCGCGGCGGGAAGCGGCGCGGACGGCGTCGCGCTAGTTGGTGCCGCGGTCGGATTTGCGGTTGGATTTGCGCTCGGCAACGCCGGCGGCGGCGTGCCCGGCGGCGGCGCGGTCGGATTCGACGTCGGATTTGCCGTTGGAATTGCGGTCGGAGGCGCCGGCGGAAGCGCAGCGGGTCCGAGAAGTGCGAGCGTGCACGCGACCCCGTTCGGACAGGCCGGGATGGGAGCCGGCGTCGGGGTGAACCCGGCGGCCGGCGTTTCGAGCACGAGCGGCGCCGTGCTGCTCGGGTCGAGCCGGCACGGGATCTGCACGATACGCACGTCGCGTTCATACGTCAGTTGCAGCGTGAACGCGCCGCTCGCGGGGCACGGACGGCTGCTGAAGCTCGTCGCGCTTGGATCGAAGCCGGCGTAACCGCTAACGTTCCCGAGAACGTCGATCGTGAATGCGAATCCCGGCGCGCCGAGCGGCGACGCGGTCTCGCTGATCGCCACCGTGCTGTCGTAGGTTGGACCGTCGCGCGGCGCAAATGCCGGGTCGCCCGGCATACGCGCGTAGATGCGGGCGCTGTAGCCGGTGCCGCTGCGCGCCGGCGCGAACACGAGCGTTGCTGCGTCGAACGCGATCGCGGTGCGCCGCGCTTCGTCGAACGCCGCGGTTACGTCGCGGCCGGCCGACGCCACCGCGGGCGAAGCCCCGGCCAGGAAGAACGTTCCAAGCGTCCCGGCCACGATCGCGACGATCGCCGTAACGACCAGCATCTCGATCAGGGTGAAGCCGTCCTCGCAACGCCGCAGCTGCATGCGCGGCGTAGTGCCACGATCGGCCGCCGATGATTCGTTAGGCCGGCGTTACCGGATTGACGGGCGGCCGGCCGGCCAGGATGGCGACGACGTTTTCCACTGCCATGAGCGCCATGCGCGTACGCGTTTCGGTCGTGGCGGATGCGATGTGGGGCGCGAGCACGGTGTTGGGCGCCGCAAGCAATTCCGGATCGACGGCCGGCTCGCGTTCGAACACATCGAGCCCGGCGCCGCGAATCGCGCCCGAACTCAAAGCTTGCGCCAACGCCGCCTCGTCGATGACCGGACCGCGCGCGGTGTTGATCACGAACGCCGACGATTTCATCAGCGCGAATTCCGGCGCCCCTAAGAAGTGCCGCGTGGCCGGCGTGAGCGGGACGTGCAGCGAGAGCACGTCGCTCGCTGCGATCAACGTCGCCTTATCGACGAACAGCGCGCCGGTTTCTTCTTCGATCGCCGCGGCCACCCGGCGCGGATTCGTGTAGAGCACGTGCATGCCGAAGCCGCGCCCGCGCCGCGCGACCGCCTGACCGATGCGTCCGAAGCCGGCAATCCCGAGCGTGCGGCCGGCCAGCTCCGCGCCGTGGAACTCCATCATCATCCATTCACGAAACCGGCCGTCGCGTACGTAGCGGTCGGCGGGTAGGACGTTTCGCGTTAGGGCCAAGAGCAACGCCCACGCGAAGTCGGCCGTGGCATCGGTGAGCACGCCGGGGGTATTCGTCACCACCACGCCCTGACGCGCGGCGGCGGCAACGTCGACGTTGTCGTAGCCGACGGCAACGTTGGCCACGACCTTGAGCTTGGGACACTGGGCGAGCAGCGGCTCGTCGATCCGATCGGTGAGCAGCGCCACGATCGCGTCCGCAGCTCGCGCGTGCGAAACCAGCTCGGCCGGGGTATACCCCACGTCGGCCGCGTTCGCGTCGACCGTGGCGTGGGTCGCAAGCAGCTCGAGCGCCTCACGCGGAATGAGCCGCGTCACCACGACTCTTGGCCGCTTACTAGGTTTCGCCATTTTCCCTCCGAAAGCCACGCCTTGCATGCGCAC
>Ga0209415_10000769_pt1 | contig 60508 bp, 39 predicted proteins | sample PeaSoiSIISIP2007_FD_187696 | JGI IMG/M metagenome (GOLD analysis project Ga0209415, IMG submission 187696) | Peat soil microbial communities from Weissenstadt, Germany - SII-SIP-2007 (SPAdes) (version 2) | ecosystem: Environmental > Terrestrial > Soil > Wetlands > Peat | place: Germany...
TGGTGGGTTTTCCTGGATGACGACGCTGCTGGGAGTTCTTGAATTGATTCACATATCTCCTAATTTATGCGCCCAATCTGAAAAACGATAAGGTTGTTATTCTGGATGTTGTCCTTGCCCCGTTGTATCCAGACCAGCCTTGAGATATTCTTCCAGATGACCGTATTCATGATCTCATCTTCTCTTGATGTCGCAAATCACGTCCAATGTGACACAAGCTAAATGGCATCGTTTCACGACAATATGCAATAATCCCCAAGACCCGGCGAACGAGGTACATGCAGCGACTTTTAGGCGAAAGATAGCTGTAAATCTTTATCTCGAGACCTCTCTCCGGCTGTGTATCCGTGTAAACATACGAAGGGTGCCGCAATGGAAACCGGATCGGGTCAGTCTGAAGATCTTCGAAAATCGGATTCATGTCGCGCGTATGGGTGCTATCTTGATCAAATCCGATATTGATCATCAGATTCTTCTCAGGAACTACGCTAAGCCCGTTCTGCGCATAACACGCAATATTCCATTGAAAATCCCAGTAATTTAAGGTACCGTTCTTGAATTCCAATAATTTCCTGTAAATTTGCTTCCGTTGGGTATGATCCGGATAGTAGGCAGCCAATATTGCGAACGCCTCCTTATCACTATATCTGTTCATATCTGGTGTAAAATGCTTCCAGGCGCGGCGCCAAGTTGCCCAACCTCCGCCGCACCGGAACATCCGGCTGAAGTGGTAATCATAAGGGGATTCCCTAGAATCATAAGGCGAAAGAGATGATATCTGCATGACACGTTCGTCATTCGAATAACGTGCGAGAAGTTCGCCGCAGAATGTGAAGAAATCGGGGTGAAGGAGACAATCATCCTCAAGAATGATGCCATACTCTACCTGTTGGAAGAACCATTCAATTGCTGAAGAGACGGCTGGATCAACGCCAATATTTTCGTCAAGGAATCTTGTTTTGATATCACAAGCCCAGTCAACTGATGTTGCTGCTTGTCTGGCTCGCCGGCACTTCTCAATGTCTTGCGGGTAATCTCGGCGAGGACCGTCGGCTGCCACAAAAAGCAGTTTCGGCTTGATCTGCCGCAGATTCTCTATGACCGCTTGTATCTTGTCAGGTCTGTTGAAAATAGTTAGAAGCACGGGGATATCTTCACCCGCGATGCAGCCATCGGAAAAACTTGAATGCACGGTCGTTTTCTCCTCGTATTACTTTATGAACAAATTCTTTTTTGCCAAAGCTTCTACCGTTGTCTCACGCATGAACCGGTATTTCCTACGTATTTCTATTTCTGCGCTGGTTCTCGATAGAAGTGCTTGAAACCGATTAAGATCGGTGTCGCTTCTTATGGTCACGCGGGGGAGAAAATAGGCGTCAGCGGCGGTAAATCGCGTTCCCTCTCCGACTGCTAGAGCGCAATCGAAGCCGGACGCCTTCACGGCTTCTGCAATCAGACTCGTCCATTGGCCCCAGGGGTAAGCGAAAGCGCGGAAGGACTCACCTAGGCTGGTAATTACGTCATGGGAATCTTCAAGTTGCCGTTTCAGCTCATCTTGATCCAAGAGAGTCAGTTTTGTGTGCGTGGCCGTGTGACTGCCGAGACTCATGCCTTGTGCCTTGATATAGCGCGCTTCATCTTCGGACATGAGCCGCAGATGCTGTCCTGCGTCGTTCCATGATGCTTTCCCTCCTAACAAGTCGGTAACAAGAAAAACAGTTGCAGTTGCTTTGTGGTTCAGCAAGATAGGCAGAGCATTGGTTACAAAGTCCCTATATCCGTCATCAAACGTTATCACTACCTTGTTTCTTAAGACCCTGTAGTTGCGATCCTTTATCGAACGAAGCAGGAATGATAGGGAAACGACCTCGAACCCGTGTTGAGTGAGCCATGCCATTTGCCTCCGGAAATTACCGACAGATACCGCATACGGGTCATCGCCGTTGTCGTCAATCGAATGATACATCAGAATGAATGGGCCGGGCATAAAACCGTTTATACCTGCTGCGCTCATATATCTGCTCGTACAATTCAAAATCTTCCTGTTTAACTTATTGAATAGTTTTAATGGATTATTTCCGTAATAAGGCCGCAGTTCTGGATTGTCATAAAATGAGAGGGTATGATCAGGCACTCTTTTATGGCTTTTTAAACCACTTACAACACCCCTAATGGATGCAGATAATAATTTAAATGCGATTAAAAGACCATCTTTGCTGTCATACTTAATAAATGCATATTTTATAAAATTGAACGTATTGCGAAACGATAATAATAACGCGATTCTGAAACAAAAGTGTTTAAAAAAGACTCTAGTGAAATTATAGGTCCAAGTAATCAATCTTTCTACGCCCAATTTCCCTGGCCTGATAAATGAATTATGATGAACAATAATAGAAGGAATATATATTGTTGCATAGCCGACAGCATGTGCCCGAATCGAAAAGTCAAGTTCTTCTGCTCCGAATGTACAAAGTTCGTCAAGGTATCCCGTCTTATCGAATACTTGTTTTCTTATTGCATGGCCGGCGCCATGGAAATTAGCTAGGGGGATAACACGGTCTCCATTGTCATTTTGTAAATCACCAGTAACAGAGTGACACACTTTAAATGCTAAAATTCCAGCGTTTGGATATTGTTCGAACAGACCGGGGACTTTTGCAATATCAACCATGGCCATTGAAGCATCGTCATCGAGAGAAACAACGAAATGTCCTTTCGCAATCTTAAATCCGACATTTCTACCAATTGCTACGCCGGTATTTTGATTGTTTAAAATTATTGTGAGTGCTGGATACTCTCGGCTAATTTCTACCAGAAACTCACGAGATCCGTCCGACGAAGCATTATCAACAACAATTACCTCTATGTCTTCTCGACGATCTTTAAAAATCCCATGCAAATTAGACTTTAGATCAGTCAATCTGTTATGCGATAAAATTATAATGGATATATTTATATGTGACATGATTTCTGTCCGATTAATCGTTAAATATGATTCAATCCTTTATTAATTTTCTGCAAGAGCTTATTAGGCATAAGATGTTTTTTGCATGTTTCTTGATGTTCTATCACTCATTTCTCTCAGGAAAAACAAAATTAACGTAGCCTTCTGTGGGATTGGCATCCTGATTGACAAGCGGGAAGCATCTTGCCGGATTTCCGATAACAATTGAGCCGCTAGGCACATCAAAATTAACGTACGCATTCGGTGCAATCATAACATTGTCGCCTATAACAATCTTGCCTACTACAACTGCGCCGATGCCTATCCAGACTTTGTTGCCGATCTTCGGACAACCCGATCTTTTGCCTCGATTCGTTTGGCCAATGCTCACTATATGAGCTAGAGTGCAATTATCCCCAAGTTCCGCCTTGCCATTTATGACGACTGGACCCCAGTGACCGATATAAAGCCCCTTCCCTATCTTGGTATTGGGTTGTATCTGAAACCCGTATTTATAACTGTAGTGGCGAAGCAGGATTCGATAGAGGATACCTCTGATCGAGTTCTTCGGAAATACCGAAGCATGACGCAAAAGGTAGGTGTATCTGAAGGCCGGCGGCAACGAAGGGGAAAGGGCCTTGAGAAAATAGCAGGTAGCCTTTGCCCCGCTGTATCTGTACAAGTCGGCCCGCAGATAGTCCTTCAGATCGCGGCGGTCCATGTTTTAACCCTCTCCTCATATACGATAAATCAAGTGTGACGTGACACTAGCCTTATGGCATCGTATCACGAAGATAAGCGATGGTCCCTAAGACTCGACACAATAGATACATGCAACGGGACTTTACCGGAAAACTGCGGTAAATCCTCTTTTCCAAATGCAAAAGGTGTGGATCGAACGGATAATTAAGAGCATGGTTAATGTTTTAGTAATATCCGTCATAATTCCCTGAACTCCGGCAATGTTTATTCGCAACGATTTATTCATGGAAGCTGAATGTCTTAAACCCTCCGTTCTTGCAGAACAGATCTCGCTCAGCTTCTTTGAGATCCTCTCCTACCATCTCGGCAACGAGTTCCTTAAAGCCGATCTTGGGCTTCCATCCGAGCTTTTCGTATGCTTTTGAAGCATCGCCGAGTAACGTCTCAACTTCCGTGGGGCGAAAATATCTCGGATCTACCTCAACCAAAACCTCTCCCGTAGCATCATCGTACCCTTTTTCGTCAATGTCCATTCCCGCCCATCTGATGTCGATACCTATTTCATGAAACGCGGCTTCCACAAACTCCCTGACTGAATGCTGCTCTCCGGTAGCTATCACATAATCATCAGGACCGTCTTGTTGAAGAATACGCCACTGCGCATCCACGTAATCCTTCGCATGTCCCCAGTCGCGCAAGGAATCGAGGTTTCCGAGAAAAAGCTTATCCTGCAGCCGAAGCTTCTTTCTCGCCACAGCCCGTGTAATTTTTCTTGTTACAAAGGTCTCACCGCGTATCGGGGATTCATGGTTGAAAAGAATGCCGTTGCATGCGAAAAAATTGTATGCCTCGCGATAATTAACCGTAATCCAATAAGCGTAGAGCTTTGCGACGGCATACGGGCTTCTCGGATAAAAAGGTGTCGTCTCCTTTTGCGGCACCTCCTGGACTTTCCCATATAACTCCGAAGTCGATGCCTGGTAAAATCGTGTCTTGTCTTCCAGGCGTAATATCCTCATCGCTTCAAGAAGTCTCAGCGTCCCGACGGCATCTGCATTCGTCGTATACTCAGGCGTTTCAAAAGAGACTTTCACATGGCTCTGCGCCGCAAGGTTGTAGATTTCATCGGGCTGCACCTCCTGGATGATACGAATAATATTGGTTGAATCCGTAAGATCGCCATAATGAAGTACAAAGTTCAACTTCCTTTCATGAGGGTCCTGATATAAGTGATCAATCCTGTCTGTGTTAAAGAGTGACGCTCTGCGTTTAATTCCATGTACGGCATATCCCTTCTCAAGCAGAAATTCGGCAAGGTATGCTCCATCCTGACCGGCGATGCCGGTAATAAGCGCTTTTTTCATACAACAGCTCTCCTTGTTCTCTTTCAGTGATATATCTGAGAGGCCATTTAAGCCAATACCAATAAATATATGATTCAGTCTATTTTCGATAAAAAAAGAATAGAGGCGAAACAAGCAGATATTGAGGTATTCCTGGAACACAAACATCCAGTCGGCTGGGCCCAGATCACGTAAAGCAACCGAATTCCGTCCAGAGCGGCTGGAGACGTATGAGAGATGACGAGATTGCTCGCAGAACACCTTTTTGGAAATCATTCGTATCCTTCGCAGTGATAGGGGGAACTTACCTTGGCGGCAGACTTCAATCCCATGGTATCCATCGTCTCTTTCGCTCCCAGAGCTACGATATCGGTATTTTCAGCAACACCGTATAAGGCGTTCGCCACGGAGAGAATAAATGTGTTGGCTACCGCCTCGTGTGGCCTGCTTTTCTTTCAGGAATTGAAGCAGTTCGGGCATCAGGTCCCGAACAAACCCGTCAAGCCTCTGCTCGGCGTTTTCAATACGTTCCATCGGGTCGATCTGAGTTATAGGACGCAGAAACAGGTCGTAGGTGTTGTCCCTTCGGAGGGCATGGAGCGACAGATGAAACCGGTTGATGTTCTTGTCGTGGGTAGCCTCGTCCTTTGTCTGGAACCAGAAGTATACCAGATACTGTATTCCTTCCTTTTCAATGATCATCGTCGAGACATCTAAGGCGCCGAAATGGGGAATACCTATGATCGTTCTTCTATTCACTTCCTTTTCCGACCATCCCGCTGAAGGGAGGCACGCCGTGGGACTGTGAAAAAAGTTATCGTTGGCAAGAAACGCGGTGCTGCGGTAGCCGATGTAGAGAGACACCTGGTTGCCGGACCGGTTCGAGAAAAACCCGCTGAATGCCTCTTCGGCGCCGGATTCCGTGATCATGACCGGGTTGACGATCTCCCGACTCCCTTTCCACGGTCCGATGACGAGAGGCAGGCTCTTGATACCGCCGTCGAGTATCACGGGCGGCATCGTGCCGGTACTCAGGCTGAACGCCGCAACCGTAGCGAGGAGCGCCGCAGAGACCAGGAATGCGGGCGCCGTTTTCGTCCGTTCCAGGGACGGGACAGATTCAGATTCCTGATCAATCGGCTGACTGACAGACGCTGACCGAGGCGGGAAAATCCTCAGAACCCAGCCGATGGCAAAAAGCATTACAAATGCGAACGCAAATACGACCCAGCCCGACAGGTTGTGAAATAACCCCAAGGCAACGTCAGTCCCGAACCGGTCTGCCATGAACCCGGTGATCCCGATCCTCAATGCATTGAACAGGACCCCCAGGGGAATGGATGCCAGAACACACACGGCCCGTTTCCAGAGCGTCCGTTCGAAAAAGTGCGCATAGAGGAACCCCAAGGCGAGCAGCGGAAGGAGATACCGCATGCCACTGCATGCGTCCGCGACCTGCAGTTGCGTCTCACCGAGATCGATGATATTACCGCTCACATGGACCGGGATATTGCAGAGGTTGATTAACGCGCCACCCAGCCTGGTGGATATGGTTTTGAGCTGCAGCCCAAGGATTCTATCGATCACCGCAGGAAGGGGAACCATGAAAACGAGGAAGCCCAGCGGCAGCATCAGCCGCTTGACCGCCTCGACCCCAAAGCAGAACAGGATGAACAGTGCCACCAGCACGGGAATGGACGGCATGGAGATGTTTCCACTGGATCCGAGAACCCCGTAGAGGGAGAGCAGCGTGAACAGCAGGAGGATGGGAAGGCTTCCCCAAGTGTTTCTGAGCGGGATCTTGCTCAGGATCTTCCGTTTCTCCCAGAGCAGATAGGCCGACACGAACGGGATCAGGAATCCATAAGAGTAGTCCTCATTTTCAGCCCAGATCGTCACCATGGCCCTGAGGGGAACCCAGTAGGCGGCGATAAAGAGCGTAGCCAGAACGGCGGCCTGTGCCCTGGTGTCCTGGGCGCGGGCCAGCAGCTTGTTCATGCGCGGTCCCCCTCGAGACGGTTCCATTTGTTCCCGGCGATCCAGAGAACGGGCACCCAGATCTTTCGCCGGATGAGATGGCCCACGCTCCCGATCATCCAGCAATTCCGATCGCAACGGCTTACCCGCTGCCTCGCCTTCGCGGCCTCCGGACTGTTCCATATCTCGGGAAAGGTCTTTTCCTTAATGTTGCCGAAGGAGTAGTTCATAACATTGCAGGGCCTTATATCGCCGAAGGGATCGATGAAAAAAGAATCGCTGGCCATGGTGCACTTCAACTCTCGCCGGCCCCCGTGCATATGTTCCACGATCCCCTTCGTGAAATAAGCCCGGAACCAGTCCTTGGGATGGAAGGACTTAAGGTATTCACGCATGAGATTCCGTATCTCGGCCTCCACGCGCGGCTTGTCGTCGATTGCATTATCTTGTTTATGAAAGTAGTAGGCGTTGTGCAGGATTGCCGTTGCCAGTTCCACGTCATGCTCGCAGGCAAGCTTGAACAGCGGTACCAGGTCATGAGCATTCTGATCGGAAATCGTCACGGCGATACCCAAATCCCTGATGCCCAGCTTTTTGAGCCCCTTCAAGCTGTCCAACGCCCGGCGGTGGGCCTTCGCAACCCCCCTGACCCGGTCATGGGTGTCACCGATGCCGTCGAAACTGATCCTGATCCCCACGTCCACATAGTCCTTCATGACCTCCAGTATCTTCTTCGTCGCGAACCCGTTCGTACTTATCACAACACGTTTCGCCTTTTTCCGGACCACATCCAGGATTTCTCCCAGGTCCTCGCGCAGAAAGGGTTCCCCGCCGGTTATATTGAGCCTGTTCACCGGGGGAAACGACTGTAGGTCCACCGGCCGGATCTCCCTACTCCTGTCACTCGGGAATTGCCAGGTATTGCACATGATGCAGCGACTGTTGCATCGATAGGTTACTGCCAGAATTCCATCCATTTTTATCCTCGATTATTTAGTGGACCAAGCTCCTGTTTTATCTTTGATCTCTACGGCCGGATGCTCATGTTCGGACAACCGATTTTCGTGCAGCAATGTCAAGGCACAATGAAAGGACGGATAAAAAGAGCTCTCATAGTCTTGCGGGCTCGCATGCATTGCTGTTGACGATCAGGGATCGATATAATGACTCCATCTGATCCGTCACACTGTCCCATGAGTAATTTTGCCGCACGTGCTCCAGTGCGGGCCCCTTCTTTGCATGCACTTTCAGGGGGTGTTCTATCAGGTCCTCCAGCACACGGCGGAGATCTCCGGCATCGCGGTTGCGAAAAGTAAATCCGTGATCTTCCACCGCCTCCAGATTTTCGGGGATGTCGCTTGACAGACAGCAGTTCCCGAAATTCATGGCCTCCAGGAGCGCTACGGGAAGCCCCTCCACGGTGGAAGGGAGGCAGAACAGATAGGCGTTGCTGAAGAGCTCTTCTAGGGGCGCCCCGGTGACAAAGCCGGTGAACTGGATCCTCCGGTCGCCGCGAGCAAGGCTCCGTAGCCGGGCTTTGTACGGTTCCTCGTGAGGGGCGTCTCCGGCAATGAGCAGCTTCATGTCTGTCCTCAGTCCCCGAAAAGCCTCGATCAGGAGATGCGCCCCTTTTTCAGGCACGAGGCGCGCGGCAAACAGGATGTAGCTATCCGGTGAAAGCCCCTGTTCGAGGATCCACTGCGGCTGGCGGCGCTCCACGGGGGTTACGCCGTTCGGAATGTAAACCACCTCGCGGCCGTATCTTTTCTCATAGTAGATCTTCTGCACTTTCGATACAGACGTGGCCCTGGTGGGGAAGTAGGGTACGCTGCAATCCGACAGCCACAGGAACGTTTTTCCGATCAGGCCCCATTTGTCCCGTTTCCATTCCAGACTGTGCGTCTGCACGACCGTGGGGATACCTTTCATCCGGGGGAATATCGAAAAAAGCGATGGTCCGACAGCGTGGACATGGACAACGTCCGCGGTGCAATGACGCATCACGTCTATCGTCGCGTGCCAGCAGATGGACAGCTTGTGGAGCGACCTGATGTTCACCGAGGGAACCGTCCTAATCTGCATGCCCTTGTACATGCCATCCTGCGTGCCGAAATCCCGGCTGGAATATACGGTTACCTGATGTCCTTTAGCGACCATACGTGAGCCGATCTCCTCGGTCACCTTTTCCACACCGCCGCAGAAGGGGATGCCTTTGACTGCTATATAAGCTATCCTCATGCTCGCTCCAGGGCTTTCCCGTACACCTGCATCAGCCGGTCGTAATGGGTCGCGGCGCTGTATTCGTTCTCGACCTTGCTCCGTGCGGCCCTTCCCATCTCCGTGATTCGTTCTCCCGGCAGGGCCAGGAATTGTTCCAGTTTCTTTCGCAGGTCCTCCGCATTTCCCGACTTGAAGAGGTAGCCGTTGACGCCGTCGTCGATCATCTCCGGGATGCCGCCGATATTTGCTCCGATCACAGGCTTCCCTCGGCTGAAGGCTTCGAGGATCGCCATGGGCGCGTTCTCATAGCATTCGGAAGGAAGAATGACGGCTCTTGCCGAGTCTATGGCCTCGCCGAGCGGCTCCGCCGTCAAAAAACCCAGAAATCGTATGCGCTCATTTCGCTGCTGCGCGGCCATCTCTTCCACGACCTCCCGGTCCGCGCCGTCCCCCGCTATGTAAAGAAGCATGTCGGTCCGCGTCTTCTTGAAGGCGTCAATGAGCGTCCTGATCCCTTTTTCCCGCGATAGCCGCCCAAAAAACAAGAGATACCTGCCCGGATGCTCTGATGGCGCGACACCGTCCAAACCTGCAGGATTCTGGATATGAACGAACTTGGCCATGTCATGGCCGAATTCCCGGTGCTTGCTCATCAGAAATTGGCTAGGAGCTATGAAAAGCTTCACGGAAGCGTACTTCCGGAAGAGTCGGCTGAAGTACGACTCTGTTGCGTAGATGGCGGAAGCAAGATAACTGTCCTTATGACATCTCGTCAGTACCGACTGGTAAAACCGATGCCCCTTGCAGCGCTCGCACACCTGGCCGTGGTTCAACATGAGATAGCTGGGACACAGGAGCTTAAGATCGTGCAAGGTCATCACCGTTGGAGTCTTCGTTTCTTTCACAGCATCCAGCACTGCTGTACTGAGTCCGCCGTAGATATTATGAGCATGGACCAAGTCGGGCTTGAACTCCTCTAGAAGTCGCCGCAGGCCCTGACGGGCCGAGGAGGAGTAAAGGATTTCCTTGACGGTCATTAAGCCGTTGAGCGAAACGCTGAACCTGTCCCGCTGCATTTCGGCAGGGAAAAAATGATCATAGGGAGTGGATTGATTCCGCTTATAGGACCTGGTAAAAATGGCAACCTCGTGACCCGCCTCCCGCAGCATTCTCATTTCTTCGAGCAGGACCCGTTCCGATCCTCCACGGAGATAATAGAAATTGTTCAGAAAGAGGATTTTCATCAGCTTCCGCCCCGGATTGTGACAGCGGTCCTGTCGCTGTTCACGAAAGGCAGGTATTCACGCCGGCAACGCGGAATAGTGAATATCCCCTTCTCTGGATTCAGCTATGGCAGTATTGCGGGTCGCAAGTAGCGTTCCGTGCGCCATTGCCAGAACAGTAATCACATTACCGGTCGCTCCCGGCGTTTGCAGCAGATGCTCTGCGGTGGATCCAACGATATATGCCACGAGTATTGCAAGCGCTGATACGCAAAGCATGCGCGTCTGCTCTTCTGCTGCGTTCCGTATCCCGGCAACCGTCTTTCGAAAAAGAGCCAGGAGAAGCCACAAATATAGAGACAGCCCAATAATCCCTGTTTCTACCAGCACCAGCAGATAGTCATTATGCGAGGTTGCTTGCAATTTCGCGGCCTTCGTGAGGGCATATAAATCGTTTCCCAGCCCCCACCCCATGATCGGCTTCTCTTCAAAGGCCCTGATAGATGCCGGCCAGGCATAGGCCGTTCTGAAGTGCCATGAGCTGAATCCGTATTCTTTTTTTTCCGTAAGCTCTCCGTAAGCCCCGTAATAGATGATGGAATAGAGCGAGGCTGCGGCCAGGACGAGGGCAAGCACAGGCATCAGCAGCCGCAACCTGTTTTTTGAAAAGAGCAGCAGTACCGGAAAAGCCGCTACAAATCCTGCCCAGGCAGCTCGTGTAGCGGACAACACGAGCAGCCCGGACTGCATAAGAAACAATGCCAGAAAAAACATCTTCGAGAACCTAGATTGCGCAGTTGAGTACAGGTAGGCCAGGAACAACGCCATGTAACAGCAGAAAAACCCGAAATTGTTCTTGGCCATAACGCCGATTTCACTTAGGCCACTCTCTTTGCCGTGCAGTTGATTTATATATTTTGCCGGCACGAGGAAATAAATAGCCGGAAGGTCCGTGATGAGGAGCGACACAATGAAGGCATAATTCAGAATTTTTCTGTTTTCCTGTTTCGCACTGAGCTGCACAACCGTCAGGTAAAGAAAAAAATACCCGATCAGGCGCGCAAATTTCTTGGAAAAGTTAGCGGTATCCTCGGCAACAAAGATCGTCAACCCACAGAAGAGAATAAATACGATAAAAGACCATTTAACGCCTCCTTTCAGGCTTTGCGAGTTCATTGCGATAAATACGCATCCAACGGCTATTACCGCAAGCGTTAAAAAGCCCTCCCCGCTGTATTCATACTCGCCCATCGGTACGGTCGTGAGGATCGACAGCGTCCTGAAAGCGGTAAGGAAGGCAATGCCATAAACCGGGCTTATCGCATATATGCCGACAAATCCGCCAATCAAACCTGCGATGATTATGAAAGAGATCATTTGTCTTCGATACCGAGAGGGTCCGTCAGGGTGATGTCAGTTAGAAAGCCTGGGAGCATTTTTTGAAAGGCAAAAGGAAGGACCATCATTCCCTGATAGTGAATCCAGTTCGGGAAATAAAATCGCCCACATTTCTAACAGCCACAAGATTCTCGCAAATGGGCGAGTTAAGGTCGTGTCTGATCCGCTCCGCCGTGCTGGGCGCCGAAATTCTGTATATGGAGAACCCGCCGTGTTCCAGCAATTCGATCAGGCTCTTGCTGGAGTAACCATAGCGGCGGAAGTTTTCTTCCCAAGACTCAAAAAAGATACACTTTGTTGCCTTCAACACTCTCTCGGCTCCTTCGAATACAAACTTTTCAAACCCCTCAACATCCACTTTCAGCAGAGCTATTGATGCTGTTTCGATGGGCAGGTTGTCGAGTCGGCAAAGAGGGACAGTTAGGCCATTCTCGTTCTTGGCCACTGCATTCGTATCGTCCATCGCGCCGTCTGAAAAGCGGATCTTTCCGTCAGTATTACCGAGGGCGCAATTATACACTTGCACGTTCGCCGCACCGTTGAGATTCACATTCTTCACGAGGTATTGGAATATCCTCGGATGCGGTTCGACAGCAATCACTGTGCCGGCCTGCCCGGCAATAATGGACGCCTGCAATGTCAAGGCGCCGATGTTCGCTCCAACATCGATTACCACATCTCCGGGTCGCAGATATTTCTGAAAGAAGAGCTCATCTTCGATTCGCAGTTCCGGATTGTACCATAATTCTCCGGATAGTACTGACGGATAAAATCTCAATCGATAGGTGTTCCGATCTATGTAGAAAAGACTGCACAAACGGGAGCTTTTCAATGCCCTCATGGCGATGTATTTGACCGGGTGTTTCCTGGCCAGCACTTTTTCCACCTTCTGTTTCAGTATGCGCATTCCTTATTGTCCTTGATCACGCCTGCGAATATGCTTCCGCTATCTCCCGGACCTTGGCGTCCCAGCTCAGCTCGGCAGCGCGGAGCAGTGCTCCCTTGGACAAGCGTTCAATCAATCCGGGATTATCCAAGAGCCTCTCGATGGCGTCACGAAAGCCCCTGATGCTTTGTTGCGGATTAACAAGCGGGATCTTTATGCCGCATGTTTCATTTACGGCTACCGACATACCGCATGCATCATGGCAGATCACAGGCATTCCCCAGCCCAATGCTTCCAGAACTGCCATAGAAGCAGCTTCACGAAAACTGGAATGGATCAAGATATCCGATTGCCCCATCATCTGCAGCGCCTCGTGATACGGCAACCTGCCATGCCATGTGATGTTCCGGGACAAAGTCAGCTTCTGTGCAAGAAGACGCCATCGCAGCGTCTCAGATCCTTCCCCCAATATATCGAGTTTGACCCTTTCCCGTCCGGGAAGCGCGTCAAGAGCGCGAAATACCAACGGCAAGGCTTTTATCGCCTCGTGCCTGCCCGACCAGCAGAGCCGCAACGGCCTCGTGCCGTCATATCTGCGAACTGAACCCTTAACTTCCGAGGGAGGCGCTGCGTCGATCATCGGCGATATTTCCTTGCTCGTCAGGGATCGGATAATTAGCGTCTCATCCTTCGAAATGGTCCAAATGCGCTTCGCTCTTCGCACTGCCGATAGAAACTGGCCGGATGCCCGAGTCTGCCATTCAATATTGCCGGATCGAATCGCTTCAAACAACAATGAACTCATCCCCCCCGTCTGCGCAAAAACCCGGGGGGCCTTGTACATTCCCCCTATGGGTCCCCAGAAAAAAGGCAGGCCTGTTGCCCATAGGTAGCCGGACTCTCTGAAGCTGATGGGGGTTAATTGATGCACAATATCGAAATGTTGCAGCTCCAAATCTCTGGCACGCTGAAAAACGGCCCTGTGCCATCCGTCCAAGCCCAGGTAATACAGAGGCTGCCAGCCGATGCCGTGGGTTAATGCCATTAGCCAGCGGTTCATGCGCGCATAACGAAGTGTGACCGGTGGTTGTTCGATGAAGACCACGCTTAGTCCGGGAATTTGCCCATGTCGATTGAAGTAAGTGGTCACTTCTTCCCGGTATGAATGTGCAGAGAGCGCAGGTCCGTCCGCGCAGAACACGGTCACATCATGATACAGAGCCAGACGCGTAGCGATATTCCAACCGACGGCGCATTCCGAACCCCGGTCGGGAGAGAACTCATGGGCGCTTATCAAGACACGCAACCGTCTTGACGGCGAGAGTTTTTTCACAACCCCGTCTACAGATGCGTTAGCATTATTCTTATATGTCGCAGCCGACGAAGACATCATCGATGTAAATATATTTTACGTGACTCGGTGTGAATCCCTGCCAATCTCCATAAATCTTAAATACCGCCTCAGTAACATGTGACGGCAAGTGAAACCTCCCTTGATAAATCATGTAATCCGCGACAGGGCTGGTGTAAGGGAACCCGTCAATGGCCGCATCTTCCATTTTTTTCGTGTGGTCCTTATCCCAGATCTGAATTATAGGAATGACTCGGAAATTGCCGTCTTTTTTCATCCAGAATTCGACAAATCCGTTGCAGTTCGCAGGCAAACTGATCAACTGCTCTAGGTACACGGAGCTATCCGATGGGGTCAATGACACGCGTGCGGCATAGTTCCCGCGGTGACTGTCCTTGGTCAGATCCCACGCGCCGAAAGACGACCAGCGGGGAATTGCCGCATGAGCCGAAACAGTCCTCGGCTCTTCAAAGCCGGGATTTTTAACGCGATTTATCGAATGGCCCTTGTTCAACCCGGCCTCGGCGATCTTCAGTCCGCTGCAGCCTGCTTCAAACCACTCACGCGTCTCATCGGTCCAAATGCCTTGCCTCTCCAAATCCCGTTTAATATCCGCCAGTCGCTGAAGTCCGTTTTTTAGTTCCTGCGAGGCTTCAACGTTTAAATTTCTTGCCGATAATTCCATTGACTTATAATAGGCGGTCAAACCGGTTATCACGAGGCTCTGGTGATAGGTATTTTTCAGCAAGACCGACAATCGCGCTTTCGTCGCGCCGTCGATATCTGCCTGCAACGCTTTTTCGAGGCTCGTCAGTGCATTCTGCGTTTTTGTAAGCTGGTCCGAACAGGCTTTCCATTCCTCTCCGGCCATGGTCTCATGAAGAACGCGGCTGAAGAGTTCGGGACTGCGCCAGCCAATGGCATTATTTTTAAAGAAATCCGTGAGAAAAGGCGCCGCACTTTTACCGAATTCGAGCCGGCAGGCTTTTCGCAGAAGGTCTCCAGATGTGGGTTCCGGATCGTTTGTCCCTTCAAACCATGCCCACGAACGAACATCCTGCCCGTTGACCATTTCTTCCCGATAGTGAAGACCCGCGCCGCCTATGCTGATCTTGCCCGCTCGCGCCTCAACGATCTGGCCGCTCCCCGAAGCATTAATATTCCATTCGTACTCGGCTGCAACCACTTGCATCACTTCTCCGTTGAAATGACCTATCGGTTCCCAATGGATTATGATATCCCGGTCTCTGCCATCATAGTATGCTGTTTTGGTATATGCGGGGAGAGTCGAAAAGTACCTACCCCATTGAAAGGCGTTGCCGTTGATCCAGTGGACCAGTGGCTGCTTGACGGCGGATAGCCAGGAATCCGACTGATCCCTGTTGAGTTCAGCGACAATAAGATAAACGTCATGCGGTATCGAAGCGCTTAATTTGGTGATCCACGCTTTGTAGCGCTCGTTACCCGGAAGGTCGAGGTTGGCGTGATACGGGTAAACAACGAACTGAAGTTCGATGCCGGGATTTGTCCTGCGTATTTCCGTTGTGAATATATTAATGACGTTCGCGTCGGCCGCTGCGCGGTCGTCTCCGAAGCGCGCAAGGTCGTTCTTCCGCCGTTTGTCCCAACCTTCCTCATAGGTGTCGATGCAATGGAATAGCAGCGATCCGGCTTCAGTCTCGCTCGCAAACTGCGCTATTTCGGCGGCGCGCTTTCTTAATAAACCATCGTCGCCCCAGGTATAGTACTGATTGTCAAACAGGACCGCCCCCTGATACTCATCTTTATTCCCGCCCGGGGATGCAGTTGCTACCGCCCACGTCAGGGCATAATTGATCCTGATCCCCCGCTCTTTCGCATACACATTGATCTTCCTCAGATAGTGACGCTCTTCAGATGTCGGCAGATTGAATCCATCTGCCGCCTTTTTTCGAGCGGCATATGTATAGATCCTGTTGAACTTGTATCGGAATGCCCAATCGACATATTTTTTAAAATCGTCAAAAGATTCGGGAAGCGGCCAGACCGGCAGTCCGCGGTACTTAAAATCGGGCCAGTCCGCAATCTGCTCCTCTGTTGCAAAGATCGTTTCGCCTTCTTTATCTATCAGCAGGCGAAACGTACTGCTTGCATGCAGCAGTCCCTGCCATCCGGCGCCGACGAGGATCGCGGTCTCGCCGTTCTCCTGTCCTTTACAAAACTGTATTGCATACCCTTGCTCCCCTTTTGAAGACACAGTATTTATGGCATTCCATACTTCGCCAGGGATATCGCCTGACCGTACTTCTGCCGGCGCCATGAGTCTAATTGCATTCATTCCGGGAGCGTTTCTCTTAGCGATGCCGCTCCTCGTGATAGTTGGTAACGGTTGTCCTCCCAGTGCCCTAATCCGGTCGTTGATCTCCTGTGCAGCTATGATCGTTGTTTGATCGTTCTTATCCATAACTATCACTGCCGCGGGTTCTTCATTGTCATTCAGCATAAATCTTTTTCCGGTCGATGCCATTTTTTTCGGCGTCGGCAGAATGTCGATCTCTTTCACGGAATCGCTGCCTTCTATCACGTTCGTCTGGAACATACCAATCATGATGACAGCCAGCAACAAGCACCAAAGTGTTCTTTTCATGGCATGGCTTTCGTACCTATCAGCAGATGAAGTCAATATTGACCGAAAATCAGCGTCTTTATCCTGATGCTGAATCGGATGAATGGATCCGGAAGGTGAGTTTGCAGAATCGCCCTGTACTTTTTCAATTTCAGGCGCATTGTTCGGGGCGAAGCCGCGGCAAGTATCCGCCGGGCTGCGGCAGGATTGCGGCCGTCGAGAAGGCACTCGTAACCTGCCCCGATCTGGAGTTTCGCAATATATTCAAGCAGATCGGCCCAATCGGCCACTCTGACGCTGCCGCGCTCGATAGCAGCACGGGCCGTGCCCGCGAACGCGGGCTCCGGGTTCGTGAAATAATATTGAGCCCTCTTTACATACTGATCATCTTCCTTGAAGTACAATGCTCCAATCCTTGTGCTAAAAGCAATCGGATATGCCAAGGCTATTCGTCCCCACATGTCCAGATCTTCACCGATCGGGATGCCTACGGGAAAACCACCTACCCGTTGAAAGACCTCCTTGGGTACGGCTGTTGCGCATGTCCAGACAGGCGGAATACCCATGACCGAGCGGAAATAGCTTGGCAAGAGGCCTTCCCAGGGAGACGGAGGTATTGCGTGATATTTAGGGTTGATTACTTTTTTATCAGGCATAATAATCTCATAAGCAGTCGCGTAAGCGCCGGCCCCGGGATATCGTTCAATGAGCGCCGCAATGACCTCCAAGTAATTAGGTCTCCAGACATCATCGGCGTCCAGAAATGCTATATGGCTTCCTTCAGCCGACTCAATTCCCCTGTTTCGCGCAGCGGACACGCCGCTGTTTTTTTGTCTGATGAGTTTTATACGGCTATCACTGTATTGGGCGACTATCTCCGGGCCTTCATCCGTAGAACCGTCGTCCACAACGATAATTTCATAATCGCCTCGCGTTTGGAGTAAAACGGAGTCGAGTGACCGCTTGATGAAACGGGCTTTATTATAAAGCGGCATGACAACTGAAAAGAGCACGATCACGATCCCTGCAAAAGCTTATATAGTACTGCATAAATAAGGCTGATGTCATTGCGAGCGAAGCTATCTCCGTTTATTGCCCGAGAAATGATAAATTTCTTTGTCGTTCCGCTCCTCTCACTGACGCTATTGTTGTGCAAAGCTATTCTATTATATGGAATAGCTTTATCATGCTGTTGTCGGAGCAGTGCCTGCCAGTGAGATGCGGTTAAATGCGATTCCCCGCAACAGGACCGACAGAGCATTCGCAGCGAGCAATCCGAAGGCGGCTCCAGCCACGCCGAAAGCGCGGACCAGCCAGACACCAGGGAGCAGTGATAGAACGACCGCTACATTGATCAGGAAATCCATATCCGCCCGCTCAAGGGCAAAGAGCCCCCGGGAAAACGGGAAATTCATTGAAGAAACAGCCAGATTCACGGCGAGGACTGAAACGACCAGACCGTAACCGCCATAAGCGCGTCCGAAGAAAAGTACTACCAAACTGTTCCCGAACAGAAAGCATACAATGCAGAGCATGGACATGATGAGACCCATCAGGAGCACGGACTTGAAAATCATAGCGCGCATTTCCGTAACGCCACCCTGCGCCAGAACATGAACGAGCTTCGGACCGAGGAGATTTTGCGCCGCAATGGCGACAAGGTTACCGATCATAATTACGCTCTGGCAGGCCGCCCAGATGCCGTTCGCCCGGACCCCTTGAAAGGCTGCAATAAGCCAAGGATACAGGCCCATTGCCGATATCCAGAGAAGCTGGCTCGCCAGTAGCCATTTTACGAGCGACCATTTCTGATGCAAATCGGGCAGCACTTGTTGCAGTTTCACGACAAACAGACCTCTGTTCATGAACAGCCACCCTGCGGAAGCCGACCCGCCGGCGAGACCTGCAATGAGAAAAGTTCTGTCAGCGGACAATGCTCCGCGTAATGCCAACAGGGACAGGCAGCAGACCTGAATCAGAGCTGACACGAAATCAAGCAGGAATGCCGCTTTCACGTTCAATGATGCAAAACACATCTGCCGGATAAAATCCTTCAGCATGATGAAGATAATGACCGCAGCCAGCGCTTTCAGGACCCGCGTGAATCCTTCCGGTGCCAAGCCCGCAGATACCGCGACCAGCCCGCACAACAGCAGGAACGCGGCAATCGCCGAAAATGCTATTTGATGAAGGAAGGTGCTGCCGGCGTACCGGCGTCTGTCTTCGAGCTGCAGGCGGGGGCCATAAACGATATAGGGCGTGGAGATTAGTGTTGTCTGAAAGTCGATAATCAGCAGAACGAGGCTGAGGCCGAGAGCGTAGAGCCCGTATTCCTCTTTAGAACAGAGCCGACCCATGATGATTCCAGTCACAAAATTATTTGCGCTGTTGATGCCCTGGCTCGCCAAGCTCATCATGCCCGCGCTGGCCACGGCATACCAACGGTTCTTGAGGCCGGTAAGCATGTTTCTCTGGGAAACAGCGGAATCCATGATCAAACCTTCCCGAATACGGGTTCACCGCTGCGCGCATCTCCTGCTCCGGACTCGTCTAGCGGGGTGACGTTGGATAGAGCCCGTTGTTCTGCTTCCGGGAATCCGAAGGGTGACACGCAATGAGAGCCGTTAAGTCTATCAGCTATCAGATATCTCAGGGGAAGTCCCTCGTATACCAGATCGATGACGCCGATGCGGGCCTCTTTCATTTTGATTTTTTCTATAAGCGACATGGCTGAGAACTCTCCTGTTCAAGCTGATGTCTAATTTACTGTATTGTCAATAAAGGGAGAATAAAGACGAAACCAGCAGATCTTGACGTATTCCTGCATTACGAAAATCCAGTCGGCTCGGTTCAGTTCCCACAACACGACTGGATTCCGGTCATACGGGGTGGGGTCGTACGACAAATGATAGGCCTGCTCTCCGAAAACCTTCCGGGAAATCATTCGTATCCTCCTCATGTGATAGGGAGAGCTGCACATGACCGCGGACTTCAACCCCATTGCCTCCATCATCTGTTTCGCATAGAGGGCTTCGATGTGAGTATCTTCATAGAATCTCGGATACAACCCTGGGGCACGCGGATCGCGATTTCCGTAAGCGTCCGTGTGAGAAAAAACGCCGTTGCGCGCATATGCCTGATGATATGCCGGGACGATGAGGAACCGGGCGTATCCTTCGTCAAGAAGCCGCTGGGCTTCTTTCTTCCTCGCCTCAAGGTTTTCGCCCACAAAAAGAATTACGGCGTCGGACTTAGCAGGCCTGTCCGCGTAAACAAGGAAGCGCGGTGCTTGATATACAAACATTCCTATCAGGAGGGCTGACGCTGAGCATACGAGTACAAGAGTCTTCTTCCGCCTAATCCACATGATGCCGATCTGTTGAACGATTTTTTTAATTCGGACCGCCCTTTTATGCTGTTTAAACGAGGGAAGCGGCGGCAACTCATACCTGCGCCAAAGCCGTTCCTGTCCTGGCCTTGTCGCCTCTTGGTCCCCGGGAGAGATTTACGGCCTGAGACTGTTGAGCCCTTTATATACAACACGTCCGCACATGCTCAGTTCCCGTCCTTTTTCAGAAGCCGCTGCTCCCATCTCCACGCGTCGGAAACAATCGTTCTAAGGTCGTTGTATCGAGGCTGCCACCCGAGGACTCCGCGAATGCGTTCAGCTTTCGCAATGAGTATGGGGGGATCGCCTTGCCGGCGCGGCGCTTCGATGACCGGAAAGTCGACGCCCGTTATCGCCTTGACCGTCCCGATCACATCGCGGACGCTGCTCCCTTGGCCATAGCCGACGTTCAGCACGACCGAATCGCAACCGCGCTCCAGGTAATCGAGGGCGGCGAGGTGAGACGCGGCTAGGTCTTCAACGTGGATGTAATCGCGTATCCCCGTGCCGTCCGGCGTGGGATAATCGGTCCCGAAAATCAAGACAGACTCCCGCATTCCGAGCGCGGCTTGGCAACTCACTTTGATAAGGTGGGTCGCGTTGGGCGTCCGCTGACCAATCCGCGCCTGCGGGTCGGCGCCGGCCACGTTGAAGTAGCGCAGGGCTACGTATTTCATCCCGTTCGCCGCTGACGTGTCACGCAGCATCCACTCGCTCATCAACTTTGAGGTCCCATAGGGATTGATCGGGAGTGTCGGAGTCTCCTCGGATGCCGTGCCCTGCGCGGGCAGCCCATATACCGCGGCTGTGCTAGAAAAAATAAAATAGGACACACCGAAGTCGACGCAGCTTGTCAGCAGGTTCAGGGTATTACGCGTGTTATTGCCGTAGTATTGAAGGGGGCGCTCTACCGACTCCGGAGCCACAATCGAAGCAGCAAAATGCATGACCGCCCGGATCTCGCGGCGGGTGAAAACTTCGTGCACAGCTTCTGTGTCGGCCAAGTCCCCCACAATCAATTCAACACCCGGGGGCACCGAAGCCGCTGATCCGGTTGAAAGATTATCGAACACGACCGTATCGTGCCCGGCCTCGGCAAGCTGCCGTACTACGTGGCTGCCGATGTATCCGGCGCCGCCTGTAACAAGGATGTTCATGGAGTTTCCCCCTGATTCTCGGTTGGATTATTGTTCGGAAAGATGCGGCCGGATATATAAAAACTTCTAGACTGTTGCCCAGACATCGTTCGACAAGCTCAGGGCAAACGATATGGCTATTGTAAACGTTTACATCGTCCGTTCGTGCTTGGCCCGTCGAAACACAAAAGCTGTTTGGATAACGCCCGATTCATTGCGCCATTCAGTTTCCCGGTTTATCCGTGTTCTTCCATGGTTACTTCCGGATTTCATGTAACTACTTCGCCGAAACGACATCATCGTTCAGAAGAATTTCAACGGATGCTTTTTCGCGTAGACTCTTAGCGAACTGTTCCGCCTCCTGTTTTGCCTTCCCCTGAATCAACTGTTGCCGGATCTGCTCCTTCACGCTGTCATATGGCAGGACCGTTTCCGGTTTGCGATCGGTCACTTTGAAAATATGATACCCATAGCCAGTCTCCACAAGCTCGCTCAGTTCTCCCGGCTTCATGCTGAAAATGACATCTTCGAGCTGTTTGTCCAGTTGCCCCTTCTTGATATACCCGAGGTCGCCGCCGCTCGTTCGCGTCGGCCCGTCCGAATGCTCCCGCGCCAAGCTCCTGAAATCCCCACCTTTTTTCAGGTCCTGCAGGATCTGTTCGGCTTTCTTCTTCGCTGTCTGTTTGCGAGAAGTGTCCCATTTGGGGTCGATTTGAATGAGAATATGGCTTACGGCCACCTGTAACGGCTGTTTAAAAAGCTCCAGCCGGCTTTCGTAAAAAGCAACCATGTCGTTGTCCGCGATAATTATTTTCGACGCAAACCTGCGGTCCACAAGTTTCTGAATAATAAGATTATCCTCCATCCTGGAACGAAGCGCTTCCTCGGTGAGCCCTCTTCGAGTCAGTTCATTCTTGTAATCAGCATCCGAAAAAAACTGTTTTCTTAGACTTTCCAATTCCTTGGATACCACAGCCTGATCCGCCTCGATTCCTGATTTCTTGCCTTCCTGATACAGGAGTTCCCTTTGGATAAAGCTTTCAAGTACTTCCGACTGAAAAGAGGCGACTTGTTTGCAGGTCAGGGGTTTGCCTAACCCCAGATATGTCTTCTGGAGTTTCACTATTTCACCGTCCAACTCCTGCTTACTGATTGGCGTGCCGTTTACCAAAGCCACCGTATCAGACGCTTTCGACGTTTCCTTGCCCGAAGCGGACGAGACAGCTATAACCAATCCTAAAACTACTGCTAAATAACGAATATGCATTCTTCTATTCATTCGCATCATTTCCCCTCCTAGCTTCTTTTTTCTTTAATAATTTTCGCTGTTCGATTTCATCGCGGTATTGCTGCGCGAGCTGCTCCAACTCGACTTTTTTGAGCTGTGTAATGGGCTCCTTTGCTAGAATGACAGCGCCCATCCCTTTCTCCTTGTATTTCGTCACGAGTTCCTCTGATATGATGACAAGGTCGGCATTGTTCGCGCTGCACTGATTGAGGTCCTTGGTCGTTTTCTTCAGGTCTGCCTGAAGCGTCTGATTTTGCGACGTCATTTTTTTCAAGTCATGATCAAGTTCTTTGTTAGCCTGGGCCGTGTCCTGAAGTTCACTCCTGGTTTTCTTCAGCGCTTCATCCATATCTTTGGCATCTTTGGCCTGTTTCTCGATCTTGTGCTCCTGCTCGGTCAGCGTTGCCGCCTGCGCGGCCCTCATTTTTTTCTCGTAGCTCAACTCTTTCTGGAGTTTTTCGAGCTCTCCCTGAAAACGCTCTTCCAGCGCGGCCGTTGTTTCATTCTTTTCCTCCGCCGACATCTTCTGGATAAAGGCGATCTTCTTGTTCGCTTCCTTCATCTTTTCCTGGAAGATGCTTCGTTCCGTGTTCAGTTTCATATAAACCGCGCCTGAACCGAGGAGCACACCAGTTGCCAATGCAACTAAAAGAATCTTGTTTTTTTGTAGCAATGACAGTATTTGCATATTTGTTCTCCGAAGTCGTCTTTTCTCTGCGTCTCACGGTATCCGTGAAAAAAAATTGTCGCTGCCGCTTCTTTAAAATTTAGCATTGAGATCCACGAGCAATACATCGATTGCCAGCGGAGGGCCATTTATCTGATCCGCAGACAACCAACGCGTCTCAAGCCAGCAGTTCGTCGCCAGTCCGACGTCAAGGCCTGCGATCCAGCCTTGTGCATTGGTGCCTCCGAGATGGAAATCCGAATCCGTATAAGCGTCCACGACGGCATCATTGCCCAGACGTTTGGCATAGAAAGATGCTTTCCAGGTGCCGGCCTTGACAGTCTCGGGATACCCCACGGACAACCCGACTTGATAGCCGTCGATGCTCATGACGTAATTGGAAGCGCCCACGAGATTAAAGACTTCCTCTTTATTAAATCCCAGGTTCGTCACGTAGTCGCCGAGAAAAACAATGTGAACAGGGTCCCATAAGCCGATATCGAGGCTCCCGGTGATGTTCAGTTCTTTAAATTTTGCGGCAAGCCCTATCCTGTTATTGCTGCTGTTCGTCGGGTCGATGTAAAAAATGGAGTTCCCTTTCTGCGTAAAAAGAGGGGAAGACCAATCGGTGGCGTCGGGCGTGCTTGCATCGTTGTTCAATACGCCGGAGATGTTATCAAAATAATAATATGCCGTGCCGATATTCGCAGATATCCCGGTCCGATCCTTCCTTTCCAATCCGACCTGTCCGGCGTAAAGCCACTTTGCGTGCTGTGAGTAATCAAAAACGCTCACCGGGTCCGATTGCTGCAGCGGAAATGCGCCAACAGTAAGATAAAATGATGTCAGATCCATAATAGACGTGTTTGATTTTACGGCAAGGCCATCGAAATTTAGATTGGGCGACCAGACAAGATCCGTATAAAAAAAGGGATTCGGAAAACGACCCCCAAGTAACGTAACGTTCTCCTGGGGTCGCCACGAAAGATACGCCAGGCCGAACAGAACACTGTCACTGGTCATGTAATTATCCTCGGTCGTATTCGATGAAACGGGATTCGACGGGCTGCCTGTTGTAATCCCGATGATTGCGTCGAGTTTCTCGTTTACTTTCGCAGTGACATTGAAACGGACCCGGTACTTTAAATATTCCTCGTCCGCCCAGGTATTCAGAAGCGTTTGCGTATCTACGCCTTGACTGATCTTGGTAATCTGATTATAGTTACCACTGCCATAGCGATCATCCTCATACCGCAGGCGGATGTCGCCGCTGAAACGGAACATCCCCATGTCTTGCCTCACTCCCCAGATCTCCCGCAGCGTATCTTCATGCATTTCGGTCTTCATTTGCTCTTCGAGCTCCTGCATACTTGCAGTAACCTCGCTCCGAATCTGGTCCTTGAGGTTGTTCTTCATCTCCTCCTTCGCAACCCAGATTTCCCTGAGCAAGTCATCTCGAATACTGCTCGATAACTCTTCTCCAAACCCCTTGAGTTCCTCGGACAAAAGACTGGGCGTCAGATCGCTCTTGATACTTTCCATGAAGGCTGCCTTGAGTTCCTGAAGTGCCTTGGTCCTCAGTTCCTTGTCGGCTTGCTCCTGGGCGCTCGATGCCGAGCCGGAGGATGGGGATGTTTCGACTTTTTCATCTTGCCCGTTTTTCTTTACATCCGGCTCCGCGGCATCGTTCTTCGTAACCGGCGACTGAGGGACCGGTGAAGCCACGGACGGCGCAGGCGAGGCCGCCGTATCCGCAGAGACCGCATTTTTCTTCAGCCCAGAATCATTTCCCGTAGGAGCGTTGTCCCGCGCTCCGCTCTGCGATTGCTCGACCGTCCCTGCTGGCGACGCCTTAATTTCATGATTGATCGGCATAACTTTCGGAGTTGACACGCATCCGAAAAAGACCAGCGTGACCGCATATCTTGCCGTTGCACGCAGTACTCTCAAGGCAATCCTGAATGTGGTTCCCGCTTCTCGTTTGTGCTGGAAGTTCGTAGTCATCTTTCTGGCTGCTCTTTCTTGTAAGGGATTTTTCTGCGGAAAATCAGCGAGGCTTAACCTAAGACCAGTGAGGCAAGAACCACTCATAAGCGCGAGTCATCCCGCGCAAAACCGCAGGGATCGCGAAGTGAAACACGCATTCGAATCGCAATTATCCTGTCTTTGCGTCTCGGTGTCTTTGCGCAAAAAACAATTCTCGATCCATTACCCCTGCGAACTGATTTTTATCCTCATCGTTCTCGGCATCCCGTCCGGCGGCGGATCCGAGAGCTTGATGTGGGGAAGTGACTGCTTCACCGCATCGTCCATTCTGTGATTTCCCGATGAACCAACGATCTTGTAGTCGACAATGCTGCCTTCGCCGTCCACACTGATTTGAACCACCGCCTGCAGCTTCCCTTTTGGGATCCCGCCCTCTTCATCCAGATGCTTCATGACCTTTTTCTTGATCTGCGCCGACACCATTTGGGTGTAATCGGTGAATCTGCTCAGAAGAGAAATCTTGCCCATGCCGTCTCCGCCGGAGAGCAGGCTCCTGCCTCCCTTTTTGCCGGCGAGCCCGAATGAGTCTGCTCCCGCGACGCCTTCCGCGTCAAGACCGAGCTGGTCGCCCGCCGGCGCATTGTCTTTGTCCGCGCCTTGGGGCTGCTTTTGCACCGTGTCGATTATTTCTTCCTTTTTCTCGATGGGCTTGATCTGCTCCGGTTCCGGCAGTTTTTCCTTGATTGTTACCGGCGGCGGCTTCAGCAGGGTTACTGTGGCAATGTTGCTTTTGTGAGGGATGTAAGTCTCGCCCAGGATTGATTTCACAAAGTACGCCGCTATGCCCAAAACGATCACAACGGCGCTTCCGAGAATAATTTGCCCTGTTGATATTTTTTTTTCAGGTTTGGTCGTCATAAAAACTTTCACAAATGAAGAAAATACGATTTATACCTTCAACGCACAAATCTCAAGTATTATCCAATTCTGATCATAGAATAAGATGATCACTTCAAATGTATATTTACTGAATTGCGTTGCACGCCCCTTTATCACCTTTTACAAAACTTTGAAAAGGCGAACAAAGCGATTTGTGCAGCCAATGATAACCAGTCATTTACTTCCGTTTGAGCCTGTCGAACTCCCTAAATAATATTGTACGCAGTTTTCGTTACTATCTAAAATATTGGCGTTTATCTGCGTCCATCCGTATTTAAATCCTTTTTCCCTTCACTTCACCAGCTTTTGCGTCACGAGACCGAGCTGAGTAATCTCGAGCCGCTGCAGAAGGTCCAGCACCTCTATCACGTTCTTGTATGAGATCTTTTCATCTCCGCGTATGACAACCGGGAAATTCGGGTCCACCGCCTTGTACTGCCTGAGCCTCCCCTCAAGTTCCCCGAGGGTGACCGGAAAACTGTCGAGATAGATCGTGCCGTCCGAAGTGATCGTGATTGCCTTGGTGGTCGGCTTGATCTTGCCCGCTGCCGCGCTGGCCTTCGGAAGGTTGATGCTAATGCCTTGCACGGACGCAGTCACCACGATCATGAACACTAGGAGCAGATTCCACGCCAGGTCCAGCATGGGCACCACGTTGATCTGGTCGTAGGCTTCATAATCTTCGTACGGGTTTTTCACACGACGCATGTCATTTTCCCTCTTCGAGTCTCAAGATAAAATCGTCGATGAACACGTTCACGTCCGAGTTCATGTCTTTGATGCGGCTTGTTACATAGCTGCTTGCGAATAGGGAGGGTATGGCCACGAGAAGCCCCGCCAGCGTACAGGCGAGAGCCGAAGCAACGCCTGGCGCGATTGCCGTGAGGTTCGCCTCGCCACTTTCTGCAAGGCTCGCGAACGTGTTCATCACACCCCAGACCGTGCCCAGAAGCCCGAGGAAAGGCCCACCTGCCACGCTCATGTTCATGACGACCATTCCCGCGGCGAGCCTCCGGCTTTCATACATGGCCTCTTTCTCCACTGCGGCCCGAAACCCGTTCATAGCCCGTTCCGAGAGCGCCTGCCCCGTTTTTAAGGGCTGATCACAGCACGCTTTCAGTTCCTCGCAGCCTGCCTGGTACACGCGGTAAAGCGAAGAACCCGCAAATTCGTCTTCTTTTTCAAGCAGTCCCAGCGGCTCATTCAGGCTGCGGAATGATCTGGAAAAAACTTCATTTCCTTTTTTCGCCTGATTCAAGGTTATAACCTTTTTCTGAAATATGAAGATCGAGGAGCACCCCATGAAGACCAGGAACCCGATAATGAGCCAGCCGTCGAGCGTGATGGTCCGAACAATGATTTTCATGAGGTGGATCGTGAGAGATTCGCCACCTCCTCCGCCGGACTCCTCTTCAAGATAGGACGTAAGCACGCCGTCCGGCCCCTGACCCTGGAACTCGGCCTTTATCCAGCCTGCCGGCCTCGCTGTGTTCGACAGTTGTATTTCGTCGAGGTCTCCGAAGAAATGGCCACTGCCCTTCGCTGACGCAGCGATAAACAAATCCGCGTTGGGCGCGGGCATGGTCATTTTTATCTTACTCGAGGAGACCTCGTTGCCGTTCAGGTACAGCTTCATTTCCTTGTCCGGTTCAATGGTAACGGCCAGATGGCTCCAGGCTTTGGTGGACAGGGACGCGGTTTTGGGCGTTGCCGCACTCCGGCCCCTGCCCACGGACAGGCTGCAGTACGGCTTGGCGTCATCAATGCCGATCACGAGGGACTGGCTCCCGTCATCCCAGGAAAACACTTGCATGGCGCTGTCCGTTCTATCGGGCCGCACCCAGGCGGAAAAAGTGAACCCCTTTGCAAAGTTCAAGGACGGCGATTTCGCGATCCTCATGCTCGCGTCTGGCTCGATGAATTGCGCTCCGCTACCAATGACGGAAGGCAAGCCGAGCATGCCCCTGAATGAAGCCGCGTTGTTTTTGTATGCGGTCGAGTCCTGCGGCGTTCCGTTTTTTTCCGCAAAGTGATAAACCGCACCCTGATTCACGTCATAGGTGCCACCTGGGTCCTGGCCGTCAGGCGCCGAGGAGTTGTTGTAGTACATCCAGATGAAATCCTGGTTGGAGCCGCCCGCTATGCGCGGGACCTTGACCCAGATGAGTGCGATCTCTTCCTTGGGATCAAATTTCTCGATATGGTATTTCAGCGGGGATTTATCGTCCTCGCCCACGAAGCGGAGGTCAGACCCATCCTCCTTGGCGCCGGAGAAGTTGAAGTTCCCCGTAGACAGGCGCACGAGCACCGGGACGTCGGTCAGGTTGTCCTTGATGTCCGCAGCCTTGGACGCGGTGTCGAACTGGATCTTCTTCCGCGCCTGCCACTTGCCGTCCCACCAGGCATACGCCTTGGGCACGCCCGCCACGGCAAAGAAAAAAATCAGCGCCGTTGTTCCTGAAATTATTTTCAATCCCGCACTTCGCAAAAATGAGGCGCTTCTCTCGCTGTGCACTGTTCTATTTCTCCTTCTTCGTTGATAGTGTGGTGGTCCGCTGCACGTAATCAATGACCTCGGCGGTTAATCTGCTTCTGCCAGTTCAGCCAATTATGATTGGACCAAGGGCGATGTCAATTAGGCGTCCCCGGCCCCTGGTAAAATCTCCAACGCAATGCTGCTCTTAATCCCATCGTCCCTTGAATCTTTAAAACGAAGCCTTCACCTTAAAATGAATTCTCTGCTCATCCCTTTGTGTGTATGCGGTCGGTTGCAGTGCCACGGCCCAGTCCGCTTCGTAGTCAAAGGTTTTTGTAATCGAACCGCGGATGCCGACCCCTGTGCCCTCTAGCCTGATTCTGTTTCCCTGGCCGGGCAGGGGATCTTTAATGGAAAGCGTCGCGATGTCATAAAAAATAAAAGGGCTCGGCTGAAACCACTTTCCGATAGCGGTTTTTTCGAAAAGTGAAGGAAAAGAGATCTCCACTGTCGTATGAAAAGCGTTATCGCCCGCTTCCTCGCTTTCCAGGTAACCCCGCACACTCTCGATTCCACCCGCCGTATATTGCTCGCTATCGATAAGCGGCTGATTGGAAACCTGTCCGTCTACTTTCGCCGTAAGACTCATGCCCCGGGGCAGTTTCTGGGTGCGCTCGACACCCATCGTGGCGTAAGTATAGTCTGCCTGCGCCATGTAGCGCTTGTTCTCAAACTCACTCTCTTGGGAAACGACGCCGCGAAACGCCATATTCAGCCCCGCATTAAACTGAGTCATCCCTCCCCACCCATCGGGAAGGTACGAGTTGTAGGCGCAGACAAACGGCATGTAGTGAACAGGCGTGTTCGTTTCCGCGCCGTTTGCGGGATTGACAAAGCCGAGGGATTGATCGAGAGATTTGTAATCAAGACCGAAGGTAATATTGTGGGAATAGAGTTTGTATGGTGTCAACGGGACCACGTAACGAATCCCATAGATATATCCCCTGCCAATTATCTTGAAACCCTCACCAAATGCCACATCGGTGTTCGACGAGATGCCATACAGGGCAATTTGGTTATCGGTCTCCCAGGGCGCGTTAAGGACGTACGAAGCACCGGCAACCGTCACCTGGCTAGGCTTCTGGGGCGCGATCTGGAACTGGAGTGCTAGGGAATGGTCGAGTTGCCACAGGTTGTCGTAACGCACCATGGCGTTCAATCGCAATTCATCCGTGTTCGGGCTTGTCCTGTTATTCAGCTCCAAATAACCGTGCAGGGGCATGTGGTCCGTCACTTTCAGTTCGACGTCGATGAAGCCCAATTCTCTGCCGGGCGACATGATTGGATCGACCTTGAAATCCTCACTTCTGTTCACGCGGCTGATGTCCTTCTGCACATCGGGAAGATAGAGCATGCCGCCCGGCGCTAGCGAAGGCACGTCCTTCATGATTTTTTCCATGGTGAAATAGTGATTTCCTGTGACTTTCACGCGTCCAATCCGGCTCTCGATGACTTCCAGCTTGACGATCCCGCCTACCAGCGTCTGCTCGGGAATATTCACGATCACTGCAATATAGCCCTTGTCATGGTAGAGTTTCTCGAGAGCATCGCGCGCCTTTTCCACGTCTGCCGCAGTTTTCCCGGACCCGATAAACGGCCGTACCGCATCCTGCAGCTTGAATTCCGGGTATATGGTATTTCCCGTTATCTCAAACGCATTGATGGCGAATCCCGTCGCGCTGACCTCGTCGGCCGCATAGAGGAAGGAGGCCGGAGCATGTAACAACAGGATCAGCATGATCAAACAGAAGAGCTGCCGGGCAAGGTTTTTCACCGGTTCTACTCTCCTGTCTTTTTCTTCATCGTTTTTTCATCCGAAACTTCTTCAGCCGCAGCATCACAGGACTGCGTTCCAGAGTTGGAGGGATCCCGGCAATCGATCATCATGGTACGGGCATCCGCGTCGTCAAAGCGGCTTATCGGGCCGCCAATCCGGACAAGACCAGCTTTGCGCCCGGCAACATCGAGTATATAAACCTGTTCATCCTCGAGGAAAACGCGGCCCAGGCCGAAGGGCATCTCTATTTCATCGCCAGTTTTCGCGGAAATTCGGATAACGAAATCGTTGTCAATGATGGACTGCACCGTTTCAGGGAAAGCAACCAGCGCGGCTTTGAGTTGGCGGTCATTAAGCAAGATCTGAGGCATTGTCATGTTGGTATTTTTTCTCCCCCCTCGGCTTTTTGCCGTTGCTGTCCGTAAAAAAGGCAATCTCGTCGTTTTCAATTTCCTCGGATTTCTCGACCCTGCCCAGGCTTCCCTGGGTGAAATTGATCCTGATATAACCGCTAAATTCCTCTTCCATAAGGGTCCTGATCGTATCACTTAGTCTTTTCATTTTGTCCATGGCCTGTCCTCGCTGCGCTTGCAAATGGGGTTGTGAAGATGCTCGGTTGATACGACTGTTTGAAACAAAGCTTCGCCTTTTCGGTTACATAAACTCATGCAACCGGGAAACCGCCTGTTTAAGAAATAAGTTTTGTGAAAAGAAAAAGAAGGTATGCTGCTGAAACTCTTTACTTCACTGCTTCAACGTCATCGGCAAGGATCCTGATGCCGACGCTTCTTCCGAGAATGTCAATGCTGACGAGCAACATTTGATTGTCGCCTTTCTTTTCCATGACCCCTTCAGCACCCTGAAAGACCCCGTTTCTGACGCGCACATGCGCTCCCTGTTTCAAACCTGGATACACGTCGACATCCTCGCCGCTGTTCATGATGATCTTCAACGCATTTATCTCTTCGCATGGTATCGGCGTCGGATGTCCCGGCTCCAAAGCAAGCAACCGCACGGTACCGCGTGTCGTTACAACGCGCACGAATTCCTCCGGGTCGGGAACAATTGATACAAATACATAACCCGGGAACAAGGGGAATTCGACCCGCTTCTTCCGGTCCTTCCATTGTCGCACTTTCATGACGGACGGTAGAAATGTATCGATGCCTTTTCGATGCAACTCACCAGTCACCGTGAATTCGTGGCGTGATTTTACTGAGAGCGCAAACCAGTTTCGGTCCATATATTCACTCACCTTGGGTAACCGAGATTCACGTACTACTGACAGGCTTCAGGAAAAGTCAATGAATCTCCACGCAGCAAACTGCGTGGCATCTAGAGGAAAATCGTCACATGAAAAACCTGAGGTTTCTCATGCTCTTCCTTTAAAACGTGACTCTGTCCAAGTTATAGGGAATTACAAGTTAAATCGGCCTGACCAACTCACCAAGAACGGATAAACAGTGATTATTTCAATTCTCGTCCCCTTCAACCTGAGTCCCTTGATGGCTGAATGGAACGCTTCAACAGCCTGCCAGTAAATATAACGACTCAATAAATCATGCGTTCGTCAGATGCACTTTCACAATAAATATTTTTTCCGGTTCGCACCGTGTTCATCCGTGGTTCCATTTGGCGTTAATGAGGGTTATCGACGCGGGAAATACATGATGAGCCCCGTCCCTCTTAGAATATGGAAATCGGAACGGGTAGGCGGACTCGTCGTGGGCTTCCCGGTCATTGATGCGCCGAACGCATCAAATCAGCAAAGTACCCTAAGCTAGCTAGTAGAGAAATAAATCATACTACAAGTTCGGTTACGATATCGTGACAAGTTCTTTAAGATTAGATGAAAAAAATGCCCAAAAAAAAACCGTACAAGTTAGCGCTCCATAGTGCATCGAGGGTAGAAGACTTTGAAATAAAAGGTATAGTAAAAACTGCTCAGTGCCGAATGACTTCTTATAAGTTTTTCCACTCTCCAGCCCGTCTCAAAAAGTTTTAGTTACGGGTCGGAGAAGTACGCAATGACGCCTCATGAAGCAATTTCCCTACCACATATACCAACCCGCCAAAAAATATGCGATTCCTCTTGCTGTTCATCATAAACCGTGCCGTCAACGGGGAGTAGTATATCGGTCAGATGGAGGAAGCCCAAGTAATGTCTCGGTATTATGCAGAATTTACTTATCGTAAATTCCGTGGAACGGCAGCGCGTTGTTCCCCTCTGCGCTTTCCTTATGTGTAAGCATCGAGCGCAAGTGGAACCAGCCCAAGGTATATCGCTCCCATAGTCTGCCACCTATTATATCGTGAGCTTGCGTCTATGGTGATGCCTGTCTTCTGATTTCATTACGGCTAAAGCTAAAAAATGGACGATTGAATCAGTGCTACGCCGGAGATGATAACAACAAATTATTAAATAAATATGACAGGACTATGAAGTTTTCATGATACGAATGTTGATAAACAGAAACACCTCAAAGAGCCTTGTGTCATATTGGCTCACGAGAAACGTTGCCGTGAGCCGAGCGAGGTTGCCCGGATATATGGCCGGGAGTCCTATAGCGAGGCCAGTGGCTTTTGCCGGAAAGAGACGGGACAGATAAACCTAAAAAGAGCAGTTATATTCGATCGGAGTCACTTATCCATACCATAACAGCGGCAGTTCAGGTGCTTGCAATGTTTTTCCATCCAGTCAGGTCACTTTTTTAAAAAAATGTCAACCATTCTGTCTTATCCTTCTGTAACACAATCTTAACTTGAATTATTAATAGATTTAATGATAAAAAATGTTACATTTATTTCCGTCATTATTGCTTTTATTAATTTTATAAAACTCTTCGTTCACCGTTGCCGTGGGAAGTCTGTGTCCACGACATTCTCACATGGCTGCGGCATAATTCAACACTTTACACTTATGGCGCTATACTGAAGGGGAAAAACAAGCCGTTAAAATGAGCCTCAAAATTGAGCCAGTTCATAGGTTATATTTTAATTTTCTTTGCTGGACAAACGTACGTTCTGGGTTTGCTTTCGGAGCCAGTATGCTCCTCAAATATTTTCAACGCTAATCTGTCACAAATACACTCTGGCGATGCTGTTTTTTCTGGAAACAGATGTTCCTTAATTGTGCCCAGCATCGGGGAAAGCTTTATGTCAAAGTATAAGATTCTAATGATTTATATTTTCTTAACGGTTGCCACCCTCATGGCTTTTTGGCAGGTATCTCGCTGCGATTTCATTAATTACGATGATCATGCGTACATAACCGAAAATAATCATATCAGGACTGGTCTTTCGATGGATGGCATCCGGTGGGCATTTACTACCGATTATGCCGCAAATTGGCATCCCCTGACATGGATATCCCATGTGCTGGATATTCAACTGTTCGGATTGAATCCGCAAGGCCATCATCTTACGAATCTCTTCTTCCACATTGCAAACACGCTGTTGCTTTTTGTTGTTCTGCAGCGGATGTCGAAAGCCCTCTGGCAGAGCGCATTTGTTGCGGCCTTGTTTGCGTTACATCCTCTCCACGTAGAGTCTGTTGCCTGGGTGGCTGAACGAAAAGATGTCCTCTCCGCCTTCTTCTGGATGGCCACCATGGGCGCATATTGTTTATACGTGGAACGGCCCGGTACGGTGAGGTATCTGCTTGTTCTTCTCCTCTTTGTCTTGGGTTTAATGGCGAAACCCATGCTGGTTACGCTCCCATTTGTCCTGTTGCTCCTGGATTTCTGGCCTCTCCAGCGCTACCAGCAACGGAATTCAGATCAGGAAATCACCATCAAGCCTTTGTCTCCTGGTAAACGAAAAGGAAAATCAAGAAAGAAGAAAGCCGTCACGATAACAGAAGAGGCAAAAGCGGAAAACTCGACGGATTTCAAATTTCCATTGGCACTGATTCGTCAGTTGTTCCGGGAGAAGATACCTCTTTTTACCATAGCTGCGCTCTCAAGTATCGTCACCTACATTGTCCAGCAAAAAAGCGGGGCGGTGCAATCTATTGCGGCTTATCCGCTGAATGTTCGTATTGAGAATGCTTTTGTTTCTTATGTTGCATACATCGGAAAGATGCTCTGGCCGGATAAGCTTGCAGTTATTTATCCGCATCCAGGGTTGTGGCAACGATGGCAGGTCGCAGGGGCCCTATTAATCCTTGTGTCCATAACGTTACTGGTTATCAGAGCGGCAAAGAGATATAAATATTTGACAGTGGGATGGTTCTGGTATGTGGGCACGCTTGTGCCCGTCATCGGGATCATCCAGGTGGGCGCACAGGCCAGGGCCGACCGCTACACCTATATTCCGTTGATCGGGTTGTTCATCATGACGGCATGGCTCGTTCCGGACCTTCTTAATAAATGGCGATATCGGGAAAAGGCTCTTGTGGTATCGGCAACTATAGTCCTGTCATGCTTCTCCATTGTCACATATAGCCAAGTCAGTTGCTGGCAAGACAGTCTCAAGTTGTCTGATCATGCATTGAACGTTACGGTCAATAATTTTATTGCTTATTATACTCGGGGGAGCGCTTATGCATCGTTAAGTAACAAAAAACAGGCGCTTGAAGATTATGATAAAGCAATCGCTATCAATCCCATATATGCAGATGCCTATTTTGGCCGTGGCGCTGCCCATGCTGCACTCGGCGACCAAAAGCAAGCAATTGAGGCTTATGACAAGGCGATCGAGCTTAATCCTAAAAACGCAGAGTTTTATGCTAACCGTGGCACCGCCTGTGCAACCCTGGGCGACTATAAGCAGGCTTTAGTGGATTACGATAAAGCTATCAAGATAAATCCTGAACGTGCAGAGTATTATGCCAACCGGGGAGCTACCTATGTCGCCCTCGGTAACAATAAGCAATCTTTTGAGGATTACGATAGAGCTATCAAGATCAATCCTGAATTTGCAGAGTCATATTCTAACCGGGGAGCTACCTATGCCGCCCTCGGCAACTATAAACAAGCTATTGAGGATTATGACAGAGCTATTGACGCTAGTCCGAAATATGCAGAGGCTTACAATAACCGAGGTGCGGCCTATGCCGCCCTCGGCAACTATAAACAAGCTATTGAGGATTATGACAGAGCTATTGAAATCAACCCTAGATATGCATTGGCCTATCATAACAGGGCTGCTTCATATGAGAAACTTGGCAACCACAAACAGGCATATGAGGAACTGAAAGCAGCGGCTGTATTAGGCGATCAAGATGTGCAAAATTTTTTTAGAAGACAGGGAAAAACCCGGTAGCTGGGCAACAACGCCCATAGTCGGGATCGCCTGATAATCAGTTAAGGCTCTTGCAGCATGCCTTCCTTATTAACAACCATATCCCTCTTTATTAAACCTTTATGAATGAAGTAATGGATTCCAGTTGAAATATAGACTGATGAGCACCGCATCATCCTGTTTTCATACAGCGGCTTGACCGTCGTATACGCCGTCCATTACCCACGGCATGCACAAGAGGGATTCGTGACTCCGCCTCAGGTGCTCAGTAAGCCACGAGACGCTGGCTCGTTCATCCATATGTTTAAAACCCCTGTGTACCGCGTCTTCACTTACCACCTTCGTATGCCGAGAAGTCCCGGGTTGACATTGTCGCTTCGGACTTGTCATATGTGAATAGCAGTGATGGCCGGCAAGAACAGATAAGAGCACCGTCCCGAGAACATCGTGTTTATCGGGTGCGCTGGGGCTCGTGTAGTAAAGGGAACAGTCCGCTACCCACGGCTCATAGATTTGCCGGTCTTTAAAAAAAATGATAATGATGAAGAACGCCAACTGGCTCTGTGGCGTAACCGATGCATCCGGGTCCCAGCGATAGGTACTTATCTGCCAAAAGTTTCGACGGAAAAACGGTTGGATCGCTTTGCAGACAGAGACTTCTTCGGTTCACCCATTCGGCGAGACCTCCTTCCGATGATAAGTCCCATATTATCCAGTTGTTAAGATCTATTTGCAAAGTTCAACTGCCGTTTAGAGGTTCAGAGGCGGTGGAAATGTGTCAGGAAGCGCAGAGATGCCTGCATAGAGGATGATGCATAAAAAATCGAATTCTGCTGCGAAATGGAAACGGACGGATCGAACTGCGGAGAAGAGGTGCCCCTGCCTGAAATATCCTTACTCACGTTTTCTGCTTTTTATCGTGTTTATGTTGCGATTTTGTCTAGTCATCGAGAATGCTTGTAAATTGCCTTCAGTACGATGCAAGAGATCGGCCACATCCACGGAAAACGCGGCAGAAATCGTTAGGTGCCAGTACCCAGTGCTTATGAGCGCAAGGCAGGCTCTCCTGGTCGATGACTGCTTCGTAATTTTCTATTTTATAATATACTGTCAAACCACTTTGCAGTAAAAATAGAGCCGCGGTCCTGACACTCTGGATTTTCGCGTGTCTTCGTGTTTCGCGGATTGCGCTGGTGCTCGGCGCCGGTGATAGTGATGTCCTCAAAATGATTGAACGCGCGACAAGCGACCGATTTATCCCGAGCATTAGTTCGGTTACTTTAATTTTGCTGATCCGAATCTTCAACTACAAAATCGATGACCTGCACTTCCAGCCATTTCGCGATGATATTCTCGATCATTTGTGATGCCTGGTAATTTGCGCCGCTGATTGCTGCTGTATCGCTTGACAGACTGCTCTGTGTTAGGGTTCCGCTGCCGGACAAGGTCCCAATAGCAGTCGCCCCCGTAGAAGCCAGTGGAACGCCGATAGAACCGAGTGAAAAACTGATATTGGCAACATTTCTTACCTGCAGCGCCGCAAGGACGATCTCTCCACCCGAAATTCCCGCATCACCTGCATCGATAACGCCGCTCGGCGCGAAAAGATAAATATTCCCGGGAGGCGGGGGGTTTTCTCCATAGGTCACAGCGCGGATACCGCTGCCGACGGCCGGCGGGGTGAATGTCCATGTTGTAAGATGGGTAGTAGGATTGGTCTGTTTTCGTGGAGGCGAAGCGCTGACCGCAGTTCTCGATCCTTCTCCCGCATTGATGTTGCCCCTATCGCTCCAGACTGTGATATCACCGCCGAAATACGTCATTATCCTCGATTGGTTCACATTGATATCCTGATTCGCGAAAACATTGACGCTCCCGCCGCCGCCCGTCCATATGCCCGTGGTCGCCGGACTAGCGGCAGATGAGACCGGCAGTGCCGTCACACCGAGATTGATGGTGCCGTTCGCGATAACGAAGATATCGGACGCCCCGACTGATGACCCTATCTGTGACTCGACCATGTCGACATTGCCGTCACCGCTTGGAGTTCCGAGAAAGGGCGCTATCGTATTTTCCCTGGTCGTTTGCAGAAGAGTGGCGGCTGCAGTTGAGTTGCCGTTTGCCACCAATTGTGCATATTGATTACCGGCAGTGTTAATTTCTGAGAAGAAGGTGCTGATATCATCGGCCGAGGCAGATTTATTAAGCGCATACCCCGATACTACGACAAGGGTGCTTTTTTCGGTGTCAAGCAGGCTATTATTGGCATTGCCGATAACCTGAATGCCTCCATAGGATTGTAATGCACCGGTATCAGATGTAATATTGTTTGACGACCCCAGGTCGATGGACCCTCCTGCCTGGACCCAAAAGACCCCGGGACCACCCTCAACAAAGCCTGTCTTCGAACCCTGAAGCTGTCCCAGTGCGTTCGTCGCTTGATAGACATACAGCATCTGGATATTACCCCCCGCTACGATCTCGGATACATCTTGCGCGCTTATGTTCTGCCCTTCATAGGTCATGTTGATAATGTCCCTCCCTGCTGTAACCTCCGCCTTTTTCGGTACCGAGAGGCCCAAGTCCATGATGTTCCCCCCGGCGCTGACTATGATAGGTTGCTCTTTCAAAGCTATGACAGCGTCGGTGTCGCTCGCCAGAACGGCGTGCAGGGGTTGAGTTCCGGTGCTTCCGGGATCATGATAATTGTAGTCAGTCCCAATCGACCAGTTAGTGCTGCTCGTAGAGAAGTATCCGTACCACTTTGCAGGATCGATATCGGACATCATTATCCCATTCGGGACTCCCATTTTAGTTGAGGCTGTTTCTTCTAATTCCGTAATGTCTCCTGCTGCAATCAAGGTTAAGTTGCCGGTTGGGGACGAGGTGAGCGTGAGATCATAGCTCTGCAGGTTGATGTTACCTCCTGTCGACTCGATGTCCACGGTCGCCGGCAGTATGCTCGTATTATCTTGCACTGAATATACTGGCGATATGCCGTATATCGTCACGTCGCCACCCGCCTTAAGCGTGATTGACGTATTCGGGGTGTAAGTACCGCCTATCAGGTTATTATTTTGGCTAAGTTGTTGATCGCTCGCCATGGTCGGGTTCACTACCGCGCCTATCTGCATTGCCCCCTGAGCGTTCACGGTCATCTGGCTGTTGAACAGCTCGATTTGCACTGTATTGTATGCAGAACCTTGCGGAGCGCCGAAATTTCCCATTGCGTTGATCTCGGCAGTGCCGTATGCGTTCAGGAACCTTCCCATGACGTCGCCGCCGGCATAGATTGTGAGATTGCCGCTGGTACCCTGGCAATATGCACCACCTAATATGCTGCAGTATGCGCCTCCGAAAGTGCCGGCCTGCGCGAGAAAGTTACCTCCTGTTCGCACAGTTAGATTGCCCCCTCCCATAGTTGCCAAGCCAGAGGTAACGCCATAAGCAGTGGTTAATCCATTCGTTAAAGTCATGCCCGTACCGCTGGTATAGCTGGCTGCCCATAGACCGTAGGGGATAACATTGGGAATATTATCGTTGCTTGCCACAAAAAGCAAAGCCGTCGCCGGCAGCGTGCCGCCGGTGAACATGGTCACTTGGTCACCCGGCAAGGGGGAGTAGAAAGAAATCTGCAACCCGCCAGATGTGCTTTTACTGACATTAAATGAAATTCCTTCGATGGTCTGGCCGTTGGCATTGATAGCACTATCTAACGCCGTCTCAAGGATGTTTGTAAAGCTGTTTGATGACGACGTGCCAACAAGGTTATACGTCCCTGCTGGCAGTGTCGTTGTGTAAGTGACGTTATCATAAGTAAAGACAACAGTATCATTGCTTCCAGCGGTAATCGTTATTGGTGAACGCCACCTGCCGCTAACCAAACCGCTTCCAGCCGAGTAAAACTGGTCCCACGAGTAGGGGGCTATGTTTGGGGAAAAATATAAAGTGCCAGTCGAGTTGTCATATGTCCCCACCGATCCGCCCACGTTAAGAGTAATATTTCCGCCACCCGCATAGGTCCAGTATTGCGATATATTCGCCCCGCTTGCTTCACCGGTCGTACGGATTGCGCCCAGCACAGTGGCTCCATTTATGGTTATAGCGTTCAACTGGAGGTCGCCCCCTACGGTGATGTCGATGTCACCCATTGCTGTCTGGATGGCGCCGCCATTGATGATGAGATCCCCGCCGACGTTGCCTTGAATAGCGCCGCCATAAGAGGCGAGATTGTAGTCCATCGTATTGCTGATCATATACCCCGGCATCGGGTCATTCGGTCCATTTCCCTGCCCGATTATGGTATTGTTTCCCGACGCAATACGCAGAGGCGCATTCTCGGTATAAACCACTATCCCATTGCCAATCGTCAGGTTTCCCTGTCCTTTGTTCACCGCCATGTAACCGGCTGATGAAGTATCAGCCCCCGCAATGAGGTTAAAACCCCATGAATCCAGCGGTAAATTAGAATTGAGACTCCCAATCGGCGTCGGATGATCCACAAGATTAGCTTCAAGGTTGAGATTGTTTGCTGATCGTAGCGTCAAGACGCCTGGAACGTTGTTGCTGGAACCATATTTATAGCTCGTCAGATCCAATGCCGAGGCGATCGTGATATCTCCAGTACTATCCACCTCAATCCCAGGAAGAAGATATACTGCTGGACCATTATTGCCGGAGGCGTTAGCGAGCATGCTGGTCACGTTGCCGTTGGTGTTTGTATAGTAGGTGCTTGCGTTGGCTAATGCCCCCCCTGATCCAGTTAACCACGGCGTAATATCGCCTGATTGATTATTGGCATATACCCAGAAAGCCTCAGCAGAGACTACCGCTGCGCCGTTGATGGTATTTGGGGCCAGGTTGATGTTCATGGTGCTGCCTAATTCAGCGCTCCTCCGTGCCCGCAGATAGACGGTCCCGTTCGTTTCGCCAGTGCCACCACCGCCGGACACGTTAACCAGTCCACCGCTATTGATATTGACCCCTCCATTTACAGAGCTCAGCAGAACATAGCCGCCGTTTGCTCCCGTGGCCAGAACCTGCCCCCCTGACTGGACATTCAAATTGTTTTGCGCATACAGCTCCACCGTCCCACCATCGGCATACTTCCTGTCTGCTGAAGCGTTAATTTGACCATAAACATCGATATTCCCCAATAAATTGCCGTTTGCATCCGTCGAAGTATCGTCTGCGGTCAGCGTGATATTGTGCGCTGTTATTATATTGGTCGAAGCAATTTCAATATTCCCCTGCCGCGCCCGAAGATCGAGGGATTCGGTGAAACCTTCTACGTTAGCCTGCAGCCAAGAGAAATCGGTGATTGAATTCGTGTCAAGGACCAAAGATCCTCCGAACCCTGCGCTGTTATCCGCGTTCGTGCCTGCTGTGCCCTTCAGAAGGCCGTTGATAACAACGCCTTCCCCTGGCGCCAACAGGGTCACTTGGCCCGCGTCCCCCTGGCCTCCTGCCGAAACGTTGATCAGAGAACCGCTCTGCAAATCTATTTTGCCACTCTGACCGCTTACTACGGCGCCTGTATTATTATTGACAAAATCTGTCGATAGGTTCACCATTCCGCCAGGCGCGCTGCCGCTGCCCATCGCAAGTATCCGTCCGCCGTTACGCAAAACAATGCCATCTGAGAAGTTGCCGTTTGCATCTTCTGTATATGGCAGGAAATTGCCATTGCTATCCAGTGCGCCAGATGTTTTAAGCGTGATGTCCCCGCCATCCACCTGTATTACCAAGCCGGCATCGATTTTCCGTGCGTCAAATTCAAGCGTGCCGCCGGGTGCCGGCGTCGTATTGGCCTGCCCGTTGTCGATGCTTGTCATAGTGATAATTCCGGCAGGATTGAGATCATTTATACTGTTTCCCGCGACCACCTTGAAATTCGGGGCCTCGTATGTCCCGTCCGACTTCGTATCTGCCGCCGTCGTAACTCGGAGAGCCGCAATATTCAGGTTCGCGCCGCCGGTCACGAGCGATCCCGCTCCCTTAAAGACCACGTCGCCATTGCTGTTAAGATCTATGTTACTGAAGCCCGCGAAAAGAACATCTCCGCTACCGATGTTAATCTGCGTGACCGGGTTTGTCGTGGAGTCGGCGTTCCCAACAGTGAATGTTCCCCCATTTGAGGGGACAGCGGCACCATTGAACGCCGTTCCCGAATTCTGAATTTTAAGGGTTTGGGCAGCTACAGTCACAGACACGTTGTTCAGGCTTAAGATCCGAGACGCATCGAGAGTCAGGTTGTTCGCCGCCGACAGGCTATTCACGCTTGAGTCCAGGAACTCGATGTCATTCGCCGATTCAAGGGTGAGGTTCTGGTAACTCGAAAACCTGTTTAACATATTTCGTGTCAGGTAAAGGCCGAACTCGCTCGGCAACTTGCCCCCTTCGGCGCCGAAGAAAATATTCGAGCTCTCAAGTGTAAGAGAACTGCTGTCTACCTTCAGGATATCCTGAGGGGCTACTATGATGCTGCTCAGATCATTAACATAGAGCGCAATATTACTCTTGGCATGGATGACTGCATTCGGGTCGATGTTGAGCACACCCGTCGTCGACAGGGTGATATCGTTGGTTACGCTCTGGCCGGATGCATTTTCACCAAGATTTGACCCGGATTGTAAAGTGATCGAAGGTTCCACCGGGCCGGTTGTATTGTTCGCCGTAAGAACAAGCGCGCCTGCGTTGAGTTCCACGCCCTGAGCGATGACGACTGTTTGAGTATTATCGTTTCCCAGGTCGATTTCGCTGAAATTCTTGTTAGAAAGGAAGTCTTCAGACACGTACATGTTGCCTTCAGCCTGTGCGTTTGTTGCCGTCAGTTGAACGACAATGTTCGGAGCGTTGAGGCTGATTTTTCCGCCTCCACTGCCGGTCTGTACACTACCGTTGAGTACCACCGTACCGCCGCTGATGGCGATGTCCCCAGCACTATTTGCCCGCATCGGGCCCACCTGGGAAAAATCGCCCTCTTGCAGGACTTCTGCCGTCGTCATTACGCTGTAGACCTGCGGACGGGCGGATTGTATCTGCGTTCCCGCCACCCCAGTATATCCGACTGTTAGGGGGTATCCCACGTTTGTCCCCGAGTTAGCGCCGGGAATAGCCGCGCCCGGTTGCAAGTTAAGGATGTAAGCCCCCTGCATGAATGCATACCGGTAGTTCTGGGTATTATTCGAACCGAGTGGCAGCATGGTATACAAGCCAGCGCTTAAGCCGCCCCCTCCGTCCAAATACACGGTTTCACCCGGCATCGGAAACGAATTCGTCTTAAACACTACATACTCACCTGACACTGCCAGCGGATTATTCGTCCCTGCAAGGCCAGGCTGCCATGTGTAGGAAAAAAGCGAGCCGCCGTCGCTAACGTCGATCGTCGCGTTATTATCCACCATGATTATGCCAGTGGCGCCAGCGTTGAGCGTAATGCCCTTTTGGGGAAGCCCGGTAAACGGCACCGGGTTGCCGCTAGTAAAATTGGTATAACTCTGATCCACAATCCATTGATCGTTTGTACTGACGCTGTTGTACAGAACCGACAGACTGCTATCACCGGCTACTGTCAGTGTGCTGCCTGGCACGAGGTGTATTTCCTGCCCATTAGGGACACTCAGTGTGATCGTACCCAGTGGCGCGGCAACAGTAATGCCGGACAGGACATCAATCCCCTCACCTCCCTCGATCGTCAAGTTGCTGCCCGCCGAATAAATGGGGGTGTCCATGTTATAGACGATCCCGTCAGTAAGACTGTGCTGCATGGTCACCTTGCCATATGCCTGAATGTTATAAGTTGAGAATACATCCGGATAGATTGTGCTCTTATATGCTGATGTGGACGTATCAAAGACATATAAATCCCAGCCATATACGCGATCGGCATCCAATACCAGATTTCCGGCCGTCAACAGAGTGCCTGACGACCCCGTGCTTTGGTTGCCCATATTGTAATACGCCTCGCTCAGGCGTATGTCGCGCCCTGCCTGCAGGGTTACATTGCTGAGGCCGTTTGCCGTATTATTTGCTATTGAAGTGACGTCAATGAAGGATATGGCGCCGATCACATCGAGAAAACCAGTGCTCATGAGCGTAAGGCTGCCAGAAAGAGTTGAGCTTGCATTTGAATTATTCTGATTCTCTAGATAAGACAACAACGTATATGGCCTGTATGAGTCGGAGAGTACGATCCAGGGTGCCGTCAGCGTCACATTGTTTCCGTCCGATATGAACAGCGGGGCATCCAGGGTCAGTTGCCTGCCGAATGTAGCATTGATATCGCCGCTAAATTCGAGAGAACCTCTGCTGACTAGAGATACACTATCAATTCCGGCCGCAGCGTATTTCGCAAAATCCGCATTGCCAAGGGTCAATACTCCGTTTGGGTTCGTATTTGTGACTGAGAGGGTTCCTCCCTGCAGACCAGATAATTTCCCCGATGCATATATATTGGCGCCGGCATCCCAGGTGAGGGTATCATAAAAATTCAGCGAAAGGCTGCCGGGATTGCTTGCATCTGTGAATGTGTAATAAGATCCGCTTGCGGTAGAAAGCGTGGTATTGACCGGATCCGAACCGGATACGTCAATCGTCGCATTCGCTGCCAGGGTCACGTTACCACCACTACCGGAGGCAATTGTAGCCGACGGGGAGATTGTAGCCGACAGAGTGACGTTCCCTCCATTGATCGGCGTATAATTCATCGGAAGGCCTTTTGGCGTTGATGACGGATTGGGCAGGTTGTAACCTTGGGCCGAGATTACTGCACCACCCTCGACTGTGAGATTGCCGTTTGTCGCTTGTGCGCTGATGCTGCCGCCCGGCGATTCCAGAGTGCCCTGTATATCGATATTCGGCGCCGTGAGATTGATGCCTGTCGTAACGGCCGTTGAATTGGCCAGATAGCCTGTTGTTCTCGTCACGGAAGACAGGGCCGGTGCCGTGTTCAGTATCGCGTTTTCAGAAACCGTGATCGTTTCAGTGCTGTCAGTCGGATATCGTAAATTGCCTGTATAAATTACACCATTTGAAGAAGAACCCTGAAAAGGTACCGCTGCTCCGAGATTGACGGAAGAGGGTCCCGCCATATAGTCCATGGAACCGAAAAGGCGGATGAGCTCAGCGTTGCCGGGGACCTCGCTCCCATACGCTGGCTGCCCTGGCCCGGGCAACGATGGGATGCTCAGACGCACGAACGAAGGAGAGATGTTGGTATCTACCGTAAGATCATCGACACTGTCGAGCGTGATCTGCGTGAAGCCTGTATCATCAAATCGATTGCCTGCAAGATGGAGTTCTCCTTTGACCAGATTGCCACCTGGCGTAGTCGGTACATTATCAGTCAATGCGTTAAAATTTGACCAGTCATCAGCTTCGGACTGGGGCACGACATGGATCTTCGTAGAAATGAGAGTCACCGAGCCTCCCAGGATATTCCCATTCGGAGCTGCCAGTGCGTATCCCCGAATATCTCCGTTCAGCATGATATTCGAACCCTGGATGGTGAGTGTGCCCGCATTGCCACCTGAAACGTTGCCCTTAAGGCTGATGTTGAAGCCGCCACTCACGTCCACGAGGGCATTCGACTCTATGAAGACGCCCGCACCCTGGTCCGTATCATCCATGATCTCGATGTTGCCTCCCTGTGTAAGGCCCGTTGCAGTCGCACCCGACAGTCTGTTGTCTGTCTTTTGCCCCGAGACATCCAGGATGCTGTCGCTGGCGAGGATTAACCGTTCGTCTACCGTTGGGCTCGACGCTGGCTGGGGCAGCAGCATGAAAATTGAGCCGGAATTCACGGTGATACTGCCATCATGTTCTATCCTGCCGGCCGAGACCGAAAAAGATCCCCCCGGCTGAAGATAAATAGCGGCGTCAGGATTAGTTGAAAATTCACCTGGAAGGGAAAGTGAAATATTGCTCAGGTTCGGCTTGTTTGGATCATTGCCAAGCATCTTTGTCGATAGCACCGTAAGATTTTCCGCTTGAGAAGAAGCAGTCTGTGTATCCGACGCGACCAGAATAGAACCTTCCGTGCCTGACAGCGTTAAACTTAATGTTCCTGCGGTGGGCATTTCGAGCCCGCGGGCTGTGGACACCGCCAGAGCTGTTTGGTAAGCCGCTTCGTTCGAATATGATCCAGGCATTGTCATGGCAGTCTGATAGGTGCCGGGCGTTACGCCTCCTGTGAGCGTACCGTTAAAATTTACCGTATTTGCTTGCAGAGTCAGCGTCCCGGCGTCGCCCCCTACGCTATAGCCCTGCACGTACGTTTCCAATGGCGCACCGCCGTAGTAATCGCCCGAATAATTCTCTACAACGCCCCACCTGGAATATACCTGCTGAAAGTTTCCCAGGACCTTATCGTACCGAAGATTCAAAGGAGCATCGGTAATGTCGTAAACCTTCATTCCAGACACCAGTTTCGTGGTGTTCACGAAACCACTCTCGTAATTGATCATGCCGCCTGAAATATTGATCAGGGCGCCCTGCGGAATGTTTATGCCGCCGTTGCTGACATTAATAGTTACCTGACCGTCCTGCGCAACGTAGTTGCCGCTTGAATTGACTGTCAGCGCGCCGCCGATGCTCCGCTCGAGGGCGGTTCTTTCTTGCGTCAGGATCCAGTCCGAGATGTTGCCGATGGAAGAGCCCGCTGTGGGGAGGGTCGTTATCGTCTGTCCTAGCAGGAGTCCCGTCTTTTGTTGCTCATCGTTGGCCAGCTCGGTCGAGGTCAATTTGCCGCTTAACACTGATGGCGGCAAGTTGGCAACAACACCGCTCACGTCAATGCTGCTGGAATAATAATTACCGAGCCCGTCCAGGCCGGCGTACATCGTGACGCCGCTGGACGAGTTAAGAGTGACCTGACCTGTCGGCGCGATAATGGCGCCCCTCAGGTTGATTGTATTCACATTATTGGTTAGCCAATCGCCATCGGCATCTGAGGAGCCGGGCTGAAACAATCCTCCTATATTGACCACGGGCTTGATGTCGAAGGTATCGTCGACCGTAACGATTTGCCCGGTAGCCGGATCAATCGATTGATCGACGGACAGGTTGATTTGGCTGCCGGGTCCCGTTGTCACGTCGTTTGCGGCCCGCAGCTCCACCTGCCCCTGCTTGTTCTTGTAGGCCGTGATGGAACGAATGATCCCGTCCTGCTCGACATTGTATCCGTACATACCGACGAGACCGCCGTCGGCGTATAATTGCCCCTGCGCGTTCGAGGTCGTGTCTTTCCCGTTTACGGCCGTACCATAGGCAGGAGCATTGGTAAAATCGTCATTTATTAAAACGTAGTATGCCGATCGGGACAGATTGTTATCGCTAGGCGGAACCAGTTGCACATTAGTGCCTGCTGCCAGGCCGATCTGGCCTGTGGGAGCATTAATAGTACCATAGTTCTCCACGTTGGGACCGATAAAAAATACGTAGCCGCCCTCTGCAGCGTTTATGTCGCCAGCATTCGAGACGTAAATATCAGCCGACGGCAAAGGTCCGTTCCCGCTGTAGTTTTCCTGCGTAAACTGTAAAGTATTATTCAGGAAATCTGCATCGTGAATATTCAAGGCAGAGGCAACAAGGCCGCCGACGTTCACCGTGGAGCCCGGACCGAACAGGATGCCGTTCTGATTGATGAGATAGATTGTTCCGTTCGCCTTGAGATTTCCGAAGATGAGGCTGGGATTTGCGTCCCAGATGCGGTTCAGGGCGACGTAACTATTGTTTGGAATCCAGTTTTGCGTCCCCGGCGTGCCTGTGCCTTGATTGAATATGACGGAGGCGTTTGAGCCGATGTTAAAAGAAGACCAGTTGATAATCGCTTGCTGCTGACCAAGATTCTGGTTAATGATGGTTTCGTTATTCGAGGGGGATGTTACAGTCGCCCCCTGAGCCTGTTGAACCCCTCCGATTGACAACACTACAGGCACCTGGTTAGGTGCAGGAGTGGTAATCTTTCCATTGTAAAACCCGGGGATTCTCACCGAGGCCGGGCCGGCCAGAGTGATTTGGGGAAACAGAAGCAGTGCGCAAGAGACTAGCCGGAGCATGATATGAACGACGCTTATTTTCACAGTTCACTCCCCTGAAGCAATGGAATACCAAAACCTTTCATCAAACTGCAGCAGCCTGAAAAATGAATCGGCTGTGGAGGCAGGCTTCTAAAAAGGTAATAAAGGTGATTGAATAAACTCACTGCGAACGGATAAAGAGCTCTAATTTCAATGCCCATTCTGTTCGTCTTGAGCCTGTCGCGAGGGGGGGACCTTATTTCAGCGGGCCGATGGCGAATCACACAGAGTTTGAATTTTTACCATCAACATCGAAAGCAGTGCCGATGAATTTTTGAGCTTTTTCCAGCACCCTTCGCACCCTCGAGGTTCAGTTGATTGTATCAGATCAGGACAAAACACCGCTCTGCTTACAACAGGCGCTTGTGCCTTTTTTTAATCCTGTCGTTCGATTTCAATATCATAAAGTTGCCACATGTAAAAAAAGCGGCGAGATACTTCTTTTTGCAAAATTATTGTACCATCTCGTTGTTACAATCTGGTTACTATTTAGCAATATTTTAAAAAATTGGGGTGAAGATCGGAACGGGAACATGCAAATTTCACGAGGTTATAGTGCTTTAGTACCTGGCGCTCTTCATCACCCCTATCAGTAAGTGGGAATTCGCCCGTGTCGGACATGCAAAAGAGGCCGGGATCTCTCCGGCCTCTTCTAAATACACTGCTATAATTTCTGATTGTCTACCATTTTCATGATATCATCAGCGGCCATGCCGTTCTTGACCTTCCCGTCGGCGAAGATGACTGTGGGTGTTCCGTTCAACCCCAGCGATTCCCCGAGTTTTATGTTCTCATCCACCGTTTTAGTGTTGCAGGCTGCCTTGGGGATATCCTTCTTGGCATAGGCATCCTCGAGCATCTTGACGGCCTTGTCATTGTCCTTTTCACACTCTATTGCCACCGCCTTGTCATGCGCCTGGGGGTGAATGGAAAGCGGGAAGAGCTTCACGTAAAAAACGATATCCTTCCGCTTCTCGACCACTTTTTTGATCTCGTCGTGAAACTTGGAGCAATATGGGCAGTCCGGATCGGTGAATACAAAAATTCTGTTTTTTGCTTTGCTGTCACCGATTATCAGCGAATCCTGCAGGGGAATTTTCGATACTTCCACTTTGTTGATTTCGTCGAATTTTGTCTCGGTTATGTTTGTCTTAGTCGCAAGGTTGATTATCGGGCCCTGAATAAGGAATTTTTTAGTCGAGTCCAGATACACGACTGCTTTATTCCGACCCTTGCCGGTAACAGCCACCTCCCAAAGGCCCTCGACCGGGGACTTCTCCACTGATATGACAATCACGTCGGGCGCGATCTCTTTTAGGATCTCTCTCGCATCGTCCTTCGACAGGGCTGGTGCATCGGCACTACAGGGTTTGGTAAACACGGTCGCGGTTAGGGTCATCGCAAACAAGAATGCTAAGAAAATCTGTACTGTTTTTTTATTCAATTTTTATTCCTCCTGTCAATTAATTACGTAGAACATGGAATGGAAATGATAGAAATTTTAGAACCAAGCAATCGCCATTATAGAACTGCTCCCCTATCGGAGTAAAATAATCTCAACATCCACGGGACAGATGGTTTGCACAGTCTGGCGACAGATCGGTTATAGAGCGGGATTCTTTCCGGCCAGACCCATGTCCATGACCGATTATAACCGGATGCTCTCTACAGTGCCCTTCCAAGGACCGCTACGAATATGCGTGCTTAGAAAAAACATGAGCGTCCCAGATCTTCAACACATCCGTTTTGGGCAATGCATAGGTCTAGGGTTAAGTGGACAGTACTCCTTTTGCAGGGGCTGGCCTGCTACATCCATTGCGCTCCACCCATAAATAATACCGGCGGAGGCAAGTCCGTTCCGCTTTTAACCGCTTCAGAAGTAGACATGCTGAAAAAGTCCGAAAGCTGTTAATCAGTTTGTCATAGTTAATCAGCAAGCCTCCGGGCGGTCAAGCATGGACGCCAACGCGGAGGACGATATCCCGAGCATCACGAACAATGATCAAAAGGCCACTAAAGCTTGACTTGCCGGCATTTAGCAAATGATTCCTTCGTACACATTCCCGTTTTCAGAACCAGTTGCTCAAATCGTTCATTTGTGACGAAGAAAGGGGCTTTTACCGACTGTACAATGAAGTGTTATCGCTTAGGGAGAAATGACCTAACATGCAATGCCACATTCGTGCATCATGATCCTCATCTATCAATAAAATAGCCTCGGAAAGCAGAACAGGATACAGCAAACAATATATCAAACTTATTTTCCTGCAGCGCTCGTGATCGGTTTGGCTTTCGAGACCTTTTCAATTGTAACATCGCAGGTCAGCGTTTCCCTGCCGAAGGGATGCCGGTAGTCAATCGTTATGTTCTGCGCATCCACCTCGGTTATGCGGCCTACAAAAGAGCCTGTGCGAACGAGCGCCCCCTGCACCGCGGCGATTTCAACCTTGTAATTATTTTCATCTTCCAGGATGCGTCCCGTCCCAAACGGTGTTTCGATCCTGGTACCGGGGTCCGCCTTAAAGCGGAGGACGACTTCCTGGTCCGTAAAGGACTCTACATGCCCCGGGAACGCCGGGTCTAAGCTAAACGCTTGCCCAACCTCCGGTGACTTGCCGGCATGGAACTCGTAATCGCCTTTAGGCATCCTCATCTCCTTCGACCTAATGCGAACGCGAGGTATACTGACGACGAAATTTTGCAGGTCCCTTTCAGGCAGATCCTGCGCCGTAAGCTCGAACCTGCGGCCCTCTCCTTCTTTCATGCCTGCCAGCATGCCGGCTAATCTGCCGGTAATTTCCTCCTCAAAGGTTCTCTCTTTCGCGTCCAGAGATCCGGAAGCGACAGCCGTGATCGCTTCGGAACCATTATTTCCATGCGGCAAAAAAACTCTTGATCTCGGCATGCCCTGCATCTCACGCATGTCCGTTGCAGCTACCACATCCCCGTTACCGATCCGGCAGAGGAAGCGAATGTCAGCCGTATCCCCGGGTTGGATAATCTTGGCTCCCGGCATAAGTTCTGCCTTAGATTCTGTCTTTGGGCCACTGCCCGTAGCGCAGCCCGAGATTACAAGAAGCGAAATCAAAAGCATGAAACCTGCTCGAGATTTATGTGCCGATTCGGTTATTATTTTCACGATTGATGTCACCATACATTCTGCCTCTTTTTCATTTTTTTCCATGATCGACTGTTTCGACTGCTCTCTGTACATGGCTATTACTTTGTGCATGCGACGTCGATAAACGCATTCATCGCTTCATCCTACGGGATTATCATAACGCAACCTTGTTTACGATATCATTACAGAATTATTACAGCATTGTTAAAATTTGAACTTGTCAGAGGCAGAAAAAAGCGGAGCCCCGGAGGGCCCCGCTTAGATTATGGTCTGCCTTATGACTTCCTAGGACAGTGGCCAAGTTTTATTAATTACTACGGAGTCTGCGGGCATGATGCGCCAACATAGCCGGGATAATCCGCATCGGTAGCTTTATTCCAGTTCATCTCGCAGCCGGCAGCCCAGAAGTTAGCCTCGGATGCCGGAACGTTTCCAGCTTGGCTGGCATAGCTGCAAATAGCAGTTATCGTGGGATCCGAGGTATTTGTGTAGTAAAGATGCTCATTGGCATAGAAATTATTGTATCTGCCATTACGGATATTAACCCTGGTGGCCGCGACGCCATCTAAGGTCAGCTGAGTCACATTACCCGTTTTAGATGGGTTTAGGGTCTGGTAGTCAGCGTCAAAATATCCGATGGCGCCCGTGCCGCTCCAAGCGCCGCTGCCGTTTACGCAATTGACTTCATCTCCGGTGCCGTTATTGAAATAGGGGGTAGGGCCGGGAGCTGGCGTGCAAGCAGCACTCGTATTATTGACGCCGCATATCATCAAATTGGCGCCCCATAAACTGTGCATAATCGCATTATCAAGAGTCGCATGGGTGCCTGATCCGGCATGTCTCATGCATGCTACAGTGGGGTTGCTAGCAAAATCGCCGCCCAGGTCTGTCCAGTTGTAGGTCTGACCCGAGTAGATCATTACAGCCATCATGCGCGATATGTTGGTGAGGGTGGACCCGTTCTGCTTTACAGAATTGTTGACATAGAATGCAAAGGGTACAACCATAGGCTTGCAGACGGAGAGATTGTTGGGGGTGTTGCCAGTTTTGTCGCCAGCTATGGTCGTGGGCATTCCGTTTAATACGATGTCTGTCTGTGCTCCACCCAAAGGACCCAGAAGCAGGCCGTGCGATTGCTGCGTGAAGGCCTCGCCATCAACATCAGACGCGCCTATTGTGACCGTTTGGTTCGTTAATCCCGTACACACCCCAGTCCAAGTGCTGAAAGCACCGGTACAGGGGCCAAATGTGCATGTTGCCTCATCTATCATCTGCCGTGCAGTTGCAGGCGTATTAGCTGTACAGTTCGTATTGGTGCCATTGTAATTGTTTTCGAGGGCGCATATGCCGTCATACGACGCCTTGGATGCGATGCGGAAATACGTTGGCGTGCCGCTGCAGGTTGCCTTTACAATCGCCTGGGCGGAGCCATCAGCCGCGCACCCGACGATAGTACAACCCTCACTAGTCAGGAAGTTGGGAGCTTGCACCGTCCAAAAAGTAAATTGGGCGGAGGATCCGTACAGGTTTTCTGTATTGACGGCAAATGCCGTGCTTGCGAGGGCAATCATCGAGACGCCCATGATGATTGATGTTACTGTCTTCTTGAAATTCATGTTTTTCTCCTTTTACGCTGCATATTAATTGTTTGTTAGGCAGCCATCTTTCTGCGCATGCCTACGAGCCCGACCAGGCCGGAGCCCAAGAGATAGATTGCCGCCGGGATAGGTACTGAACTTACATTTGAAATCAGCTGAGTAGTGCCGTTGGCCAATGTCTCGATCGTGGCAATATTGAGGCCGGCACCCGCGCCGTTTGCAGCGCTGTAGTAATAGAGGACGGAGTCAACATAAGTAGATCCTGTAAGAGCAGCCAGACTCGTATCAGCATTATTCGCCGCAGTGAATAAGCCGCCCATTAAACCGTTAGTTCCAGTATTATTACCTAGATCCATTTTATTAACGTAAGATCCGGTAACTGTTTCAACTCCCGTTGCTTGGCTAGTTCCACCCGCTAGGCCCTGATAATAACTAAGCACACTTGCAGCGGCACTCTGATAATTGGAGCCCTGGCGATTTGCTGACGTTTGACCTGTCAGGGGACCGCTCGTCCAAGCCTGGGTTGCGGAGCCATTATAAACAAAATAACCAACATAAAGATCCGCGAAACCCGTGCCGAGCATGCTCGTTGTAAAGGGGTTGGCGTTGTATATAATGGTGGACGGAATCGGGGAAGTTGCGGAAAATGCACCGAGATCGGTAGCAACTTCGTTGGACCCATTGTCCTGGTACACAACCCGTATCAGATCGCCATTCGAGAAGGCAGCCATGGCCTTGCCACTGAAGCCCATCATTAGTACCGCGACGATCAAAAGCATCATGATCTTTTTCATTTTTTTCTCCTTTTTTTAATTTACCACGATGTTGTTCTTGTGTCGTTGTCACCAGCGCTTGCCTCGTTGTCGCGCATTTATTTTTCCTTTATTGTTCGCCTTTTACGCTACGCGTAAGAGCGCTCTGTGCGCTTCACTGCGAGAGCCGCTGCTCGATTCTTCCTCCAGGCAACCCGGCTGTCCGCATGGAGCGGACCCTTGGCTTTCTGTCGCCCGGTTACCCGGGCTTTAGTCTTATCTGAAGGTCGGATGCTGGTCTGTACCCGCATCCTCCGTAAGTTTAAAATCATACTGCTTTTCCCCCTATCCTCCTTTCATTGCAAGATATTATATTGAGCAGTTGTCTTTTAACTTTTAAAAGCGCAACACGCCCTTTAAGCGGGCTTTCTGTTACCTCCTGCAGGTCAGCCAAGTACCCGGTGACTCTTAAATCAGCATCCTCCGGCATAATTCCCACAATTCCATCCGGCCTCGACTCATAAGCCTGAATGCACCCGGGATAAAATATTTTTTATTTATGACAGCCTCCATGTTCCAGCAAGTGAAAAACAAAAAGCCCGAATTGAGACAGGTCGCAAAACCTTCTCAATTCGGGCTTTCTGGTTCTAGAACGGACAATGCCGTCAGTCAGCAAAGGACCCTGGATTATTCTATTTTTTCAGTTTTGAGTGAGCGGTAGAGAGCTACAAAAAAAACTTTTGCCTTGGCAAAACACATCATTAAAAAACCATATTTAAAAACTTTTTAATTTATATCATATGATTGTTACATAGTAATGACGATTCCATGAAATGTTCAAGAAGGTAAAATATTCTTTTCCTGCAACTCCGGCCTGGCTCTATCGATGTCCAAGGCACGCACCCCATTGACATTTTCTACCATCATTACAAGGCTCCCGTTACCGTTCGGCTGGCTAATCATACTCACGGGATGGGAAGAAGCCGGGCAGTTCATGGCAAACAGTAAACCCAGTACATACAATTTTATTTTCATATCATGCCCTTCGTTCATTGCCCGCTTATAAGGCCTGTGAAGAGGTCTGCTGTCTGCTCTTTGATGATAAAGCGGCCGAAAGAAGAACCGCAGGAAGGACCAAGAAACACAGTATGAGTTTAACCACCATTTGTTACAATTCTATTAAAAACTAGTGACAGTTCCATGAATTTTTATCCCCCTGTCCATAAGCTTGCTGCCAAATACCGGAATGGCCGCACATGAGCGCCCATCCGGGATGATATCGTCAGAGGGTTATCGGTCTAATGGAACAAGAGGCTTTAAGAGATGGATGCCTTTCCTCCTCCGCAACGGCGTCGAGGACCAACCAGATTAGATTTTTAGGTGGAATCAATTCCTGCTGTGTGGGCGGCAAAAGATGGACCTGCCGCAGTTACATTCTTTGAAATTGTCGGCCATCGCGCGTCACCAAGTGCGGTGTACTGAGCAAGCATGAGGAGAATTCAGGTTATCATGTGTTGTCTGAGCAGTGCTACGTTTCGTTTTTGTGAGCACGTTGACTGCTTCATCATAGGTGAAGGTCGTTGCCTAGCTCGTGGTGGGGTACAACAGACAAAAAAAATCATAGCACATTTTTTTATCATCCTTCACAAGGATTTCCCTGGACCAACGGGTATTTCGTTATTTTGGCGGCGAATCATGTAAATAAACAGCAGAACAGGGAACACGTATTGACCAACGACGAGGAGAGTCAAGTCCGCTGTTCCGGCAGCCGCGAAATTGAAGTAAGCTATCAAGGCATTATCGATTCTGTGAAAAAGATGGATGACAAAAAGGAGTCCCCACCCGGCGGCGATGCCCTTGATTTTCATTGCCCACGACGTTGAACGAATGGCGAGGACAAGTGAGGTAAAGGTGACAATACTGAAGGTTTCATAGTAAACGAGGGTTTCATGCGCCAGGCTGACGCGGTGATTGAACAGGAAAAAGCCCAGAACCATGAACCAATCCAGGAACCGGATATACCAATGGTGGACCATCATCCATACAAAAAACACACCCCCGGATATAAGCACAAACCGGATAAGAAAGCCCGCCGCTTTCATGGGCATGCCCTGTTTCGACTCTTCCCCCTCGATCCATTTTATCCACAGAATGCAGGCCACAGTGATCAGGAACATCGTGAATACCTGGCCGAGATACACGTGAAACGCTTCAAAAAGTCTCCGGTCATACCGGCTGACCATAAACGTAAGTGCGAGCCGAACCAGGTTGCCCAGATACAATGCCGGGATTCCCATTAGAAGACCGGCTACCTTCTGTCGTACCGTTGCCGGATGAAAGAGAACGAAGCTAAGGAAGAGGCCGGCCGTGAAGAGAGGGGTGCACTCGGGGATGATCTTGAACGCTAATCCGCCTTCCGAAACAGTGTCGTGCAAAGTAGAGACAGGAATACCGAAAGCATTCAGGACGAGGCCCAGGGTTGTGGCAACGTGCTCGTTGATTGGCTTCGTGAATGCCGGCGGCAGAGCGTAAATGATTGCATAGAACGCAATGCAGAAAAAGGTAAAAGCGGCAGCAAAGCGAAAACGGCTGGACCGGACCGCGTCCTTTGCAGAGGTTCCAAGTGCAGATCCCTTTTTGGCGCTGATCTGCTTTTTATCGTGTTGATGTTTTGATTTATGTTTTGCCATACCAACGTGTCCGCAGCTTGTTCCCTTTCATCGCTTTCGGCGTTTCCGAGATGCATACCCTCCCAAAATTACCGCTGTCGCCATTATCCCCCATATTCCAAGAGCCGGGGTCGACTTCGCCTGAACGAAGGTGGCTACGATCGTCTGGCCTTTCGTAACGTCTGCGATTGTGTATGTGTAGCTGCCGTTACCCGTCGGCACGGCGGTTACGACTACACCATTGTCGGTCAGTTGCTCCAGGATGAAGCCGCTGGCCGGAGTGATAGTGAAGGTAACTGGTGAGCCGTAATCAATTAATTCGTTCGTCGGCGATATGCTGCCGTCGCTGCTGTTATTGACCGAAGCGGTAACACTCAATGTCTGGATTATGGTGAGAGCTACTGTTGCAGTATTCGTAATGCCGACACCAATGCCGGAGACGGTAACTGAGTACGTGCCGGCGATGGCCGATGCGCCGGCATTGATCGTCAGGGTGGAACTGCCGGAACCCGGAGCCGGGATTGAGGCCGGGCTGAAAGACGCCGTCGTGCCTGATGGCAGACCGGATGCGGAAAGCGAAACAGCATCGCTGAAATTGCCTGAGACAGTCGTACTGACGGTTGTTCCGCCTATTGAGCCTTGAGGAACAGATACGAAAACAGGCGAGGCCGAAATGGAGAAGTCGGGGGTCCAGTTCATCACAAGTGAGTTCGCATCCACCGAGCCGAGTCCCGTAGCTTGGTCAAAGCCTGTTGTACAGGGATAGCCTGTCACACCAGGGACACTATTCCCGCCCGAGGTGATGTCATGGTAGACGGCAACACCACCTGCGCCGTATTGCGAATTGCCCAGCTGGTAAAAGCGGGTATTGGCGTTTCCCTGTCTCTGTCCTGTATTCTGCACGATAAGCGCCATGAGGCCGGCGAAAGACGGCGAGGAAGCGGACGTTCCGCCGATGGCATAGAGTGCGCCCTGGGTTTCGACGAGATAAGCATCATGGACAGCCGAGTTCAGAGAAACGTCGGGTACGTCGCGCATGCCGTCAGCGGGGACGCCGGGTGATATCTGCCAAGCCGGTTTGGCATAAAGCGTTGAAACACCTCCTCCTGTCGCCCACAGTCCGGAGCCGCCTGCCACATGGCCGCTCTCGTTCCAGGCCGTTTCCGGGATATAACTGATCGCGGAGGTGTATCCGCTCCCCCCATTTACTGCATTCCAATAGCTGCCAGACCCTTCATTGAACTCTGTCCCTCCCACCGCTACGTTGTACGGTGAAGAAGCGAGACCATTGACCGCGCGTTTTGAGCCGCTTGAGTCGGTTGGGGCCTCGCAGCCCGCTGCACCGGCGTCGCCGGAAGCGACGAAGGAGGTAATCCCCTGCGTAGCGGCCTGCGACCAAAGATTGTTGTAAAAATTGTTTTCGGCCGATCCCAAATCCGATTCGCATGCGCCGAAACTTGTGCTCATCACCGCGGCCAGATTGTTGTTGACTATGTACTGAGCCGACAGGTCCACGCCGTCCGTGGCGCTGGTAGATTGCGAGGTGACAAGCATGATCGTGGCATTTGTTGCCACAGCTCCCGACCATTCGACATCGAGATCGGCTTCATTGTCCTCTGCCCCGCCTAGATCGCCGGGATCAGGTCCGTTCACAATTACCTGTGGTGGGTTTGCAGGTAGCCCCATAATGCTGCGGAAGGTCGTCCAGTCGGAACTGGACGGATGGGTGCGGCCCACAATCGCAATGCTCTGGCCGCTGCCATCTATTCCTGCGCCGTAAAGAGGATTGATGTCATAGATGGTCGCGAAATCACCAGGAGATAAATAATGACTCGAGCCGGAGGTGAAATCCGGAATGATTCCCGCCTGAGTTTCCGGACTCATGCTATGGTTCATCATTTTGCGTGGAAAATTGTGCAGGGATACAATCCCCGCGACCAGATCCGAAAACCCCCGGGGTATCGACGGGTCCTGAGCGTTCGCATGGTACATATGTCCTTTGACATAGTAGTTGTGTATTCGCGTATGAAAAGCGCGCTCGACATTGGCCACTGTTCCGGAGAAATTGACCCATGCGCCACTTTTGGCAATTTCATTAATAGTGAACCCGTGGGACGTGAGCCAATCGGTTATCGAATGAATATCCTCAGACGCGGGTCCGAACCGTTTGTTAAATTGCTCTGGCGAAATCCAGTGATGAAAATTAGGGGAGGCTGGATCTTGCAACTCAGCCAGAAACTTGTTCAAGTCGGCCTGCTTCACGGCATTCAACCTTAGGGTGAGGATCATGCGCTCCATTGTCACTGATGCATCTGTTTCTCCCCTGTCAAATTCAGGGCGGGCGAGCGGATAAACGTTTCCACGAAGGGTTATGGTATCCTTATCGTTGATAACACGAGGCGGACGGGCGAAGGCGGCTGATGCGGCGAATAGAATTGCCGAGACGGCGGCAATTATACATGCAAAGAGAAAATGCTTAACTATGTATTTCAAGTATTACACCTTTTACGCCTATTTGCATGATAGATAATAGAGTCAAACACCGACCAGGCAACCGCACAACACCTGGATAGGTCCGGATGTTGTCGTCCCCGCAAATGGCTTCTTCCTTCGTTTTTACCTCTTGCACTGCCCTTCTGGAGCAGAGCGGAAAAAAAAGACCCCGGCCGTGAATGCAGCCCGAGCCAGGATCGCCCTTCTGGTGATAGTCGGGGAGCCCTCGATTATTTTATTGAGGTGGGCATTGTCTTTTCACCTTCAGGACCGTCATGCATACTGCATCCTACTCCTGATTCCCGCCAGCCCTACTCAAACCCAAGGAGATAACTGGTTATCAAAGATTAAATCAGTCCCATCACCTGATAACCCTCTAAACGGCCGGATAGAATTATACCCTGGGATGAGAGTACGGCCGCTGAGCCTTAGACCAAAGAAAGAATAGATAATACCGCTGTTGTCAGTGCATGTTCCAGTTACAGAACCACCTGAAACGGTAAAGTGGCCGTCTAACAAAAAAACCCGGGAAAAAACCATCAGGTTCCTGCCCGGGTTTTCTGTTTCCTTATTACTAAGGTCAGCAAAAGGCCCATGTTATTCTTTAACTTGAGCGAATTTAACCATATGTTTATTGCAATTGAATGAAAGTTTCGTTAAGGAACAGTTAAAATTATCGATGACGACCTTAAATTCTCCGTTCCTTTTTGTTCAACTTCCAAGCTATTTACTGTCCATGTTTACTGTCCATTCACATTGACAACCATTTGAATTTGCAGAGCTCTATTTTTCCTGGAAGTCGGTGGGTAAACGGAGTAATCATTTTTTCTCCAACTGGCAGCTGAAAAACTGGTTATCACAAGCTTTTTATAGGCTAACACTTTTTTTGACTCAACTAGCTTGCATGGCGTATGGTTTATGCCGTTATAATCTCTAGATTACAGCTCGTTGCCGACCGTCTCGACTCATACGAATTTCGTCGAAGTGGCGTACGCAGTTTTTTCCTGATGCCTTGGCAGCCATTTTTGTCGCTCAACTCCTCCAAGTTATTGTGTTTTATGATTCATGCGCTCGCTGCGTGACAGCAAGGATATTGCTATTACGCGCTATCATCGCGTAGGCGCTGTATGTTTTTCTTAGACGCGCTGTCAAACCTCCTTTAATTTCAAGGACACTCCATTCATGGACAAAACAGCACCAGCAATCGAGTCTGCTGGTTATACATATTTAGATCGGCTCGCGTCTCGCTCACCCTGTCTATCCATGATCGAACCTGCCGTGTTTGAGGAAATGTGCAACCTGCCTCATCACCAGCGGATCTCTCATGATAAACGTGTGGGTGTTGGGGACGATGATGAAGTCGCGCATTTCCGGGAGCATAGTACTCTTCACGGAAACCATACCATCGTCAGGTCCGTCCATGAAAGCGGAGAACAGAAGATTAATGCTCAGGTTCCCTGCGATCACGCCGACGTCGATCCCAACCGGCTTCAAGCGATTGACTACGGATTCCGGTCCCCTGCCGATTTCTTGGCCTGCCGGGCCTGTAATCCATCGGTAGAGGGGGACCTTCATGAGCAGGTCGACGAGTTCGCTTCCCTGGTTCGGCGGGGAGAGCATGACGAGCCTGCTACCTGCGGGCATTGAATGCCGCTGCAGGTATTGACGGACGACGAGGCCGCCCAGGGAGTGGCCGACGAAGTGGATTTTTACCGCTCCCTGAGCTTCACAGCCCTGTACGGTGCGCGCAAGATGCGTTTCGGCGATCGTCTCGATCGATTTGGTCGTTGAGGGATAGGCGAGATTGATAGTTGTATAGCCGAGGCTTTTCAGGTGCTCCTCGAGCCTTCGCATAGACTGCTTGAAACGGCCCAGACCATGTAGGAGGATCACGCACTCACTCGCGTCAGGCATTGTTTTATTCTCTGTGCTCATGTCGTTTCTTACCCATCACAGGTTGCCCCTCGGTTGCCAATAGCCTGGAAAACGGCGATAATGGTAACGTCTGACCGTGGGTTTCACTGTAAGAAAATCTGCGTTGGTTTGAGAAAAGTCGTTTAAGAAGCCTTAACCAGTATTTACCATCTTCATTCATACATTTGCACTTTATGTAAATCTCTGCTATATTATTACGCATGGGCATGATTAAAACCTATAGGCTTCAGCACTCCGCGAATCCCGG